>OFHA01001138.1_pt1 | contig 19746 bp, 6 predicted proteins | sample 1521891 | NCBI WGS metagenome assembly OFHA01 (sample SAMEA3504089, study PRJEB24116) | mouse gut metagenome | biome: mouse gut; feature: mouse-associated habitat; material: faeces | place: Denmark | collected 2011
TTAAGCCGTCCGAACATAACAGTAAATAGTCATTAGGCAGCCATTCATGATTGGTTACATCGACTTCAACAGTGCCAGGCATTCCCAAAGAACGTGTTAGGACATTTTTTCGTGGATGATTTGCAGCCATCTCACGAGTAATCTCCCCTGATTTTACTAGTTCATTCACTAAAGAATGATCTTCTGTTAATTGTAACATGTGTTGGTCACGAACTAAATAAGCACGACTGTCCCCCACATTTGCTAAGACAAATGAATCCGGTAAAAGAATGGCACCAACCACTGTTGTCCCCATTCCTAAATACTCTGGTTTCGATTGTCCGCGTTCATAAATTTTTTCATTTTCCTTTTGAATTGCTTGAATTAACCACTGTGCAGATTTTTCAGCTGAGTCGACAGACACATTGGACCAACTCTCACCTAAATTATTGACTGCCATTTGGCTAGCGACATCACCTGCTTGGTGACCACCCATGCCATCTGCTAAAACAGCAAAGGTTATGTGTTGTTGGTTCTCAAAAACGTTGGCATAATCTTGGTTCGTATTTCTTTTGCGACCGACATCTGATTGAACGTTGATTTCCAAATTATTTCACCTCATTTGAACTAACTTTCCGCATACAGCAAATAAAGAAGCCATCTGTCATGTATTGATGGGGATACAGAACCAGTTCTTGCTCTTTTACTACTGCTTGGACATTTTCATTTGCAACAATTTCAATTTTTTCAAATTCAGGGTGTTTGGCTAAAAAGGCTGCCACCACTTCCTGATTTTCTTCTGGCGTAATAGTACAAGTGCTATAGACCATTATACCCCATTGTTTTAGTGTTGGGGCAACACTTTCTAAGATTTCTAACTGAATTTTAGGTAAATTTTGAAAATCATTGGCCGTTTTATGGTATTTAATGTCTGGTTTACGGCGCATTAGCCCTAAGCCTGAACATGGTGCATCAACTAAAATCCGATCAAAGGTTTCTGCGGGAAATTCTTCGGCCACTTGTCGCGCATCAAGCTTTTCTGCTTGGACGACATCCGCCACATGGAGGCGTTGCGCATTTTCATTAATTAGCTTAATTTTGTGCGCATGAATATCTAAAGAAGTCACACGACCACCTGCTTCAGCCTCTAAAAAAGTTGCGATATGAGTCGTTTTACCACCAGGAGCCGCGCAGGCATCCAAAACACGATGATGCGGTTCAATTTGCATCGATGGAGCCACGAGCATAGAGCTTTCATCTTGAATGGTTAAACAACCGTTAATAAACAGTTCACTGCCAGCTAAGTAGCCTTTTTCAGCGACAACACCATAAGGGGAAAGTTGACTTTCCTTCGCGGCAATCCCTGTTTCTTGTAATTCTTCCAGCGCTTCTTCTTTGCACATCGCGGCTTCCTCCCGAAAGCGCGCCGTATCCTCGTACGGGATCACGGCGTCGGACAGCCGCTGCTGTAATTCCTGCAGAATCTTTCCCCGCTCTGTTCCGGGCTGGTCCATTTTATTGACAAAGACAAACACCGGGATCCGGTAATCCTTCAGCAGCCGCCACAGCGTTTCCGTATGCCCCTGCACGCCGTCGGCGCCGCTGATCACTAAAACCGCATAATCCAAAACCTGCAGCACACGTTCTGTCTCCGCCGAAAAATCCACATGGCCCGGCGTATCCAAAAGCGTGATCTTCACATCGCCGCAGGTCAGTACCGCCTGTTTGGAAAATATGGTAATCCCGCGTTCCCGTTCATAGGCAAACATATCCAGATAGGCGTCCTGTTTATCGACCCTTCCGATCTTGCGGATGGTTCCGCCGGTATACAAAAGCCCCTCCGAAAGGGTTGTCTTCCCTGCATCCACATGCGCCAAAAGACCCAGGCAAATATGTTTTTGGGGGATCTGTTCCGATGCCGTTTCCATTCCAATTGTCCCTTTCTATTATTTTATCTCAATTTATTTTCTTCGTCTCATTCCATACCGCAAGAAAATCTGATACAAGGGCTTTTTCAACTGCTATCCTGCCGTTTTTCCGCCAGGCTTTCCGCTCAGCCTAAGAATAAACAGATAAAACGAATCCCTGGGACGAATCGGATATTCTTCCAGCAGCTTAAACGACGGACGAAGCCGCAGCTGCTTTTTGATAAAACCCGTCTCATTGGAATACAGCAGCATAATTCCGCCCGGCGCAAGCAATGTCTGCGCCTTTTCAAAAAAACATCCGTAAAAATCGTCCTGCTCTTCCTTTGTCCGTTTTCCCCGGACCGGCATATTGGCGATAATCTCATCAAAGGGATACGAATGCGTAAAATCCAGAAAATCCCTATGAATAAAATGGGTTTCAAGTCCCGCCGCTTCGGCATTGATCTTTGCCTTATCGATTGCTTCGCCGAAATAATCGATGCCGTAGCTTTCCCTGACAGGTAAAAGCCTGTGCCGTTCCACTAACATCGTCCCCACGCCGCAGCAGGGATCTAAAATCTGCGCCCGTTTTTTTAAATACGGTTTCGCAAGCGCAAATAAAAGCGCTGCCCGGGACGGATGTATGGACGCTGCAATCGTCTCCTTCCGGTAAAAAAAGCGTCCCATCGGCACGGTTGCCATTTTTAAAAACACATGAATCTTCTCATATTTATCCAACACCATACGGATTTCAAATTCATACTCATCCGGCGCGTTCAAAAGCTTCCTGCCGGTCTTTTCTTCGATGACTGCCGCCGCCCGCTTCGTGTAACGGCTTCTCTCTTCCAGCGAAAGCCCCGCTTTTATATCGATCCTGAAATAAAACGGCGCGTGTTCTTTATGGGACCGTTCTAACAGAGACAAAAGCTTCGACTCTGCCAGAGCCGTCCCAAACGCTTCCGGTCCGTCCGCAATCGTAAGCTTTTCGTGCAGACCGATTACAAACAGAAGCTCCCGAAATGTACGAATCTCAGTCAGTTCTGCCAGCCGGTCCGTCACAGCCTGTACGCCAAGCGGATGGATCGCTTTCTTATATGCCGTAATCTGATCTGCCGTAACCTGCGCGTACTTGTAATCCGTCGTAAGCAAAACCGTATACCTCTGATTCCAGCCGGTAAACGTATGATACGGCGCCCTGCCCTCCCTGCGCAAAATCCGCTCCAGGGCGTGCAGTTCGTCCCTGATGTGCTTCTTTTCCTCTTCCTTGATCTCTTGGGCACATAGCACCCGGTATCGTTCTGCAAGCTCTTTTCCATAAGGCGCAGGATCGGTTTTTTCCAGCGCACCCAAAAGTGTTCCCCGGACAAACAGCGTCTCTTCTTTTTGGTAAGCTTCAAACAACGCCTGTGCAGCCAAAGGGATCGAAAGATCCCCCAGCAATGCCGCCGCATTTTTACGCACTTTCGCATCGGAATCCTCCAAAAGAGGCAGCACAGCCTCTCCGTCCCCGAGTAACTTTTTCGCGTACTCTTTCTGCCCTTCTTTTTTTAACGCTGCCCGAAGCCGGCTTAACGCTTCTCTTACATTTTCCCGCCGCATGATCTGACCGATGCACTCTTCCATCCTGCTGTTCCTTTCCGTTTCCTTTTTATTATCCTGTCATTGTAATCGATTCCGAACCGTTTGACAAGCGTCCGTCCGTCTGTTCTTTTTTATAAATCCGGGGTTTCCGTTCCATATGTATCGATATAAGTACAAACAGCTTCCTTAAGCGCATCCCACGCATCCGGATGTTCCACATAATATTTCGGGCAGAGCTTTTCGGTCACGTCATAATGGCGGATGACTGCATCAATGTCCAGATCATATCTTCCCATCAGCCACGCCAGCAAATGTACCAGCGTCTGATAAGAAGCTTCCGAAAATTTACCTGTTTCATCCGGTATACAGCATTCAATGGCTATGGTATCTTTATTTCTGTCATTGGACGCATATGCAATCTCCTTGCAGGGAATACACTGAATCAGCTCTCCTTCAATCCCAACCACAAAATGACTGCTGGCATACGTCGCTTTCGACAGTCCCAGCCCTTCAAAATAATCCCGGTTCTGCTGCGCCGTCGTACCCGGATTTGCCGTATAATGCACAACGATCCCCGTTACCTTCTCAAGCGCAGTCCCAGGCCTGGAATACTCGTTGACCGTCAAAAGCTGCACGTCATACTCCGGCGGCGTCTGTACAATTTTTTTGATCGGCGTCTCCTTTATAACCGTCTCTGCCTTCCTGCCTTTGATTAAGCGTACCGCCTGCCATCCGGCAATAACGACAAGTACCGCACAGCCCAGGGCAAGCAGGCATTTCATCCGCATCTGCCGCCTGTGCCTTTTGATTCTCGCTGCGCGCCTTGCCGCACGTCTTTGTTCGTATTCTGTCTGTTCTTTTCGTTCTTCTTCATTCATAGATCTGCTTCCCGTAAATTCATTCTGGCAATTGCTTCTTCTTTTATCCTGCAACTATTATATCTATTTTTTCTCTATCCCTCAATGCGTTTTTTACAATTTATTTCTTTGAAAAAAGAACCCCCATACGGAAGATCTTCTCTGTCCGTATGGGGATTTCGATTCATTTCAGCTTATTTCACTACGTTTTTCTTTAAGCCCGCTTTTTTTACCATCTTCTGGAATTTACTCTTTGCTTTCTTATTCTTTTTCACAGAAGCCGGAACTTTCACGGTTACTTTTTTCTTAACGCCTTTAAATGCATTTTTTGCAACTTTGGTTGTTGCTCCCTTAAAGATTACGTTTTTGAGCGCTTTACATCCGGAGAATGCACTCTTCTCAATCGTTGCAATGCTCTTCGGGAACGTAACCTTGTTTAATTTCGTAAAGTTTTTGAATGCATTTTTGGAAATGGTTACTACCGTACAGGATACGCCGTTGATCGTAACTTTTTCCGGAACGGTTACTCTCTTTGCCTTATTGCTGTTCCATTTTGTCAGAGCTACGGTATTCTTCACCGGATCAATCACCGTGTAATCGTTATTTCCGAATTTTGCCTTCAGTCCCTTTGTGAGTTTCGGCTCGTCTTTTACTACCGGCTTCTTCGCAAGCTTAGCTTTTGCTGCTTCTAATTTCTTTAACGCATCTGCCAGCGCTTTCTTCGTCGTTGCCGCAGAACCGTTTGCCAGCGCTTCTGCTTCCTGCAAAGCTGTATTATATTCTGCGTTTGGCTGCAGATTTGCGTTTACTTCTTTTTTGATTGCGGCAATGCTGTTTTTCAGAGCCTCTCTGTCAGACGGTTCTGCAGCTTTCAGCGTACGGTTTGCAGCTGCTTCTTCTAATGCTGCAATTGCTTCGTCTACCTGTTTCTGCGTTGCAGCCGCATTTGTTTTTAATGCGTTTACTGCTTCCAGGGCTTCTTTGTATGCATCCCAGTTGTCATAGTATTCTGCATCCGCTTCATTTACGCCGCTTGTCGCTTTGGATACTGCTGCTTCAATTGCAGCCTTTTTCTCTTCTTCGTCAGCGATTTTTTCTGTGAATGTAACAGCTGCACATTTTGCAAGCGCGCTGTCTGCTTCTGCTTTTGTAACTTCCTGATCGCCTGCTGTAATCTTTGCAAGAACCGCATCCACATCCGTTTTTGCCGTCTCGTATGCAGCCGTATCATATGTGTAGTAGCCGCTCTCTGCCTTTGACGTCATCTCGTTCTTTGCTTCTTCCAGAGCCGTCTTGCCCGTAGCGACTTTATTTTCCGTTGTATCGAGAGTCGTCCAAGCAGCGTTCATCTCGTTGATGATGCCTCTTGCTCCCTGCGCCGTAATGACTCCGGTTCCTGTTAAGATACCGGATTTTGCAGTCCTTACCGCCTGGAATGCATCCCATGCTTCCTTATAATATACAACCGGCGCATTACTCTTTGCCATGATCGTCGCATACGTGGTTTTTGCGCTGTCCTCCCAGTCAGCAAAGTCTACGCTTTCATTCACTTTTGAAAAGTTTACGTTTCTGACACGCAGATTCAATCCTGCTCCTGCCGTAAGGGAAATGCTTCCCGCCGCAGCTACTGTTTTCCCTTCTAACGATACCTGATCTGCAATCACGATTTCACTGCCCTCAACTACTGTAGAATAGTCGTTTGTCAAAAAATCGCTTGCTTCCTTGTCTTCATCTCCGGAAGGCTGAACTTCCACTGCTTTTGCACTGAATTTATTATCCGCACTGAATGTCACATCGACCTTATAGTCGTGCATCCGCTTCGGTTTTGCTGCATTCTCAACTGGAGTAAATGTCTCACTTCCAATTTTATATCCCCATGCAGTTCCGTTATATCCGACTTTGATTGCCGGAGCGTTCGGGCTTGCCGGAGTTACCACTCTTGTATTCAGGTAAAATTCTTTTTCCACGTCATTCTGATTACCTAACTCAATAAACGGACGAAGCACTGCCGAAACGGTTCCTTCTCTGAAATCCTGCAATGCGCTCATCTTATTGAACAGAGTTTTATCTTCCTTAGAATCTTCTGCATTTACACTAAGATAATTCACGCCTCCGACACTGTCAAATGTTAATAGTGTTTTCGCACTATCTCCGGCTCTCGGTGATGTCCATCCGCAGTATCCGTAACGCAGAGATTCCATTTTTGTAATATCGTTTACATTTGTCATAACATTCGCGATATCTACATCTGTCCCCTCGCCATCCATCGCGCCGCCCAAAAATCCAAAATGGATTAGTTTCTGACCGTCCGGCGCCGAATTTGAAACCACATATTGTTTTACTTTATAAATCGCATCATTGTTTAATGTTGTTGTAACCGGAGACTGCGACTCATCTACAACCCATTCTTTTTCTGTCTCAGCTTCAGATTTCTTTTTCATTTTCTGCATTGTAATCTTAATTTCACGGCTGTTTAAATATTCAATCGTGATACGATGAAATTTATTTTGTTCCAACACAAAGCTTGTTAACCCACTGATTGCGCCTGTATAATTGTGCCCATTTTCCGTATGGTTTATTCCGCTTCCCCATTCCAAATACCAAGTGTTATTTTTGCCCTCCTTATTATGATTGCCGAGATATACAAAATGCGTTGGGTCTACATATTTCAAAAGGATACCAAAACGCGACTGTGTGACATCTCCCTTTGGATAAATATCAAAGCTCAGCTTTCTGTGATTCTGATCTGCACTTTCCGTACCTTCTTCCGCTGTACTTGCCGAACTGTCCGGAGCTGTAATATCAATGTCCTTTGCATACACCGTGTAAGCTGCATCTGTAGCCGATAAATCTGTATGCCCGTTGAAGTAACCCTCTTTTTCAGTGAGCAATCTCCATGTCTGAATCCCTCCCAGATTCACTCCGTCGTCAAACTCTCCTGACCAGTTACCTGCTGTTCTCTCAACTTTCCACCCATCCGTGGTGTCCTTGATTGTTGCTGCATTTGCTGTAAGCGCTCCGCCGGGCAGAATCGAAGTAATCGTAACTGCTGCTGCCAGCACTTTTGCTAAAAATGCTTTTTTTGTCTTCATACATATCCTCCTTTTTTTGTACAATGATAGGACTTTGCCGTATCATATTCTAACAACGCCCTCTGTATTTTCAATTTTATTATCTCTCTGCTTAAAAATCAATACTTATTTTGCAATTTCCAGAGATTTTCAGGCGCAAAACCTTTTCTTTTTTGTGCAATCTGCCGAATGGTCTTATGAAATCCACACCCCCTCTTCTGCTTCTTTCTTAAGATAACGTAATAAAACAGCTTTTTATTGTTTCAAAATGATAATTTTCGGATAAAACGATAGGACGGTTAAAAAAATACGCCGGGCAAAGAAAACCCCGGAAACAAAAACGTTTCCGGGGCTCTCCCTCTTTTCCCTTATCCTATTTAATCTTGTTTTTCTTAATGCCGGCTTTTGTAAACTGTTTTTTCAGCTTTTTGTTTTTCTTTAAGTTCTTCGGCAGTTTTACGCTGATCTTCTTCGTCTGGCATTTTTTAAACGCTTTTTTATGGACTTTATTTAACTTCTTGCCCACGTTTACTTTTGTCAGCTTTTTGCAGTTAAAGAACGCGTTTGCTTCTATGCTCGTTACATTGCTGCCGATTGTAACAGTTTTTAACTTCTTACATCCGCTAAACGCCTTGCTTCCGACTGCGGTCACCGTGCATTTGAAGCCGTCGAGCGTTACCTCGTTCGGAATTTTAACGGTCTTTATGTCTTTTGCTTTTGTAAGCTTCACCGTTTTCTTATCGATACTTGTTACCCTAAATTTCATTCCTGTCTTCGCATCGGTGTACTCCTGAAGTTTTAATGTCCGCTCTTTCAAACCTTGCTGTGCACGGGCCAGCGCCTGCTGCAGCCGCAAAAGCTGCGCGGGATCCTTGGAATTTTTTCCCGCCTCTGCCGCGTTGTATGCGGCAATAAATGCCTGCCAGCTTTCTGCCGTATAATTTTTTTGTCCGGCATTCTTAACAGAGGCTGCGGCAGAAAGCGCCCGATCTAAACTCTGCTTCGCCTGTGTCAGTGCGGGATCTTCTTCCTGGTCACCGTTGCCGTCTCCAATCGGCGGCTTCGGCGTCGTACCTCCCGCCAGATCGTTATATGCTTTTTCCAACGTATACAATGCGTTGTTGATGTCAAAAGAACTCGTCGTTTCCTTCTCCACTGCCAGCTTTGCCGCTTTTAATGCATTTTGAAAAACTTTCACGGAATCTGCCGTAAATTCACTGAGATCGATAGTTTCACATTTTGAGATCATGGTTTCAAGTTCTGCCTTCTTGCCTGACGTCATAGCCGTCTTGACCGCGCCAAGCGCCGTAATCTGCGCCGCAACATCCGCTGCCGTTGCATTTGCAGAAGAAAGAACCTTATTGGCGTCTTCCATCGCCTTATAGATCTTCTGCTGATCTGCTGCGCTTAAACCAAATGTATTCAGATTGGAAAGCTCTTTGATTGCCGCTACCAGGCCGCTCTTATCTACAGCGCCCTCCTCCGGATCTTTTCCGGAAAAATCCTGGTTATAATACGCTTCAAATTCTGCCATCGCCGCATAGGGTCCGTTGCTGTCATTCGTTGTCCCTTCCAGAACACGAATCTGCAGATATTTTACCGTATCCTGATTGACACCGCTGGTATCCACCTCGATCCATGCTCCGTTTTGCAGCTGCGCGCCGCTTAACGCGACTGCCGAGCCGGAAGCGCCGCCGGTAACCGTATGGGTTGATTCATTAAACTCGGTTCCCCATACGAATTGATATTTTTTGATAATACCGTTCGAGCCGCCGTCCGTTCTCTGCTGGAACCGAACGTGTTCAAATGCCGGTCCTTCGTCTAATTCAAGCGTCAGTATGGCCGGATTGTTCTCGCCAACCGCAAAGCCGCTCCACGGCGTATGCCACACGGAAGAAGAGCTGCCGTCCACAGCCTTATCAGCGCCGGTTCCTGACTGAGATGCATTTGCATATGCCTGTTTAAACGTACGATTCCGCTTTCCTCCCCGGTCTACGACAACGTCTACCGTCTGGATAAGCAGCCGGTCGCCCGCTTTCACCGTGACCGTAATGATCGTCTCGCCGAACGCAACCGGCGTTACCGTTCCGTCCGGCGCTACTGTCGCGATCGCAGTATTTGCAGAAGCGTAGGTTATCTGCGGATTCTCGGCTCCGGTCACTGTCGCTTCGATCTGCTGCGTACCGTTTACACCGTCAAATGTAAGCATTGCGTTCTCCAGGCTTAACGACGGCGGTATCGTATCCACTTCCCGGATCACCAGGTTATCCATCACAAAATTATAATCGCCGAATGTACTGTCTCCCTGGTTTGTTGGGAAATTATAGAAACCAAACCAGCTCTGCCCGTCTTCCGAGCCCGTGATATACAGCGTGTAATGGTTCGTCCAGGACTTCTGTCCGGCTACGCCTGACGTCGTCTTTTCCAACGGCAGATATTCCGAAATCGCTTCTCCCTCGCCGCTGCCGGTCACAACGTAAAATCCGTTTGTCGCTCCCGACTGGTAATCAAACGAAACCTCATAATGCTTGCCCGCTTCAAAGCGGAAATTCTGCGGAATTGTCCGGCATATCAAGCCTTCCCTGAAATAACAGTCATGCTGCTTTAAGGACCAGCGTCCGGAGATTACGTCGTCGATCAGGGCGTTCCCCCAGCCGGACTGGGTATAGGGCGCATGATATTCCGAAAGATGCGTGGAGGGATCGTTGACTCCCTGTCCCGAACCCATAACAAACGGATACAATCCCTGTACTACCGATTCAAAATCCTGTACAAACGTACCGTCCTCACGATAATTATAGATGGACTTCGGTACGACACGGATATCGTCAAAGTGCGTATATCCCTCGCCCGCTTCCCTCTTTAAGGTAAATACGGCAGTTTTATCAGCCGCCGTAAACGGAACCAGCATAATCTGCATTCTGCTGCCCGCTACCGCGGTTCTGTTATGCAGATCGGCACGAATATAATTTTCTGCTATCGAACGCAACGTATAATTGGATACCGTTTTCTTTCCGTTATTGACCTCGATGCTCGCCTTTTTGTCGGAACGGTTATCCACATAAATCTGCGCCACATAATTTTGCCCCGGAACAAGATCGGAAATCGTTGTCGAAAGCGTAATATTTTTTGCCGGATCTTCGATCATCAGGTACTGGTCGCCGCTCGCCGCTTTTTTCACGCGAACGCTTGCATCCGTAATATCGCCGGACCATACCTCAGCATCCAACAGAGAACCGTCGCCTGTTCCCGCATAGTTGTGAAATGCCGGGTCTGCAACCTTGGCATCCTCTCCGAATCCTTTCTTTAATGTCTTTGGCGCTTCTTCTCCTTTTAATACGACATACGCCGTTTTTGCCTTTGCTTCTAACGTAATGGCGCCGTCTGATACGGCAATGCTTTTGCCTGCGCTGCGTCCCTGGTCGGAAAGTTCATAGACCATAACGTTTGAAAGATTTTTCCATCCGTCTAATAATGTCCATGTCGTGTTTCCGCCGTCATAGTTCCAGTGATACAGCTTCTCTGCTTTTGTATCGCTGTCCTCCCACGGAAGAAGGTACGCGCCGTCCCGAAGAATCTCCGTGTTATTTAACGTAATGGTTCTCTCTATTATGTTGTCCTGCCGCTGAACGGGATTTCTGGTAACAACGACCGTTTCGCTTCCGTCCTCGCTCTTTAACGTAATTTCTTTTTCAATATTTCCGGACGGGGACGTATCGGAGCCCACGCCTGAATAATTCACCCATTTTGTAATCAGATAGTGCTGCAGGAATTTCGCGGGTAAATTCTCTGTGAAGGTGTTGGTAATATAGTCGTCAAAATTATCGTTGCTTCCCCAGCCTTCAAACCCATTCATATACATATGGCCAAGCAGCGGATTGTCGGCAGCGCCGCCAAATGCCGGATAATTCAAAACGAAAGAATCCTTCTGATGGTTTCTTAAAAACCGCATGACCTGAGAGTTATTTCCTTTACTGTTCTTATCTCCATAAGCGCCGTCAGTCGCCCAGTGCTGCCATGTGGAATCGTATTCTCCCGTTGTTCCAAACTCCGTCGAAAAACGCCAGCCCAGCGAATTGAACTGCTGCGCAATTTTTCTTGTTTCCCAGGAATTCTGATACCATACGTCCAGATAAATAAAGTCCATATTGGTTCCGTCCGCTATATTCTGCGCCACGGTTCTCTCGATCGTCGCCGCATCCGCAACCACTTCTTTGTCGCCGCCCTGGCCTGCAACGCCGGGCCATTTATTCGCATACAGCGACGTGCCGTTGATCCGGTCGTACAGCTGCAGAATACGTTTATAACGAAGTCCCGTACCCAGATCCTTCAATTTATTCAAGACATATGCCTGATCCATCCAGTTCCAGCCGGTTGATCCGGGACCGAGAATGATATCGTCGGAAAATGACTGTGCTTCCGGATACGCTTCCTGTGCGTTGACATGGATGCCCACCTCGGTATGATACTGATGGGCAATCTCAATTAATTTGCGGAACTCCGCTTCTCCGCCAAGTTTTTCCGCGATATCGCCGTATTCGGAATTTGCGGAATCATGCCCTTCATTTCCGTATCCTTTATGCATAATCGCCTGCTTTAAACCGTCGGTCGCCAGGTACACTTTCTTGATATTATCCGCGCTCATCAAAAACGGATTTGTCGCCTCGCCGCCAAGGTTCATCACCACGCGGTAATTTACCAGCTCGGGAACATCCTCCGAACCGTAAGGATTATTCATAATATCCCGGTAAGCGATCGCTCCATCCTGCCAGTCTGCCGTGCCGTCGTCATTTAAATCCGGTGCGAAGCAGACTTTTGCACATGGCAGTTCGCTGACCGGCGTATGCTCGTAAGTGGCCGACTCATCGGCATCGCCGTATTCATAATACCATAAGTTGCTGGTCAAAGATATGGAATTTGCCCCGTTGTTCCTCGTGACTCTCAGATCGCCCCTGGCCTCGGAATTGCTCCATAATCCGGCGCTTAATCCGTTTCCTGATACAAATCCATACACATAACTTCCGCTGTTATTCGGCTGAAAGCCCCCGCCGCTTGCAAATGTAATCTCACGGTCGCCGGTGCTGTCGACACTTCCTGAATTTACCGCTCCCATAAACTGCGCGCTACTCTGCGTACCCTCAATTGTAATCAGGTTCAGATTCGGAACTTCGATCGTACCGATCTTGGCGCATCCGTCTTTCTTTTCGATTTTAGTAATCTTCCATATCAGATCGTTTTCACTGACACTGACCGTTACTTCCATATCCAGAAGAATCTTGCTTGCACTGTTCTCAATGCCGAGACGATATACCGCAGAATCTTCTTTTTTGTCAAATCCCTGCAGCGTCGGCTGTACAGCAACGCCGTTGATTTTGATCGTATTGATTTCATTCGTCTGTCCCAGAAATTTTTTTCCTGCGGCAGAACCGGTTTTCATCTCATATTCCATAACTCTTGGGAAGGATTTGTCGATCGCGGCTTTCAATTCCTGCGATTCGATAAACGTGTCATAATCAGACGCCTGTTTTAACTGAAGCTGCATATCCTCTACCGTCAGATCGGCGTCTGCAACCGTAACAGACTTCGTCATCGGTTCATACCCTTCCATAGACGCCGCAAGCTCATAAGTTCCGTTTTCAATTCCGGTAAATGCGTACGTTCCCTGTGCGTCTGCCGTCGCGGTCTTGCCGGCAAGCCTTACCGTCGCGCCTTCGGCAGCCGTCCCGTCTTCTTTTTTCACTTTTCCGGTTACGTCATACGCTTTCACGACTTTATCTTCTATAACAGAACCAAGGTCCGAAAGCAAAAAGCTCCATCCGCTCTCATACGTTGTATCTCCGCATATCACGTCGCGAAACATAAACTCTGTCGGCACATCATTTAAGTTTCCGGCCCGAAACCCAAATCTTCCCTGCCCATTGACCGCTTCGGCAAGCTCCTTCAGAGCGGGAACGCTGCCCGTGAATTTATACTCATTGGTTCCCTCTACAACGGTCACGCCCAGCACTTCATTCGCAAGAGAAATCGTGACCGCATATTCTTTATTTTGTTCCAAAACCGGAGCCGACGGCGAAAATTCCAGTTTCGGATACGATTCCGCGTTGCCGTTTTTATACTGGTAATACCAGCCGGTAGTATTGTCATATCCTATATAAAGCCAGTGCGTAGTATCCCGATAGGTATAAAACATACCGAATCTTGCATTCTCCGCCGGCTTATCATTGGTAAAGCGAATTTTCGCACTGACCGAGCCGTTTACCGGCATCTTCGCATTGTTTAATAAAACAGCTGCGGGAGTTTTGGACGCATCCTCATAATCATGACTGTTCCCGTTGCCTGTTCCCGCTTTTACATATTTCCAGGTTGTTTCTCCTTCCGCTGCATTTACCTGCATCGCAGGCCACTCGGACAGCATCGGCAGACATGCCAGCACAAACGCCAGGATACAGCTCAGCAGCCTTTTGAATCTACGGTTTCCCATACTTTACATACCTCCTTAAACAAGTTTGTTTTCTTAAAACTTTTCCGTATACAGCAAACGATATCTTCTGTCGAATATCTTGTGATCTGCCTCCTTCCTCTACCTAAATCTTTCTTGGGGCATTTACAAAATGCCGTCAACAGTATCCATAATAATAAATGTATTTTATCAAAATTTTACAGAAAAGTAAACCGATGAACCATATATATTAGACATTTTGCGCTATGAACGCAGCAAAAAGCGGATGCTGTTTCAGTCATCCTGAAATTACAGCATCCGCTTTCGGAAAATGATGTCTTATTTCACTTTTACTTTTTTATTTCCCGCTTTTTTGATCTGGCTGATCAAGTTCTTCTTTAACTTTGCAGTTTTCATTTTCTTCGACAGCGTCACTTTCAATTTTGTGCTTGTGCCTTTCAGCGCCCCTTTGCCGAAACTGCTCAATGTCTTTGAAGCAATCTTCATGGTCTTGAGCTTTTTGCAGCCGTTAAAACTGTTTTTCCCGATTTTCGCCACATTGGCGCCAATCTTTACGGTCTGCAGCTTCTTATACCCCTTAAACGCTTTTGCGCTGACCTCGGTTACTTTGCATTCTATTCTGTTTATCGTAACGGTATTCGGAATCGTAAGGGTTTTTCTCGTCTTATTTCCGTTTCCTTTCACTGCCGTTACCGTTTTTTTGCCTGCATCCGTGACTTTGTAAAGAACAGAATCCACAATTACGGTATCTCCTTTTGCAAGCGTCACTTTCACCAATGCTGCCTGCGCCCGCTTGAGCGCGTCCGTCAGTTTTGTTAATACCGCGGCATCTTTGGAATTTTTGCCTGCCTCTGCGGCATTGTATGCGTCAATAAATGCCTTCCAGCTCGCATCCGTGTAATCCTTTTGTCCTGCGCCTTTTACGGAAGCTGCCGCAGTCAGCGCTTTTTGAAGGTTTTCACTTGCCGCCTTAACGTCCGGATCTTCGCCGCCCGGAGGATTGGGTCCCGGCTCCGACGGTTTTAATTTATCCACTTCTTCCTGTGCTTTTGAAACGTTTACTGCAGCTGTTATGATCTTCTGATCCATTTCTGCAATTTTGTCTTCTACGACCTTTAACGCCGCTTTTGCCGCGTTTACTTTCTCCAGTTTCACAGCTTTATCGGCTTCAGGCGCCTGCGCCCATTCTGTGATCGCAAGCTCTACGGCAGCTTCTTCTTTATTCTTTTCTGCCTGATATTTGGAAAGCTCTGCCTGAAGTTTTTCTACTTCTTTCTCTTTTGCCGCAAGATCTGCCTGTGCTTTTTCCAAAGCTCCCTGCGCGTCAAGAACCGCCTTATTTGCGTCTTCCAGCGCCTTATTTGCCGCATCCAAACGATCCTTTGCGGTCGCTAATGCGCTTTCTGCTTTTGATACTTCCTGCTGTTTTTCATTCAAAATATCGGCTGCCGCGGATTCCTCAACCGTTACGGCGCACACTGCCGTAAGCTCCGGATCTTCTTTCATCGCAGCCGTGATCGTTGCACTTCCTTTCCCGACTGCAGTCAGATATCCGTTCTCGTCAACGGTTACGACCGTATCGTCCGAAGACGTCCATGTCACATCCTGAAGCGTATTCAGCCTGCGGCTGTCTCCCACGCCTTTTAACGTCACTTTGGCTGCATCCAGCTGTACGGATGTTACAACCAGGTTATCCAGAATAAAATCGGTCTGTCCAAAGCTGTATTCCACACCGTTTTGCTGTGTAAAAGCGTTGCTGAACAGCCCAAACCACATCTGTCCGCTCGCAGAGCCGGTCACGGTAAATTCATAATGCTCCGTCGTCGATTTCTGTCCTTTGGCAGGAGCCGCCGTTTTGGCAAGGTATTCAGGTGACTGCCAGACATACTTACTGTCTTCTCCGTTTCCCACTACAATAAAATACATATCTTCGTGGCCCGCCTGATAATCGAAGCTCACTTTATAGTTTACGCCCGGTTCAAAATGCAGATTCTGCGGTATCGTCCGGTAGATTAATCCCTGGTTATTCCCGTGATGTTTTAAAGACCACTTTCCGCCGATCACATCGTCCAGAATCATATTCCCCCAGCCTGACTGGGTATATGGAGCGTGCAGCTCGGATAAATGCGTCACCTGATCATCCACGCCCTGCGCCGGTCCCATAACAAACGGGTAAAGCCCCTGTACTACCGATTCAAAATTCTGCGTAAAGCTTCCGTCTTCCTGGAAGTTGCCCAATGTTTTCTCCACAATACGAATGTCGTCGAAATATGTAACGCCCGCGCCCTGTTCCCGACGCAGCGTCAAAACTGCCTTGCTGCTCACCGGCGTAAAGGACACCAGCATTACCTGCATCTTACTGTTGGCAAGGCCCGCATTATTGTGCGCATCACAACGAACCCAGTTTTTCTCCAGAGATTTCAGCGTATAATTGGATACGTCCCTGATTCCGCCTTTGACGTCAATCCATGCTTTTGCGTCGCTCTGGTTATCTACATATACCGCCGCCACATACTCGGTTCCGGCTTTTAATCCTGTAATATTTGTCGTGACTGCCAGCTCTTTTTGTTCGCTTCCCATAGACAAATATTTATTTCCGGTCGTCATGCGGACTACGTTCACGCCGTCATCCTGCACATCTCCGGACCATACGCCTGCATTCAGTTTACTTCCGTCTCCCGTACCTGTATAGCTGTTGAATCCGGTATCCGTTACATGTGCGTGGCTGCTCCATTCTTTCACCGTTTTCGGCGCTTCGTCGCCTTTTAACACAACATACGGCGTATTCGCTTCCGCTGTCAGGCTGATTTTTCCGCCTGTAACGGCAACGGTCTGTTTCTCCGTCCGTCCCGTATCCGTCAGCTTGTATACGACTACGTTGTTCAGGTTTGCCCAGCCAGGCAGCAGCTCCCATTCGGTCACGCCGCCTTCGTAGTTGTAATGGTACAGTTTTTCCGCCTTTGTATCTGCGTCCGTCCAGGGAATCAGATATTTCACGTCGTCTAAGACCTTCTTGCCGTTTAATGTAATCGTACGCTCAATATAATTGTCATTTCTCTGCGTTTCATTTCTCGTTACGACTACGGTGTCTTTTCCGTCTTTGCTTTTTAAGGTAATCTGTTTTTCATGGTTTCCTACCGGAGATTCGCCCTTATTGTAGTTTTCCCATTTATAAACAAGATAATGCTGTAAGAATTTCGTCGGCAGATTTTCTGCGAACGTCGCCGTCATATAGGTATTGAAATTATTGTTAGAACCCCAGCCTTCAAAACCGCTTAACGTAAATCCTCCCAGAAGAGGATTATCCGCCGTCCCTTTAAATTCAGGATAATTCAACACAAAGGAATCCTTCTGGTGATTTCGGATAAACCGGGCAATATCGCTGTTTACGCCTTTCATCGTGGAACCGCCGTAATGACCTTCCGTCGCCCAGTGCTGCCATGTCGAGTCATACTCGCCTTCGTTTCCGAACTCTGTAGAAAATCTCCAGCCCAGGCTGTTAAACTGCTGCGCAATCTTACGCGTCTCCCAGGAATCTCCATACCACACGTCCAGATACATAAAATCCAGGTTTGTATCCGTCGTCGTCTTCTTTTCGGCTACCGTCGCCGCAATCGTGGCTGCATCCGCCACCGTTTCGTCTTCGCCTTCTCCGACAACGCCCGGCCACGGATTCGCGTACAGAGACGTATCGTTCAGCTGGTCATACAGCTGCAGCAGACGTTTGTAGCGAAGCCCGCTTCCCAGATCATACGGACGGTTAATGGTAAGAGACTGATCGAGCCAGCCCCATCCTTTCGACCCCGGTCCATTGATCAGTTTATCGTTAAAACTCTGTGCTTCCGGATACGCTTCCTGTGCATTGATATGAATGCCCGTCTGCGTATGGTACTTATGGGCAATCGTATTCAACTGTTTTAATTCTTCCGCTCCGCCCAGGCGCTCCGCAATGTTGCCGTATTCCGAGTTTGCGGAATCATGGCCTTCGCTTCCGTATCCTTTCATCATGACTGCCTGCGGCAGGCCGTCGGTTGCCCGATATACTTTTTTGATATTATCCGCCACTTTTAAATACGGATTTGTCGCCTGGCTGCTGAAGTTCATGGAAATACGATAATTTACAAGGTCTTTTGTATTTTCCCAGCCCAAGGGATTATTCATAATATCACGGTATGCAATTGCGCCGTCCTGCCAGTCCGATACGCCGTCCCCGTTTTCGTCTCCGGCAAAGCAGATTTTCATGCTCGGCAGTTCGCTTACCGGCGTATATTTATAATCTTCGCTGTCATAATCTGCATCCGTCGCCAAATCACCGTACTCATAGTACCATACGGAACTGGTCAAAGCCATACTGTCCGCACCGTTGTTTCTGGTGATCCTCTGGTCTCCCGCCGCTTCGGAGTTACTCCATGCGCCTGCGGTAATGCCGTTCGCCGTCAGGAATGCATACGCAAATCCCGTAGAATAGTCGGAAGCAAAATCTTCCCCGAACGTCATCTCTTCATCGCCGCTCGCATTGACGTCGCCCGTAATCGTCGCTCCCGCAAATTTGGCATTTTGATGTACGTCCAAAATCGTAACCGGATTCAGTTCCGGCACTTCGATGGTATTGATCTTTGCCGTGCAGCCGGCATTCTTTTTGATCTCCGTCACTTCCCAGGTCAAGTCGTTTTCCTTCACGGAAATCTTAACCGTCATGTTTATATCAATGCCGTCGTCTGCGGACTGCAGCGTCATGGGATACAGCGCGTGATCGGCGTTAACCTGTACGTTTCCCATAACCGGTGTAAGTTCTGTTCCGTTTATCTTTATGGTAGAAAGCTCTTCTTCCTGTCCCATAAATTCTTTTTCACTCCCGTTCACCGTCACTTTGCACTGATAGACCTGCGGGAATGTTTTGCTGACAGCTGCTTTTATGCTGTCCTTTTGAATCCAGTTGGTATATCCCGCCGTTGACCTGGCCGTAAGCGTAACGTCCTCCAGCGTCTGTTCGGAATCGATCACAACGCCTGATCGCTTGCTCGGCCTGTAGCCGGCTGCAGATACCGACATATCATGGGTTCCTTCCTCTACGCCGAACGAAAAATTTCCGGACGCATCCGTCTCGCCCCTGTCATAGGACGCCTGAATACCTTCCGGCCCGCTTGCCGCTGTAAGGCCTTCTCCTTTGGTCAGTGCATCATATGCCAGTTTCACTCTGTCATAGTTATTGTCCCTGTCCATTGCATAGTAACGGCCTGTGACAGATGCAATCTCTCCCACGCCGATTTTCTTCATCTCTGCTTCCAAATCCTCCGCATAGCCTTTTCCGCTGGCCGGAGGCGTATCTCTTCCGTCCAGGAAACAGTGCACATAAACTTTGGAAAGATCGTTTCTCTTAGCCAGTTCCAGCAGCCCGTATAAATGAGTATTATGGCTGTGCACGCCGCCGTCGGAAAGAAGGCCGAACATATGAAGGGCGGAATCATTTTTCTTACAATTTTCCACTGCTTTTAAAAGAGCAGAATTTTCAAAAAAAGTACCATCCTGTATCTCTTTCGTAATTCTGGTAAGCTCCTGATATACAATACGCCCAGCACCCATATTCAGATGGCCTACCTCCGAATTTCCCATCTGTCCGTCCGGAAGCCCTACTGCCATACCGCTTGCGTTCCCTTTCACAAAAGGACACTCTGCCATCAGCCTGTCCATAACAGGAGTTGCCGCTTCCGCTACGGCATTGCCGTCTTTGCGTTCATTAAGCCCGTATCCGTCCAAAATCATTAATACTGTAGGTTTTTTCATAACTCGTCTCCTTCTTTTTGCTTTCTATTTTATCTGATTCATTTTTATTTTACAATAAGCTGTCTCGCGGAGCGTGGCAGCGTTTGTTTGTTCATACCATTCCTGCC
>OFHA01001142.1_pt1 | contig 19682 bp, 36 predicted proteins | sample 1521891 | NCBI WGS metagenome assembly OFHA01 (sample SAMEA3504089, study PRJEB24116) | mouse gut metagenome | biome: mouse gut; feature: mouse-associated habitat; material: faeces | place: Denmark | collected 2011
CGCCCCGGTCTGGAAAACTGAGCGGCTGTTTCTTTAGCAATTCATAATATCGGGCTAACTGTCTATCGGTAGCACCATCTTTTTGTCCCGCCCCGGTCTCGCAAACTGAGCGGCTGATTTCTTAAGTTGTTATGTTTCGGGCCAACCGTCTACCGATAGCACTTGTTCTTTTATATCCATATCTTAACCAACACAAAGGCAAAAGTCAAGAGCCTATTCTATTGTTCACAAATTCGAGTTATCCACACAATCCACAATAAATTGTGAATAAAGTTTTCAATTGAGAGTAAAAGAAAAGCGGTCAGATTTCTAATCTGACCATATATATTATATATATTTATCTCTAATATCTAATCTCTGGTAAAGAAATCTTACACCGGATCACGTAAGAAATCTTACATTAATTCTTACATGAAATCTAACGGTGATTTTTCCACAAGGTAAAGAAAATCCAATAAAACCAATGGTTTCAGGTAATTTAATTGCTTTTGTAGCGTAGTCGAAACACTGCTTTGAGCCGATTCTTGTTCATAATTTGTTCATATTCCATGTAAGAAATCTTACACTTTTTGAGAAGTAAAAATACTTCTGCACCAGTTTTTGACCCAAATTTTGCGCCACAGCACTTTAAAGCGATAAATCGAATCGGTAATGCGAGAAAATATATAAAATAATCGCAAAAATAGAAGTAAAACCATTGACAAATACGCAGATACGAAGTATAATATATACATAATCAAACAAAACAATTTGATTAAATCCAACAGAAAGGAGGACGCCATTTGGGAAAAGGAAAGAAGAAACGACAGAAAGAAAAAGAACTGCTCGAACAGAAACTTTTGAAAACACAACGGTACGAAAGTTTAGCCGCGATCGTTGGAACCATAGTGACAATGCTTTTGGCAATCATCACGGCGGTTCTGAGTTGGTTTTCTAAGTAAGTAAGAACAGTTCCTTAACAGCGGGGCAAGAAACATCGCCCCTCAGCTGTTAAGTCTATCATAAAGGAGGCTGGAAGGCAATGAAAAAAATTAGGAGATTTTTGCAGGTGTTGTTATTTATCAATTTTATGGTTGGCCTGCATGATGGAATGAAAGTCGGAAATTTGGCAGTGGTTTTAATAAATGGAGCTATAGTGTTGGCAATTATCATATCGGAGAAGGAAGAAAAGTAGGAGGACAAATACATGATGAAGTCAGAATTTATAGAAAGAACCGGTTTTGAACCTACGGCAGACGAGTATGAGGAAATCGAAAGGGAGTACATGGGTACGGGTACTGAAAAAGATATTTTCTGTAAGCAGTGGAAAAAGCAAGGTGGATTCGAGAGGTTAATGAGGCTCAGAGCAAGGCGGATTGAGGAATTGGAGGCAGAGATCCAGAAAAGGGTTAAGGAATACGACGAGTTGGACGCTGCGCGTTGTAGCCAAGTAAAACACCTGGAGGAGACTAAAGATGCCAAAATCAGAGGCATGGAAGATACGATTGCTGCCATACAGCAAACTAATTTCGAATTGGCAGATGAATACAACAAATTGAAAAATTTGTACGGAGAAGCAGAGCATAAGCTGTCGGTTATCAGAGAGGCGTTTGAAATTCTGACTGGGAAAGAGAAAACGGCATGAGTGTAGGGGCACAAGTGAAGATACCGGATATCGGACCACTAGCAACGGTGGTCCAGACCGGTAGAAATATGGCAAAGATAGATTTTTTGGGTGAGCAGTTCTGGATTGCGAAAGATTTGCTGGAAGTGCCAGAGGTTGGTGAGCGTGAATGGTAAAAAAGTCAGATATTGTAAAAGAGGCGGTTCGGGAGCAGGACTGGAAGAAAGCATTGCAGATAGCTAAAGATTTTCGTATCGGAATATCGCAGGAGCAAAGAAATAAGATGGCAAGAGCCTATGAGTGTATTGTTCATCCGGATTTTTATAAGCAGATCGGCATTGATATTGCAGATGCAATAGAGCAGGGAAAAGCAGTGGCTAAAGAATATGCAGAAAGCGGGAGGAAAAACAGTATGAAGTGGGATGTTAAGCATGATAAAGCAAAGAGGGTTATTGATATGTTCCTGGAGGGAGCGGATAGCTGGCAGAAAACAGGTGAGTTTGTTGTTCCGAACAGAAGGGATTTAACAGGAGATTTGACGGACGAGGATAAGGCGTTGGTCAGCGAAGAGGTGGCAACGATGATCGCATCTATTCGCAAGCGCTATAAATTGCAGGAGAGATTGCTGGGGCCGGCGGCTGGAACAGTGCCTGCAGTCGAACCGGAAGTGGAACCGGTCCCGGAAGCAGCAACTGAATCTGTAGCAGAGGTTAAGCCGGAAGAACCAGCAGAAGCTGCATCAGAACCGGAAAAGCCGAAGAGAGGCCGTAAGGCGTCCACTGGAGAGAAGAAAGCAGCAACCAGAAGGAAAAAGAAAGAGGTTCAGGAGGAAGAGCAGGCGTGAGCATGGATAAATTAAGATTTAGGAGTCTTTGTTTGGAAATCTTACCGTTGATTAACGGAATTATGGAGGCCGTCAAAAGGAGTGGCTATAAGGAAATGTCAAACCTCACAATGGACGATGGGTATTTTTCTTTTGATATTTGTGATACCGGATGGAATATGGGAAAAGTTGATGGTGGTCCTGTAAAAATTCATTACGAGTACAGCGAGGAAATCCGGTTGCAAGAAAAGATGGCTTATAACAAAATAGCTGAGAATTTGGTGGAGATATCACTTGTTTATGCCAGACTGCAGACAGAATATGAAAAATTGGGTGAAATTGATAGTATTACTTGGAAACAGATGTTTGCGCAGTGGGCAAATGATTTTGAGATAGTACAGCCGGATGCCGGTTGGAATCAGGACGATTACCTGGAGGCAATCGAAAAATTTGCCCGTCACAAGATTTTGGAATATGCGGGAATTATCTATGACAATTGAAAAGGAGCATGTATGACGGTAAAACATGAAATATGGAATGGTAGTACACTTTTAGATTGTGGAACTATGTTACTAGAAGACATACCCAATATGCTTCGAGATCAAGAAATAAAGGCGGCAGAGCTTTTAGATGAGGGTAATGCAGATCATGTTTTGTATGCTTGTAAGATCTATGGGCGGGGTGACAGAGTTATTGCGTTTCAATGTTACATGGAGCAGATGAATGATGAAAAATTCTGCAGTGTTACAGGCAAAGTAAACGGTGCTGTTATCTATGCGCTTCATAACAGAAACAGATAGGAAAGTGAGTGTAGAGTCATGGTTGAGGAAATGAAAGGTGGGTGCATCAAAGTACAGTTCAGCACGAACACTAGAGGCTGGGATAGCGTTTGATTTATATTATACAGATGTGGAGGTGTGATATTAGATGAAAGAGTACAAGAAGTTATCAGTGCGCATGAAAGTTCTGCTGGAAAAGGCAGAAGGACTTGGCGGGTGGTGGAATGCTTGGATTGAAAAGGAACAGAATGATCGGACTTATGTGGAGATGGGAAAACATCCCCGGCAGGAGAAGATTCAGCATAATAATTGATATTGAATCGGAGAACCAGGCAGAGATGTTTAAAAAAAATATGTGGGAATATGCAGATGATTTTGATGTTGACGATCATATTGAAATGTGGATGCCGAAGAGAGGCTCCGGAATTTTCATCATTGCCAGATACCAGTGGAGGTAGTGTGCGAGTTTGGGTTTGGAAGAGAGGGATGTATTGATTGCCTGCTATCCCATGTAGAACTTTTGAAATTGCCAAGGGAGGATTAAGGGATATGGATTATTTAAAAGTTGGCAGTTATACACCGCCAGACAGTGACGGAAACGGAGAAAAGATTGTTCGTGAGTTTTATGGCCAGGGAATGATCTTTAAGAGCGACGAGGCTTTCTACGACACGGAACATCCGGACAGGGTTTGCTACATACCGGAGCTGTCGGACACGAAGTATACCAGAAACAGCATACTGCAGGAGTGCAACGGCCAGACAGATTTGGCAGAAGAGGTTTATGAAGCACTGGACTGGCAGCACGTTAGCAGTCTTTTGGAAGATTGGATTTGGAACGAAGAACTTGATACCTGCAAAGAGTGTGGGAAGATGTTCAATTGTTATGGGGAAACAAAATGTTTATATTGTGGAGCAGCATATGAAGGAGAAAGTTCTATGTAATGGACATATTGTATCTATTTAATTATAGGAGGCGAAATTATGGCAGCAGTGGTGATATTGGTATTTCTGATTTTTATGGGAATGAGAAGATAGGAGGAAGAATGAGCAAAAGTATTGTTACGGAGTACAAAGGAATATGTTTTTTTTGCGGACGACAGGCAGAAGGAGAACATCATTTGATTTTCGGTAGTGCTGGCAGAGAGCTAAGCGAAAAGGACGGCTTGAAAGTGCCCACCTGCAATGACTGTCACAACATGGGCGAGACGCTGAGGCGGGTGCATGATAACCCGATGGCAGAAAAATTGTCGAAGATGCTGGGTCAAGCGATTTTTGAAAGCAAGATCGGTACTAGGGAAGAGTTTCGGAAGAGATACGGAAAATCATATTTATAGGAGGTCATGTTTTATGGTAAAGGAATATTGCGACAAGTGTAAAAGAGAAATCTCAAGAGAGAATACAAACGACTGGTACGGGAAGAAAAATGTAGAGATTTCCTATAATGATGATAAGTCGTTTGGAGATCGTAAGTATGCAAGGATTACATTATGTAAAAACTGTTTTGATGAAATGAAGATTGATGAAACAGCAAAACGCATCAAATCAAATAACAAAGAAGAAAAGGAGCCGACTGCAGTTGAAAAACTAATGGATATCATCCGGGAGTTGGTTACAGAATGTTTAGAAGAATAAATTAAGTGTGTAGATTCACATACAGGAAAGCGAAAGTTTGGAAAAGGAGATGCTACAATGAAAGTAATGAGAGAAATCAGAATAAAAACAAAGAGGCTGCAGATTGGCGACCGCATCAAGGTCAGCTTGCCGGGAGAGGAATATACAGCGACGGCGATCAAGGACGAGGGAGACGGGATGCTTTTCCTGTTTGACGAGTATCTTGACGAAGCACGTCCGATGAACAGGCAGAACAGTACTGACGGTGGATATGATGCATCTGAAATGAGAAATTTCCTGCGGGAACTGGCAGGTGTGTTTCCGGGAAAACTCAGAAAGCGCATGGTGGCATTTGAAAACGGAGACATGCTGCGCCTTCTGACCATAACAGAAATGTGCGGCGTAGATAAGGATTTTAACAGATGCGAGGGGCAGATTGAATGGATGAAAGACCGCAGACACTGCATTGCAAGCCGGAAAGGCGAAGAATATGAATGTGGATGGACATCAACTGTTGTTTCGGGCGCTACTTTTGCCGGTGTCCACAGCAGCGGCTATGCGAACTGCAACAACGCTTCTTATCCTCGTGGCGTGCGCCCGGCTTTCAAAGTCCTTTATCCTTAATCACCGCCGCAGGCGGAAAAGGGAGATAAAAAGAAAACAGAATAATTACTAGATCATACATCAAAGACTAGGAGGAAAAGAATTGATGGAAGATATTATGAAAAAATTGGAAAAAGCAGTGAAGTATGCAGCCGGAACAGAGTATGAGGTCAATTTTTGTGAAACAAGAAAGAATAACGGCGTTATTTTAAAGTCGGTCAGTGTTTGCAGGACAGGAAAAAGTGTAATGCAGAAAATACATATTAATGAAATACTGGAAATGATTGCATCAGGAAGGGCAGAGGTTAGTGAAGCAGCCGACATGATCGTAAAAGTCTGCAGGGAAAATGAACGGGAAGCGGAAAATCTTGAGCTGATAACGCGCGGACTCAGCAAGGAAAAGATTCTCGGATGTGTAACGGGACAGATGGTTAATAAAGCAGCCAATGCCAGGATGCTTTTGGAAGCCCCTCATAAAACTGTATTAGACTTGGCTCTTGTTTATCGTGTGATGTTGCAGGAATCCGAATATGGCACATCTACCTTTTTGGTGAGCCATGCGTTGTGTGACCGTTATGGCATCAGCTTCGAAGAATTGGACAGCTCGGCATCGTCAAATATGGACAGAGAAGGGTTCGTGACGCATACAATGGAATCCGTGCTGGAGGAAATGGCTTTGCTGGCAGATGAAACGCCTGTCGGCGCATGCCCTATGCTGATCAATACTAACAGCAGGAGATTGTATGGGGCTGCAGTTATGGATTATCCTGAATATTTTGAAAGTCTTTCTGAAAAGACTGGCGGCGATCTGTACATACTGCCGTCAAGCATCCACGAAGTGATTGCTGTGCCAGAGAAATTTATGGAGCCGGATGCGCTTCGGGAAATGGTAATGGAAGTAAACGCCAGTGAGCTTGACAGAGAAGAATTCCTCAGCGACAATGTGTACCGATACAGCCGTAAAACGGGTGAAATAATGATTGTGTAATCAGAAAACAAAATCTACGCTCATGCAGATAAAAAAGCTGCATGAAACTGTAAACGCATAACAGGGAGGAATAAAATGAGCATGGTGAAGAATACGCTTGGAGATTTGAACAATCATTTGTTTGCCCAGCTGGAAAAACTTGGCGATGATGATTTGAAAGGCGATGAACTGGATGCTGAGATAAGAAGATCAGAAGCTATGGCGAAGGTCGGGGAGCAGATCATTAAGACCGGAGAGCTACAGCTGAAAGCTTTGCAGCATATGGACGAGTACGGGTATGATAGAAAGAAAATCGTGCCGGAAATGCTGGAAATCCGGGGAGGTGTCTGACAGATGCGGAAATGGCCGGAGGAAGTGGTTGACTGGATGAAGGAAAACACGCCGGGTCGGACCACAAAGGAATTGACAGTTCTAATTAACCAGCAGGGGTTTGACAAGAAGTATGGCATGGTATTTACACAGAGCATCGTTAAGGGCGCAAAAAGCCGGTTTGGTTTTAAAAGCGGTACGCCTACTGGAAATCCGAAAGGATATTCTTCAAAATATCCAGAGGGAATGGCAGCGTATATTGAAAGAATCGCCCAGGGCAAAAGCACTGTAGAACTGGTAGAGGCAGTAAACCAAAAGTATGGGGCTGGAACGATCGGCATCCGTCAGATGAAAGCCTATAAGAAAAGCCACGGCATCAATACTGGGCTGACAGGGCGATTTGAGCTGGGACATATTCCGGCCAACAAAGGAAAGAAAATGCCGGCTGAGTTATATGCAAAAGCAGCTCCAACAATGTTTAAGAAGGGAAATGTACCAGCGAGCCACATGGAAGTAGGGGAGTATACTCATACATCAGAAGGCTACCTGGTACAGAAGGTAAAGGAAACAGGTATACAGAGGGAGCGTTTTGAGTCCATACACCGGAGAGTATGGGAAAAATATAATGGTCCGGTTCCAGAGGGGAAGATGGTGGGTTTTCTGGATGGCGACAAAGATAATTGCAGTATCGAAAATCTGGTGTTGCTTGATCGAGCAGAGAATCTGGAATTAAACAGGAGTGGATTGCGATTCAGCAATGCGGAATTTACGAAAGCAGGAGTGGCGGTTGCAAAGATGAAAGTTGCGGTGCGGAGAAGAAAAGAGAGGAAGGTGAGTGATTGAGTATGTCTATGGGAGATATCATCAACCAGATGGAAAGTTTGGCGGCTCATTGCGAAAGCATGATAGATAAGGATGATCCAGAGAGCATCTGGAAAGAGGATGTTGTGGCTTTGAATGCGGCTGTCAAAAAGCTGGAGGGAGAAATCGGGGGAGAAAATGCAGCAGATGTTATTCGGCAGATCATGGAGAAAGAGAATGTGAATCAGAAAGAACTTGCTGAAAGAATGGGGTGTGTGAGGCAGAATATCAGCCAAATGCTGAATCGTGGAATTACAAATATGCGATATGATAGCTTTTATAAGATAGCAAAAACTCTTGGATACGAGATAGTTTTGAGAAAAAAATAAAAATATTTGTAATTTGAGAAGCAAAACTATTGACAAATACGCAGATACGAAGTATATTATATACATAATCAAACAACAAATAAATCACTTGGAGGTAATGGTTATGTATAGTATGAATGATTATAGAGCAGCGTTAAATGAGAGGGATAGTTATGATATACATTCATCTGCTTGGAAGTTAGGACAGATGAAAGTACAAAGTATTGTAGCAGTTATGGTCGCAAGCGGTAACAGCCAGATGGTGAATGAAGTGGCTGACGAAGTGTATAACCTTAATGATTGCGGAACTGAATTAGATGATGCCGCAGTGCAGTTTGATATTTGGTTGCTTGAAAGTAATGGATATGGAGAGAAGGCACAGGAGCTTAGAGAGCTTGATTGGAGATAGGCATATTTTTTTGCTTGAAATACTCGCGTTTGAGAGTGCCGAGAAGACCATAAACACGTAAAGTCGAGAAAAAAGGTGTCGCAATATGATGGAATTACTAAGACAGATTGAGATAACTGAACAGGAATTGAACAAAGTGCAGGAACAGGCTGAATACTGGTTGGCAGATGAACATTACGACGAGGAAAAGTCAGAACAGATAGTAAAGCATTCGTGGGCAGCGCCGGAAGATTGCATGCCAGGATGGGAATAGGAGGAAATAGGTGGCATATCAAAGAAAGACAAGAGATCGTTGGGATATTGAAACGAACTACGGTTACGGCTGGGAGGTTGAAAACAGCGAATACACAAGAGCAGACGCAAGGCGTTCTTTGCGGGAGTACAGGGAGAATCTGCAGGCATACGGAATCTGTGAAGTTCGCATGACAAAACATAGAGAAAGATTGGAGGTTTCAGCGTAATATGGAGAGGGTTTATTATTCAATTAATGAGGCATCGGCTAAGACGGCGCACAATATGATGTCATTCAGTGACTATAAGGAAGGGAGTAAAACAGCGGAGTACAAGGGATATGTAGACAAAGCGTATGAGCTGGCTGATAAGATTGCGGAGGCAAAGCCAGGCCAGGCAGACCGGATATATAGTATGGCTGCAAGGTATTCAAAGAAGATGGCTGAGTACATGAACAAAGATATTCATATTGGATGCATGTGTCCATCCGTTATGATTTCTGGAGCTGGAAATTTCCCTGTGAGAAAGAAGGAAAAGCAGAACCAGGCATGGGAGAAGAATTATCAGTTTTTCAATGAGGTACAGGGCATTCTTAGAAAGATGGAGAACATATTGCATGGGAAAGAGCAGATCAAATCCAGTGACGAGGATGCAATCGAAAAGTTGGGGGAAAAGCTGGAGAGTCTGAAAGATAAGCAGGAAGAAATGAAAGCGGTGAATAAGGCGATCCGTCTGAAAGATACCGAGAAAGGTAATGAGCAGCTGAGGAACATGGGGTATTCGGACGAGCAGATAAAGCAGCTGAGAGAGCCGGATTTTTGTGGCAGGGTTGGTTATCCGGATTATGCTTTGCAGAATAACAATGCAAATATCCATAGAATAGAAGGGCGAATTAAAAGCTTGCAGGCTACAAAGGCAAGAGGGACATTGGAAACAGAAAACCAGTTTTTCAAAATTGTGGAGAACGCAGAAGCAATGAGGCTGCAGTTGTTCTTTGAGGGAAAACCGGAGCCGGAGGTAAGAGAGGTGCTGAAAAGCAATGGGTTCAGATGGGCGCCTTCTCAGAGCGCATGGCAGAGGCAGCTTACTAACAATGCCAGATATGCTTTGGAAAGGGTGATTGAACAGCTGGGTAAGCTGCAGGAAGCGAAGGCTCAATGATGGCAGAGCTTCTTACCAAACAGATTGCAACTGAATATAGGGACAGAGCCAGACTTCTTCCCACAAATGGCCTGCAGGATATTGGAGACAGGAGGGCACTTAGAATGGAATTGCAGGCCAGGTGCAATCTTACGGAACTGGCGGCTGTGAACATCATTAATGGTTATCATATAGGAGATTATGTGGCATTGGAGAATAGGAAAGATAGGCTTGGAAAAGAACAGGAGGAATGATAATGCGGGCAGAGAAGAATGGGTTTGTGTTGCATCTGGAAGGTACGTGGATGGAAATTTCCAATAAGTACGGTGTGCTGGAGTATGGGGATGTGGCAGCTAATCAGGAGGAAGTTCCGGATGGATATACAGAAAAGGCACTGGATGATTACATCAGCAAGCATAGCGTAGTTGAGAAAAGCAGTCCTACTTGTGTGAAGCGGGTGGCATTTGACAAGGAATCGAAGAGGTATATCCAGTTACAGGCGGTGCTTCCGGATGATGAAAAATACTGGCAGGTACAGAAATATGACAATGAGCTGGTGTATATGGGAACAGATTGGACAGGATGCCAGTACCGTGATGAATTGGAGAAATGGATGTGCGCCAATTTTGATATTGAGGCTTGTTTGACCGCAGAGGTTTTTAGAAGTTCCCTGGGAGACTGCACGAATGGAGGGATTTCATCTACAAGGGATACATTGTATATCCTGTCGGAGACGAAGGGGCCATTCAAACCAGAGGATATCCGGGAATGCGTGTACATAGAATGGCGGGAGGCGTGTGGAGAACAATACATTGACTGTAAGCCGGCATACTGCAGTGGGCGTTGGTATATGTCTGGAGGGAACTTTCTCTATACGTCAGACAGCCGGTTTAGGGAAATTACGGAATCCATGTATCCGATCCCCATCCATGACCGGTATGAATGGAGGTAGGATGTATGCGGATTATTGGGTATTGCGTCTGTGGCGGCAAACAGTATGTGGCTTTTAAAGAGGACAAGGAATGCCAGGACCATATCAAGATTACGGATGGATTCCATGACAGGGAAGTGGATTATGAGGATTATAAGTGGGTAGAACGGCAGGATATTGATTTAAAGAAAATTATCAGCCGTATGCGTGGGGCGAGGCCGTGGCATCCACTGTTAAAATTGCTTAGAAAGGAGAGCATAGCATGAGTTTAACATTGAATATTAAGCAGGACGATGCTGAAAACATCGCTTCCTGTATCAAAAATATTATTGGTGGCGTATCGGCAAGTGATATTGTGGAGATTGTTCTGAAAACTCCAGAAACAGGAAGGGTAGAAGGAAGAGCAAAAGAAAAGAAAAAACCGGCAGTTACTATGACAAGCCGGGAAGTGGCTGATCTTTTAGGAAGGACACACACATCAGTTGTAAAGCAGATTGCAAAATATTTGTGCGAGAAACAAATTGATGGGGAGAAAAATGGCTTTTTTCTGACTTCATTCATATGCTCACATGTAAACAAGAGGTCATATCCAATGTATGAAATGACAGAAGGCGCATGTAAAGAATACAGAAATCTTGTGATTGAATATGGGAGTGGCATCAAAAGCGTTACAAAAGGGATCGAACGGCTTGACAGGGAAATGTCGGAAAGGTTTCATCCAGAAGTGAAGTCCGGGATAGGCATGGATATAGACAGCAGATTTTTGCTGGAGGGGAAGCCGAGAAGCGAGTATGAGGGATATTGCAATATATTTAATCAGTTCATTGCTGGTCCTGCAGTTGAGGGAAGGGAAATCGCGGAACTTACGGAGAAATATCGGAAATTTTACGAAGTTATGAAGGCGACGCAGCTGGAGGCAAAAGAAAGCAACCAACTGGAAGATGCCCTTTACGGGGTGGCAATCGAAGCGGAAATGCAGGGGTTTATCTATGGATTCAAATTGCTTGATGCTTTATTGAATAAGCAGCTTGCGATTGTTATGTAAAAATTAAATTATTATGCAGGAGGCGCGAAAATGGATCACGATGATTATTACGGAGAAGAATATGAACCTACACAGGAAGAAATGGAGGAACAGGACGGCATGGAAAACACGGAAGTGAAAGTGGAAAAAGAAAATATTAAAATTGAATTTAATACGGAGAATTTTGCAGAAGGAATCATGCGGGCTGTAGCTGCAGAGGTAAAGAAGAATATTTATAGCGAGATTGTGAGCGAGATCAAGGGCCAGGTTTTGGATGGTATTAAAGAGAAGATCCAGTATGCCACAGGCGATATTATTAAGGGCATTGTGCAGAATTTCATGGATAACGAGAAAATCCAGCTTGGCGGTTCGGTTTGGGATGATGATCCGAAGGAAGAGCTTACGTTGACTCAGTATGCGAAACGATGCGTGAAGGACTGCATTGAGAATAGTAGGTTCCGAATTGTTAAGAGTTTTGAAAAAGACAGGTACAATAGAGGCAAATATAGGGCAGAAACAAAGGAATTTACGTTTGAAGAATATCTTTTGCAGCATCTTGGAATTGATGATGAAGTGAAAAATTATATTGACAAGCAAGTAGATGAAGTCCGGCAGCAGGTAAACAGTGATGTGAAAGCAGCATTTGATGAAAGCACAAAGACAATGCTGTCCAATGCGGTTCTGCAGGTTCTTATGGCGAATGATACCTATAAAAAGATTGAGAGTAATATTGCCTGCATAGCAGATAAACCGCAAGGGAAAGCCAATGCAGAAAATGAGGGTGAATGGGATATTTGAAGTAGTATTGTGAAGGGGCTGCTCGAATCAAAAGAGCAGCCCTTGCTGAAATGAAGAAGCGGCAATATGGAAATCAACAAGAAAGGTGTGAGTCGAATGGATGATAAAGGGATTGTAAGAATTGCGATAGAAAATATTCATCAGCATCCGGATAATCCCAGAAAGGATTTAGGAGATTTATCAGAGCTGTCAGAGTCAATCAAAAAGAAAGGTGTTATGCAGAATCTTACGGTGATTCCGGGGCATTGGGATGAAAAACAGGAGTGGCACGAGGAAGGTTACACTCTGATTATTGGGCACAGAAGATGCTCAGCTGCAAAGATGGCGGGATTGAAAGAGGTACCATGCAGGATTGTGGATGGCATGAGCAAGAAGGATCAGGTTGCGACAATGCTGGAAGAGAATATGCAGCGGAATGACCTTACGATCTGGGAGCAGGCAAACGGTTTTCAGATGATGCTGGATTTGGGAGAGACAGAGGAAAGCATTGCGGAAAAGACTGGTTTCTCCAGAACAACAGTGAAACACCGCTTAAATATTGCAAAGCTTAACCCGAAGGTATTGCAGGAAAAGGAGAAAGACGAGTGTTTTCAGCTGTCATTAAAGGATTTGTATGAGCTGGAGAAAATTCCGGATGTCAAGACAAGGAATAAGATTTTAAAAGAGGCCACAAGTTCCAATAATTTGGCACAGAAAGCAAGGTATGCTTTCGCAGAGATTAAACGAAAGGAGCATGAGAAAGCTTACATCAAGATTTGCAAGAAAGAAGGAATTGAGCCTGCACCGGAAGGGGCAGAGGGTGAAAGATATAGTAATAAGTGGGATATAGTCAAGGAGTTTGAACTGGATAATGAAGTTCAGGGAAAGACGGGATGCAAAACCAGGGCAGAAAAAGAAAAGCTGTTCTATGTGGTGTATTGGGGAAGGACTTTTGCCATCATCAAGAAAAAGGAAAAGAAAAAGAAGGAGCTGTCTGAGTCCGAACTGAAGCAGAAAGCGCAGGATAAGAGGAAAAGAGAAATCAAGGCAATGCAGAAGATAATGTCCGCAGAAAGGACAGACTTTGTGAAACTGGCCATTGAGCAGAAGTTCAAACCGGAGAATGAAAAGCCGGAGGCGGTGATGGAGCGGCTGTTCAATGTTTTGGTCGAATGCGGCTCATGGATGAATGAACAGGTGATGATGAAGTTCATAACTGGAAAAACCTATATTAGCGATCAAATAGAAGAGGAAAAGGCCGAAAGGAAAGAATATGAAAAGCAGCGTGACAAAATCGGACTTCTTTATAAGATGATGGTTTATGCAGTCAGTGGTGTTGCGGACAAAGACCTTGCGGAATGGAATGCGACCTATCGCACAAGCAGCGGGAAGACTGTCATGTTGCTGGACGAGATATTGGCTTTGTTTGGGTTTTCATATAGCAAGGAGGAATTTTATAAGCTGGCTGAGGGTTCCCATGATTTGTTTAAGGAAGGGTGATGTATATGGAGAACAGGCCGGAGATCACGGCACTACTGTCACTATCAATCAAAATGCACATAAATCCGACAAATGATCCGAGGGTTTACTGGGCAAGGGAGGTTACTTTTGATTATGCTACCAGCAGTGCCGTCCGGGTAGATTTTATGAAATTTAAGCCGGTCAATAATACTGTGTCTGGAATTGAGAAAGGTGATTTCTATTGCTATGAAGTGAAGTCCTCAGTAGAGGATTTCCATTCAAAGAATGGACATAATTTCCTTGGGGATTTTAATTACTATGTCATGCCAGAAGCAGTATACGAGAAAGTGAAAGCTGAGATCCCATATAAGGTAGGTGTGTATGTCCCGGAGAAAATGAATTATCGGGGTGCATGGTATGATTTGAAATCTGTTAAGAAAGCAAAGAGGGCAGACCGAGAGAGGCCGGTTTCGGAAATGTTGCTAATGATGTTCCGATCAGCGGCGAGAGAAAGGGTGGTAAAATAGTGAGAACATATGAGTTGAACAGAAAGATGTATGATAAGGTCAGGAAGATGGATCACGGCCAAATGAAATCATTCTGCCAGGGCCTGTATACGAGAGGGTTCGAGGCTGGCAAGCGGGAGGCAGAAGGGTTATCGGATGAAGAGGTTAAGCAGGCGCTTCTCATGGTAAAAGGTATAGGGGAGAAGAAAGCATGTGACATTGTTGCGGCTCTAACGAGAGCGAAAGAGGGAAGGGAAGTATTGACAGATGGATAGGAATAAAGTATATTTGGAAGTACCAAAATTTACAGGGGAGAATGTTCCGGTATCAGTAGCTGCCAGGGTGATGAAAAAGGACCAGCAGTTTATCCGTCAGGGAATTATTCTTGGGTTTTTGAAATTTGGAGTTGCTTTCAAGAAAGAGGGAAGTTCGCAGTACGATTATTACATATCGCCAATGAAATTTTGGGAAGAAACCGGTTACGTGTATGACGGAGAAGCCAAGTAGGATTGGGCAAATTTGCCGTGAGAAGTGCTGGCAAGTTAGAAAAATTTCTGAATAGGCAACACACAGGCAACAAAATGGTTGGCGCGCCTTGAAATTGCGGTGGTGGCTGTCTCTGTGGAAGAAGCTGCGAATGCTGGGAAGTTCTAACAAATAGTGTATTTTAAAGGGTTTCCGTTGATGTGGATTGTCAGCGGGAACCCTTAATTTTGCTACGTAATAGACGAATAATAGACATGAGGTAATAGACAAAAATGAAGTATAGAAAAAGGGCATCTGCATTTTACAGATACCCCTTTGATATGGTTTATGTAACGGATATTTTCTATACTTAGAATATTGTGCCAGACAGCAAGGAATAATCCTTTAAATGCTCTAAAATGATATTCTGGACATATTCAAGAATGGCAGCAGTATCATAAGAGAAATTGTTTTCGTCCAGTACATCGTTATCCAGTAAATCTTCGGCTATTGCCTTTGCTATGTCGTTTCTATTCATCAGCGGCACCGCCTTTCTCTGCAAGAATTTTTAAGTGCGTTAATATGGTGGTGTAGGTACAACATAAAGCGTGTGTGTCCTCTGTCTTGTCAATCAGTCTGCGGATTTCCTTGCGATACTGCTCATTGATTTGTTTTGTCTTTTTCTTCATCGTAAAATCTTCCTTTCTTTTGATAGGGAAGTATGTTACAATGAACATACTCCCTTTAATTTGCGTAGTGGCTTATTTCTGGGTAGTGGCTCTATGGTATTTGCGGTACTGTAGAGCCTTTTTAATTGCTACAATCAATCTGCATCAACTCCTTTCCTCAAATTTTGTTTATGGCATCGAAAAGGGCTTGTATCTCAAAATGGGTATATACCTGTTGTGTTACCCCCTGCCCTTTGTGACCTACAATTTTTTTGACAAGTCTATCATCAACTCCGGCTTCAGCAAGTAATGAAACGCAAGTGTGCCTTGTATCGTGTGGGCGGTGGCTCATTCCTAACTGTTCTATTAACGGTTTCCAGTAGCTGTCATAGTAATTTCTGTATTCAAAATGCTTGCCCTCTGGTGTACTTAAAAGGTATTCGCAATCATTCAGATTGTACCAATATTCAAAGAACGGTAGCACTTTATCAGAAATTGGCACTTTCCGTATTCCTGCTTCTGTTTTGGCAGCAGTCACATCAAAGCAACGCTCTTTTATATTAACGTGTTCTTTCTTTAAATCCAGTAATTCAGATATTCTACAGCCGGAATATATCAGCATTAAAATCACGTTAAAGTAACTGTTCGTATCTTTCCATTTCCAAACTTTTTCTATCTCTGCTTTACTGAATGGCTCTCTGTTGTATGCGTTGGGGTTTCCTGCTTTCTTTATGTCTATATATTGTGTTTTGTTCATGTCGGGTGGTATTATGTCATGGATAACCGCATATTTGAACATCAAGCCTACGAGAACCTTGTATTTGCGTAGGGTAGGCGTATTCTTGCCGGAGGTATCGGCAATATACTGTAAATCATCCAGTTTCACATCTACCATGCGTTTATTTGCGATAGGTTCACATAATAAATAAGCTGCCCGGTAGCCTTTTGCATTGCTTTCTGATACGGTGGGGAAGTGTTCTTCACTCCAACGCTCAAATACTTCTTGAAATGTGACCTTAGAAGCATCTACATCATATGGAGATTTATTATAGTCTGCCAGTGCTTGCAGGGCTTCTTTTTTGCTCTCATAATAGCCTATGGTTTTGCGTTTCTGCTTCCATTTGCCTGTTTCTGTGTCTATCTGCCATCGTTCCGTTACAATCGCCCTGTATGGCTTTCTACGGTTGCCAGACAGCTTGTAGACGGAGCCAAAGCCATTAGGTAACTTCATCAATCGTCACTCCCTTGTATTCGTTTTTTTACTCTATCAATGATTTTAATAATGTTTTCTTTGCTATAAGCCTTAAGCATATCTTGAAAAGTAATGCTATAGATTTCTTCACTGTCTTGCATATTGTAAATAGCCAATTTATCAGAATCTGCTTTAAGATTACATTTGTCATAAGCATGTAAACTCAAAATAGTGTGCTCATTACCATTGACCTTTACAACATCTCCAATATTCAAATCATCTAAAGAATTGCCTATTTCTGGGTTAGTGGATTTATGCTCATATTTAATGGTTTCAGTTGGGCATCTTTTAAAGCGTTCAGAAAAAATATAATTCCCGATATAGTGGAAAATTGAAAATCCTGCGTAAAGTCCTTTTTTATTGGCATTAGATTGTAAATAGTGGTAGTCTTCAAGTAATAGATTTAAGGTGTCAATATCTGTAGCACCATAAGCAACTGCAAACCGTTCAGGGTTTTCTTTTAATTTTCTCCAACTTTTTAATACTTCTATTGATTTTCCGCTTAACCCTAAATCATCACTAATATTCATTCCTTTATTTTCGATAACGCTTGTATATCCTAGCAAATAATCGGTAGATATATTTAGTTTATACCTTTCAAGAAAATAGGCTTTATATGCTTGAATATTAAACAGAGATAAATCTCTATCGCCATTTTCCAAAGAAGATAAATTAGACTTTTGTATTCCTATTTGTTTACTAAATTCTGTTGGAGATAATTCGGCAATTTCTTTACGCAATCTCACAAGATTTATTTTGCGACGTTCTAAACATTCTTTTTGATACAGTTTTTTTAACGTGTCGGCATTATAACTCATATTCTGCACCTCTCATTTTATTTGATAACAAAGATATAAAAGTTATCAAAATTAACATTATACGATAAAACACTTGTTCTGATTAAAATAGCGTGATAAGATTTAATCAGATAACAAAAACAATATTGTTATCAATTAGAATATACATTATCTTGCAAGGAATGTCAATCACAATCTAAGAAAGAGAGGTAGATTTTATTGAAAAATAAAGATATTAGAGATTATGCCCGGATTAAAGATGTGCGTTTATGGCAAATTGCAGAAAAATTAAACCTTTGTGATAGCAATTTTTCAAGGCTTTTAAGGCATGAGTTACCAGAAGATAAAAAAACAGAAATTAAAGCAATTATAGACAATCTGGCAGCAGGGCAGTAAGGCGGTGGAATTATGAGTGAACCTATTTTTGAATGTGCAAATATCCCTGTTGCAGTCGCTTCTAAAGCATTGAAGGTAGATTGTCAGACGGTAAGGCTATTGCTTCAAAGCGGTGCGGTAAACTGGGGAATTGCATACCACAGGACACCAAAGAGCCGACAGTATTCTTATTTGATTTACCCTAAGAAGTTTTATGAGGAAACGGGTTTCCTTTATAAAGGGGGTACATCAGAATGAATATTTTGAAAAGATACCGACTGAAAAAACAGCAAAAAGAGTTAATGCGTAGATACACGATATTGGAACAGTTACAAACAGAACACAGCGAGGATGAATATTTTTACAGATGTACACAGAAAGAAATGGATGCGCTTGACGAACAAGCCGAGCATATTCGAGGAGTTTTAGAGGGGCGGTGGGATGAATGACCGCTAATGAGGTTTATGAAAATAATTTGCGACACTTTAAGATAAAAAAGCGGTATGGAGATAAGTCACAATGCCAATGCCCGGCACACGATGATAAACACGCATCATTGACAATTACAAAAGGCAGAAAATGCACTTTATTCTACTGTCATGCAGGGTGTACCGTTGACGAGGTTTTAAATGCAGCAGGGCTTGAAAAGAAAGATACCTTTTATGACGTAGAGCCAAGAAGCCCGAACTGGAAAGCCTATGTTGAGGCCAGAGAGAAACGCAAAATTGAAACAATTTACAATTACGTTTCTATTGACGGTAGTTATGCCTTTACAAAGATTAGGCTTGAGGGCAAGAAGATTATCTATGGCAAATTGCAGAATGACCGATTTACATACGGTTTAGGGCATGATGTAGGCAGAAAGAGTTATAAAGCCATATATGGAAGCCTACAAGCCATAAATAAGGCGATTGCAGAGAACAGACCTATATTCATACCAGAGGGCGAGAAAGACGCTGATACGCTGATAAAGCAGGGTTACACAGCTTTTGCTTATGGCGGCGTGAATGATTGGCAATCGGATTTTGCTACATTGGTGCAGGGAGCAGATGTCTATATTCTTGCGGACAATGATGAAGCCGGAAAGCGTGTTGCTGAAACTATCCAGAATGACATTAAGGCGGTTGCAAAGAGCAGTAAAATCATTGTGCCCATGCCGGATACGCCTAAAGCTGATGTATCAGATTATTTTGTAGCAGGACATAGCAAGCAGGAGTTTGAGCAGATGCTAGAGCAGGAGCAGAATACCGTTAAAGAAGCCGTAAGGGAGTGTACGGCGGTTCACAGTACCCCTATAGAGCCGCAGAAACGGCAGGACAGCCGCATAGAACAAGTATTAAAGGATTTACACGCAGAGCGGTATGAAACAAGCGATAAAGGCTTCGGACGGCTATTTGCAGATGTTTTTAAGGACAAGCACAGATACAACCCATCACGAAAAGATTTTATGAGGTATGACGGTAAACGGTGGATTGATGATATTGAGGGCTTGAGTGCGAGAGCGTCAGCAAAGGTTTTATCAGATGCACTTGTGAGATATGCAGTAAATGTTGATACAGAGGGCAAGTATCTCAAAGCAGTAGCGGCATTGTGTAACATCAGAAACCGAAACAATATGTTACAGGACAGCAAAGATGTATATTTTTTTAGCAATGAGCAGTTAGATGTGAATGATTATCTTTTGAATGTGCAGAATGGCACACTGGATTTATCCGGGAATGAGCCTGTATTTTTGAGCCACAGCCCCGATATGCTTCTTTC
>OFHA01001146.1_pt1 | contig 19639 bp, 19 predicted proteins | sample 1521891 | NCBI WGS metagenome assembly OFHA01 (sample SAMEA3504089, study PRJEB24116) | mouse gut metagenome | biome: mouse gut; feature: mouse-associated habitat; material: faeces | place: Denmark | collected 2011
GTATCTTTCATCTGACAAAAAGTTTCCTGCACCATGAAATGACGAGAGGGGCAGGAAAAGCAGGGGTAAAGCGCATTAGAATCCACGATTTAAGGCACCCGTATGTCAAGCCCACGACAAAAAATATATCTTTGTAAAAGCAGAAATCCCAAACTATCAGGTAAAATTTGATAGTCTGGGGGATTCTTTTTTCGTGTATTATTCCTATACCATTAGGTTTAGTTGGGAATTGCTAGTCATTATTTAGCATTTTCAATATTGGTATTGATTTAATTTTACAGACACTGCCGGTTAAATCAATTAACAAACGAGAGTGTTACTTTTCAACATTCCTCTGTGCAAAATGCTCAATAGTATCATTGAATAAAGCATCATCAAATCTTTTACCTAAGAAAACATCATTGCAGATATTAACTAACCAATCAAAATCGTTCGGGAGCAGCTTGTCCTTCAATAAACAAAGCATTCCATCAATGTTAGTCCGTATACCCTGTATTTCAGATACAAGATAGCTGTCATCTTCTGGTTCTGTCAACAACTCTACAGATTTTGAATATACCCATAATTCTTCTGCAATATCTCCTATAGGAAGTGCATCCAAATCAATATCGTCTGATTCAGGCAAATCATATTTTTTAATGAAGCAACTAAGCATTTGCCGCGTTACATCCACAGGATATGGAGGTGTCAATTTATCAAATAAGGAATTGTCGTCTGATTCAATTGCCTTTTTAAGATCAACAAGCATCCTTCGCGGGAACTGTAAGGCAGCAGGATGTATTTTCCCAACCTCATTTGCAGATAATATGATCAAGTAATCAAAGGAAGTATCTGCAAATGAGATGCAACCATAAAGCCATTCGATTAAATTGCTTTCTGATGTAAAATCTAACCCATCAACTATGATAGGATAATAGCTCAACATGTCAATGGTGTAAATCTGATTAGGAAAATGAATCGAATAATTGGATGCTAATTCTGACAATCCGTCTTCTGCTATCTTTCTCTCATCTCGACAATGTCTGTCATACCAATTCCTAATTTGATATTTATTAAAATACTTATTTGGCGAATGTGTTTGGTAGTAGCTACAGCACATTATTAGTCGTTCTATGCTTTCTGTTTCCATAACACAAAGAGCCAGCTGCCTTTCCTGGAAGCCAAAATCAATTATGATTTCTGCAAAGTAATTCTGCATTGTCACAAGAGCACTTTGGGCTGTTGTGAGATTAACCATAGCCAATCTTTGTTTTTGTTCATCCTTAACGAGAAACCCTGCAAATTGATTCGTAAAATTTTGTATGCTTTGAAAGTATTTATTCTTTATTTTTCCTAACCTCTCGGGCACTGTAGCTTTTTCTTCAAAAGGACGATCTTCCTTAGGATATCGCTTTTCACCAGTAGTAATTAGGGCAAATTCTTCACGAAGTTGATCTGTTTCCCTGGCCAAACTCCCTAGTGGTTTTCCACCAAGGAGTTTGTAAATACATGCACAGCACTTATTTGCAAGCAAACATATATGTTCTCTCACATCAAACCAGTAATTTAACCATTCTGTCACGGTATCAAATTCATAATTGCTCATAATAGTTTTATTCCATAGCGACGTAAGATTCTGATGGAACATGATTACAATATTTCTGATGGGCATTTCTTTATGTGCATCATCAGGTACAGTATAAGCAGATAATAAACTTAAAGTTGGTTTTAACGCATCTGCACAGTACAAATCAAATATGGGTAATGTCCTACAGACATATTTCAACCTCGAAACACTTTGCTCATTCCCGGTTTTGATATTGCGCAATCGAAGTATATACTCAACATGAATCGCATTTTTTTCGGAATCAATAAATATCTTGTGTGATTTTGTTTGCTGCTTGAGGTATGTAAGGATACGCTTAAGATTCCTTTCGACAAACTCCATATATATATCTTTGTTACCACAGTAGGAGATATACATTAGAGCTGACATGCACTCCAAAGTTAATTTTTCCGGCTCAATCCAAATATTGTCCAAGGAGATGGTTGTAGACAAATTAAATTTAGAATTTATGTTGTAAATCCATTCGGAAATGGAGGCATAAGATGCAATATCTTTTATCTCGGAAAAACTAAAAGGAAGTAATTTTCTATATAAACAATTGCAAAAAGCATAGACAAATGTTTTTTGTAAATTACAGGTAGGAATACGATCTCGCAATTCACAAAGATATTCTATATTCTTATTATCTGGAAACGTTTCTTGCATCTTATCAAGAGTATCTATCGACACGCCAAACTCTGTAAATGTTGCAAAAGGACACATTTCGGTCGATATGATGAATAGTCCACCATGGGCATTTGCATCGTCAAACGCAGGCTGATTTGAAAGATAATACTGCATCACGCTCCCTGAAAAAAGCCCCTGTATTGCAGGAATATAGTTCGATAAATCATTTTTATCCCACAATACCTCTACAATATTTCTGAAGAATTCATCTCTGTTGAGATTAAACTCTGGTAGATGAGAAAACAATACAGGAAGATCTGCTTTTCCTGCAATTTTAATAACGGAAATTGCTGTATTGTCAACAGGAAAAAATTCATGCAATCTATCAACAACATGTTTAGATCTGATGGGGTGAAGCCCCTCAATATACCCACTTTCAGCATTCACATGTACAAGGAACTCAGATTCCATACTTTTTAAGAGCTCCCCAAAATCCGAGCCAGAGTCTTCTGATTGACTCGCATAAAGGTTGACAATAGAAAGCCGGACTCCGCAAAGATCTGCAAAACATACTTTGCGTAGGACTTCACATTTTGCTTTGCCAGAAGATGATTGTCCTATTTCGGATATTTGTGAGGCTATTCTTTCTGATAACATCTCGCCATGGGTAAGCAAGTAGACATACTCTATAAGTAGTTGCCTTTCTGCAATCTTATTCCATGCTCTTTGCCAGTTTGCTATGCTTGGGTGAAGCTGCTTAGCCTCTCTGAATAGATTGAATATCTCTATTGCTTCCTTTTCTTCTAAAGCCGGCTTAATTACTTTCAGAGACTGAATATTGCTCAAATCGCCGCTATAATTATACCAATCAATCTCTCGCGATGTGATGAGCAACTTATAGTGACAATGCAATTCGAATTGTAAGAGCTGAACAAGATAATTCCATTTGCTGAGATAGTTATCCAGATTGTCAATTAAGATAAGAATCTTTTCACCAAGCTGAATTCTTGCTTTGAAATATTGGACAATATTCCCAATCTCTTTGATCTCATCGCACCATAGTAATTGATATGGTATATATTCATTTTGGAGGATATAAGCTGCCTGCAAAGCCAGCGTGGTTTTTCCTTGCCCGCTAGAAGCTTTAATTACAGTAACCGTGTTTTCGCAAATAGAATTAATAACATCTTTTTCTAAGCTCGGTCGTTTGATTGGAAGCCCACTTGCTATATCTGCTGGTGTTGCTTTTTTCCCCTCATAAAAACTACGACTTTCATCAAGACTAGGCTTAGAGTAGTCCAGTTTACGAATCCAACTATGAGCTGGATTTTGAGGACCCTTACTGATATCTATTTTGACAGATTGGATTTGAGAATCTAATTCCGCTTTGGTCACATAGGCCCGCTGCTCCATTTTTTCAAAGCAAAGAATTTTTATGCTGTTTGCATATAAAGAAACATTGTCCGTGTTAATCTCATAAGTTCCAATTAAGGCTTTTTCAATTTCAGCAACAAGTATAGATTTTTCAATCTTCTCAAATGTCAAATGTGAAATAAATTTATCAAAATCATATACAGACCAATTCCAGGAAGGATTGTTTTGCTTAATATTTGAAATCACACTCCTCCAATGAGTGCGTGACTTTTCATCCAGATTAGATGCAAACATCTTACTTAGATGACCTTTAGCAACAGGAAAATCGTAAACCAGCTTAAAAGATCTATTTTGATCCAGCAAATATGTTTCAAGGAAGTTTTCAAGCACATCAGACAAAAAACTGGCATCCTGTTTGTTGGCAGAATATTTCAGCTGTATATGAGTGACATCACTGCGGTCATCTTTCTGCTTAATACAATCAATATCTTCAATTCCCTCGAGTTGAAAAGAAATTTCCGGACTTGATGACGAAAGAATTAAATAGCACGAATATAAGAATTGATACGAGTACCCTCTGAGTGCGATTTGTCCACCGTCTCTAGAAACACTTAATTCCTGGATAGTTGCTTTTGACACTGCAACTTTTTTGTTTTTCTTCTTTGTGCCCTTTCTCATATTTCTCACCTTTCATTTTTTTATTATCTCTACAAGTGATGCTAATCAGCACTCAGCTAGTTTTCCAGTTCAGAATATCGAAAAATTCTATTTCTGTAGGAAAGTTCATAGTATTCAGCAATTTCAAAGCCTTATAACGAATGAAACAATTTAGATACAATATTTGCTTCATATGCCCACTGTTCAAAAAACACCTCTCATTAGATGTCACGAATATTATATATAATTTGTGACGTCTTTTCAACGTTCCTATACCTATAGAAGGTATATTTTTTCTGAATAATACATAGATATGGCGATTCGGCAGAGACCAATAATTACTGGGCAATTGCCCATTTCACAGTAATGTTTTTGTTTTGACATATGGTAATTTCATCAATACAGTCTATAATCTCGCTGAGAGCGATTTCTTTATAACTCGCTTTCAATAATTTGCGGAATACATGATACTGTTTTTCATAAGCTGTTTTGCTGGTGATAATATCATTCCAAATTGCTTTCTTTTCGTTCGCTGCATCTTGGACTGCTCGAAATTCATCTTTGCTGATCTTTCCGTCAACAAACATCTCATAATGGTGAATAGCATTTCTAAAAATTTCTTGATATTGACTGTCGGATTGGTTAATCCCGTTATTAAGGTGCAATAGTTCTTGCTGGTACTGCGAATCTGAAATGAAATGCTCCTTTACATGCAATTTTAATTGGTAGTAGATAGCACGCAAAACATCTTCCTCCCGTACATACATGCCGGTACATTTGTCTACACCTAAACGGTTTTTGGTAATACAGGTGAAAAAATACCAATCAGCATGATTGGTGCCGCGTTTACGCTGCATTTTTCCCCCGCAACACCCACAAATGACTTTGCCCTTTAAAATATTCTCCGTTGATTGACCGTGCTTGGCGATATTAAATGCTTTTTCCTGAAATGATTTTTGAATGGCATCAAAAGTATTTGTATCTACCAGAGCTTCATGTGTTGCGGATACAACTCGCCTTTCTTTCCCTTGTACAAGCATACCGGTATAAGTTCGATTGGTCAGGATATATTTGACGGATCTACTATTCCAGTTTCCGTTACCGTTATCATAATTTCCGGATAAACCATTTGATCTAGCATATTGAATTGGTGTTGGGATTTCTTTTTCATTTAAGTAGCGAACTATGGTGGTCATGCCGATGCCATTCGCTGCTAACTCAAAAATTTTTCGGACAATAATAGCTGCCTTTGGGTCAGGTATAAGTTGGTCATGGTTGTCTTCTGCTTTTTGATAACCAAAAGGGGCTCTTGGTCCAATAAATATACCGTGCTGTGCTTTCATATCTAAAGTCGCCTCCATTTTCTTTTTAATTTCAATAGATACTTGTTCATTAAATGCGTTTGTTATTGGCATCCGAATCTTGGAACTGTAAGGATTTTTCTGATTGGTAATACCATCAATGGTGTCAAATTGGTCGTTTACAGATACAAAACGTACTCCATTGGATGGGAAAAGGACTTCAATATAATAACCAGTTGAGATATAGTTTCTTCCTAAACGAGAAAGGTCTTTTACAACGACACAATTAATATTGCCTGAAAGGATGTCCTGAATCATTTCTTGAAACGCTGGACGATCATAAAATTTACCGCTAAAACCATTATCAATATAGTAATGTGACATAGGAATTTGTTGCTGTTCGCCCCAGCATTCAATGATAAATTTCTGGTTTTCTATTGAACTGGATTCTTCTTTATTTGCAACTGAAAGTCGAATATATCCTACCGCAACAGGGGAAAGAAATTTCAGTTCTTCTTTATATTTATGTTTTCTGCTTTTTCGTGCCATGAAAATACCCCTATAAATGCTAACATAAGAATGTACAGAAATGATCATTTAAAAATGTACAAAGTGAATATATAATTGATAGACAATATCAAAAATAAAGGAGTAGATAAAAATGATATTAGCCTGTCAATTAAATACAAATATTCATATTAATGTTTTGGAAGATTTAAACAAGTTAAAAAGTTTAATAGAAAACAATAATCTTAAGGTTAATATTTCTCGATTAGCCAGAGAATTAGGAAAAGATAGAAGAACTGTCAAGAAATATATTGATGGATATGTAAAAACAAATAAGCGTCAAAGACAATCTCAGTTTGATACGTATTATCCTCTTATCAAAGAATTACTGAACGATGCCAATAAATTGTTTGCCTATAAAAGAGTCCTGTTTCAATACCTTAAGGATAATTATGGTATGCCTGGTGCTTCATCGAGTTTTAGAAGATATATCTCTTCTATTGATGAATTTGATCAGTATTTCAAAGAAAAAAAGTGTGCGAGTGTTAAAACACCCGCTCATTCAAGATTCGAAACATCTCCAGGTCAACAGGCTCAGCTTGACTGGAAAGAATCAATTGATTTTACCCTCAACACTGGTGAGGTTATCACAATCAATATATTTGTGCTGATTCTCTCCTATTCAAGATATAGAATATATAGATTATCCCTTACAAAAACCCAGGATATATTATTTCATTATCTTGATGAATCATTTTCAATATTTGGTGGAGTTCCTCAAGAAATATTAACTGACAATATGAAAACAGTTATGGATATCCCAAGAACTGAATACTCTAAAGGGAAAGTCAACAACAAGTTCCAGCAGTTCGCCGATGACTATGGATTCAAGGTTCATCCATGTATTGCAGGAAGACCAAATACAAAAGCCAAGGTGGAATCTCCTATGAGAATACTGGATGAACTAAAAGCATATAATGGTGATTTGAATTATGATCAGCTTGTCAAAAAACTTGAAGAAATCAATAACAGGGAAAACTCAAGATTTCATAAAGGCTATCAATCCATACCGTTATTATATCTTGACAAAGAAAAAGATCTCTTAAATCCACTACCACATGAAAAAATAAGAGATCCATATCAAATCATTACCAAAACAGTAAAAGTCAATCAGTCATCCATGATCACCTATAAAGGGAATCAGTATTCTCTACCACCAGAATATATAGATAAAAGACTGCAGTTACAAGTTTATGATAATCAAATACATATGTATTTTAACACAAATCTTGTAGCGGTTCATCTGATAAGCAATAAAAAAATGAATTATTTGAAAGAACATTATGTAGAAATACTGAAACTGACTTTACCATTTGATAATGAAGACATAGAAAATATCGCAAAGGAAAATTTAAGCAAGATTGGAGAAAGATACAATGATAACAGAACATGAACAGCTATTACATAATCTGGAATATCTAAAGCTTCCAGAAATGGCGTTGCATTTGAATGATACAGTTGATTTTATCAACAGAAATGAGCTGACATTTGAAGAAGGACTCATAAGATTGACTAACTATGAAATAGAACATAAAGAAGAGGCAGCCATTAAGGCGATGGTGAAAACAGGAGCGTTTCCACATTTAAAAGAATTAAAGGAATTTGACTTTGATTTTCAGGAAAACATAAACAAGGAGGAAATCATGGATTTTTTAAATCATAGATTTCTAGCCAATAAAGAGAATATAGTCTTTTTAGGAAGTTCAGGTGTAGGGAAAACACATCTAGCAACCTCAATAGGGATATCGGTAGCAAAAAAAAGGATGTCAACATATTTCATCAAGTGTCATGATCTTATTATGCAGTTGAAGAAAGCCAAACTAGAGAATAGATTAGATAATCGTCTCAAACATTTTTCAAGTTATAGCTTATTAATCATCGATGAATTAGGATATCTACCAATAGAGAAAGAAGATTCAAAATTATTCTTTCAATTGATAGATAAAAGATATGAAAATAAAAGCACAATCATCACAACAAATATCAATTTTAATAATTGGGATGAAGTATTTATGGATCCAGTGATAGCGAATGCGATATTAGATAGAGTATTACATCATGCACATGTGATCCATATAACTGGGAAATCATATAGACTTAAAGATTATTATGAAGATTCTGACTAATTATAAAATTGTACATTCTTAAGTGAGCAAATTTGTACATTTTTAGATTGACATTTATATATTCGAACTGGAAGAAACTCAGGAATTCTTTGAAAACTATAAAATATATCAGAGTCTGTTGAAGATATTACATAAGCCTCATCTTGACTATAAGAAAGAATTAAACAACTGGTTAGATTATATCTTTAATACAGAAAACAAATACTATATGACTACAGCCAAAAACTTGAGAAAGAACTGGTTTATGCCTATATTGAGATCCTTGACATATAGAGCCAAATATAAAAGAAATGGAAAATACTATTATACAAGTTTCAACAATGGTTTTATAGAAAGTATGAACAATGTTATTAAACTGGTTAAAAGAAATGCACATGGATTTAGATACTTTGACAACTTAAGAAAGAGAATTATTCTTCATTTAGGTTATAGTTATACTTTTACCTTTAGAGAATGTAAAAAAGGAATAGCTATCTCTCGATAACTATCCCTTAATCCTCCACTCTTGACACGGAGCCCATCAAGCTCTTGTGCACGTTCGGTTGACAGATTGCAAGATCCATCTGTTATAATCTTATACATTCTTTTTCCTCTTCTCTATAATACTATAATTATAACCCCTAATTATTAACTTTTAATAAACTACTTTACTTTTTCTTTTATTGATCAGCGATAAACTCCGTTCTATTTCAGATTGGACAACTGGATTTTGAAAATCCAGCTGTTTTAAAAAAGCCTCACTTTGATTAAACGCCGATAAACAAATGATCAATTTCCATTTCATCAATTCATTATCATGATAACGTTCAAATGATTGAATAACTGTTTGATAATTTTTAGCAGTTGCCAATTTTTGATGATAAAAAACCATCCAGCCAATTGCATCAATTGCTTCTGCAACCACTTTATCTTCAGGATAATTAATGATTTCTAAAATCGTAGAAAAATAATCAGGATTCATTTTAGCCATAGTTCTAGCAATAATATCCCGCGGCAAAGGATAGCTTTTTTTCTTTGATACCTTTTCAGGAATCGTCCGATGTTGATTACCTCTAATTGTCCCCACATAAGGAATCATTCTTTTTATTGTCAACTCATTTCCGGTAGTCAAAATATCGCATATTTCTAATTTAGTATATAAGGCTTTTTCTTTAACCAACATTCTAAGTAAGATTTCATCAAGTTCATTAATGTCAACAAAGCTTCTAAGAATAAATAACGCCGCAGTACGATTTACGGCTGTTTTATCTTTTAATAGTTTTAATAACTCCTCTTTTGAATATAAAAAGTAGGGTTCGGCTTCTGTATTTGTTAAAAAGCCACAGTTATCAAACTGTGACTAAATAACTTCTTCTTCCATTGGTAAAGTTACTTTAAATGTTGTTCCTTCATGTAATTTACTTGTTAATGTAATATTTCCTTGATAATATTGAACGATATGTTTGACAATCGCTAATCCTAGACCAGTTCCCCCTGTTTCTTTATCACGACCTTGATCACACCTAAAGAAACGTTCAAATACTCGTCCTTGATCAATTTTTGAAATTCCTCGTCCAGTATCACTAACTTCAATGATAATATTACGACCAAATTGGCATGACTTAATTATAATTTTACCACCATCAACATTATACTTAATTGCATTAGTAATCAAATTACTTAATAACTGATGCATATGCTGATGATTTGATGTATATGTAATATCTTCTAATTCTTTATCTACTTGTAAATGTTTCTTATCAATCTCTACTTGCATCGTATCAATTATCTCATCTACTAGTGGTGTTAAATGAACTGGATGCTTGATTACATCAACATCTTTATTTTCTAATCTCGATATCATTAAAATATCATTAATTAAAGTAGACATATTATTCACTTCATCATGAATTTTATCCAATGCTTTTTTTGAAGCATCTTTATCATTGATAACTCCCGTTTCTAATAATTCACTATATCCACGAATCGAAGTCATTGGTGTTTTCAACTCATGAGAAACATTAGAGAAAAATTCCTGACGCATCTTCATAGCATTATGCTGCTCAGTAATATTTACAAACAGCAAAGTTACCCCATAATCAACCTTAGCGACATAACAGTTATAGAATTCTTTTTCCTTTTCAACTTCAACTACCTGTTGTTCATCACTTAAATGGTCAAATGCATTAATAATTTTAAAGTCAAAAATAAAGTCTTTGATTGAACAATTTAACTTGATTGTATGACCATATAATTTTTGAGCTTTACGATTAACCATTAAAACTGTTAAATCACTATCTAATAAGACAAAGCCCTCTTTCATTTGATCAAGAATCTCATTGATTTTTATTTGTTCACTTTTAAGCTTTTTCATAGTATCATGAATTGTTTTAGCCTGTTCTTCCAATTTTGAAGCAATGATATTAAACTCATCATATTTATAACTATCAAATTCTAGTTCACGATAATCCTTCATTTTTGTAACCTGTGTCGTAATATCCTGAATTGGTGCTGTCAATGTATTAGCAAATCGTTTCGATAAGAATAAAGCAATGACTAACGACATTATCGCGCCTATCCCTAGTGGTCTAACCAAAGTTGGAAGATTATCAAAAATACCATTATATGGTAAAGCCAGACGAACTATATATCCTTTATTAAATACTGCCACATAGAGCATATTTCTTTTAACAGTACTTGAGTAACGGGTTGCATAACCAACCCCTTCACTTAGAGCCTGTTTAACTTCTTCACGACCTTTATGATTTTCATCAATTTCTTCACTACCACTATCTGCTAATACTTCACCATTAGTATCAATGACAGTTAATCTAGTTTGATCATTGTAAGCAAGTGGATTCAATGCATCTACTTGTGCTTTTAAATCGTGTGATTCATCTAATTGATAATCAACCAACTTAACCGCGTAAAGCATATCATGTTTAGTATTTTCCAACATTTGACTTGATAAAATAACCATTGAAACACTGCTTGATAAAACTAGAGTGACTAATAAAACTGTGAGAAAATAGCGAAAAATAGTTTTATTCACTACCATCACCTTCCTCATAAAAACGATATCCAACACTACGTATCGTCTTAATATACTTATGGCCATCATCATTTAATTTACTTCGTAAAGCACGAATATGAATATCTAAAGCACGAGATTCACCAATAAAATCATATCCCCAAATTTCGTTTAATAATTCTTCACGTTCAACTACACGATGTTTATTATCCATTAAATAGACCAATAATTGATACTCTTTATTAGTTAATTCTAATTTCTGATCATCTAATTTTACTAAACGTGTTTGCTTGTCAACAGTAAGATGTTTAGTTCTAATAATATCGCTAGTAACATGGCGTCTTAATAATGAGCGAACGCGAGCTTGCAATTCAAGAATCCCAAACGGTTTAGTCATATAGTCATCAGAACCGCTATCTAAACCATTAACCTTATCTATCTCACGATCTTTAGCACTTAAAATTAAGATAGGTAATTCACTATCAGTTTCACGAATTTCCTTGATTGCATCAATTCCGCTCATTTTTGGTAACATTAAATCAAAAATAGCTAATGATGGTGCTTTTTTATCAATTTCTGCCAGTGCATCGATAGCATTATCAAATTGAACAACTTCATAACCATTGCTTACTAATGCTAAATTAATTATCTCGCGGATATTTTCATCATCTTCAACTACAAATATACGTTCACCCATGTTCAGTCCCCCTTAGATCAAACGATAATTATCAACTGTTCCAGTTTGGTTAAATTCAACCCATTCACAAATATTTACAGCATGATCACCAATTCTTTCGAAATATTTAGCAATCATTAGGAAGTTAATCGTTAAATCGATCGTTTCCTTTGACTCATTTACTATTTGTATTAATTCTACCTTAACTTCTTCAAATAGTCCATCCATATCATCTTCCAATTTTTTTACTTCTGAAGCTTTTTTTAAATCATGCTGATGAAAAGCTTCAATTGATTGTTTAACCATATTTTTAGCAAGATGAGCCATATTAGGTATATGTTCAACCATTTTATAAGGGCAGGTTACATCTGTATCTAATAAAATTTCTGCAATATCTGCTCCTTGGTCACCAATTCTTTCTAAATCTGTAACGACTTTTAAAGCTGTAGACACATTTCTTAAATCACTAGCTACAGGCTGTTGTTTTAAAATTAACGATAGACAACGAGCTTCTATCGTTCTTTCCATATCATTAATCACTTTGTCTCCAGCTAAAATATCACGGCATAATTCACGATCTCCTGATTTAAATGCCACAATACAGTTTTCAATTGCTAAAATAACTAGATGACACATCTTATCAAGATCTACGTGTAATTTGTTTAAATCATTTTCAAAATTTGTTCTTAACATTTTTTTCTCCTATCCAAATCTTCCGGTAATATAATCTTCAGTACGTTTATCTTTAGGCATTGCAAAAACATCCTTAGTTTTTCCATATTCAACCATCTCACCTACTAAGAAAAACGCAGTATAATCAGCGATACGACTCGCTTGCTGCATATTATGTGTAACAATTGCAATCGTATACTTTTCTTTAAGTTCCATTAACAATTCTTCAATTTTTAATGTTGAAATTGGATCCAATGCACTTGTTGGTTCATCTAATAAGATCACATCAGGTTCTACTGCTAAAGCACGAGCAATGCACAAACGTTGCTGTTGTCCTCCAGATAATCCTAAAGCACTGCTGTGCAAACGATCTTTTACCTCTTCATATAAAGCAGCTGCTTCTAATGAATCTTTAACAATTTTATCTAACTGTTTTTTATTTTTGATTCCATGAATTCTTGGTCCATATGCGATATTATCATAAACACTCATCGGAAACGGGTTTGGCTGTTGGAAAACCATTCCAACTTTTTTCCTCAAAACCGTTGTATCAACACGACTATCATAAATATCTTCACCATCAAGAACCACACTACCAGTTATCTTAATATCTTTAACATAATCATTCATGCGATTTAATGTCTTTAAAAATGTTGATTTACCACAACCGGAAGGCCCGATAAAAGCCGTAATTTTATTTGTTTTAATATCTAGACTAACATTTTTTAAAGCATGCTTTTCACCATAATACAGATCTAGATTTTTTGTTTCAATTTTATTTTCCATTCTAATCCACCCTATTTACATCAAATTTATTTGTAATCAGTTTTGCTAACATATTTAATCCTAAAACAATAACAATTAAAACTAAGGCAATCACAAAGGCCGATTCATAATTAGCTTTAGCCATCTCCAAATATAATTGAATCGTTAGTGTTGCACCTGAACTTGATAAATGTGTAAAGATATTTTTTGGCAAAACACTTACTGAACCAGCTGTAAACAATAACGCCGCTGATTCTGCAACAATTCTACCCATTCCTAAGATCACACCCGTTAAAATTCCTGGCATAGCACTTGGCAATAACACCGTTCTAATCATATACCATTTAGTAGCTCCAATACCCAATGCAGCTTCACGATAACTTTTTGGTACCCCTTCTAAAGCTACCTGAGTATTTCTTGTAATAATTGGTAAGATCATAATTGCAAGTGTGAAAGAACCCGTTAATATTGAGAATTTAAATCCTAATAAATTTCCAAAAAATAACATCCCAAATAAACCATATATAATCGAAGGAATTCCCGCTAATACTTCAGTTGTAAAAGAAATAATATTAACAAATTTCTTATTTTTTGCATACTCATTTAAATAGATTGCTCCCCCAATCCCAATTGGGCAGGCAATTAATAAAGTAATTACAATAATATATAATGTGTTAATAATGTTTGGTAGTATCCCTACCGTACCTTTTAAAATACTAGTAGTATTAATTAAATATGAAAAATTAAAGTATGGTAATCCACGATATAAAATATATCCAATACATACAACCAAGATCAGCACTGACAAGGCACTAGAAAGCTGTATCAAAAAATTTAATATTTTATCGCTGCTGCGATGTCTTCTTTCAAAGATACTATTCATGCTGATCTCCTCTCTTAATAATAAATGTTAGGATCAAGTTAATAATTATGATGAAAACAAATAGTACTAATCCAATCGTAAATAAAACTTGACGGTGTGTCCCTGAGGCATATCCCATTTCAGAAACAATTCCCGTAGTTAAAAAACGAACTGAATTGAATGGTAAAGGCAGATTAACTGAGTTTCCTGCTACTAATAAAATTGCCATTGCTTCCCCAATTGCACGCCCTACTCCTAATACAATTGCTGAAACTATCCCTGATTTAGCACTAGGCAAAACAACTTTAAAAATTGTTTGCATTTGACTTGCCCCTAAAGCCAATGAACTTTTACGATAATCATCTGGAACTGCCTTTAAAGCTGTTTCAGTAATATTGATCAAAGTTGGTAAAATCATAATCGCAAGAACTAAAATTGCTGAAATCAGATTTGCCCCACCAGTAAACTGATGAGTCTTTGATCCTGCAAAAATTAATAATTCTAACCTATACATAAACGGACAAATAATTAAAATTCCTAGTAATCCATATACCACTGAAGGAATTCCGGCAAGTAATTCGATTGCAGATTTAACAATTTTACGCACTTTCGGATTTGCCAATTCAGCTAAATTGATAGCTGTAAACAATCCGATTGGTACCCCAATACAAATAGCTAAAAAAACACCAATAATTGAGGTAAGTATAATTAAAAGGATTCCAAATTGAGGATCAGCAGCGGTTGGCGCCCAAACAGTTCCAAAAAGAATATCTAGTATTCCCACTTTGAAAATAACTGGTGTACCAGAAATAATCATATAACCTGTAATAGAGACAACAGCAATGATAGACATAACAGCACAGCCACGAAAAATTATCGCGGCTGTTTTCTCTACCAAAGATTTTGTTTTTCTATTACTTATAATAGATAACATATCTTTTTCCATAATTAACTCCTATTTTTTATCTGGAATTATTAAACCAACTTGTTCAATAACTTTTTGTCCAGCTTCACTATTGATAAAATCGAACACAGCTTGTACTTCTTTACTTTGTTCACTGATTTTTCCTTTAGTAGCCATCACGAATGGTCTTTGTAAAGTGTAGCTTCCATCTTTAATAGTTTTTTCAGAAGCTTTTACACCATCTAATTTTAATGATTTAACTGTGTCATCAACAACATCTAAAGAAACATAACCAATTGCTCCTGCTGTTTCACTAACTTTTGCCATTACTGCACCAGTTTCGTTTAATTCTTGAGCATATTTACAAGCATCTTCAATTCCTAAAATTTCTTCAAATGCTCCACGAGTTCCTGAACCAGCTTCACGTCCAACAACAACGATTGCTTGATCATCACCACCTAAATCTTTCCAGTTTGTAATTTCACCAGTATAGATTTTCTTTAAGTCATCAGTAGTTAAATCAGACACTTTGTTATCTTTATGAGTAACTACAGCAATACCATCAATAGCAACAATATTTTCTTCAATTCCTTTTGCTTTTTCTTCATCTTTTAAAGCTCTTGAAGAATCTCCGATATCAGCAGTTCCATTTGTAACAGCTTCAATCCCTGCACCTGAACCAGTAAATTGTGGTTCTAATGTTAAGTTTGGATATTCTTCAGTAATCGCTTCTTTTAAAGCATTTACGAATTTCTCCATAGATGTAGACCCGTTAAGGCTAACATTTCCGCTTACATCGTTTCCACTTGCAGAAGAATCATCACCAGATCCCACACATCCAGTAAGCCCTAAGCATAATACTAATGTTAATAAAACTCCGAATACTTTTTTCATATTTAATAATCCCTTTCTTTATCTTGTCTTAAGACACCTACATAATAACCAAATTGCAATTTACGATATATCAATAAATTGTATTTATTATGTTAAGTTTACGTAAAGAAAAAAGAGAACCCTCAAGTTCTCTATTCATATACCCTTAACATAGCCCTTATTCGTGTCTTTACAATCTCTTTTAGACTTAAAGGAAAAACAACTTCAACCTTATCTTGAAGCATCATTATCCAGCCAATTAAACCATCTGATAAAGCCACATCTTTAATAAATGCTTCAATTCGACCATCAAAGCATTTATTTATTTACAAACACATAATAATTCTTGTATGCTTATTTGTCAATATCTTTTTTTGTCTTTACAAACCATATTAAGCATGATAGACTTATAACGGAAACGAAATAAGAAGATATACAGAGTTACGGAGGGTTATGCAGTGAAAATAAATTTTTTGGGAAACAACATACAGACCATCAGAAAATACAGAGGAATGAAACAGCAGGAGCTTGCGGACAAAATCGGTATCAATATGCAGAGCCTTTCCAAAATTGAACGAGGATTGAATTATCCTGCCTATGATACGCTGGAAAAGATAATGGAAGTGCTGGACGTAACGCCCAATGAACTGTTGTCGGGGGAATGGAAATATATCAATCAGGCTGAAAAGGAAGTCTGTCAGTTTCTAAGAACCGAAGAACGCCTAAATACAGAACTGAAACACGGGCATTATGACAACTTTTTTGATAGTGAGGAAGAATGGCTGGAATATGAGTTAGAAAAGTTACGGGAATATATTACCGACTACATCAACGGAAATAACATACAGGCAGGCGACCTTTACCCAATTAAAGAATTTATCCAGCATTTGAAGTTTCAAAGATTGTTAGACCGATATGATGATTTATACAGCATGGATATGTTTGGGGAAAGCACAGACGGACACAAGTACGGTACGCCTTATCAGGTTGTAAAAATGATAAACCCCAATTCAAAAGAAGATATGGAACTGTTACGGGAAGTATTAGGGAATAACCATTTTGATGATGAGGACGAGTAATCTTTTTCCTCTTGTGAGAAGATACAGCAGACAAAAAGCCCGATCAAGAGTGCAAAGCACCACCAATGGTGGCAAAGCTCTTGACAGGGCTTTTTCTTTTCTGTGTTGGGTAATCAAGAGGGAAAAAGGGATAGTTGCACGATTTTCTCATAAGGTATTAAAAACAGCCACACAAAAAGTAAGAAATATGTTATAATAAGCTGAATTTGAAATAAGGCGGTGGCTAAATGGCAAAACAAAAGTATTCTTTTGATAGTAAGATACATATTTATAGAGCTACAAAACGAATGAGCCAGCAGGAACTCGCTGACCTTGTAGGCGTATCACGACAAACGATTATACAGCTTGAGAGAAATCGTTATAATCCCTCTATGTTGTTGGCATACAGTATTGCGAAAGTGTTTGATGTAACGATTGAAGATTTATTTGATTTTAGGGAGGATTGACTGTGTTATCATTATACGAATTTTTATGGAATGTATTTAACAGTAAAACTGTTTTGATAATTGGTGCATGGGCAAGTTTGCCACTTACATTGATATTGATTGTAATGTTTGTACGAAAACAAAATCGAGATGAACGTGGGTGGAAAATTAAAGGAAAAGCTAGTGCGATTGCCTTTATCTATTTTATAATTATGGCAAATTTACTTGCAAAAGCAGTTGGAGCAATGGTGCCTGATACTTTGGAAGTAGGTTATGTTTTTTGTGCCAATGTAATCCAATGGCTTTATGATACGATGATATTTATTGAGATTATTGCAATTTTAATTTTAAATAAAATTGAATAAATAAAAGATTTCTTGTTTTTCATCTAAATGAGAGCAAGAATTTTTTTGCTTCTAAATGTAAGAAATACTTTACTTTTAGAATGAAATAGTATAAAATAAGGGCGAATATAAAAACTCAAGGAGGAATGTATTATGGCAACAGAAAAAAAGGTCTATAAGGTTATAAATGAGGCTGGATTGAAAGCACTTGAAAACAAATGTATTATTGTAAAATACGCTCCGCATAATTTGAGTGCAAAGATTCTCGAATTTTTCAATTCGGAATTTTATGTACTACAACTTTGTGAGCATGAAATTGTGTTAATACCATTCAATCTTATGACATTGAATATGACGTTAAAAAAAGAAGAACTTTTAGTAATTCCATATTCTCGAATTAAAAGTATTGAGATTTCAGAAGATTTATTGAATTATATCATTTCAATTACAACAGATACAGATATTATTCGACTATCAACACAGCAAAAAGAGCTAAGCAATTTACGAACTTCTGGCAGTTTGACATCAAAAAAAGCTGGAATCACTTTAGAAAATTGGCATAAAGACAATTTAGATATAACTTTAGAAGCGTTAAAGAAGATAGATACTAATAGTAATTAAAACATCTTACTTTTATTTTTCAATATAAAGGCTCGTGCAAAACAATATGTTTTGTGCGGGCTTTTTTTCATAGACACTTTCTTTTCTGATACGAAACCAAAGGTATAGACGGTATTTCTATTTTCCGTATTGAAATATTCCGTTTGTATATTTCAGTTTTTGCAGAAAGGGGGGGGAACTTATGAATACATCTTCTTTCAAGGATATTGTCAGATTGCAGTTTAATTCTTTGATGATGATTATCATTAAGGGCAGGGTAAAATATCATAAAAAGCAGATTATGAAACGTTCTAAAAATGAAGTTCTGTTTTGCGAAATGTCAGAAACAGAACGGCTTGAACAGGGAACAGTTGATACATACATTTATGATTATGTATCGTTTCAAGTTTTTCATTTTACGATTTGTGTAACAGATGAAAAACTCGCTACAGCTTTAAATATGCTATCGAAAAAACAGCGTAGTACGATTTTATTACGTTATTTTCAAGGCATGAATGACAGAGAAATTACAGAATTGTACCATGTATCACGTTCTGCTATTTTTAGCAGAAGAAGTAGAGGACTAAAGAAGTAAAAAATGCTTTTAAGCGAAAGGAAGTAAAAAGAATGAGCAAAGATTATGGCTATCCCTTTTTTGAATTGATTTGCAGAGCGTCAAGCGGAGATGAGGTGGCAATCAGAGAAATTTTGAAGTTTTATGACGCTTATATTTCTAAATTATGCTTGCGACCGTTTTACCACTCTGAAAGTGGTAAAATCATTATGCAGGTTGATGAAGAACTAAAAGGAGAAATTTATACAGATATGATGAAAGCAATCTTGAAATTTGAAATACGAGTGAAGTAATCAACTGTATAAAAGAAAATTGGGAGATACACAGTTATTTGTGCTATCTCTCATAGTGGTTTTACTGTCATATCAAGGCTCATTCAATCGTGGTAAATTCGTGGTAAAATGAGTTTTTTTCTATACCTCAAAATGCTTGAATGTATAGTGTTTATGCGGATAATCAAAAATTAGATATAAAATTTATAATAAATTATGAATTTTAACATATATTATGATGGTGTATATGAGAATGAAATGGATTATATGGCGTAATTGGTTAATTTTGAATAATTGTATACAATTATTATAAAATCACTTTACAAAAATAATTGTATACAATATA
>OFHA01001148.1_pt1 | contig 19623 bp, 14 predicted proteins | sample 1521891 | NCBI WGS metagenome assembly OFHA01 (sample SAMEA3504089, study PRJEB24116) | mouse gut metagenome | biome: mouse gut; feature: mouse-associated habitat; material: faeces | place: Denmark | collected 2011
TGCATGTAGCTGAATGGAATCAAAATGCAGTAAAGTTGTATTTGAAAAATGGATTCAGTATTGCGAAAAGAGAGAGGGTGCGTTAACGGAAATAGTATTTTCAGCAAATTTTCCCAGACGTGCATTTGCATAAAACTTCGTATATTCAATATCTCCGAGCTGCCCGTTGACGCTGCCTGGTGAGATACCCGTACCGTTCCGGTTCTTTCAGGACGGCGGTGATTAAATCCACACCGTCCTTTCAGATATGGTCAGGCCCCTTTGTGGTGTATTATTATACCGTAACGGCATACGGCGGCTACGAATATGCCCCAACTGACGGGCGACTTTTACACAGTGGGCAAAATCTTTGGACATACGCTTGCGGGTATCGGCGTTTCATTTGGGATATCCATCAACTTTGAAGCTGTCACAGCGCGTTATGTCGACGTGCGGCTTGAACGGAAGAAAGAAAATCAAAAGTTTTCCTGAGATTCCATATCCCCAGCCTTTCTTGCCACGATTACCAGCCTCCCGTTTTCCTGTGAATATTCACACGTTGACAGCATCAGTATCTGGTCTCCATACCGCAGGCGGCTGCCTGTATCAAACATCTGATTTTCGTTTACAAAGTCCGCGCACTGCAGAAACTGCTCCTGATTGTCGTATTGAAAAAACTGGTAATATCAATCCCTGTTCATTCTCGTTGCGGATTCTTGTCTTTACGACAGCTACGGCTTCGTAAATCCCTGTTTCGTAAATGGTATCGAAATGAATCTCTCTGTGTGCTTTAAAATATGCCGGATCCTCGTACAGATCGAGTGTTCCGAAAACATGCCCGTTTTTCATATTATGACCATATATAACCGTGTTGCCATCCTGCGGCCAGCGGTTGTTTTCAGGATCTGCGAATAGTGCTCCTTCGGCTGATGCCGCGCCTGTAAAATCGTGATCCAGATAAAAATCCTTTTCTTTCAGCGGCTGCATCACCGGCAGGTCGATCCTGGTATCCGGTATCCGCAGCCATCCAAAAAGACCCGGATATTCCTTCGCCATCTCCCGATATTGCGGCAGAATCTGCGGTCTTTTCTTTTTCTTCGTCACACCCGCTGTCTCCTGCTTTCCTGCTGCCGTCCCTGCGATACGCGTTTCCCCGCGGTTTGCGGCAGTCTGTGGAGCACTGTAACCGTCTGCGTCTGTGTCCTGCTCTTTCTGATCTTCTGCCGCTGTTTTTTCTATCTCAGAATCGTTTTCTGTAAGAGATTCCTGTCTGTTGGCGGAGACCGCTTTTAGTTTCTGAATATCATAAAAATTCTGGTTTCCTTCGAACCTGCCATACAGCCATATGGACAGAAAACACAGGGACAGACCGGCCAGCACGACCGCTGCCGCGTCTGTCAGTTTCCCAAAATACCGAAACAGCTTTTTCCCTGCTTCTGTTTGTTTACAGTCCGTTTCCATCAGCCAGGACGCCAGCTCTTCCAGGCGGAGTGTATCGTCGCAGACCGTCTGTTTCCTGTTATTCTCAGAAGGAATCTGCATCCGCTGTACCGTTTCGCAGATAATATCGTTGCAGACTGTCTGTTTCCTGTTATTCTCAGAAGGAACCTGCGTACGCTGTACCGTTTCGCAGATGATATCGTCGCAGACCGTTTGTTTCCCGTTATTCTCAGAAGGAACCTGCATCCGCTGCGCAGCTTCGCAAAGTCCCAGTTTCCTTTTCAGCGTCTGTATAAACGCATCTCCAAGCACGGTATAAAAACAGGTTTCCCGACGCCTTTCAAGGAGCGGCAGTCTTACCAGCCACTCCTCCCTGCTCCACTCCATGCCGCCCTGCAGCAGCTTCTGAATCGTTTCCACATCTTTCGAAAGGCCCGGCCAGCTGATTTCTGACCTGTCTTTCGCGGACCGGATGACCGTCTCTGCAAATGCGTTTCCAAGCTCCCCGGGAAATAATCTCTCGCGGGCTCTTAAGAGCTTTCTGCCATATTCATACAGCTGCTGTTCGTTCATGCGCCAGCCGTCTGCAATTCCTTTTTTTATATTGGAAAGCGTATGCTCCTCCGTCGTCCACTGCAGTGCCATCCCACACCTCCTGCCGGACGGAAATTTACCTGACTGCTTCGCTTTGCTTCTCTGCCGCAGGTTTCTCCGTTTCTCCGTTATAATACTGCATGACCAGTTTCACATCGGTCAGATTTATTTTTCCGTCCCCGTTCACATCCGCACGTTTCTCCTGCTGGCTGTCTGGTACGGCCACGCCATTATAATACTGCATGATCAGTTTTGCGTCTTTCAGATCTGTCGTGCCATCCCCGTTCACATCGCCTGCTGCCATTTCCGCTGCCTGTATCGTAATATGTGAGGGAATCCGGTGTTCGATCTCCTGACGGTCTTTTTCGTCAGATCCGCCCCATTCCATATTTGTAACACAGACAGTCGTCTTTCCGACCGAAGCATCTTCCGCCACATGCAGCCGAATCTGCAAAAGCGCGTCCGCGTCCTTTACCGTAACTTTTGAGGCATACGAAATTGTAAATTTTCCGGTATCCGCGTCAAACGTACACGCGGTTGCCGCATCCCTGTCCGCCGGAAGAATATCGTCTTTTCCAACGGAAAACAAACTTGTATCATATTCCAGAATACCGCCCAGACTGGTAATTTCCGACGTTTTTGTTTTATTTTCGCCTTTCAGCGTCACGGTCAGCAGAAGTGTCCCGCCCTGCCTGCATTCTGCCGCATCCAGCGTATGCGCAATCTCCCAGCCGCTTTCGGCGGCATGGACTTTACCGGACAATACGACGATACAAAGCGCCAGACATACCGCCGCGGACACTGCTTTTTTTCCCGCTTTCCTGATTTGATCTGTATTCATAATTCTTCCTGATTTCATGATTCTTCCTCCCGGCGGCGCCTGACGGCCAGCACCAGTGCCAGAATACCAGATGCTGCCGCACCGATCAGAAACATATCGCTCCCCAGTCCGATGCCTGTCTTATAATTTTCATCCGGACGGGATGCCCTGGTCTGTGTGACTGCTGCCGCATGCGTGCCGTTATCCGTACCTGATATCTGCTGTGTTGCGACAGAAACTTCATCCGCATCCGTATCTGTACGGGTCACAGCTGCCGGCGTCTGATCGTCTGCTTCTTCATCCATGATACTTATATCGGTCGCATCCTGCGGATTCTGCAGATCTGACGTGTCATTTTCCTGAGAGGGCTCTGACTCCTCAGGAGTAAATACCTCATCCGCAACAATACAGTCTGAGATATCCGTCAGGTCAGAATCTGCCAGATCTCTCAGTACCAGTGTAACCGGAATGGATGCAGAATCCTCTACCGCCTGAAAGCGTACCGTTACAACCGTGCCGTCCTGCGCATAACTGTCCTCGCATACCACAGACAGATTTACCCCGTCGCCCGTATCGGATGCCATCTGCATATCACTCCCGGAAAACCCCTGATTCCATGTACTGCTGTCATACCTTAGTACGCTGCTGTCGTAATACAGCGTCGCTCCAAGCGTACTGAATGCGGGGTTGTCGCCAATCTCCACGTCTATATTTACATAATCTCCTTCGGTCACGCCTGCGGCGTCTGCAGAAGCGGACAGGGATGGCGCTGCGTATACAATCTCTGTCCGCATCGCACCCGTCAGCATGGCGCCGCACAGCAATCCTGTCATAACCGTTTTTCTCCCGTTCATTCGCTGCTCCTTTCTCACTTAATTATGATACTTTTGACTTTACAATAGGAACCATATATTTTTTCGTTCATCGATCCGGTTTTATAGGCACGTACTTTCACATAATATTTTTTTCCTTTTTTTAACTTATAGAACGTCTGTTTTTCGGATACGATATTCACTTTTCTGGTGTCTGCGGACGCAAATTTTTTATCGGCAGAATAAACGATCTGATATCCTGCTGCACCGGTTACTTTTTGAAAGCTGACCTTCAGCTGTCTGTTTTTTGCTGACATTAACGTCAGTTTTTTAATTTTCTCCGGTTTTGCTATTTCACTCCACTGCGCATACAACGTTGCAGACGCGTTCAATACCGTCGAAGAATCTACTTTTCTGCCGCCGGTTTTCTGTGTGTACCATCCTTGAAACGTATAGTTTTTACGCATGACTTTTGGCAGAATGCCAAGCGTATCATCCATAAGCAGCGTCATTTTGTTTCGGCTCAGATTTGTGCCCCCGTTGGCATCAAAATTTGTAATATAATACGACAAATTTACCTGTAAATGCTGATTCCCGCCGCCAGAATTGTTATTTGCAGGATCCTTGTCCGAAGAACTGCCGGGAGAACTTCCTGACGAGCTGCTCCCGCCTGTACTGCCGCCGGGTGTTCCGCCGCCATGATCCCCGGATGAATCGTTATTGCCCGGATTTTCCATCGACGTCTTTGTAACGGTAATCATACAGGATGCTTTCACATTGCTGCCATCCTGGCTTTCCACGGTAATCGTCGCTCTGCCTGTACCAACGGCTGTAACCAGGCCGTTCGGATCGACCGTCGCAACCTGTTCGTTGTCCGAAGACCACTTCAGATTTTTATTTGTTGCATTTTCCGGCACAATCTGCGTTTGCAGCTGTAATGTATGATCCGTAGTTAATGAAACATCTGTCAGACTCAGGACAATATTTTGTATTTTTTGTTCCTTCACAGCAATGACCGGTTCTGTCCAATCCAGGTTCCAGATCCGCTGTTCGCACTGATTGTTCGACTGGTAATATTCTTCAGCATCTGTATTTACACTGGCTGTCAGAATGATATCAGCATCATTGTCTGGTATGATCTCATCGACTGCCACCATAAATTCTACCCTGTCATTTGCCGGAATGATCTGATTGTCTTCCGAAAGCAAAATACTTCCATCCGGCTTTGTAACAACGATATCTGCCGTGGCTGTTACGTTACTTGTATTATCCACATGCACAGCCACATAGTGACCTTCCTTGCGGACACGGTATTCCGTCGATATCGCAAGCTCTGTTTTTGACAAGTCTGCAGAAACATAATTATCTGCCGGATCACTGTCGGCCATGCCGTTCTCCTCGATGCCGATTTCATAAACTGCGTTTTCAAAATCTGACGGCATTTTAAAAATGATTTCCCGCTGCACGGTAGCGCCCGGATCGATCGATAGATCCAGGGTTTGCTGCTGCAGGATTCCCTGATTGTTTTTATCATACAACGTAATTACCGGATGGCTGACAACATCTGTCCCCCCGTTTGTAATCGTACATAACATGGAAATATCTCTATCTGGTTTCAGGTTTTCTTCTTCAAAGCTCACATCGTTCAAAGTTAAATTGTTCCTGCTGACTGACTGGGAAAATTTGATCTCTGAAATCGTATCGATCTCATCCCCATCCATGTTTGCGCTTGTTACCAGATACACGCATTTTCCTTCGGAAACTGAAAAACAGTCGATATAGTCCTCTTCAGACGTCAGATCGACGCTGCCCCAGGCGCCGTTGGTATCGATCATACATCCGATATTACGGCCCCCGCCTTTCGATGCTTTGAGAAAATATATTTTGTTGCCCTCCGCCTGAAAGTTACTGCCAGGATCCATGATTCCTTCCGGAAATAATTTTTGATCTGCGCTATCCGGGCTGCTGATATACGATACCGACCCGTTTTTGTTATATGCCAGTACCGATGATTCCAGTCCCGGCAGTTCCATAATCTGCAGGTTTGACACGGAATCGCACATCACTTTTTTATGATTGCCGGCAAGATCATCCATGTAAATATTTTGTTCGCTCGTACTCAAATCATTATCTGTATCTTCACAATAGGCAATCTGCGTAATTTCTGACAAGCTGCCTGCTGTCAGCGACGTAATACTATTCAGGTTGTCTGCCAGAACCTTCGGCGCACTCCAGCTTCCATCCTTATAGACAGAATAATTAACGCTGTTATGATTTGTTAAACCAAACACCTGATTATCTTCATTTTCCGCCCATGCAAGAAGCAACCCATCCTTGGTATCTGCAAGTACCGGTGCATAACAGTAACCATTCGTGCGACTGAAAGTCTCAGATTCTGCAAAAGCGTCTGCATTTGCGTCATATCTGGCAACGGTAATCGAAAAAGTTCCCGCATAATCAGAAATATCCGGATCCTCTGTATCAGAATACTTCTTCACCGAATTTAAATAACAGACATAGATGCTTTGTCCGTCGGTGTATACATATGGTTTAAAATCAGCTGTCTGATCATCCAAAACAATCTTTGGCGCTGACATCGTTCCTGTCGCAGAATCACAGACGACATATTTTAACACTGTCTGATTCGGCAGCGCGCGGCTGTCATCGTTATCCAGATATACAATCATCGACAGATCTCCTGTCGAGATGATCTGCGGCTCGGCCGCTCCATACGCATTTGTCACGAAAGGTACATTCTGCATGTTTTTATCTTCATATGGGGCTGGCTGGTAAACAGAACGGCTGTCTTCGTTCCATTCAAATAACTCTGTATCATTCCCGTGAAGATTATTTTTTTTCGATAATTTTCCTGTCTGCTGATGAAACAAAGAATTCTCAGTTCTGGAATAAAACAATAACTGTCCCTTATCATTCACATAATCACCCAAAAAACCATTCTTCCATTGTTTTGATGATAATATTGGCAGTTTATAAACTTCCTTTTTGGCAAAAAATGCTTTTACTCCAAATTCTCCTGTAAGATATAACCGATCCGGACCTGTTGACCTTGTCGTACTAAGCAGTGTAGCTTCCAGGCCCAGGTCCAGTTTTCCATACACGCCACAGCTTAACCATGTACCTGCTCCAAATCCTGCAAATGGTTCCACACCTATATTGCTATTGTAATCCAAGTTGCCAGATAGCGCGAAATCAGTCAGATCAACTTGCGCAGTACCCTCCAGCTCTGCTTTTGCCGATATTTTGCAGTAAGCCGTGACAGGTATTACTTCCATTACCAGTATGGTTGACTGAAAGGTAGCGCTGCCTGAAACGGCAACTACTATCTGGCCGCTAATACGCTCAACCGCATCTGAAAATTCACCTTCAGCATATCCAAACACCGTTACTTTTACCTTCTCTTTCATAAAAGGTAAATCTGCGGTCAGATCATCGCTTTGTATGTATTTTTTGTAATCTTCATTGATCTTTCCCGTCTTTCTAATATCTTTTTTCCAATCCTCGATTTTCTCCTTCATCGACTTTTTTTTCTTCTTTTTGTCCCCGGAACCCGAATCTTCCGAATTTGAATCCCAGGAAGGTAATTTTTCTTCCGGAATATTAAAACCAACCTTTACCTTTCCATCCTCCACTACCATATTTACCGGAACTGACGGAAAGTTAACTTTTACCTCTCCGCCTCCAAAGTACGGAACCCGCTGGTCAAGTGTAAACGCAAGCCCATCCCCTCCAAGTTTCAGTTTCCAGGAACCTGGCGCCTGATCTTTTCGAATATCGAGCAAAAGCGTTGTCGTAACTGTCTTTTCTTTTCCAATAACACAAACAGTAACTCTTTCTCCTGTTTCGAATTTATCGGATTGAACATCTATAAAATTTCCATCTGTACTTTCCGCTATTTTTACCTTTCCTGTATACAATTCATATTTTTCTGCCAGATTTTTGTCTTTTACTTCACAATATAAATCAAATGGCTTATGAGACGCTTCGATTACATGAGCGATATACAGTACGTCGACAACCTTTTCCCCATACACATATTTCGCGCTTGTCAGCGCCAGTTCATCTGCTTCGCCATCCTCTGTATGTTCCGGAACCCTGACAGGCGCCGGCCGAAGCTCCATTTCTATTTTTTCCTGATTCCATCCATTATAGTTTACAAAAGAATAGTTCTTTATATATTTCGTATCTTCCGGCAGGCTCACATACTCAACCGTAAGACCAAACGCATAATCCGCTACCTTCGTGACACTATCCGGTATGTAGACATTTTTAATTTTTGTAAAATAAAATGCGCCAAAACAAATCTCTTTTACACCCTCCGGTATTTTAACTTCTGTGAGACTTCCGCACCACCAAAAAACACTTTCTTCGATTTTTGATATGTTCTTAGACAGTTTTACATCTTTCAGACTCTCACAGGAAATAAATGCCCGGCTTCCGATCTCCGTCACACTGTCCGGTATCACAATACTTTCCAGTCTGCCGCACTTGCCAAATGCGTGTTTGCCAATTTTCGTAACCGTTAACGGAATTTCAACGCTTACTATATCCTCACAGCTTTCAAATGCCCGGTCTCCAATCTCTCCGACCTCATACCCGTCCAGCTGGTCTGGGATTACAACATTGGTTCCTCCGCCCAGATATCTGGTAATACATGCGCGATCGCCATCCGTTCGATAATAAAATTCACCATGCAACGTATCCTTTTCCGTCTGAACCACCGACACGCTTTCGTTATCAGTCAGCGTCCGTCCATAAGGCATCGCACGATAATGGCGGCTCTCAGACAGTCTTGTTTCTGCATTTATGCTGATCGCTGGCAGACATATCATCTGACAGACTGCCAATACGATACTGATCCATAGATTTGTGAAACGTTTTTTCATACTCTTTCTCCCTTCTGTTGTTTGATCAGCCTTTGCCTGATACCCCGGTTTTACGATTCTATTTTTTTATTTTTACTTTTTTTACCTTACTCCAATTCCCATAATATTTTCTGCCGTCTGCCTTTTGATAAGCGCGTACTCTCACATAATAAGTCTTGCCTTTCTTAAGTCCCGTAATGGTTTTCACGTCGTCATACGCTCCCGCGCTCTTTATTTTCGTTTTTCCTTTTGAAAAAGCTCTGCTCGTGGAACAGGCAATCTGATATCCGTTTCCGCCCGAAAAACGGGTCCATGTTACGGTAATCTTACCTTTTCGAGTCTGTCTGAGTCTGACCCCTTTCACTTTTGGTACCGACACCGCTGTAATCTGCTCGTCTTTCTGCACGTCGGATTCGGAATCATCATCTGCGGTTTCAAAAGCGGACCCGGCCTCTGTCCAATGCGCAAATAAAATAGAATCTTTCTCATAAATCGTCGCTTCTGTCATTCGTTCTCCCGCATACGGAGTCGTATACCATCCCTGGAACAGATATCCGCTCCTATACGGAACCGGCAGATGTTTCAGTTTACCGCCTGACGTTTGCAAAGAAGTCGTACCGCAGGTACCCCCGTTTGCATGAAAGACGATTGTATATTCCGTTTTTGCATCTTCCGTTTTTATATCTTCCGTTTTTGTATCTTCCGTTTTTGTATCTTCCGTTTCTGTATTTCCATCCGTAAAGACATTCCCGGCATCGTACGGTGTCCATTGCGCATACAACGCCATATCTTTCGCAAACGTCTGACGATCCGTAATCTGCATTCCTCCATCCGGATCTGTAAACCATCCTTTGAACTGATACCCTTTTCTGACTGGCACAGGCAGTGCAGTTACTTTCTGATTCGTCGTCTGTAATGCCGATACCTCACATATGCCCCCGTTTGCATAAAATGTAACCGTAAATTCTCTGCTGTTCTCTGTCCATTGCGCATATAGAGTGATGTCTGCGCTAAATATTTGCGCCGTTGTAATCTGCGTTCCTCCTGTTTCCGCGGTAAACCAGCCGTTAAACGTATACCCCTCTCTATACGCGGACGGAAAACTGTCCAGCTTCTGCATGACCGTTCTCTGCCGCTCACTGCCCAAAAGCGTTCCTCCGCCAGCTATGAACGTCACATAAGATTCTTTTTGCGTGTTTTCTTCCTTCTGCGGCCCTGTATCACTTCCTGTATCATGATTCTTTTCATTCAACTGAAAAAAGCGGACCGTATAGGACACAGGACTGGCCGTTCCCGTAATACGGACCTCATAGACGTCTCCGTCGCGGTAGCTGCCAATCTCCTCTGCCGGCGGGCGGAAAATAATACATCCATTTTTTGCATAGCTGTAGTTATATTCTTCATTGTCAACATAGAAATCTCCGTCCGAAGACGATCTGGAAAAATTCCATGTTTTCTGATCTGACATTCTTGTAAGCGTCACATGGATCTTTTCCTCGTCTGCCAGATCGCCAAGACTGATACTCCATGCAAAATCGGTCCTAAAATATTCCACGGGCATATTTTGTGCCGGCCATGCCACACCTGTTTCCGACGCCTCTGAATTGCCCTTATCCAGTACATAAATACTGCAGTACGTACCTTTCGGTCCGCTGACTGCGCCAAAGCCAGCATATTTCATCTTTGGATTCAGCAGCCATCTGCGGTGTCCGACACTTGAAATGTTCGATCGATCGCTGTCGTTTAGAAAAGACATCACGATCGTTTCGTTGATGCTCCTGCCGCTTCTGCTGTACATCGACAGATTTGACTTTGACGCTCCCTCGTATCCTGCCTGAAACAGCTCCGTATCCATACCGGCCGGCTGTCCGGGATGATGCGACAGACTGCCGTTTGCGTAATTTACCAGCGAAGAAGCCTGCGCATAATAACTATACGTGCCAGACTCTTCAATCTGATCGGAAATTCCTGCGATGTAGCGAATTTGTCTGAGCATATTTAACGCTGATTTTTTTGTAGCATCGGACAGCTGTCCGGCGCCATATGGCGCCTCCAGCACCGGATCTGCCGCAAAATACAGACCGTCCTGCAAAGTTGCTCCGTGACGGCTCACATAATCGCGGATTTCGTCCTGTGTATGTGTCTGTACCGTTATTTCTTTCGATGCGGCGTAAACCTTCCTGCCGTCGTCTGCAGGCGAATGACACGCCCATACGGCAGAGACTGCAAGCATCATAAAAACGGTCATACGTAATGCAATATCTTTCCACCTGATCATAAATGTTTTACTCCTTTCACAATATTCTCTTTGCTTCTCCGGGCTTCCCCTGTCTCACATCTGTTATCTGCAGCCGTCTCACGTCTTTCTGAAAACAGCGGTTATTTCTTATTATCTATCTCAGATATCTATCTCAAATAATCTCAGATAATCTCAGATTATTTAAGATTATCTAAGATGCTGTTTTAAAACTCCGCATTTTGTCTTTATATGTCTGTCCGTCTACGACAGCGTATAAGACGTACTTATATTTTTTATCTGGTTTTAACCGATATCCCATATCCACATTCATATTGCATGTATAGTTGACATAGCTCGTTCTGTAATCGCAATTCTCGTGATATGTTTTTAACAGCGTTCCATTTGCGTCGTACAGCTCGCATCCGACTCTCGTCAGATGTCTTCTCTGATTCATAATCCTTACATATACCTCTGCATTTGTTCGGTTCACAAAATTTTTTCTCTGTCTGACAAAGTCCGGTGCGGACTGCCCTGAAGAATAAGACGGACGAATGGCGCACTGTAACGCTGAGCAGCGAAACCAGTTATGTGTACAGCGCGGCGTATTATTAAAATTCTGATTTACCGCGTTAAATCCTGTCTCATCTGCCGATGTAATAATGCCGACATGTCCCAAAGAACTTGTATTACATGTCCCACATCTGTGACTTGTTTTCCACACTGCAATATCGCCCGGCTGAAAATTGTCAGAAACCCTTTGCCAGCCTGCCGGTAATTCGTTATTTGCATAAGCGTTCGCATTCCCTCTGGCATAATCTGCAACGCCAAAAAAATCATAATAATATTTAATCAGATCCACACACTGATTGCCGTATACTCCATCGTAATCCAGTCCTTTTCCAATCTGATCTGCCGCCCAGTTCACCGCCTCTTCCCGCGTCCTTGCCGTAGCCGCATAAGCTGGTTTTGACAAAGGAAATAGGGATGCTGCGATCGTAAGCAGCAACAGCATGGAAACTTTTACCGCCCACTGGCTTTTTTTCCTATTTTTCATACAATCTCCTTTCTGAATAAGCATGCTGATGATATAATTATCGCAATGTATTACTATTATGTGAAACCCTTCCATATACAAAAGCTGCAGATAACAGATGTAAAACAGGACTGTTCTTTATTTTTTCCCATAAAAAAATATCCTGTCTGCTTTATTTGTGAATCGTTTTTTCCATGACTTCTGCAATTTTTCCCATGAAAATATTTCCCGCTTCTTTCTTTTCTCCAGCGTATCCGGTGTGTGCTCTTTCCTTATTGTCTGTCCATACAAGAATGTCTGATAGTTGTCCATCAGCGCTTTCCAGTCTGGTTCCTCATAATAACTTACGGTCTTTGGAATCACTTCCGCTCCCTCGTCGATCAGACAAACCACGCTCTTATCATCCGCAATATTGCTGACGGCCCAGACCATATAGCAATAAGTACGAATCCGTCTGCACAGGTCAGCCGCCTGTTTTGTCCCAAGCAGTCTCTCATATCCCATCTGTATATATTTTAGAAATTTGTCCTGATCCTTCTTTGACAAATTTCCATCTATAAAATATCCCATATATTCATCCGGGTCCCTGATGCTTCGATTCAGATATACAACCTCCGGATTCATAAAAAATTCAGCCGCTGTTACGTAAACCTGCGCCTTTTTCATATCCTGCCGCGTTACCGGCCAGTCTGACGGCAGATTGATCAGCATTGGCATTACGACGCCATCCAGCATTCCGTCGGTAAGTAATAAAACGGCTGCCACGTCTTTTTTCATTCCGAATTCCCAGGAACTGTCCCCGGCACGCAGCGGCCGTACCGATACTCCATCCGCGCCTTTCTGCCTGCTGGTAACCGCTTCGATCTGACCATCTTTGCAGCGGACAATAATACCCCCGTCTCCTGCGTGCGCATATACGACCGTACCTTCGTCAAAAATCACGGCAGACAGCGTCGTATCATAAGCGTCGGTTCTGATTCCCTTTTCCTTTGCATACGCCTCTGTGTCATCCATTGCGTACTGATATCCCTTTCGCAGCACCTCCTCCATCTCAGAAGGTAACATTGCAGGACTGATATGCGCATTACAGTATGTAAACAGACTATCTACGGCCATTTTTGATCCAATCTCTGCATAAGCGGCACTGCCCACGCCATCTGCGACAATTCCCATATATGCGCCAGCTTCCAGACGTTCTGCCCTGCCCGCATCCTGACAGGGTATGTTTTTTTCTATATGAGATTTTCCCTGCACTGAAAAACCATATGCAATCATTCCAACGCCCTCCCGCACCGTAAATAGTCTCTCAATACCATCCCTCATCGATCCTGCGGTCTTTTTCCGCCTTTCTGGCATTAGATGGAAGAGCGTCAAACTCCATCCTTTCCCCTACATGGCTTTGGGAAATTGCCGACATACTTTCACTCAGCCAGTCAAAAATACCGGTAAAATCCTCATTCCTAAGCTCCATAACCCTGGGTGTCAGCCGAAACAGTTCGTCCTGGTCATAATGTCCGATCCCCAACGCCCAAAACGTCAGCCGCCCAAAAGACCCTCTTTCTTCTTCCATTTTAATTCTTTCTGCCGCATTCGCCATTTCCTCCTCATCAGAAGTAGATACGCCGTCTGTAATCATAAAAATCCATGGTTTATGACAGGGCGTGCCAAGCGTCTGATACATCTGCGTCCTTTTTTTCACCAGATCGATCGCCGTCTGTATTCCGGCTGCCATTTCCGTCATACCGTCAGCCTGAAGCTGCGGTGTCGGCATTTGCGTCACAGGTACAAAATCACTAATTACCTCGACGCCGGAATGAAATGCGATCAAAGCCACATCCACCCGCCTTCTGGCAACCGAATCCGCTGATACTGCCGACTTAAATCTCTGAATCCCTTCATTCAGACTCTCTATCGCCGGTCCAAGCATGGATCTGGAAGTATCTAACAATAATGCGCAAGCCAGATGCGGTTCACTAAACGATGCCATTTTATCCCCAAAAATCTGTTCCATGTTTAACTGTTCGCCCATAAAATCCTCCACATTTATTTTTTGCCATAACGTTCAGTATGGTGACCTGCCAGAGCACTTTTATTTTCTGTATAATAAATCCAGCCAGAATCTGCTTTTGCATATACGTAATTTCCCTCGTACATCTCTATGACGCTTCTCTCTCCCATCACAGAGGTAAAATAATACGTATCGCTATGGCTGTGATCCCACGCTTTTTCTACCAGAGTAAACGAACCGTCCTCCCACCCTCGGGTATAATTTCCATCATAAGCAGCCGAACAATTCGCGGTCTTATGCGAATAATAAACCGTACAATTTCCATGCGGATATCCATTTTGAAACTGTCCGTTTACCGTATAGTATCCTTCTGCTCCGGTTTTTGCCGGGTAACCAGCCTCCAGGCCTTTTCCGTGCGGCTTCCCATTTTGAAACTGTCCGATATATGCATATTTGTTTTGATAATCAAACAGAAATCCTTTTCCTTTCGTTATCGTATCCGTTAGTTTTCCATTTTTTATGTATATCAGACGTTTGTTCCAGAAACAGGCTTTGTTTTTCCTCATCAGTCTGACAGCTGCATCGTATTTCTTTTGTGACAGATATCTTTTTATTTTTCTGCCAACGGCAAGTCTCTCCTTCGTTTCCTTTAATTCTGTTTTCAAATCGTAATACAGGTCATAGAACATTTCAAAATCCAAATTTTTTCCTGCCTCATAGATCTCCAGCGCTTTTTCCAGCTCTCCGCTTTCATATAATGCCCTGCCTTTCAATAAACAGGCCTGCGTCTGGTTTCTATCCAGCGCAATCGCCTGATCACAGACTGCGATTACTGTATCATAGTCCCTGATCTGCCATGCCGACTCTGCCTTATTTATCAGCTCTGCCAGTCTTTGCTCCGTCTCAATCTTATTTAGCCACACCTCGCATTCTGAAAACTCTTCTTCATTTACAGCGTTCCGCCTTCCCTCATCGAATACCAGAAGCGCGTCCGCCAGTTCTCCTTTTTCATACAGTGCCTGTCCTTTGAGCAAATACGCCTGACTTCCCTCTGTCTGCAATGCAATCGCTGCGTTGCATGCTGTGATCACATCTTCATACTGTTCTTCTTCCAGTACCTCATGTGCATAGCTGATCCATTCTTCATACTGTTCCTGTTCGTATATAAGCCTTTTTTCCTCCACCCTGGCCATTGCCATCGGAAGAAAAGCGAGTATGACCAAAAGGCTCTTCCACATTCTCCTGCTCCCTGCAAACCTGCGTACATTTCTGTTTTTTTTACGGATACCGGCTGCACGGTTTTGACTCTCTTTCGGCACCGGACTGACTGCCGAAATCTTCGTTTGCCGGCTCACGAATGTCTCTGTCTTTCTCCCAGGCTCTAAATGCTCTTCAAGCAGTCCCTTCATTTCCTGTTCCACGATGCAAAACGGACAGCGGTCCGCGTTGCTGAAATAATAGTGCTTTTTCCCGCATAGCGTCAGCTTTCCGAATAACGTCAGCAACGTATGCTTCCATTCCAAAGCGGATACCCTGTTTTGCGGATGTTCATACCCATCGGCAAACGTTCGAATAAACATCTGTTGAACGATATCTGGAAGTGAATGAAAGGCCGGTGCATAAACCGGACCTATAATACCTGCACGTTTATGATAAAAAGGAAAAAAACCATCCGCCATATTTTCGACAGGCTGCGGCGCTTCTGACACACTGTCTGCACTTCTCGCGCATGCAAATGGGTGACATCCATTCATTAACATGCAGAAAATATGAATCGCAAGTGCAAACAGATCTGTATACTGCGTATAAGTGGGCAACGGTGCGTTTTTTAACGTCACGGAATCGCCTAATTTTTTCTGTAGTTCCGGCGCAAGGTAATCTGCCAGTCCTACTTCACATCGAAACCACTTTCCATTCGCAGACAGATGATACGAATCCGTATCCACCAAAGTCACCTGAAACGCTGTCTGACGATGTTCTTTATTCAGGTCCACACATATATTTTGGGGATTTAAGTCTCCGCACACTGCCCCGATTTCATGAACCGTGCCGACAGCTACACAGAGATTTACCGCTGCCATCAGTCTGTAACGCAGATCATACTGCGGACTATTGTACAAATCTGTGATGGAATGCCTCTCTTCTAGCCTCGGCATAATATATCCGGCAAATCCGTCCTTGTCATAGAGGACATCCTGCGGCCATGCAACCTGCTTTAGCTGAACTTCTGTCAGCTGTTTTGTTAACATATAACACAGCTTTTCTTCCCGTTGTCTGCTTCTTCGGTCTGGTTTAAATATTTTAGCGGCCCATTTGTCATTTCCCCTGACCGCATGGATGCTGCCTTCCCCGCCTCCTGCAATTTTATTCTCATCTACTTCATATACCGTCCCGTTTCTTCCACAAAATGTTGAATACATATTCCCTCACCCAAATAAATCTGCGTATGCACCCGTCAGGACAATATTTTCCATTGTTCTCTCGCATATTCGTTTCCGCAGTCTGCCGCCTTTTTATAAAATGTACGCGCCGCCTGCATCGTATCTCCTTTTTGCTTTCCATATCCTTCCATAACCAGCTCGGCAATAAGCGCATAAATATCTCCCAGATCCTGGCTGGAAAGCATCTGACTGCTGCATACCCCGATCAGGTTGTGCAGATCCTGTTCGATCATTGCATCCGGCGCCTGTACCAGTCTGTGACTGACTGCCGCCAGATAAACGCCCCACGGATGTCTTTTTTTCACCTCTGCTTTTGCCAGATACTGTTCCATTTCTGAAAAAGAATGCTGATTGAATGCCGTAAACGCCAGTATCCAATATGCGTCTGCCAGCATAGCCCAGGTATTGCCGCCGGCAGGAACCGTTCCGATCCGCTGAATCACTTCTTTGCATGCAGCTTCTGCTCCGTCATAATCATTTTTCTTTCGAAGCGACTCTGCCGCTTCGAGCTTTTCCCATATCTCGCGGTCTGAAACAATCGCTGCCGGCTTACCGGCAATCTTATCCTGCTCCGGCGACTGTTTTACCGGAAGTATCTCATTTACTGATTTTGGATTCCGCTCCTTTGACTCTTCATTTGGATATGGCACATTTGCTTTACGATAATATTCTCTGGCCAGCGTTTCATTTTTGGCAAAACGAATGCCGTTACGATACATTTCCCCCAGTCCGGCATATGCTCTGGAAAGTCCCATCTTTTCCCCTTTATGAAACAGCTGATATGCTCTTGTTAAGTTTATCTCATGCCCGCAGCTCCCATACATACACCTCTCGCCCAGTTCACAGATTGCTTCCCCGTCTTTTTGCACAACAAGCCTTTCCAGCTCTTCCTCCGATAAACTTTTATAATCCATTTTCACTGTTCTCACGCATTCCTTCGATCATCTTTAATACCTTACAAATACAACGCGACTTTCTCCGTCATACAATTCCAGCTTCCGTCTGCCCAACAGGCGAATTTTATAGTCAAGATACATCATTTCCAGGTTATCAAAATTCAGCCGTATCTTCCCTTTGTCATGGAGAAACTCATAGGTTCCATTATCTTCATATCTGCCAGAATCTTTATTGATGATAAAAGTTCTATCTTTAAAAAACTCAATATCACAAATCTGTCGATAACCCTCGCCCAGATCCAGAACACTTCCTATATGCAAACTTTCCGGATCCGCCTCCTTACTCGTCCATCTGCCTGTAATCTTATTTTTAGCACCTGCGATATAGCATAACAATACTACGGCAGCAATGATACCTATGGTCACAAGACGCTTATTTCTTAAAATCTGCCTTTGAAGCCGAACCATGCTTTGTATGACCGACGCTTTTGTATCCATCGTCTTTGCTGCGTCTGCATGCAGCTTTTCCCCGCATCTTGCGCAATAAACGGCCTGGTCGACGCATCTGCTGCCGCATTTCAGACAGTATTTCATGTCTGCCACACTCCCCTCTTATTTTCGTTCAAATCGTACAAACCCATCCAGACGGAGCTCTAACCGATGGTTATCCAGCCGGTATCTGCATATATAGGATTGTCCTGCGTCTTCTCCATCTGCAATTACAAAGCGCACGGCTTTGATACCGGAACCAGACAGCAAACTATATTGAAACCGGTTATGCCCCGGCTCCGCCTGCGAATATTCCAAACATATACCATCCTCTCTGAATTCCAAAGTAACCTCGCCGCCCCTGTCAGCCAGATATGCTCTGTCGGTACATACCCACGTTCCCGTCAGAGCGCTTCGATCATCTGTAACAGAACGGAAAGCATACGCAGCGATCGCGAGGCATAGCGGCAACAGAAGCAACATTCCTTTGAATAATATCCCTGTATGCGGTCTTTTCTGGCCGCCCGGTACGTAAGATTTTTTTCTGCCGCATACTGTACAATAACTCTCGCCATTGGTACAGACCTGACCACATTTAATACAATATCCCATATCTGTTCTCCTCTGCCATTACCGGGGCAGGTAATCACCTGATCCTCCGATATTTCTCAATAACATCCCTGATATCCAGCTCCAGCTGATCTTCTTCCAATCGATAAATACTTATCTGATCGTGCTCCACCCCGTCATCGTCCTCAAAAATAAAACAGACTGCTTGCGTACCGGAACCAGACAGCATTCCATAGCGAAACTTATAGACCTCGTCTGCACTGATCAGCGTCCCTGTTCCGTCTTTGTAAAACTCAATTTCTTCCCAGTCGTCGATGATATCCCCCACCTTTTTCCAGCTCCCGAGAATCTTCTTTTTCTCAATACCGGCTGTCACTTCTCTCCCAAATAACCCCCGGCATCCGGCCAGAAGGCAAATGACGGCAAAACATACAATTACGCCTGCTTGCATCCTGTTTTTCCACACATCATATCCCCCTTATTATATTTTTTCATTCAGTTGTATCAAAAGGTGTACTTTTTGATATGGCTTTGATATTCGTTTCCTTTCTGTTATCGATCTTCAAAAACAGTCCCCATTTTAAAATTGCAGGTAAAAAAGTGGAAAATCATACAAAAAAGAATAAAAATATAGACTTTTTACCATTTTTTTGTTAGACTAAATGTGTCTGAAAACACTATCAAAAAGTACACCTTTTGATAGTGTTTCGCAAAGGTGCATACTTAACGACAAAAAATACCAGTCCTGTATTTTAATACAAGACTGGTATTTCAAATTATAATCGAAAACTCTGCCAAAGCCGCAATATGCGCGATTCAAAGCATCCGTATCCGCACGCTCACCTCATACGTCAGATTGCTGCGGTATTCATCCGCCCGTTTCCCATAGACCCGATAGATATCCGGCGCATACAAGGCCAGATAACGGCTGCTGTCTGTCAGATCCGCCTCATTTTTCTCAAGCGCTGTCCGGCAGATTTCTTCGATTTTGTTTTCCAGCGTTCGTTCTATCCGTTCCTCAGACGCCTTTCCTGTGATTCGTTCCGCCTCGGCGGTCAGCCAGATCTGTTCGGTCACTTTTTCCTGATGCATCGAAAATCTGCGTTTACATTTTATGCTGTGCAGGCGCACCTGCTCTTCTTTGTCCAGATAAACATCCATCTGCTGCATCTGTCCGCCCAGCAGATAATAGATCTGTGCCTCGTAATCTTCCACACGTCCTTTGAGCTGAAAACCCTGCAGGATTTCATAAGAGCTTATGACCGGCTGCTCCTTTTTTACTTCCAGCACCGGTATTAACAGCGTGCGGCTGGCGTTCGCCTGTTCGTTTAGCAGCGCTCCGAGCGTAACAAACGCCTGCTCGTTTACTTCCTGTTCATTTTCTGTCATCTGCTCCAGATAGCTGCCCAGCGGCAGCTC
>OFHA01001155.1_pt1 | contig 19573 bp, 13 predicted proteins | sample 1521891 | NCBI WGS metagenome assembly OFHA01 (sample SAMEA3504089, study PRJEB24116) | mouse gut metagenome | biome: mouse gut; feature: mouse-associated habitat; material: faeces | place: Denmark | collected 2011
TCAGGCTACAGGCAGTCAAGGGACAAATGAAAATAACTTTAATACCTATAATAATCCTGAACAGCAACAAACTACTGCCAGCTATGTATTAAATACATCCACCCTAAAGATTCACATTTCTTACTGCCGCGATGTTCCTAAAATAGCTCCTGAAAATTATTCCACATCAGATTTAAGCATTAATGAACTAGAAACCCAAGGATATACAAAATGTGGACATTGCTTAAAATAATTCTTTATGTACCATGACAATTTAATATGCTTACACGGCAGCCGACAGGGCGGTCATGCCATCTTTTTCCGGTTCTGGGAAGGAGGTGGTGCTTATGTATGTGACATGGAATGATTTAATCTCATTTGTTATCATGCTCACTGGTATTATTGCTTTAGCCATAAAAATACATAAAAAATAGCGCCTCTGCTCTGACAAAGTAAGGCGCTATTTTTTACCCTTATTTTCGCCGGAAACGGATAGGCTTCATCTATCGTGTCGGCTGTTCTGTAAGTATATTATATGCAATTTGCTCCGCAAAATCAACACTAATCTGCATGTTGGCACCAATATATTATAAGGGGCAAAAACACAGAAAAAACCGCCCGGTGCTACCAACACCGAACGGCTTTTAGATACATCCGAAGATGATACCTCTACAACAAAAATATTGTATCATCTTCGGGAACAGCCCGCAAGCGTTAAATGCGCTGGCTGTTATTTTTATACACTTTTTTAAGGAGGATGATATTATGGGGAAATACAAAAAACGGAAAGATGGCCGATATGCAACGTCTGTGACTTTAGGGCATGATGCAAACGGAAAGGTAATTAAAGTTTTCCTGTCTGCCAAGACCGAAGCAGAGTTAAAAAGGAAAGTAATCCAGACACAGGTAGATGCACAATCCGGAAAAATCCTCAAGGAAAGCAGTATGCTACTTAAGGACTATGCCAAGGACTGGCTTTCATTGAATAAAGCCAAATCGGGGATCAATACAAAAGCCATGTATGAAAATGCTGTAAATAAGCATATTATCCTCAGCATAGGGCATATACCCATCAGTAAAGTAAAAAAATCAGATGTACAGAAAATGATCAATGACCGCTGGGAACATCCGCGCACCTGCCAGATCATCCGCATGACGCTTACACAGATACTTGAATCCGCCATCGAAGATAAGCTTATTAATGAAAATGTCTGCAAAAAACTGACCATGCCGAAGAATGAGCCAAAAGAAAAACGCCAGCTTACAGATGAAGAGAAAGAAGCCATAAAAAAAGCTGACTTTTCTGATAAGGAAAAAATGTTCGTATACATATTGTTTTATTTTGGGCTCAGGCGCGGCGAAGCCCTGGCGTTGTCAAAATCGGATATTGACCTGAAGAACAATATCCTCATAGTAAATAAATCCGTTGCCTTTAATAAAAACGATCCAGTCCTAAAAGATACGAAATCAAAATCCGGGGTGCGGAACCTGCCCATCCCAAACGCCGTAAAATCGATTTTAAGGGATTATTTGAAGCAGTGTGAAACATTTTACCTGTTTGCGGATAAAGGCGGCAATCTGCTTACACAATCCATGCTGGTGCGCATGTGGGAACGGATAATAAGGAAAATGAATGAAGCTGTATGTACTGAAAAGGAATTGCTCATCGGGAACCTTCATATTACTGGCCTGACACCCCATATTTTCCGGCATAATTACTGTACCATGCTATACTATTCCGGGATCAGCCAGAAAAAAGCCGTGGAGCTGATGGGGCACAGTGATGTAACCATGATAATGAGGGGTTACGCGCATCTGGATGAAGAGAAAGAAAAGGTACAGGAAAAGTTGAATAATGCTATAAATCTCTGACCACTTTTTAGCTACTTTTGGGCACTGATGCTACTCGTTTGCTACTAATAATTTTGCCTTATCTGCCACTGTACAGCTTTTAAAAAGAAAGCCGGAAACCCTTGATTTTATTGGGGTTTCCGGTCTTTTCCTTCATGAGCCACCCGGGACTCGAACCCGGGACAACTTGATTAAAAGTCAAGTGCTCTACCACCTGAGCTAGTGGCCCATTTTATTGGAAGTATCTCCAAAAACAAGCACTATAATACCAAAAATACTTGCGACAAAAAAAATATTACCATAGAAATATCTGGAAGTCAATGAAAATTTTTCTATGGGCAGGCATGCTCCTCAGCACTTATCCAATTAAGTGCCGGGGAGCTGATACCTGGAGCCAGATTCCTTTTCTGGAAAATTATTGGTAATCCGGCTTCAGCCTTATGCCAAAACTGAATGCCTCTTCATTTAACCGGTACTTCTCCTGCAGTTCCGGCCCGCAGCTGTTAGATCCAATCCCGCTTTGCCTGTAATCCAAGCACAATACCGTATAAGGAGACTCCTCCAACTGATAGTTGTGCCCTTTCCTGGTAAGCTCCTCCTGTGTATAGACAGATGCGTTAAAGGAGAACGTTTCTTCCCCAGCAACGGCTATGGAAGTTTTTCCGCCGCTCACAGCCACATAATCACAATCGTAATGGCTGCCATTTTCCTGAGGCTTTATATAATCCTCATGCATTTCCTTCACATCAGCCTTAAATACTCCGTGATACCCTGCCCACTTTTTGTCTATATAACTTTCCACAGGGCCTATTCCACAGTAAACTGCCTGGTTCATTGACTTTGGCAAAAATAAACGGATACCAAACCTGGGAAGGAACGGGAATACAGGGGTCTTCTTCACATCCAGCCGGACATCTACCGCCCCGTCAGCCCAAACATCCCAACATGCATTGACAGCCAGAATTTTCTGTAAATAAACAGGGGCAATAGAAAGGGTTGTCTCAATCCTGGCCTTATCCTTCCCCACTGTTACATTCGTTCCATAAGCCCTTGCTACAATACGGTCATATCCGGCCTCTTTCCAGACTTCCATGATATTACGGTCGTTATCTGTAGGTGCACGCCAGATATTATATTCCATGGGGCGCTCTAAAAGAGTCTGGTTATGGTAAACCATTTCTGCAAACACGCCTGTCAGTTTATCATATTTATAGCAGAATTCCGGCCCGGAAACCACCAGTAAACTGTCATCTTCCACAATTTCAAATTCTGCTGTTATTCCCCTGTCGGTTAACAGCTCTTTCACCCTCTGATTTTTATTTTCACCTGTTTCCACTACTACTTCTTCGAACCCAAGAGGAAAGCCTGCCGGGAGCAACTCTGTTTCCGCCTTTTGATAATATGATACCTTAAGGAAACATTTCCCTTTTTCAGGGATATCAAAAGAAACCGGGACTGCTTTCTCTTCATGGGCCGGGATATCCAGAAGTTCTCTGTCTTCAATCTTTCCGCTTCCCACTACGGCACCATCACATATTACCTCATATTCTGCCGTCAGGTAATCTTTCAGATTTACAAAATCCATAAAGTTATGGATCACCAGTTCTTTCTTTTCCTGGTCAAACTTTACAACCCGGGCAGGGCGGTGTACATTTTTAAATTCCTTCAATCCTGTATGGGGACGTCTGTCCGGGTACACCAGGCCATCCATACAGAAATTACCGTCATGAGGGAACTCATCATGGTCTCCCCCATAAGCATACACCTTTTTCCCTGAAACCGATCTCCCCATATCAATGGCATGGTCACACCATTCCCAGATAAAGCCGCCGCAGGCACCCTCATATTGATGGATCACCTGGAAATAATCCTCCAGGTCGCCAGGGCCATTACCCATTGCATGGCAGTATTCACACATGATAAAAGGTTTTCTTCCGTCCTCTTTAAAGTAATTGTGAATTTCCTCCAAAGAAGGATACATACGGCTGAAGGTATCCAGATTGCTGAAATCGTATTTATGCCTATCCTCTACATAAAGTGCGCCTTCATAGTGGGTCAGGCGGGTATCATCAAATTCTTTCGTCCATTTAAGCGCTGCCTCAAAAGTACAGCCATAGGCACACTCATTTCCCATTGACCAGATGACCACACTTGGACGGTTTTTATCCCGTTCCACACAGCGCATGGTTCTGTCCACTGTGGCCTCAGTGAAATCCGGATTATTCGCAATTACTTCTCCCCAGCGTTTTTTCCACTGGAGGACATTCTCGTCCTTGGATGCAAAAACGCTTGTAGTGCCATGGCTCTCATTATCCGTCTCATCAACCACATAAAAACCAATCCTGTCATATAACTGATAAAAACGCGGCTCATTTGGATAATGGCTGGTACGGATAGCGTTTATGTTATGCTCCTTCATAAGCTTCAAATCTTTCATAATCTGCTGTAAGCTGATGGTAAACCCGGTAACCGGGTCACTGTCATGGCGGTTAGTACCATGGAATTTTACCTTAACTCCATTGATATAAACAATATTGCCCTCAATATGAATCTCACGGATACCTACTTGGTCTGTAATTACTTCACTTTCTGTTTCCAACACTAATGTATACAAATAAGGGCATTCCGCATTCCAAAGCCTGGCATCCTTTACCTCCAGCAATACTTTATTCCCTTCTGCCCTGGCGCTGGCAACCATTGTTCCCTGATGGTCAAATAATTTTACTTCTACGGGTATTTCCTTGTTTAAATACTGAAAGGTAATCTCAACATTACCATTTTTATAATCCTCTGAAGGGCGTGCCTTAACAAAATAATCAAATACCCCTTCCTCAGGCCGTTTCAATAAATATACATCCCGGAAAATACCGCTCATCCGGAATTTGTCCTGATCCTCCATATAACTTCCGTCACACCATTTCAATACCAGGACAGCCAGCCTGTTCTCCCCTTCCCGCAGGCTTTCTGTAATATCAAATTCACTGGTAGAGTGGGAAACCTGGCTATAACCGATAAAAGCACCGTTCACCCATACATAAAAACAGGAATCCACGCCCTCAAAATTTAAGAACGCCCTGGGCGCTTTATCATCCTTATGGTAAATAAAGGTGTGCACATACTCACCACAGGGATTCTTATGCGGTACAAAAGGCGGGTCCATAGGGAACGGGTAACGGATGTTGGTATACTGATGGCAGTCATACCCATAGCCCTGCCATACGCCCGGCACTATTACCGTATCAAATTTCCGGGTATCAAATCCCTCTGCAAAAAACTCTTCTTTGGCATCATAAATGCTGTCAAAGTATTGGAATTTCCACTCCCCTGAAAGAAGCGTAAAACGGTCAGAACTTTCCCTCTCCTCCACTGGGTTCTCCAATCTGGATGAGGCAGGAATATAATAAGCCCTGTTTGGCATGGTATTCTTATGCAACACATTGAGGTCTTCATAATACTTTGGGACAATCATCTTTTTTCCTCCTGTTAAACAATCCTATTGACAATAGCCGTTTCCGGCACTGTACAGGCAAATGCTGATATAAAATTTACTGTTATTAACCATTATAGGGAAACAGCATGGAAAATAACATAACCACTATTGGACAAAATATATACAAAATGATACAATCATTAAAAAGTAAGAAGGAGACATGCCATGTATTCCAACACCGGCTACCTGAATGGGGCAGATACAGAAATTGAAGACACCGCCCATCCCCTTACCATATCCGGCTGCGGCATCTACCGCCTGGTCCACCAAAACGCCATAACCACCATAAGGCCTTCTGGCCGCAAAGATTACCAACTATTATATATTTCTGAAGGGAAAGCCTGTTTTCATTCTGAGGGGAAAGAAACAGAACTGCCAGCAGGATATATGGCGCTTTACCGTCCAGGTGAAAAACAGCACTACTCTTATTATGCAAAAGACAATCCCGAGGTATGCTGGATACATTTTTCTGGCTTCGAATCCTGTGAAATTCTGGATAAAATTGGCTTTCTTGGAAACCATTTTCTTTACTGCGGCACTTCTTCCCATTATCTGGAAGCTTTCCGCCGTATTATTTTGGAACTGCAGTTAAAACGCCCCTGCTTTGAAGAGCTGGTAGGCCTTTATCTCCGCCAGCTATTAACTGAAGTACACAGAAGCCAAATAAATTCCATCACTTGCAAATGCCCCCACCAAAAAGAGATGGAAGCCGCCGTCCATTATTTTAACGAAACATTTTCACAAAACATCTCTATTGAAGAATATGCAAAAAACCAGCATATGAGTATATGCTGGTTTATCCGCAGTTTTAAACGCTATATGAATATGACGCCCATGCAATATATTACTTCTATCCGGATTAACAAAGCAAAAGAATTGCTGAAAAACAGCGACTACAACATTCAGGAAATCAGCAATCTCTCCGGTTATGAAAATTCTCTGTATTTCAGCAGGATTTTCAAAAAATATACAGGATTTTCACCTTCAGAATACCGCAAACAGCCAAATGAATGGGCCAATGCCCCATCCAGCTAATATGGGGGTTACATAGCCTCCTTACCGCCTTTTTCCACCTTAATTACGATACTTTCCAGGGATCCCATTTTCCCTTCCTTATTCCCAATTAAAACTGTACCCTGGGGCAGGCAAAGCTGTACAGGTACCGGACTGAAATTCTGGAGAAAAATATAGTCTGCCTTCCCGTCGCTTCTGCTGGTAATTTCCACACCTTCCGGAATTTCATCATGCCATATACCTTCTATCCCTGCTTCCTTAGACAATTTCCGGTAAAAATCATTATAAAACCACTGTTCAGCGTCCGCGCCCACATAATAAGCCTTGCCCCTGCCATAATTATTTTCCAAAAGTACCGGGCTTCCGGCGTAAAAATCTTTTCCATAAACCATCAACGTCCTAGCTGTAGTTGGTTTGACTAGCTGGCACAAATATTTACATACATATTCCTCCTTCATGCCTGCCATTTTCTCCTCTGTCTGGCATATGGAATTTTCCTCCCAATCATAAAGGCCGTCAATCTCTTCGCTGCGTAGCCCGAATACGTCCATCAATTCATAAGGCGTGCCTCCCAAAAAGCACCTGTCATTTTCATCCACAACACCTGACCAGTATGTCATTACAAAAATACCGCCATTTTCTATATATCTTCTGATTTCCCCAGGAAAATTCTCATGGAATAAATACTGCATGGGTGCGGCAATCATCTGATAGCCCTGGAGAAAACACTTCTGGTCTATCACATCGACATTTAACCCCAATCTGCGCAATGCCCGATAAGATTTCTCTACACTTTCTTCATAATGCAGCCCTTCGTTTCTGGGGCCTCTGGATCCCTCCAACGCCCACCGGTTTTCCCAGTCATATATCACTGCCACCTTTGCTGTAGTATATAATCCGGCAGTTTCTCCCAGTTTTTCTAATATTTTTCCTGTTTCACACACATCCCGGAAAGTCCTGGTATCATTCCCATCATAATGGTCTAATACTGCACCATGGAACTTTTCTTCCGCCCCCCTGCTTTTACGCATCTGAAAATACATGGCACCATCAGCCCCATGGGCAATACTCTGCAGGGAAGCTGCCGCCACCATCCCAGGCTTTTTCAGTTTACTTATTGGCTGCCAGTTTGTGGCTCCCGGAGAAGATTCCATCAAAAGGAATGGTTTTCTTTTTAATCCCCGGATCACATCATGCCAGAAAGCTGTATCCAAAGCAGTCTCTATTTCATTTCCTTTATGCCATGCGGGATAATTATCCCATGACGCTACATCTATCTTTTCCGCCAGCCGATAATAATCAATGCCTCCATAATGGTACATTAAATTTGTAGTGGTTGGCTGCATCCCACCTGTTTCTCTGATTGTACGGATTTCTTCTTCCATGAAATCAATGGTCTGCCAGGAAACAAATCTCTTCCAGTCCAATGTTAATCCCATAATACAGCTTTCCCCTAAGGGAGAAGGACTTTCTACCTGTTCAAAGCTGTCATATGTATGGCTCCAAAAAGTAGTACACCAACTGTCGTTTAAGGCGCCGATGGTCTGGTATTTCTTTTTTAACCACATACGGAATGCATCCTGGCAAAGCTCACAATGGCATTCCCCACTGAATTCATTAGAAATATGCCACATTTTAACCGCAGGATGATTCCCAAAACGCTTTACAAGCTCTGTATCTATCTGGCGCACTTTTTTACGGTATATAGGAGATGTCATACAATGATTATGCCTTATCCCAAATAAATACTTCTGCCTTAGTTCATTTACTCTAAGTACCTCTGGATATTTATCTGCAAGCCAATGGGGACGGGCTCCTGATGGCGTTGCCAAAATAACAGAAATCCCATTTTGGTATAATTTATTTATGATTTCTTCCATCCATTCAAAATGGTATTCCCCTTCTCTTGGTTCTAATACAGACCATGAAAAAATACCAATTGTTACTGTATTAATTTTTGCCTCTTTAAAACGTTTTATATCTGTTTCTAAAATCTGCGGCATATGGAGCCATTGTTCAGGATTATAATCACCGCCATACATCAAATATTTATTGTCCATTTTCCACCTCTTTTAAGTTCAAGTTAAGAATTCCATATGTTGTTATCATAACAAACCTATGATTTTTATTCAATAAAAAAGATTGGTAACAGCTTCAGGTACATCTATGGCAGTGAACAATAATTGTTTCTGCATTGTGGGTTTATTATATTCATCTGCAGCAGATAAGTTATTCTCCGTGAGAAATTGGATATATTGCTCGTCTGTAAAGTATTTTTGATTGGATAACTGCATTTTTAATCGGTTTAATACTTGCATTGTTGAACTCCTTTCGTTCTATATAAATCGGTTTCCGTCCTAATGGACGGAAAGCGTTTCTTCTATAGATAAATGGACATTAAAAAAGGACTACGGTGTTTTGCCGTAATCCTCTTGTTAAATTATTATTTACTATGAACATATGACATCTTAAATGTCCAATCTTTACCACCTAAATCAAAAGTATATGTCAAAATTCCTGTAGATATGTTTAGTGTGTGCGGCATAAAAACAGATTCCCATTTTAAAGTTGTTCCAGTATATTCAAGATTTTTGTAATCAAATTCGTAATTAGCAAGGAACAAATTACCGTCATTATCTACTTTCACTATAAAATCACGCTCTTTACATGCACGCTCATCTGTAATCCATCTATAATCTAATGCATCATATCCCACACACTTCCATTCTCCAACAACATTTTTATATTTATTACATAAAGCAATTTTTTCTGTAGCATCCTTAAAATCAGAAGGTAGTTGATTTAAATAACTAAGTGCATCGTATAAATTACCTTCTACTATTAAATTTTGTGCTGTTGAATACAAATTTATTAAATACAATTGTTGTTCGCATTCACTCAATATACCAGCAACATCCTGATTATCGGATACTTTTTCCAAATAGTATTTTGCATTTACATAATTTTCATTTTCAAATTCATGTATTCCGAATTGATAACTTAATTCCAAGCTTCTTTTTTTTGCATCCTTATAATCTTCAAGCCCCTCAAATAAAAGTATTGCATTCTTATAATCTCCACGCTCAACATAATCTTCTGCATCCAAATAATCTGCTTCAAGACAATAGTTTGCGAGAATACTAATGCTATCTTTAAAATCCCCCAACTCCGCTAAAATTTCTATCGCTTCTCTATATTTTTTGCTTTCAGCAAAATTAAGGGCTTCTTCATATTTCAAAGAATTTTTACATAAATTTATTAATTCAAGCACATCTTTTGTTCTATCCAGTTTTATTAAAACACTTAATGCTTCTTCATAATTTTTTTCTTCTATATAAGATATCGCCAAATCATAAATTTTTTTAGGAACTATATATGTTTTATAAAAATAGTGGCATCCCATAATAATTCCTACGGTAGTGTAAAATAGTTTGTGTCTTTGGATAAAAATACCTCTTTTTTGGTAAGAATCAAGATATGACAATTCTTATCGAAAAGGAGGATTTTTTATGCCAGTGGCAAAGGAACAGATTCGACGGATTATTGCAGATAACAACTTAAACAGCGTGGCTGATGTCTACAGCCTGCTAAAGGACAGCTTCAAAGACATCCTTCAGGAGCTCATGGAAGCAGAACTGGATGCTTCTCTTGGTTATGAAAAGAACCAGAAAGAAAATGTCCAGACATCTAATAAGAGAAATGGGCATTCCCTAAGTTTAATGAATTCTACTTGCATTGAAAATGATGGATTTACTACAACTTAGAAAGCCAGTGCCTATACAAATTTATAATATTACAAAATAGTGTAAATGTAATTTGGTTGTAAAACTATGGATTGATGAATAAACGTAAGCAAAGAGTATATGGATAGCTCTAAATAGTTAAGAAAAAATTTTTTCAATTTTAAAGCTGAAGAATATTATCTTATATTAGTTTGAAGGTTTATATAAATTTTACATTACTCTCGTCGTTTTTATGCTATAATAATGTTATATCATTGATATAGAAAATAAAGGAGAACAAAAGCATGGCTTATTCAGAAGAAATAAAGAAGATTCGTCAGAAATGTTTTTTGTCACAGGAGTCCTTTGGCAGAGAACTTGGTGTTTCGTTTTCATCCATTAACCGCTGGGAAGGTGGAAAAAGTAAACCTAATATGTCTGCTATGAAAAAGATTAAGGATTTTTGTGATGCCCATAATCTTGATTTTGATACCTTAGAAGAACAGTGGACACAGATGGGAAAGGATGAATAGTGGCATGCCGAAAAAGAAAACTGCTGAAAAAGCACTGAATATAGATAATATTTTATTTAATTGTAGAGATATTTTGCGTGCGGCACGTAACTCGGGTTCTTTCTTTGAGAAGCGTGACATGATGCTTACGCTTGTATTTTTACGTTTTATTGGTGAGAAATACGAAGATGGAATTGAAAGGCTTCGTCAGACTTTAATCGAACAAGGGCTTGATCCGGAAAATGAAAATATTAGAGCGGCATTCTTTGATGATGCTACTTTTACAGATGGAACATACAATTTGCCTCCGGAAGCAAGGTGGTCAACTATCATCAATACTCCTGCACCAGGGTTAAATGTTGCACTTGATACAGCACTTCACAGTATTGCAACCGCTTCAAAGGATTTAAAAGGCTGTTTTATCGAAGGTACGTTTACTACTCGTAATCTCGGCGCAAATGATATTAAAAAACTTGTTGATGAAGTAAATAAAATCAGCCATAAGGCATTTGGGGAAGAAAAAGACCTTATTGGTCGAGTTTACGAATATTTCCTTAAAGAATTTGCGGTAAATGCTACAAAGGAAGAGGGGGAATTTTATACGCCTCATGATGTTGTACAATTGATTGCAACAATGATAGAACCTTATGACGGTACGTTATATGATCCTTGCTGTGGTTCAGGTGGCATGTTTATTCAGAGTGCCGATCTTGTAAAATCAAAGCAAGGTGATATCAACAAAATCAATATTTATGGACAGGAAAAGGACGCAGCTACTTATCGTCTTGCAAAAATGAATCTTGCACTTCGCGGACTCAGCCACAACCTTGGTGAAACAAATGATTCGTCCTTTACACACGATTTACATAAAGGGTTACATTTTAACTATATTATGGCAAATCCACCTTTCAATCTGAAAGGCTGGTATGATGAAAATTTAAAGAGTGATGTACGTTGGTCAGACTATGTAACACCGCCTGAAAGCAATGCGAACTATGCATGGATTTTGCATATGCTTTCCCACTTGAAGAAAACGGATGGAGTTGCGGGATTCCTTCTTGCCAATGGTGCATTGAATGATATTGATACATTGGAGATTCGTAAGAAACTAATCCAGAATGATAAGGTTGAGGCTATTATTGTTCTTCCAAGAGAGCTGTTCATAACTACGGACATTAGTGTTACACTTTGGATTTTGAATCAAAATAAAAAAGGTGGTAATTATCATAACAGAAGATTTCGCAATCGTGAACATGAAATCCTGTTTATGGATTTCCGCCAGTGGACAGAGAATCTTGTAAAAGGTGAGAACAAAAAGAAAGTACGTTTGGTAATGGAACAAATTGAAAAAGCAGCAGATATTTACCATACATGGCAGAGTGAAGGAACTGATGGAACAAACTATGAAATTCCTGAACTTTATCGTAGTGCGAACATTGATGAAATTGAAAAGAAAGGCTGGGCTCTGACGCCAAGCAAATACATTAAGTTTATTGACCATGATTTAGAGATTGACTATGAAAAAGAAATGGCTCGTATTCAATCTGAAATGAAAGAGGTTATGAAGCAGGAAAAGGAGTCCCAGCAGATGCTGGAAGAGGCATTTAGGGGGATTGGTTATGGCATTGACTAAATATAAAGTTGGTGAACTGATAGAAATAGTTGATGAAAAAAATAATTTAGGCATTAGAAATTTTTATGGCATCAATATAAATAAAGAGTTTATGCCGACTGCTGCAAATACTGAAGGCTTAGATGAAAATAAGTATAAAGTGGTTAGGAAGAATCGTTTTGTTTATAGTGGGATGCAAACAGGTAGGGATGAATGCATTAGAGTAAGTATGTACAATAAAGATGATCCGATATTGGTGTCTCCTGCATATACAACATTTGAAGTTGTTGCGACAGACATTGTTATTCCGTTGTATTTCTTTATGAGATTTTTTTCTAAAGAAAAGGATAGATATGGTGCTTTTTGTAGTGACGGTAGCATTCGTTCAAATCTTGATTGGGAAGCATTTTGTGATATTGAATTAGAATTTCCAGCACTTAAAATTCAGCAAAAATACATAGATGTCTTTAATGCTATGCTCGAGAATCAACAAAGTTATGAGCGTGGATTGGACGATTTGAAACTATCATTTGAAGCATTGATTGATGAATATAAACATAAAGCAAAAAAGAAGAATATAGGTTCCGTTCTCAAAGAAGTGGATTGTAGAAATTCTAATGGTGCAATAACAAATATTCAAGGGATAAATATTACTAAGCTATTTATGCCGTCTGTTGCAAATACAAATGGTGTAGATGTTTCAAAGTATAAAGTGGTAAATAAAGGTCAATTTGCTTTTTCTGGAATGCAGACAGGTAGAGATGGATGTATTCGAATAGCACTTTTTGATAAGAATGAACCGATAATCATCTCTCCAGCATATGCTGTATTAGAGGTAATAGATTATAACGTTCTTGCAGAATATGTAATGATGTGGTTTTCTCGTAAAGAAGTTGACCGCCTTGGTTGGTTTATGAGTGATGGAAGTATAAGAACAAATTTAGATATGGATCGTTTTTATGAAATAGAAATACCTGTTCCGGATTTAGATGTTCAGAAATCGATTGTTGGAATATATTATGCTTACAATGTGCGAAGAGATATCAACGAAAAACTCAAAGCACAAATTAAAGATATCTGTCCGATATTGATAAAAGGTTCTATTGAAGAGGCGAAAAAAACAAAGGAGGCGTAATCCATGGCTCGATTAAAAGAATATAATGGTCATTATTGTGAATCAGAATATGAGTATGCTTTTATTGGATTTTTGGAGGCTGAGGGCTGGATTTATTCTTCTGGTAACAATATTTCTCGTGTAACCAAGAGGGATGTGCTGATTGCAGCTGATTTCAAGAAGTTTATAGCCGATACAAATCCAGAGTTAATGGAAGATGAAGTTACTCAGATTTTTGATAATGTCCGCCTTGTTGGTAGTGAAAGTGATTTTGCGACTTTGCATAAAGTGTATAGTTGGATGGTTGATGGCGTTCAGTTTACGCCGCAATATGGACTGGTGAAAATGATACCGCTTATTGATTTTGAAAATTGGGACAAGAACATATTCCGTGTGGTAAACCAGTTCACAGTAGAATATACAAATAATGGTCAAAAACAAAATCGTAGACCGGACGTGCTTTTGTTTGTAAATGGTATCCCCTTATGTGTAATTGAATTGAAAAATCCTGCTGATGCGAATGCGACCATTTATGATGCTTGGGAGCAAATCAATATTCGTTATTGGAGAGATATTCCACACCTTTTGCATTACTGTCCCCTGGCTTGCATTTCAGACGGTGTGAAAACAAGACTTGGGACAGTTCGTACTCCTTATGAGCATTTTTATGCATGGAGACGTGTGAATGATGGAGATAAAGTATCTACTCTGCCTTTTGCAGAAACAGAAACTATGATAAAGGGCGTATATGCTTCTGAGCGATTTTTAGAAATTTTTAGAGATTACATTTATTTTCAGGATAGCATTTATGATAGTTCGGAAGTGGAAATTGTATGTCGTTATCCACAATTCTTTGCCGCAAGATTACTAAAGCAAAGTATAGTAAATTCTGTTGCCACCAAAAGCGGCAAAGGTGGAACATACTTCGGTGCAACAGGATGCGGGAAAACATATACAATGGCTTTTCTTGCCCGTCAGCTTGCACTCCGTTGTACAGATATACCGGAAATCGGTTCGCCAACAATTATATTGATTGTTGACCGTGATGAATTGCAAAAGCAGGGGGCAAAGCTTTTTACAAAGAGCAAAGAATTTTTGAATTTGGGAGAAGTATCTGTTGTTAAAAATAGATCACAGTTAAGACAGGAACTTGGTGCAAGACAAAGTGGGGGTTTTTACATCTGTACAATTCAGAAATTTTGTGACAGAGAAGATGACAAAATCGGTCTTATCAATGAGCGTCAGAATATCATATGTTTTTCCGATGAGGCTCATAGAACACAACTTGAACATTCTAAGAAAATTCAGTTCAGTAAAGATGCTGATGAAAATATGAAAGCGATGGTTTCAAAGCCATATGCAAAAGTATTGAAAGAAGCATTTCCACAGGCTACGTTTGTTGGATTTACCGGCACACCTATTGCAGAAACATATCAGACATTTGGAGATGAAATTGACCGATATACAATGGATCAGGCAGTTGCAGACGGTTTGACGGTTTCGATCAAGTATCACCCTCGTATTGCCAAGGTATTGCTTGATAATAACAAGGTGAAAGAAATTGAAAATTATTATAAAAAATGTGCTGATGATGGTGCAACCTATGAGGATATCGAAGCAAGTAAGAAAGCAATGAGCTCTATGGAAGTGATTCTTGGCGAGCCTTCCAGACTTGAGCGTCTGGCAACAGATATTCATGACCATTATGTTTCAGCATGCGCAGGTGACCCAGATAGAATACAAAAAGCAATGGTGGTATGTTCTAATAGAAAAATTGCTTATGCATTACTACAGAAGTTTAAGAATAAATACCCTGAATGGCTTGAAGAGAAGAAAACACAGGATGGTGTTTCTGTAACGGAAGAAGAATTAAAAGAATTGAAACCAATGCCATTTATTGCAATGGTATCGAGTGTCGGCAGCAACGATGAAAAAGGCATGTATAATTATTTAGGAGGGGTTAAGAATGATAAGCGTTCAGAAGAACTGGATATTGCTTTTAAACAGGAAAAATCGAACCTCCATATGGTTATTGTTGTAGATATGTGGATTACGGGTTTTGACGTTCCATGTCTTACATACTTGTATAACGACAAACCTCTTAAAAAGCATATGTTGATACAGACCATTAGCCGTGTAAACAGAAAATATCCGGGCAAAGAATTTGGTATGGTTATTGATTATATTGGAATTCGCGATAATATGCGTGAAGCAATGAAGATTTATGGTGGTGATACTTCCGTTGCGCCTACGTCTGATGATGTTGAGCAGGCTACATCTGTGTTTAGAGAAGAGTTAGAAATCTTAAAAACTCTGTTTACGGATTATGATTTAGCCCCTTTCTTAAATCTGGATTGTGACCCCGTCGCACGTTATAGACTTCTTGCAAAAGCTGCAGAATATGTATTTGTTTCAACACAGGAATTGAAAACAGAAGGAAATAAAGGTTCTCAAAAGGTTTCATTTAAAACTTACTTTCTAAAAACTGTAAAAAGAATGAGAGCTGCTTTTGATATTTGTCAGCCTTCCGGCTATCTTGGTGAAGAAGAATCTGCACTTGCACAATGCTTTATGGCTATAGCTGGTTTTGTTCGTAAAATGAGTGGAACGAGTGAAGTGGATACAGATACCATGAATCGCGCAGTTTCAAAGATGGTTGAGGAAGCGTTGAAATATAATCAGGTGGAAAGTGTTCTCGAAAGCGGTGAGGAAGAAGATATCTTTTCACCGGAATATTTTGAAAAATTATCTGATGTTAAAATGCCTGCAACGAAGCTGGAACTTCTTGTTAAAATGCTTCGCAAGCAGATTAAGGAATATGGAAAAGTGAACCAGTTGGCTGCGAAGTCATTTCAGGAAATGTTAGAAAAGACGATTGCAGAGTATCATGAAAGACGCAAACATCTTACTGCTGAAGAAGCCGGGGAAGCACAGGAACAGGCATCTGAAGATATTATTAGAATTGCTACAGAACAGGCTTTAGCTATTCTTCGTCAGATGAACGAGAACAGAGAAAGTTTTCGTAAGATTGGTTTAACATTTGAAGAAAAAGCATTCTATGATATTTTGATTTCTCTGCGTGACCAATATAACTTTGAATATGGAACAGATCAAGAAGTTGATGGTGTTGTAATCAATGATAAGTGCAAAAGCTTAGCCAAAAAAGTAAAGGAAATCATTGATACAAAATCTTCGTTTGCAGACTGGCTTAATAATCAGAATATAAGAAATCAATTAAAGCTGGATATTAAAATATGCTTGGTTAAGAATGGATACCCACCTCAGTATAGCCCGGAAGTATTCAATAAGGTTATGGAGCAGGTAGAAAACTTTGAGGAGTATTCAGGAGCAGAAGATTTAAAAAATGAGTCATCTGCTTCGGCAAAGATTTATCAATATGAGACAGAGAGCAATATGATGATGGTTGCTGAAGCCCCAATACCTTATGGCGAATCATAAGTTAATTAATCAGTAGAGAGGTACTGAATATGAAGTATGTTTTTTTCTATGATGAAACAGGGCATAGCAGAAAGATTAATTATAAGACTGTTACCGCCAATAATTACTGTGATAATTTCATGATGGGAATTGTGGGTTGGAAAGCAGAAGAAAATGATTGTGTTTCTGACAGATACCTTGCTTTTGAATCGAAGTATGAGTACAGAAAAAAGGATGGAGAATTAAAGAGCCAGACTATGAAAACAAAAGATTTTAGTTTTGGGTTTGCTTCTCTTAATTCCCATACTATTGAATTTTATGAAGACCTTGTATCACTGTTTGATGAGAAAATAATTATATATTTCTCTGTGTTCAGCAAAATAGAATATGTTATTAGCCAATTGTTTGTAAATTATCATAATTCTATGTTTGTTGATGTTGATTACATGAAATATTCAATTATTAAGGCTATAAATATATATCAACCACAAAATGTGATAGAAGCAATTTATAAAGAGCCACAAATATTTGTTAATGAACTACGGTTTTTTTTAGAAGATAGGATTATTAAAAATCAGGCTAATAGTATTTTGAAAGAACATGAGAATCGAGCATTTGAAGAAATACTTGTATTACTTGACAACACAGAAGCACCAGAGACATTAGATTGGGCATATTTTGCGTCGTTTGCTGGATTTAAGAAACTGTTGATAGAGATGAATATTGCTAATTATAGTCTGATGATTGATCGAGAAGGAGAAGAAGCGCATACATTGAATGCTGCAATAAATGAAGGACTTCAAAATGTTACTGAGGAAGACTCCAGGGAATATGTAGGACTTAGAATGGCAGACATGCTTGTAGGATTAATATCTCGATTGATGCAGTCATTGAAGATATCATTAAATGGAGATTATAAAGACGGGAAAATAAAGAAGACTCTTTTGGATTCTGGTTGGTTTGCATTGAATCAAAAGCAACTTGATTTGTATAAAAAATTGTATAAAGTAATTTGTGGGAATAATGACTATTGGTACAAATCGTATGCTGGTATTTATTCAGATGATTTAGTGGCTTTTGTAGCACTTCTTCAATTTATGAATCATTTTTCTGATGCGGAAGAAATTTGCAGTAGTAAGTTTGAAATGCAACCAGAATATTACAATGCCTTTGTTTGCGAAAGACTGGGCCAGCGTTATAAAATTATGAGAAACAAATTACCGATTGATCCTATTGCAAATGATGACAAAGATTGTTTTTATAATCAAAGAGGTGCAAAGGTTTATAAGGATATTAATAGGCAGCCCATGTTGCCATTACATAGTGGACAGAATGAATTTTATGTGCTTTCGGTGGGATTTTCAAGGAATGGAATCCCGTTGGTGACAATTTCGGAGAATGAACAGCCAAAGTGTTATAGACTACCGGATGAGTACGGCGATTGGACTATGACTGTTGTAGGATTTGCCAATATGGGTGAAAGATTGTTTCCAGCGAAAGTATTATTTTCGCTAATTGATGGAAGGTATTTGGTTGATATTTTATAGATTTTAAGCACTTTAGAAATTTATATTTATAGTATTGAAAAGTAGGTGGATAGATGGAAAAGATTTTTTCATATAATTCGGATATAGATAAAACAGCATATATGAATTGGAGAACCAGACAACATCAACCGATTCATGATATGATAATTATTGCTGATGGATATATGAAGGCAGCGATAATGCTTGCACAGGATTGTTTGCAGGATAATGGAGATAAAAAGGCAGATATTGTGGTTTTTCCAATGCTATTTTCGGCAAACCATGCAATAGAGTTGTATCTAAAATCTATAAATTGGTCTTTAAATATGTTGCTTAATATGAAGGAGTCATTTTGTGGAGGCCACGACATTAGGCAGATATGGAATATAGTAAAGAAGCGTATGATAAGTTTTGAAACCGATAAAGACCAACGAAAACAATTTAAGGAAATGACCAAGTATTTGGATGATTATATTTCAGAATTATATGATAAAATCGATAAAGACCATAATGCTAATGCAAAAATGAAAAATATGGATTTTTCACGTTATCCGTTTAATACAGATGACGAATATCATTTTGAATACAGGTAATGAAGAACTGCTCCAAAATGAAATAAGTAAATAATAAGATTACCATGAATAATTCATACCAGAAAGAGAGGCGTTTGAATGATACCATTAAAGATAGAGACTTTGCTGGAGGGGCGTGTCGTTGAACATGACCGTGTAGAGTATAAAACAGGCTGGAACCCTAATGATATTATTCATTCTATTTGTGCGTTTGCAAATGACTATGATAACACCAATGGCGGATATATCGTCATAGGGGTAAAAGAGAGCAATGGTATGCCGGTATTTCCGTTAGAAGGTGTTCCGAAGGAAAAGTTAGATTCCATACAGCAGGAAATATTTCAGTACTGTAATCAGATTATTCCAAGGTACATTCCAAGAATGGAAGTGGTTGATTATAAGAATGAAGGAATTTATTTGATATATCTATGGTGTTCGGCAGGCGATAGCGGTCCTTATCAGGCACCGAAATCAGTGTATGTTGAAAATGGTGAAAAAGCTGACAAAAGTTTGAAATATTGGATTAGACCGGCATCACTTACCACAGATGCGAAACAGGATGAAATATCTGAATTGTTTGATAAATTTAATTCTGTGCCATTTGATGACCGTGTCAATAGAAAGGCAAAAATTGATGATATCATGAGAGGATATCTTGAAGACTTTATCAGGAAGAGCAATAGTAGTTTGGTGATGGAACTGAATAGCAGTTCATTAGAGGAACTGCTGCTTGCACAGGAAGT
>OFHA01001156.1_pt1 | contig 19567 bp, 17 predicted proteins | sample 1521891 | NCBI WGS metagenome assembly OFHA01 (sample SAMEA3504089, study PRJEB24116) | mouse gut metagenome | biome: mouse gut; feature: mouse-associated habitat; material: faeces | place: Denmark | collected 2011
ACAATGATATGATGAACGATGCAAGAGCCCTCGCCACCAAACGTATGGTGGAAGAAGCAGAGGCACTCGGCGCTGACGCTATTGTAAATATCCGTTACGCTTCTTCTGCAATTATGCAGGGAGCTGCCGAAGTAATCGCCTATGGCACTGCAGTAAAATTTACTGATTAGGAACAAAGCGGACAGGTCCGCAGGGGCTCCCTGAATCCCTCACTCATAAGGGACCTGGACGGTTTACTGCGTCGAGTGCAGTCGCTTTAGTGACATCTTCTATTCGCACGAGAGCGCGTCATTGTTTTTCTCTTACAGGAAAATACTTTTACACGTTAGTGTGACAAAGTTTTTCCTATAAGGGAACAAAATGTGCAATCTCCTTAAAAACAGGGGATTGCACATTTTTGCCTGGCCGGCCCATTATTCCGTTGATAATTCTTATATAAATACAATCTCCTGGTTTTTGCTGTCTGCCCGGACTTTTGCCCCATAAGGCAGTATGGCTCTGGGCAGGGCATGTCCGAAATTCACATTATACAATACGGAAATACTGCGTCTTTCAAACATTTCACGGTAAATCTCTTTATATTCTTCATAATACTGTTCATCCTGAGGTTTCCCGAAGATTATTCCGTTTATCACTTCAAAAGCTCCGGTTTCTTCCACCGCTTTTAATTCCCTGTACAGAAGTTCCGGTTCCGGCTTTTCCTCACAGGTTTCCAGAAACATAATCTTTCCTTTCCATTCTGCCTGCTCCGGAAAAATACGGTATTTCCGGCATATCTCACCTTCATCGGGATATCTGGAAGATTTCAGCATATCATAGATGCTCTCCAGACATCCACCCAGCAGTGCCCCTTCAAAATATGGTTTTCCGCAAAGCAGTTCATACCCATGGATTTCTTTATGAGTAATACGGTCTGTTCCCATGGCTGCTCTGGAAAAATCCTTTCGTTCTTCATACCATAATTCACTGGGTTTTACCCACTGAAAACCACGTAAACAGCTCATAAATCCTTCTCTGGTGTAAGGAAGCATTTCCTGAGCCAGCTCGGCAATGTCACAGATGAAAGACTGTCCGTAAAAAGTCTGCAGTCCTAAACGGTGGAACATCAAATGGTTTACCGTTGTATCAGAAAATCCCAGAAACAGTTTCGGCGTCTCTTTCACAGCCCGGACAAATGCTTTATCCTCCATCAGATACGGCAGTAACCGGTATGTATCGTCTCCGCCGATTGCAGTGATAATCCCCTGAATAGAATCATCCAGAAAGGCAAGTTTCAAATCCTCTGCCCGCAGCTTTGGATTCTCTTTCAGAGCTTCAATTCCTTTCAGGGAATTTGGCATAAATACAGGCCTTAACCCAAATTTCTTCAGCCTTTCTGTGCCGATTTCAATACTGTGGCTGCAGAATTCTTCTCCCAGCATTCCACTGGAAAGGCTTACAATTGCCACGGAATCTCCCGGTTTTAATAATTCAGGTGTTATCATGGGTTAGCTCCTTATATTTTCTGCGATAGTATTCCAGGTTTTGTCTGTTTCTGACATTCTTCTATCCACTTTATTCTTTCTTTTCCACCGGCCGTTCCACAATTCCTTTCATTACTTTCACCACAGCTTCCATTCCTTCCACTGTCACATGTTCTTTCGGCCCGTGAAAAGCATAACCTCCGGTTCCAAGATTCGGACAGGGAAGTCCCATGAAGCTCAGTCTTCCGCCATCTGTACCGCCCCGGATTGGAAGGGAAACCGGCTCCATTCCGGCTGCTGCAATGGATTCCTTTGCTTTTTCCACCACAAAGAAATTCTTCTTAAGGACTTCCAGCATATTCCGGTAACTTTCCTTCAGGCTCAGAGAAACCGTTCCTGCACCGTATTTTTCATTCATTTTTGCTTCTATATCACGGAGAACCTGCTGACGTTTTTCAAACAGTTCCCCATCATGATCCCGAACAATATACTCCAGGTGAGCCTCATTTACATCTCCCCTCATATCTTCCAGATGGTAAAATCCTTCCCGGCCTTCCGTATGTTCCGGCGTTTCCTGCTCCGGCAGCATTCCCTGTATCTCACAGGCAATGGCAGCTGCATTTACCATAATATTTTTAGCAGAACCCGGATGAACGTTCACACCTTTTACTGTAAAATGAGCGGAAGATGCATTAAAATTCTCATATGCCACTTCTCCTTCGTAATCTCCGTCTACCGTATAGGCATAATCTGCCTTAAAATAATCCAGATCAAAGAGGTCAGCTCCGGCCCCCACCTCTTCATCCGGAGTAAAACCAATCCAGATATCTCCATGAGGAATGTTTTCCTCCATGATTTCTTCTGCCAATGTGATAATCGCTGCAATTCCGGCTTTATCATCTGCCCCCAGAAGAGTTGTACCGTCTGTGGTAATCAATGTCCTTCCCTTTAATGAGGAAAGATGGGGAAAATCACTGACTCTGATTACATCTCCGGTTCCCGGCAAAACCACATCTTTCCCGTCGTAACCGGGAATAATCTGAGGTTTGATCTCCTTTCCGGAAAAAGAAGGTGCGGTATCCATATGGGCAATAAATCCCATGGCTTTCATATTTTCAAATCCTTCCGTTGCCGGAAGCAGGCCATACACATAACAATGCTCATCTCTTATTACCTTCTCAAGGCCAAGATCTTTCAATTCTGCTGCCAGCTCATCTGCCAGCAGAAACTGCCTGTCGGTACTGGGAATCACATCTTTTTCATCTTCCGACGTGGTCCAGAAAGACACATATTTTAAAAATCTGTCTTTTATATTCATCATTTCCTCCAATCTGATTTCACATCTGAATATTACGGAATAACAAACTGGCAGATATCTTCCGGGCGTTCTGCGAAATAAGCGGCCCCGGCCTGTTCCAGTTCTTCTCTGGTTCCATAACCATAGAGCACCCCTATGGTATCAATTCCAAACCTGGTTGCTCCCAGAACATCATGCTTCCGGTCCCCCACCATAACTGTCTGTGAATGTTCCAAAATTCCGCAGGATTTCAGTGCATAATCAATCACTTCTTCTTTCCTGGTTCTGGTTCCATCCATATTTGCACCGGCCACAAAAGAAAAATACCGGCTCAGATGGAAATGTTCCAGAATCTGATTTGCAAATAGTTCCGGTTTTGCGGTGGCAACTACCAGATTCTTACCGGAATTTTTCAGTTTTTTCAGAGTTTCTTCCATCCCTTCATAAACTTTATTTTCAAAAATTCCGGTTTTACTGTAATGTTCACGGTAATAACTGACTGCTTCCCTGGCTTTTTCTTCTGAAAAATCATAAAAACTCTCAAAGGATTCCTGCAGGGGCGGCCCGATAAACTTATATAATTCTCTTCTGTCCGAGACTTCAATTCCGTACTTTTTCAATGCATACATTACAGAATTGGTAATTCCCACACCTGGATCTGTTAAAGTACCGTCCAAATCAAACAACACTGTCTGATACATTGTTTTCCTCCCTGTTTTATCATTTGATTTCTGTAACCTTTGCAGGATTATCACCTTCCAGATAAGTAATCTGAATGGTATCTCCTTCTTTATATTTTATAATATCAAGCAAATCCGTATTAGACAAATCTATATCGAATATTTCCTCTTTTCTTTCCAGAGCCATATAAATATGAGTGGTTCCTTCTATATTTACCGGCATAAGATTTGCAATCTTCCCGGACATGGTTTTTCCTTCCGTACCGGCCCCTGCAGTAATTCCGTTTGTTTTCAGTAACTGACTGTAGGCTTTTTCACATTCTCTGATGGAATCTCCCGTAGCCACCCACTGATATTTCTGAATATTTACCATGGCATACATTTTTACCAGTCCCGCATCATCTTTTAATGCCATAAAATAGGTAGGCTCACCGGAAATATTCAAAAGCAGCGGAAATGTAGCCTGATAGCCGAGATTCTGTACCTGTCCCTGTGCGGAGGACATGGCTGATTTTTCAGTTGCGCCTTCAATTTTATAAAAACGTGTTTCCATGGTACGCTGATTCATCAGCACAAATCCCACGTTGGACTGATCTCCGCTGACACTGGTTACACCGGAATACACCCATACATCATCTTCCAGTGCAATATAGTTGTATCCGTCCGTCGTTTTCAGACAGTCCTTCTGTCCCAGCACACTGTTGAAAAATCCATGTTTCAGAGTCCCATTATAGTCATAAAGCTCCATCAGAAGCTCTGCCTGAAATACTTTGTCCACCCACTGAGGAACATCCTCAATTTTATAATCGGTACACTCTCCGGTAATGGCATTACAGAGAACCACATTTCCAATGGTCTCTCCTCCAAAAAGTCCGATATTGAATTTTTTCACAGGACAAATCCAGAAAGGCGTTCCTTCATCATCAATTTCAAAGAAAATCTGTTCTCCGAAAATATAAGTCGGATAACGGAACCGCAGGTGGCGGTAAATATTTCGGTTAAAATATTCTGATTTGGAATATTTAATTCCTTCACTTAATTTCACACATTCCGTATCCTGGGTTGCCATATCAATTTTAATATAAGCCGGAATTCCTTCTTTCTGATTGGTAAACCATTTCACCGGGCTGGCGTAAACCATGGGCGATACCCGAACAGGTTTGTTATTTACGTTAATCTGGCTGTAATCATTGGCCACCTCAAACTGAGATACCATGTCCACCATACTTCCCATTTTCCGGTCTCCCAGGAGAGCTGCGGAATCCTTATCAAGAATTGGAATTGTATTGTAATCCACCTGACTGATATCTTCCGCGAAATCCCGTTCTTCCACTGTCATCAGTTTCTGATATTTCCTGGCATTGATAATCGGAGAGGAAAGAAAAGCTCCCACAGCCAGAATGATCAGAAGCACACCTGTGATAAGAAAACCAATTTTTGCTATTCCGGTAGACTTAATATCTACCAGAACAATTCCCTTTCCAATTTTCACTTTATTGTTATCTTTCCATGCTTTTTTTGCAGAAAGCAGCAGTGTTATCACTACGGTTCCTATAATAATAAACCACCAGGTTCCCACAGAATGGATATTAATTGCCGGAATTGTAATATAGTAATACAGAAAAGCTGCCAATAACAGAACAACTGCAATCAGTACATTTTTTGTTGCTTTTTTCATAGATTATTCTCCTTATATTATACTGGAGCAATTCAGTATCCCATACTGCAGACCTGTGACTTATTCACAGAATTTTGAACCGCTCATTGTATTATTTGATTAGTACAATTCTACTCTTTTCCTGTTCCTGTGTCAAGATGTATTCCTTCAGACTCTGAGATTCACGGTAAATACCTGTAACCAAATCATTATGAAATATTAAAAAATAATTAAAAAAGTTCTTGCATTTCTAAAATTTTTATTATATAATATATTTCGTGTTAAAGATGTAGATATGCGCTTCTAGCTCAGTTGGAAGAGCACCTGACTCTTAATCAGGGTGTCCAGGGTTCGAGCCCCTGGAGGCGCACTGAAAGCACTGTTTTTGATGACTGTGAGCATCGGGGACGGTGTTTTTTTTGTGCCTTTTTGATTAATTAAAGTGTAAACAAAGTATCATGTCTGTCGACATGATACTGCCCGGAGCAAAGCGGAGTGGCATAGGTCACCATACCATATCGCAAAGCGATTATGGTATAATAAGTTTGGCGCGAAATCCGGCGCGAAGTGGTCGCGAATTCGTCGCGGATATATATATTACTCCGGCAGTTAAATATCGTGGAATTTTACGCAGGATAAATTTTTAGGTTGTCAAAAGTATATTGAAAAGGATTTCTGCATATGCTATAATGCCTACAGGCAAAAAGGATGTAAGAAGTCCGCGTTGACGAAGAAACGAATCCCCCGACCGTACTGCAATACAGTCGGGGGATTCTTCTTTTCTTTTATAGTGGCAAAGCACCCACCAGGCTAACTGTTGCCCTTGTCGTCACCGTCTAACCATTTGATGATGTAGTGGCAAGCTACACCACCCAGAACGGCGAGTAAAAAGGATGTAAGAAATTCCAACATTGACACCTCCTCCCTGTTGCAGGTGTCGGTGAGCAACATAAGAACTATATCATATTATTTGCTATTCTTTTATTTTTTCTCTAAAAAATGGTTTGTAACTGGGATTGTGGCTGACACAATCACTTTATGTAACCTGTTTGCAGAAATTACAAACAAGCTAAAACCTGCAAAGGCAGAAGATAATGCAGATAACATGGAATATTTCAATTTAATATATAAATAACAGTGTCAATTATGTATTTCATATGTTATGCTTTTAAGGGTGATAGAATGAATAATTATATTTTGCAGCTTGCGGAGTTGTTGTCAATGGGGCACTCTACAGTAAGGAAAGAATTGGAAACTTGTGTCGCGGACACGGAAAAGTACTGTAAAGAGCATCAACAGGAATATGAAACATTAGGCTGCCCTGGCGGAGTGATCGCTGAGGAGGACTATGGATGTATACAATGGCTCATTTTGGCAGAGTGTCTGGTCAGGTACAATATTGCAGCCATGTTGGACTGGAAGTGTGAACTGGAGAATTTTGCGTATTTTGTAAAAGGTTTGGCAGGAAAGCGCAAATATAAACTTACATTTCGCACAGCATGGTTTGATGAGGAAGAATCTATAGAAGAATGGTGCACAGTCCTGAATGCAAAATGGCAGTCGGCTGGGGTGTATTTTGCGCAGCTTGATATGTGCAGTGACTCCTATACGCTTCTGCCGATTTTGTCTGATCAATATGAACTTGCACGGAGGCTTGCAAAAGAGCTTGGACAAAGAATCATTCTGCCAGATGTGGAAAATCCAGAGGACTCTTCCGAAGTACTTTACAATTTCCTGCAAAGACATCCTTATACACTATCTGCTCATCGGAGTCCTGCGCCGGCATCGTGTGAGAAATGCTTTGCAGACGGCAGTATTGTATATCCTGTTATTCCCTGTAATTGTGAGGGAGGGAAACAATATCAGATAGTGATAAATACACAGAAACTGACACCCAGACAAATAGTAGTTGCAAGCAAACATATGCGTATGGGGGCAATGGAGATGCGGCAGCGGCTCACGTTGGGAAAAGATGTGTATGTTAAGGCATATTTACAGGATACATTGTTGGCAATAAATGAATTGGAGAAAGAACGGATCGCGTATGAGGTTCTGCCGGAAGCACCGCAATATCTGCATTTTCAAGAATGCCAGAAAAGGCATGTACATAGTGAAAGATATGATTATAAATATTTCCTGTTGGACAGGGAACGTGAGAAGGAATGGTCCGGCAAAGATTGAGAAAGAGCGGAATGCGTGGCTTTGTAAATTTGCACATGGGAGCGACATTATATGGTCAAACGTATTTATTCATAGTGTTTGGAAAATTTCATATTTAATTATGTGCCTGCTACAGTATGCCTGATCAAATCTTGCCTCAAACGAAGACTTCATTTTTGTCTTTTCTGCATGGAATCTCGCAGATATCATACCAATGTGCCAGACGAAGCGTAACGGCAAATCAGTATTTAAGAAAGACGAGGATTTATGGATATATACAAATTTTGGAAAAATGTTTTAGAGCAAAATGCAGATGCTATCAAAGATTATTTTGATGAAAACGCTTATATAAACTGGCATTGCACGAATGAGCATTTTAACGTAAATGAATTTATTATTGCAAATTGCGAATATCCCGGTGACTGGGACGGTGAAGTGGAAAGAATTGAAAAAATAAATGATTTATTTATTACAGTAACTCATGTGTATTCCAAAGAAAAAACTCTGTCATTTCACGTTACATCTTTCCTTAAGGTTATTAATGACAAAATTGTAGCAGTTGACGAATATTGGGCAGATGACGGTACTGCGCCTGAATGGAGATTGGACAAACATATTGGAAAAGCTATTAAATAACTTTCCTGCGTGTCAATGAACCTTTCCGAGAACTCAAACAAGATTACGTCAGGCTGTTTGTCCATGATTTAATGAACCGCTTGTAGGGGATGGCTCCAGTCTGGCCAGTAACTCAATAAAGTCCTGGCAGTGGCGTAATTCCCCTGATGGATTTTCCGGTATTCTTTACCTCTGCTTATATACCAAAGGGATGTATATTATATACCAACGAAAGAAGAATCCCTCAACTATGGTCGTATCACGGTTGAGGGATTCATTCTTTGATTCATGCTATACTCATATCTCTTTGCCTGGTGGCATTGTATCATATGCAGATAATTTCTTCCATCTCATCTATGAACAGTTCCTGTTCTTTTTTTCCTCGCCATACACTGTTATTAAAAACGAAAATTATGGCATAAAGTTAAGCAACAGTAAAAAATAGTTCCTTCCCTTTAACTCACATTCAATTGTTTTTTGAATTCCCATCAGCTATACTATCCATAGGATTGATTCAGAAAATTGTGAAGGAGACAGTGAAACATGGCAATAGGAGATGTCATCAGAAAATACAGAAAAAATAAAGGAATGACACAGGAGGAAATGGCTGCCTGCCTTGGCATAACTACCCCTGCGGTCAACAAATGGGAAAGAGGTAACACACTGCCTGATATCACTTTACTTGCACCTATTGCGCGGCTGCTTGATATTACCACAGACGAACTCTTATCCTTTAAGGATGAATTAACAGATGAAGAAATTAACCAATATCTGTCAAATGTGCAAAAAGATCTGGAGAATAAGAGCTTCCATGAAGTGTTTATTTCTGTAAAAGAAAAAATTCAGGAATATCCAAACTGTGAAAAACTAATCTGGCAGGCAGCAGTCATCCTTGATGCAAACCGAATTACAATGAACCTTCCGAATAAAGAAAATTACGATGATACCATATTCGGATGGTTCGAGAGGTGTTTGCACTCAAAAAATGAACAAATTCATAACCAGGCGGCGGATTCGCTGTTTCATGGGTATTTTCGAAAAGAGGATTATGAAAAGGCAAATCAATATCTGGATTATTTCTCTTCGGAAAATCCGGAACGAAAACGCAGGAAAGCACTCGTGAACAGTAAAACAGGAAAAAAGATGGAAGCCTGCCGTGAATACGAAGAATTAATTTTTACCGGGTATCAGCACATTCAAATGACATTAAATGGTTTGCGTATGCTTTATATGGAAGATAACAATCATGAGATGGCAAAAAAACTTGCTGAGGTTTCTTCTTCTGCTGCGTCCACCTTTGAAATGGGAAAATATAATGAGGTTTGTTTCGGATTGGAAGTCGCCGCATGGGAAAAGGACGTTGCATGGACAGCACAGCTTATGCAGGATATTTTGGAAAATATTGAGACAATCGGTGATTTTGCGAAATCCAGACTTTATCAACATATGACACTGAAAACTGTTGGCTCTGAATTTTCAGCTGGATTAAAACAAAAACTGCTGGAATCGTTCACAGATGAATCCTTTTCTTATATGCAGGGAAATGAATACTGGGAAAAACTGAAAAGAGGAGTTTATAACAGTTAAACCAAACAATTCCGGCTTCATTTATCCTGGCAGGAGCTTTTCCGGTACAGACAAAAAGAAGAATCCCTCAACTGTGTCCGCGGCACGGTCGGGGGATTCGTTCTCTGATTTCATGCTTATTTTCCATCATTTAAAATCTTGCTCACTTCTTTCATGGATTTCTCCATAATGGTGATTTTTTTGGCAAGGGCCGGTTTTTTGTATGCTGTTTCTGCAATCTTCTGTTTCATACTTTTTTTTCGTTTCACAGAAATACACTCCGATTTTTCTTAATATTATATGCGCAAAGCAGTATATCATTCCACCATGTCAGAGGCTTCCGGAAGTGTAAACCAGAATTCCACCCCGGATGCAAGATTATCCACACCATAATTTCCATTGTGCATGGTAACCACACTCTGGACAATATACAGCCCCAGCCCGGCATGGGCAAAACCATTTTTTTCATATCTGGGTTCTTTTCTGTTCCGATAAAAACCACTCCAGATATGTTCCATATCTTCTTTCGGAATGGGCCTTCCCTCATTATAAACGCTTACACGAACCGTATGATCCTGATTTTTTAATGTTAAGCGGATATTCCCGCCGATTTCTGTGTGTTCCAGTGCATTTGACATATAATTGCTGACAATCTGTTCAATATATTCCCGGTCCCCTTCCACATAGCATTTTTCCGATAAAAAAGATTCCATATGGATTCTTTTCTTCTTAATCATACCTTCGTATTTTCCAATAATATAATCTATAACTTCTTTCATATCAAATTTTTTCTGAATCATATTTTCCATCTGATGTTCCAGTATGGAATGATCCAGAAGGCGGCTGACCATATCAGACATTTTTGTTACTTCTTCCTGAATGGAAGCAATATAATATTCCCGTTCATCCTGGGTATATTCCAGCATTTCCGCCTGGCTGGAAATTACTGCCAGAGGTGTTTTCAGCTCGTGGGAAATATTGGCGATTAAATCTTTGCGTCTTTTTTCCATCTGATCCTGCCGCACATTGTGATGAAGCATCTGCTTTTTATTTTCTTCCAGTCTTCCCGTCTGTTCCTGAAGCCGCCGGGACATTTCATTTATACAGGCAGACAGCTGATTGAATTCTTCATACCTTCCCTTTTCCTGTACCTGAACAGAAAAATTACCATCTGTTATCTGTTCTGAAACGGAAATCAGCTGCTCTAAAGATTTCAGACGCTGTTTCCAGAAAAATATCATAAAAATACTTCCGGGTATCATCATTAAAACGAACATGGACAGATAAAATATTTCTGCCATGGTAATACTTTTTCTGCCTGCGGCAATATCTTTAATCACGATATAATAATCTTTCTCACTCTGATTCATGATTCCCCGATATTTGGCTGTTTCCAGCAATTTTCCACTGCTTCGGATAATTTCCGGTTTTCTGGAAAAGGCGTCCAGTTTTCTGACTATATTTCGAGTAATAGCATGTTTTTCACTGTCACTATTTTTCGTAACATAAACAGGATTCATATCTTCGTCTGCAATATAAAAACTCAGATTCTCATTTTCATAATTTGCAAACATTACATAATCTTTTTCTTCCAGCTCCGCCAGATCTATTTCTCCAATATCACTGTATGCCTGTATAATCTGTTTATCTTTGACATATTCATAATAAACAGGCATAAAAATTGTATACAGCAGAATACTGATTCCCGTTATGGCAAGCAAAAATACACACTGCACTAAAAATATATCTGAATTAAGTTTCCTTTTCATTGCCTTTTCCCTCAAAACAATATCCTATTCCATACACAGTTCGGATATAAGATACACTCCCCAGCTTTTTACGGAGCTGTTTTACAATAGTATCAATGGTTCTGGTATCTCCCACATAATGGTATCCCCATATACTGTCGAGAATATGATCCCTTGTCAGTACAACTCCTTCATTTTTCATAAAGAAAAGAATCAGTTCAAATTCCTTTGGTGTTGTTTCCACAAATACATCTTTTACATACAGCTTATGTGCTCCAACTTCTATTCGGACATCTCCTGATATAAGAAAATCTTCTTCCTGGCGAAACCGTTTGATCAATGCTTCCACATGCATTTTTACCACAGCCAGGGAATAAGGTTTTACAATGTAATTATCTGCGCCATGAGAAAGACTTTCCAGCTGGTCTTCCACTTCTTCTTTGGCTGTCAGCATAATAATCGGTACATTTGAAGTTAAGCGAATCTGTTTTAATACTTCGTTTCCATCCATAAAAGGCAGCATAATATCCAGAAGTACACAGCTTATCTCTTCTCTGTGGGCTTTAAACTGCCGGATCCCTTCCAGTCCATTTTCTGCTTTATAGACCTGATATTCATGGATGGTAAAAAAATCTGTCAGCGCTTTTAATAATTTTTTTTCATCTTCAATGACTAAAATACTTGTTTTTTTCATTTTTCCTTTATTTGTATTCTGTCCTCAAATCTTCGTTTTTCCTGTTTCGATATCGTTGTATAGTGTTTTGTATCCCGTTCCAGAATCCGGTCCATTTCTTCCAGCGTCATTTTTCCTCTCCGTACTTCCACGGACAATTCTCCCTGACGAATGGGCATTCCCCGTTTCTTGATACTCATATGCTCTGCCATGGCGTGAGCAAAACAATCAGGATGACCTCCTGCTTTCTTTTCCGGCCTGGTCCATCCGATACTCTTTTCCAGTGTACGCATAACCTCTTCTTCTTTTATATCATGATAGGCAAAATAAGACAAGGCTTCTACTTCAATATCATCCAGATAATCCGTTTTTCCCGCTTTCCTGAGTTTCTTTTCCAGTCCATGGAACATCTGATATTCAAAATCCAGAAGGGAATGGGAAGTTTCAAAAGGCTCCAGATGCTTTTTTTTCAATGCTGTCTGTAAAATCTGGCCTCTGGTTCGTCCGTTTACAATCAGAGGAATTCCATACTGCTCTGCAAGCAGAAAACTGTAATAGTGCATATAATGAAAACAGACAGAACAGAAATTATGGAGAAATTTTACACACAGGCTGTATGTTTTCCTCAACTCTTCATCATCCATGGAAAATGTAATATGGTCCACAGGCATTTTCTGCAGGGCATTTTCAATATTTTTTCTTCCGTATTCTGTGGAAAAACCATTCTGAAAGGTAAAAGCCAACACCCGCATGCCATATTTTTTCTTTAACTGATGAATCACATATGTACTGTCTTTTCCGCCGCTGAATCCCACGAGACAGTCATATTTACTGCCATTTTCTTTTGCTTTCTTTTTTGCATACTCTGTTTTTTCACGAAAGATTTTTTCCAACCCTGGCGAATCTTCCAGAAAATCCCGATTTTCCTGATAGAAATTACAGTAATTACAAACTCCTTTTTCATCAAATTTAATTTTTCTGTAATGGTCCGGAAGTCCGCAAATCACACATCTTTTGTCCAATTTTATTACCGCCTTTCTGTTATCTGATACTGTGTCCCATTATAATTATGAATTTTGATAGAAATTTGAGAACGTATAAAACAGTATTTAATAACAGATCTTTCCTGTAAGAGAACAAAGAATGCGCATAAAAGGAACCCCGCATTTTCATGCGAGGTTCAGATTTTTTACATATTAGCTATCAAAGCTGCAATATCCTCCGGACTCATAGCCCTGTTTGGATCAGATAAATCCGGTAACGGAGGCTTTATATCTTCCATAATTCCAACAGTTGTATCCGGCAATTCTTCTGTTGCAGCATTTGCAATTAAAGCTGCGATTTCTTCCGGTCTCAGAATACCGGCCGATGCTCCTGGTTTTGGCACAGGTATCATCTTAGGCTCAACATTCAGCTCCGGCATTAATGTTGGCTCAATGACTGGTTCCGGTATGGGTTCTGACTCTTCAACAGGTTCCTCATCAGCACTGGCCAGTAAAGCCATGATTTCTTCCGGCGTCAGCATATTATTGATTTCCGGCATTTCTATTGGCTCCGGCATTTCTGATGCTTCCGGTTCTGCTGTTACCATTGGTTCCGGGATTTCTGCCGGTTCTTCCATTGCAATTGGTTCCGGCATCGGTTCTTCTGTTATCACTGATTCAGATACCTCTTCTTCCGCTGCAATTGGCTCTGATTCAGGGATTTCCACCAATTCCGGCATTGACTCTTCCATTGCAATTGGTTCCGGTTCTGGCATCTCCACTGACTCCGGTTCTGCTGTCACTTCTGGTATCGGTTCTTCCATTACCACTGGTTCCGGTATTGGTTCTTCTGCTGCCATCGGTTCCGGGACTTCCACTGATTCTGGTATTGCTTCTTCCATTATGGTTGGTTCCGGTTCTGGCATTTCTACTGACTCTGGTTCAGAAACTGATTCTTCCATTATCATCGGTTCCGGTTCTGAAATCAGTTCTTCCATTACAGTCGGTTCCGGTTCTGACGCTATTACCGGTTCCAGGGTTGGTTCCGGTGTTTCTGCCGGTTCTTCCATCATAATTGGCTCCGGCTCTGATATTTCCACTGGCTCTGGCTCAGAAACTGCTTCTTCCATTACCACCGGTTCCGGTATTGGCTCTTCCGCTGTTATCGGTTCCGGTTCTGCTGACATTTCCGGTATTTCTACTGGCTCTGGCGCTTCCGATTCTGCTGGCATCTCCGGTATTATAACAGGTTCTGGCTCCTGAATCATAACCGGTTCCGGTTCTGGCGCTATTACTGGTTCCGGTTCTGACGCTATTACCTGTTCCGGCATTGGCACCGGTTCAACATAGGAACTTTCTTTTATGATGGAAACCTGATCCATCACAGACTGAGGAATCTGGTCAATTTTTTCAGGTATCACATCAATAATATCTTTTATCAGACTGGAAGACTGCTGAATCTTCTCTATTAACTCCTTCTGATCATCATCCATTTTCTGTATCTTCTTCTGATATATTTCATCCTGTTTGGATAAAACCTCATCTTTCATTTCATAAATGGACTGTTGAAATTCTTCCATCTGTTTTAACAACTGGTCATTGGAATTCATCAGAGCATTGGCATTTTCCTTACTGCGGCTGATTGTGATTTTAGCAACCTTTTTCTGACCATCCATCAGAGATTCCAGCATATTGGCAATTTTCTTCTGATTTACAGAATTTGCCTTTTCCAGAGGCATAATTTTCTGACCGATAAAATTCAGCTTTTCATCCAGTTCCTGAAATTTTTTCTGTGAAACCAGATGTGTGGATTTCTCCGCTTTCATAATATCCACATACTGTTCTTCTGAACGCTGGCTTTCCCTTTCTCCCAGTTTCAGCCATCTGCTGATTGTCAGGCTGACACAGATTAACGTTACAATTGCAGCAATCCCCAGTATCTGGTAATTATTCTGCATATTGACAATAATATAAATATCAAATAAAAATACAAATAAGGTAATAACCGATATGGCCTGTACTTTTATCTTTCGTGAACTGTCATTTTCCATTTATTTTCCTCCGTCGTACAAATGAAATATTCAAAATCACAAATACAGTATGGTAAATTATGCCGGTTCGACATACATAATAATCTTTTGGTATTATAACACAAAATTTATTGCTTTGCAAACCTTCTTACTGATACTTTTCTATCTTTTGCCTGCCATCCTTACATATATCATACCGTCATTATTTCTGTAAAAATAAATCGAAAAACAGCTCTGTTCCACCTTTCATATACAGGTTTGAATCAAAATTGCAGGGCAGATATTTCCAAAAAACTTGGAATACGACCTTCTGATGATTCAAATTCCATGATGCCTCAACGTCTTATTTATGCCACGAAAGACTTTCGAAATGCTATAGCACATAACGATGTAGTTTTCGATACACGTTTCCGAACTGGAAGCATTGATAAACAGGTAGGAAATGCTATTTCCAATGCTACTGGAGTAAGGGGATTAACTTTTGAAACTATTACAGACTATTTAGTTTTAGTAATTTACCAATTGAAACTTCTTCATATATCAAAAACAGAAATGAAACATATTATATCGGGATTTGAAGATATAGTAGAAAAATTACGCAATAGTGTTCCAATAAGTATTTTTAACCAGATTATCCATACTGATAATAATGCTAAACTCACCAAATTAAAAAATTTTGTTAAATCGTAAAAATCCTTGCATTTTTTACGCCTTTCCTGTATACTATAAATGTGAATAGCGGTGCGTCTCTACGGAGCGTACTTGAGAGAATCGGATGCGTCCGGTTCTCTTTTTAATAAAAAAAGTTTATCTATATCTTTTAAATAAATATTCCTGTATGATAATCTATAACTTCGTCTCAACATCGAGCTGTTGACAAAGTACTTTCCCCAAAATCAATATTCTATATATTGTTTTCTATAATCCAAATAGGTTCTATATATTGTTTATAATTACAATTCATCTTTTTAAAGAGGGGGTTTGTCAACAGCTCGAAGTTGGGACGAAGTTATAGATCATCGTATAGAAATTTCTTTAAAAGACATAGATGAACTTCTGTAAGATAGATTATTTTATACTCTTTTTCTATGGAGATGGTGAGATTATGTCTATCCCCTTAGAAAAATGTATGATATACTGTAAAAACAAACAACGAGCGTACATAAAACTTGGTATTCCGATTTAGAATTTCAAGTTTAAGGATATACGAAGCAGCAGAACTTGAAGTCGCAAATTGTGATTTCAAGTTACTCATAGTTTTGAAGTTCCAATCTGGCATTTCAAAATAGAAAGGGCGATAAAGATGGCTGATACAGAACAAACAGCTCTGACAAAGGCAAATAATGATACCCAAGAAATAAGCATTGAATCAGCAGAGTCCGATATAAAAAGCATGATATATGTTATCCGTAACCAGCAGGTTATGATAGACAGTGATTTAGCGATGCTGTATCAAGTAGAAACGAGAGTATTAAATCAGGCAGTAAAGCGTAACATTTCAAGATTTCCAGAAAGATTCCGATTTCAACTGACGAAAGAGGAATATGAAAACTTGAAATCACAATTTGTGATTTCAAGTTTGGAGGATGATAATGGATATGGCGGACGTAGGAAATTGCCATTTGTATTCACAGAACAAGGGATTGCAATGCTTTCTGCTGTTTTGCGTAGTGATGTTGCTATCCGAGTAAGCATTAGGATTATGGACACTTTTGTGGAGATGCGGAAGTATATGGCAAATACCTCTTTGCTGTATGAGCGGTTAAATGCAATGGAGGTTCGCCAGATAAATTACCAAGCGGAAACAGATGAGCGTTTTGAGAGAGTTTTTGAGTACATATCCGAGCATGAGGAATCCAGTCAAAAGGTATTTTTTGACGGACAGATTTACGATGCGTTCAGTCTGATAGTAAATCTAATTCAAAAAGCAGAGAAAGAAATCACTCTGATAGACGGATATGTGGATGTTGGGACATTGAATCTGCTTTCAAAGAAAAAGTCTGATGTTGCAGTAACTATTTATACACAGAAACAGACGAAGCTAACGAAAGCCGATGTTAAGTATTTCAATGCACAGTACCCGACATTAAAAATAAAATATACCAAAGTATTCCATGACAGGTTTTTGCTAATCAAAATGCCTTTCCTGCTAATCGGACTAAAAATAATGCTAAAAAGTCTGCTAATCGAAAAGGCAGAAGTTCTTTGTTCAAAGAGTTTTTTTCTGGTGTTACATAATCCCGTACATTGCCTTGCGGAGCTGAAAAATCAGCTTATACAGCAGGGCATATATACAGATTGTGTCGATGGACTTATTTTCAGGGTTATCCATGCACCTGTAAAAAAGTTAAGAGTAGAGCAAGCTATCATCTTGTTTTTGCTTACTAACTTCTTTACAATACATGGACATTAAACAGCTTCAAGCTTACTGCCCCTATGGCTTTCATTATTTGGCACAATAACTTTATTCATCATCTATCGCGGACATACCAATAGTCACTTCCTCCAGTACATCTAAAAGTACTCTTACTGTATCCAGTGATGTAAGCATTGTAATGTTGTTCTGCGTTGCCGCATTTCGGATTGCCGCACCATCTTCATAATGTATGCCGGAAAGAATTGCACGGGTATTGATGACATAACTGACATATCCGGCACGTATTGCATTCAGGATTTCAGCGCTGCCTTCCGATGGTTTACCCAGTATGCGGGTACGGATTCCATGCTGTTTCAAATATTCTCCCGTGAGAGAGGTTGCTTCTATATTAAAACCCATATCATAGAAACGGCTGACTAAAGGAAGGGCTTCCTCTTTATCCTCATCTGCAAGTGTTACGATTACAGTCCCGTAATTCTGTACGCGAATGCCGGAAGCAATCATAGCTTTATACATTGCCCTGTGAAGTTTCTTATCATATCCGATAGCCTCTCCCGTTGATTTCATCTCCGGTGAAAGGTATGTATCCATACCATTTAATTTGGAAAAAGAGAATGTCGGTACTTTTACGTACCATCGCTGCTTTTTTTTTCGGATATATTTCATTAATCCCCTGTGCTTTCAGGTTCTTTCCAAGAATGACTTTCGTTGCAATATCAGCCAGCGGATATCCGGTTGCTTTTGATAAACATGATACTGTCCGCGAAGAACGCGGATTCACCTCAATGATAAATATATTCTGCTCTTTATCCACAATAAACTGGATATTGAACAGACCAACAATGCCGATGCAAATTCCCAATTTTTCCGTATAGTCCAGAATTGTTTCTTTTACCTTTTGGGATATGCTGAACGTGGGATATACGCAGATGGAATCACCGGAATAAACACCTGTTCTTTCTGCCGGCTCCATAATTCCAGGAACAAATACCTCCTTTCCATCGCAGATGGCATCAATTTCCACTTCCTTACCACAGATGTACTGATCTACCAGTACAGGTTTATCTTTATTGATCTCTACGGCTGTTTTTAAATAATGACGCAGATGTTCTTCCTTTGCCACAATCTGCATGGATCTTCCGCCAAGCACAAAGCTTGGATGTACTAATACAGGACAGCCGATTTCCTCTGCCGCTTTTATGCCTTCTTCAATATTTGTCACAGCCCGTCCTTTTGGCTGGGGAATGGAAAGTTCTTACAGTAATTTTTCAAACGCATCTCTGTTTTCAGACTTTTTAATTGCCGCACAATCTGTGCCGATGAGATTTACCCCTCGTTCTTCTAATGGTTTTGCCAGATTAACCGCAGTCTGTCCGCCCAAAGATACGATAGTCCCATCCGGTTTTTCCATCTCGATCACATTCATAACATCTTCCACACATAAAGGTTCAAAATACAGCTTGTCTGAAGTGGTATAGTCCGTAGAAACGGTTTCCGGATTGTTTTTTATCATACATGAACCTCTTTATTTCAAATCCGTTCAGACAATTTCCTTTCAAAACGGTCCTTACGCAAATCTGCTGGAATTTTCGTGGGATATTTCCCCTGAAAGCAGGCATCGCAATAATCCTCACTGCCTATCAGTTTATTCAGCTTCTCTATCGGCAAATATCCCAGAGAGTCTGCTCCAATCATTCTTGCAATCTCGTCCACGCTATGATGGCATGCAATCAGGTTTTCTTCCGAATCAATATCCGTTCCATAATAACAGGGATATAAAAATGGAGGTGCGGAAATTCTCATATGGATCTCTTTCGCTCCGGCATCGCGCAAAAGCTTTACAATACATTTGCTGGTTGTCCCTCTGACAATGGAATCATCAATCAATACAACTCTTTTTCCATTGATTACATTCTTGACAGGGCTCAGCTTAATCCTGACCTTGTCCAAACGTTCATCTTGTCCTGGAGAAATAAATGTCCTTCCAATATATTTATTTTTTATCAGCCCAATCCCATAAGGAATTCCTGATTTTTTCGCATACCCTAATGCGGCATCCAATCCGCTGTCGGGAACTCCAATCACAATATCCGCGCATTTGGGATAACTCTCTGCCAGTAATTCTCCGGCTTTCATACGGGATTCATGCACAGATATGCCATCTATAACAGAATCCGGCCTTGCAAAATAGATGTATTCAAAAATACAGGTTCTTTGGCTTTGTTTTTCACAGTGTTCTCTCCTTGATTCCACACCGTTTTTTGTAAACACCAGAATCTCTCCCGGCAGCACATCACGGATAAATTCTGCTCCTACCG
>OFHA01001157.1_pt1 | contig 19561 bp, 21 predicted proteins | sample 1521891 | NCBI WGS metagenome assembly OFHA01 (sample SAMEA3504089, study PRJEB24116) | mouse gut metagenome | biome: mouse gut; feature: mouse-associated habitat; material: faeces | place: Denmark | collected 2011
GGCCGTGTGGATTCTCCGCCGATATCCACAATATCTGCTCCGTCCTTCACCATCTGCTCCGCCCGGCCCAGGGCTTCATCCGGCGTATTCCATTTGCCGCCGTCGGAAAAGGAATCCGGCGTTACATTGAGGATTCCCATAATATAAGTATGTTCTGCAGTGTCAAAGCTTTTATTTCCAATTTTCATAGATAGGTTCCCTTCCATTCTTCCGTCAAATGCGGATCTCCAAGTTCTTTTTCTCCTCCGGCCAGTCGCACTTCTCCCTTGCCGGACAGGAAAAGCAGCTCCGGGACAGTTTGTCGGCCCGGTAAAACAATCCGGCCAGATCTTCCGCCTGTCCCGCGGTCCGATGCTCCCTTATCAGCCTCAATATCTCCTCCTGCTCCTGTTCCTCAAATCCGCAGTCTTTTAAAATCTGCTCAATCACCCCTTTTCCTTCCTCCTGCTGATTTTCCCAGAGATAATATTGTACGGAAGAATCCTGATTTTCACCGGAGCATATGTTTTTTTCAAACCGTCTGGTATTGTGGGAAATCAGCCGCAGGGATGCATCCACAATGGATTTCCCGGAGCGGTAATTCACATCCAGAAGTACCTGCCCGGCTTCCGGATATACCTGTGCAAATCCAAGCATCAGCTCCGGCTTTGCACCCCGGAACCGGTAAATGGACTGGTCATCATCTCCTACCACGAACAGGTTGTTTTCCGGCAGCGCAAGCATTTTTACAATATCGAACTGAAGTTTGTTAATATCCTGAAACTCGTCAATTAAAATATACTGATATTTCCGCTGCCAGGCAGACAGGATATCCTTCCTCTGGTCAAACAGCTCATAACAGTACACCAGCATATCATCAAAGTCAATCAGACGCTGCTGTTTCATCCTGCTGTCATAACTTTGGTAAATCTGTTCAAAAATTTCTCTGGCACAGGTTTTGGAATAATAGTGTTCCAGAGAAATCCCCGTATTCTTCATCAGGCTGATTTCACCCAGCAAATCTCCCATAAACTCTTTTTCATCCTCATATTCCAGATGCATGCGCCGGATAATATCCCCCATAAACTGAAAGCGCTGTTCCTCCCGGATAATATTTCCACCATGGAATCCATAGGCATGTTTTAAAATATGAAAAAAAACAGCGTGAAAGGTTCCGAAAGTAACCGGATATTTTTTACCCCCTGTCAGACGGTAAAACCGCTCTTTCATTTCTGTGGCTGCTGCTTTGGTAAAGGTGATAACGAGAATATGGGACGGATCTACATTCTGACCGGTAATCAGATATTTTGTCCGTTCTGTGATAACAGTGGTCTTGCCAGACCCCGGACCTGCCAGTACAAGCAAAGGTCCGGCGGTATGTCTGACTGCCTGGGTCTGAGATTTGTTCAGACTCATAGATTATAATTCCTTTTCCAGTTTTGCAATTGCTGCCTGAATTCTTGCCACCGATTCTTCTCTGCCCAGAACTTCCATAAGTTCCGTAGCTCCTCCCGGCGTCATCTGCTTTCCGGAAACTGCCGTACGCACCGGCCACATGGCATAACCATTCTTGCAGCCTTTTTCCTTCACATAGCCGCAGAGAGTCTCATACAGTGCATCATTGGAATAATCCTCCTGCTTTTCAAATACAGGCAGAAGTTCCCGCAAAACTTCCAGTGAGGATTCCGGTGTGGTTTTCATTTTTTTATGGGCATACATGGAAATCTCATACTCCGGCACACCGTCAAAGAAATCCACATGTTCCTTAATATCCGGAAAAACCTCAATTCTGGTCTTTACCATGGCTGCAATTTTCTTCAGATCGTACTCTTTATGAACCGCCTCTTTCAGATATGGCTCGGCCATTTCATAAAATCTGTGGAAATCCATGGCTTTCAGGTATTCCCCGTTCATCCATTTTAATTTGACCATGTCAAACACCGCCGGAGATTTGCTGATTCTGTGGTAATCGAATTCCTGTACCAGTTCTTCCAGAGAAAAGATTTCCCTGTTTTCTTCCGGGCTCCAGCCTAACAGAGCAATAAAATTCACCACTGCTTCCGTGACAAATCCCTGTCCCAGCAGATCTTCAAAAGAGGCATGACCGCTCCGTTTGGAGAGTTTCTTATGATTTTCATCCGTAATCAGGGGCAGATGAATGTAAACCGGAGATTCCCAACCGAACGCATCATACAGCCGCTGATACTTGGGGGCAGAAGACAGATACTCATTTCCTCTCACCACATGGGTAATATTCATGGTGTGGTCATCCACCACATTGGCAAAATTGTAGGTGGGATATCCGTCCGACTTGATTAAAATCATGTCGTCCAACTCTGCATTTTCCACGGTGATATCTCCGTACAGTTCATCATGGAAAGTGGTTGTCCCTTCCATGGGAATATTCTGACGGATCACAAAGGGTTTTCCGGCTTCCAGGTTTGCTTTTACCTCTTCTTCTGACAGGGACAGGCAGTGCTTGTCATACATCATGATCTCCTTGCCTTCCACTATCTCCGTTTTCAGAGATTCCAGACGTTCTTTCTCACAGAAACAGTAATATGCCTCTCCCTTTTTCACCAGTTCCTCTGCATATTTCATATAAATCCCTGTTTTCATCCGCTCGCTCTGGACATAGGGACCGAATCCGCCGTCTCTGTCCGGGCCTTCGTCGTGGACAAGCCCCGCCTGCTCCATGGTGCGGTAAATAATCTCCGTAGCTCCCTCCACGAAACGTTCCTGGTCCGTGTCCTCGATGCGGAGCATAAATTCCCCGCCTGCATGTTTTGCAATCAAAAATTCATACAATGCAGAACGCAGGTTGCCCACATGCATTTTCCCGGTGGGGCTCGGTGCGTATCTTGTTCTCACTTTACTCATGTTTATTCTCCTTTATATATCCACTATATTTCCACATTAAAAAAATCCAGCATATAGGTAATTTCTGCCAGACCCACTGCCGCGTCATGAATGGCCCCCAGGTCTTTTTCCCTGAATCCTATTTCCAGTTCCTGTTTGGAAACCTCGAACATCTCCCGCAAATCTTCTTCCTTAATCTCCATATCCATCTCTCTTTTCTCCTTTCCTGACTGCTGACGCTCAATAAGTTATTATACAACGATTTTTCTTCGAGAAAAAGAGGTTCCTGCAAGAAATTATAAAAAATTTATCTTTGTCACCCGGTATTCACTGGAAAATTTTCATTCCCGCGGGCAATGAGCCAGGCAGCCGCGCCAGCATAAAAATGTATTTCCTGGTAAGATAAAATAAGAAACCGCATTCCTTTCAAAATAAAAAGAATGCGATTTATTAAATCAGGATTATATAACAATTTCCCGAATCCATATTTATTTAATTGTAATATATTTTTTCTCCTCCACTGCGGGAGCTTCCTTTTTGGGAAATACAAGTTTTAAGACTCCATTTTCAAAGCTGGCATGGATCTCTTCCTGGGTTACATTTTTCCCCACATAGAAACTTCTCTGACAGCTTCCCATGTAACGTTCCCGGCGGACAAATCTGCCTTTATCATCTTTTTCCTCTCTGCTCTCATTGCGCTCTGCGGAAATGGTCAGATATCCGTCTTTCAAATCTGCTTTCAGATCTTTCTTATCATATCCCGGCAGTTCCACTTCCATCTGGTATCTGTCCCCCAGGTCCTGGATATCGGTGGACATACATGCAAGGCTGTTTCCCCGTTCAAAAGGTGAACGAAATGCATCCCGAAACATATGGTCAAATGAATCACTGAAAAAATCATTGCTGAGACTGTTATTAAAAATACTGGGTACTAACATAAGTCCTTCCTCCTTCAACTGCTTCTTTTTTGTTCTACATGTAATATAACACTATTTGTTAGCACTGTCAATAGGTGAGTGCTAATTATTTGTGAAAAATCTGTGAAGCTGCAAAAGCACCGCAGATTTTCACCCATATACTTTCACGCCCCGCAATAAAACAGTATTTCCTGTAAGAACAAAGCGGACAGGTCCGCTTCAACTCCCTGAATCCCTCACTCATGAGGGACCTGGAGGGTTTGCTGCGCCGAGTGCGGTCGCTTTAGCGACATAATACAATTTGCACGAGTGCGCATATTATTTTTCTCTTATAGGAAAGACACTTTCACGCGTTAGTGTAACAAGGTCTTTCCTGTAAGAGAAAAAAAAAGATGTAAGAGAAAATCAGACTTTTCCCTTACATCTTTTTTTACCGCCCTCTCTGCATTTACCTGATGTTAAAAGACGTTTCTGAAATCAGGCTGCTTCTCAGGACAAAATCTCTCTGATGTCTTCCGCAAGAGCCTCTGCAAGCTGCCAATGTCCCTGTTCGGTAAGATGCATATAGTCAATGTCATTAGGTTCCGCTGTAATCACCTTATTTCCGTCCAGGTAATGGCACCCCATCAGTTCCGCGATTTTCCGAAATTCTTCCGCCAGTTTCTCTGATTTCTGTGCACATCCGGCCCCCATGGTTTCCGCGATTTCTGTCCGGGCATAATTGGGATGAATATTCTGAGGAGTCACAATCAGGATATTTGCCCTCCCTCCGCGCCAGCAGTCCACCGTCGCCATGGCTTTTTGTACCAGTCGTTTCAACCCCAGAGCAATACAGGCAGCGGAAGAACCGAACCGCTCTTTCGTATCATTGGTTCCAAGCATAATTACCAGCAAATCCACAGGTTCATGGCTCATCAGACAGGGATAAATATACTCCAGCCCGTTCAATCCTTCATGTATGGGGTCTGAAAAGCAGGTGGTACGTCCGCTTAATCCTTCTTCTATAATAAGATACTCTTCCCCCAGTTTGTTCTGAAGAAGACAGGTCCACCGCTGCTCTTCTCCAAACCTTCCTCCTGTCCGGGCACAGTAACCATGGGTATTGGAATCCCCAAAACAAACAATATGCTTTTTCATGCCTTCCTTCCTTCCACTGCCTGAATAAACCGTTGGGCAATTTCCAGAGGTCTTGTAATTGCACCGCCTACTACCACTGCAAAAGCCCCTGCTTCCAGCATTTCCACTGCCTGTCCGGGACTGTGTACTCTTCCTTCTCCGATTACCGGAATGTCCAGAGTATCGGACAGTTTCCGAACCAGATCATAATCCGGCCCTGAAAGTTTTGGTGTATAAGAGGTATAACCGCTCATGGTGGTTCCTACCAGGTCCATGCCCAGCTTCCATGCATTCACTCCTTCTTCATAGGTGGAAATATCTGCCATCAGAACAGCTTCCGGATATTTTTCACGCACTTCCTGCATAAATTCGCTGACAGATTTTCCATCTCCCCGCTTCTGCTCCGTACAGTCCAGGGCAATGATATCTGAGCCGGCTGCAACCAGTTCATCCACTTCTTTCATGGTTGGCGTAATATAACTCTCAAATCCTTCATACTGTACTTTAATCAGACCGATGACCGGAAGCCCCGTCTCTTCTTTGATGGCCAGCACATCCCGGATACTGCTGGTACGGATAGCCGGAGTCCCGGCCTGCTTTGCAGCCCTTGCCATTAGATACATAATGGATTTTTCTTCCACATACAGAGGTTCCCCCGGCACTGCCTGACAGGATACAATGACTTTTCCTTTTATCTGTTCAAAAATTTCTTCTTTTTTCACTGCTGTTTCCTCCTGAATCACAGCGGCTCAGACTTATGAACTGCTGTTTTCAAACCATGGTTTCCAACATTTTTACATTTTCCGGCATTTCATTCAAATACCGCTGCGCACGGAATGTCAGGTTCCCGTGCGCAGCTGTGTAAAACACCTACCGGCAGTATTCATCCATTGCCCTGTCAATCAGAGCCACACATTTTCTGACCTGCTCTGCATCTTCCGGAATCAGTGACGGAAGGGGTTTTCTCACGCCTCCCAAATCCATTCCTTCCCGGATTTTCAGGATTTCTTTAATTACGCCATACAGATTTCCATGACAGGCGCACATTGCATAAATTACTTCATTTGCAGCATACTGCACTTTCCGGGCTTCTTCCAGATTTCCTGCTTTCACCAGTTCTTCTATTTTCAGATAAAGCTCCGGCATTACCCCATAAGTACCGCCGATTCCTCCGTCTGCCCCAATGGCAAGGCCGGAAACAAGCTGTTCGTCCGGTCCGTTGAACACTACAAAGTCTTCTCCGCCTTCTGCCTTGAACATCTGAATGTCCTGAACCGGCATGGAGCTGTTCTTCACTGCCGCCACCCGCGGATTTTTTCTCATTTCCCGGAACAGGGGCATGGTCAGTGCAACACCTGCAAGCTGGGGAATATTATAGATTACAAAATCCGTATTCGGCGCTTTGGCAGAGATATCATTCCAGTATTCGGCAATGGCATATTCCGGCAGATGGAAATAAATGGGAGGAATTGCCGCAATAGCATCTGCTCCAAGGCTTTCCGCATGAGCTGCAAGTTCCCGGCTGTCTGCCGTGTTATTGCAGGCCACATGGGCAATCACCGTCAGTTTTCCTTCTGCGGCTTTCATCACATGTTCCAGCGTCAGTTTCCGGTCTGCAACGGTCTGGTAAATGCATTCTCCGGAGGAACCGCCCACATAGACGCCTTTGACACCTTTTTTTACCATATGCCTGGTTAAAAGTTCCACCCGTTCTCCGTCTACCTTCCCATGTTCATCGTAACATGCATAAAATGCCGGGATAATTCCCTGATATTTTTCTGTATTTTTCATTTCTTTCCCTCACTCTTCAAAGCTGTTCAATCAACTGTCAACCTTAACCTGTATATACTTTCACTACTGCCTTTTTTACTGCGGAGGGTTCTTTGACCGCAAGTTTCACTTTATGGGCATCCTCCGGCAGGGTAATCAGTACCTTTCCCGGCGTCAGATGCATATAGTGCTCCACCGCACCTCCAACTTCCATAAGATCTGCTTCTTTATTCAAAGATTTTACTGTAACTGCGGAAAGCTCCGAAACGCCCACCATTTCCTCTCCGATGATGGTCATATGGATATCCGCATACTTTTCATGGGCTTCAAAAAATGCCTGGTCTTCCGGAATGGTATCGTATTCGAACACATTCAGATAAATCAGATTACCGTCAATCTCATAATGGCCCGCGTCCAGATTTTCCAGTGGATGGCTGCACAGATACTCAATGGCTCTGTCCAGACATTTTCCCAGTCCAAGATAGCGTTTCAGACTGTTAAGTTCTGTATAAATCAATACATCGCCCCCTGTCCTTCCAATCGTCTGTGTCCGCTTCGGACGTCTAGCCTTTTACCGCACCCATGGTAATTCCCTTTGTAAAGTATTTCTGGAAAACCAGGAATACGATAATAATCGGAATTGCTGCCAGAGATGCACCTGCCATAATCAGTCCAAAATCCGTTGCATTTTCTGCCTGCAGTTTGGCGATACCAAGAGAAATGGTCAGTGTATCGGTACTGCTCAGCATAATCAACTGCATGAAGTAGTCATTCCATGAATTGATAAAGGTAAAAATTGCCAGAGCGCCGATTCCCGGTTTGATCAGGGGAAGGGCAATGGTATAGAAAGTTTTCCATTCTCCTGCTCCGTCTATTCTGGCCGCCTCCATCATTTCTCCTGGAATACCTTCCGCAAACTGTTTCATCAGGAATACGCCGAACGGCCATCCTACAATGGGGAAAATCACCGCCCAGATCGTATTGTACAGTTCCAGGGAAGACATTTCACGCAGCAGCGGAATCAGAATGACCTGTTTCGGCAGTGCCATGGCACATACAATCAGAGAAAACATAATAGTACGTCCCACAAAGCGTTTCTTTGCCAGCGCATAACCTGCCATAGCTGCGGTAATACAGGTAAGAATCATGGATGCCACTGCCATAAACACGGTATTCAACAGCCAGCGCATTGCTGCCGGTACCTCCGGCCCTGCAAAACTGGCGTCTGTAAAGGGAATGCGAATCTCCCACAGAGGCGCTACCTGCCGGCTAAACAGTTTCTGATAATTATCCATTACCCATTCCTGAGGCCACCACTGAGGCGTTGTGGAATTGATCGCAGCAGGAGTTTTAAAAGACCCTGTAATAATCCAGTAAAGAGGAAATGCAAATGCAATAGCAAAAATCGCGATAATAATTACGGAAATCACTTTGTATCCGCCGGTTCGATTTAATTTTTTATCCATAATACAATCCTCCTCCCTTATTCTGATTTTGCCATCTTAAACTGTACTGCAGAAAGAACTGCAATGATAATTGCCAGGATTACGCCCATGGCATTTCCATAACCGTAACGATACAGTTTAAATGCATTGTAATAAATGTAGTACATAATCGTATCTGTGCTGTGATTTGGTCCGCCGCTGGTCAGAAGCTGAATCAATGCAAAACACTGGAAACTGTTAATAGTGGTAATTACCAGTATGTACAAAGTGGTGGGCATAATCTGAGGCCATTTGATTTTCCAGAAACACTGCATTTTTGTAGCACCATCCACTTCGGCAGCTTCCACCAGAGACTGGTCCACATTATTCAGGGCTGATACATACAGCACGATGGGCTGGCCCACAGAGGTGGTGAGAAGAATCAGGATAATGCACCCAAGAGCAAACCTTTCATCTCCCAGCCAGTTGATATTCTGCTTTAACAGCCCTGTACTGGTTCCCACATAATTAAAGATACCATAGTAATTATTGAACATACCACCGTAACCGCAACAGAACCTGTTACCACCGGAAGATAGAAAATGCAGCGAAATGCCGAGCAGACCGGCCCTTTCAGATCATAGATAACCGAACTTACCCAAAGAGAGAAAATACAGGTAACCGGAACAGAAACAATCACGATGATAAAGGTATTTTTCAACGCCCCCATGAAAATTTCATCCTGAAACAGTTCTGTATAATTGGCAAATCCTACAAAAATATCCTCCCGATTCATGGTTGAATCAAAAAAACTGGTGAATACGCACTGTACCATGGGATAAATGACAAAGCCCAGAAAGAAAATCAGGCTGGGAATCATAAAGGCATATCCTGCAATGGTTTCCCGGCGCACCAGCGCTCTGCTCATGGGATTCTTCTTATTCATTAAAAGTTCCCCCTTTCCACATCCTTCAAAATTTTATAAAAAAGAATTTCGTTTTACGAAATTCTGCGCCGCAAATGCGTCGCCCTGGCGACATATTTCCTTTGCATTTGCGTGTGCATCTTTGTTTTTATCTTACAGGAAAGACACTTTCATGATTTAGCGTGACAAGGTCTTACCTGTTAAGATAAAAAACACCCCTTCCCTCAGATATTCACTCTTCGGGAAGGGGCGCAAATTCCATTCAAAATATCAGAATCTCTGCACTGCTTCCTATTCTGCCGCGCCGGCCGCTGCAGCATTTGCGGTACTTACAAATTCATCTACCGCTGCTTTCACATCGGTTCCTGTTCCGAGCTTCTGAAGCATATTCCACCATGCGGTACGTGCTTCTGCCCATCCGCCGACAACCTGATAGTAATCACCCATAAACGGGATGAATTTGGAATACTCTGTCATCAGTTCATCGCCTTCGTAGATATTGCCCAGATCTTTTACCGGCCAGTAGCTGGATGCTTTTACGCTCTCAACAACCTGTGTCTCATCATTTGCCATGAAGTCGATAAAGGTTTTCGCTGCTTCGATTTTGGCTGCATCGCCGTTATCGAAGATACCGAATCCCCAGATACCGCCGCAAAGCTGCGGATCTCCGCTTTCAGTGGGGAATGCCATCGGAAGAACATCAAAGCTGAGATTCTCCGCATTATTCTTTTCCTGAGATACGTTCCAGCAGAATGCCATTGCCAGTGTACCATTGCAGAACAGGTTGATTTCGTCGCCGCCCTGGATAGAAGCGTCAAAGGTAATTCCTTCCATTCCGTTTAACAGTTCCAGTGCTTTGATATTTTCAGCGCTGCCTGCTGTATACTCTGTATGTTCCGGATTGGTAAATGTTCCACCGTACAGGTTGTTAACCAGTGCACGTGTTCCCTGGTCGCCGCCCTGGCCGCCGCAGTAAACTGCTCCTACCTGTGCCTGACCGGAAGCTGCAACTGCTTCTACTGCTTTCTGGAAATTCTCAGTTGTCCAGGTTCCTTTTTCCGCATCCAGATACTGAAGTGCGTCTGCTTTTTCAAAAATGTCCTTGTTGATTGCCATGGTATGTGCTGTCATACACAGGGGATATTCATAGAATACACCGTCATTGTTCTGACATGCATTTTCCACAGAATCGTAGATTGCTTCTTTGGCTTCGTCAGTCCACAAATCGGAAAGGTCTACCATCAGTCCCTTTGCTCCCCAGTTTGCCACCAGACGCTCCGGTCCTTCCATTACAAGATCCGGTGCTTTTCCGCCTTCGATTGCAGTGTTAATCTGGTCGTCGCCATTGGTATAGTCCAGATACTCCACAGTTACATTGATGTCCGGATGAGCCTTGTTAAAGTTTGCAATCAGACCGTCTACCGTAGCGGAATCACCCCAGTTTCCAATAGGATATGTCCACAGTGTGATATCTGTGCTGTCTCCGGATGCTGTGGCCCCGTCATCGCTTTCGCTGTCTTCCCCCTGGCTGCTGTCTTCCTTCTGAGCACTGCTGTCTTCCTTCTGGGTGGTATCTTCTTTCTTGTCTCCGCCGCTGTTTCCGCAGGCTGCAACAGAAAACGCCATCACACAGCTTAACGCCAGTGCCAGAATTTTACGATACTTCATAATACATCCTCCTTTTCTGCACATGAACTTACCTCAGTTAGCTCATGTTATGTATTTTGTAATTTCATAATATAGTCACCTTCGTCATTTGTCAATAGATTTTTGAAAATATTTTTCATTTTATTTTATTTTTGAAAATTTCTAACATTTATTTTCCTGTTTTATTGAAAGAAAGCCACAGGTATGGTATAATGGCGGCAGATACTTATTAACTTTTCATCTGTTTTCAAAAATCAAATGGGGGTTATCATGAAAATTTACAAGACAAAAGACTATGATGCAATGAGCCGTAAAGCGGCTGACATTATTTCCGCACAGATTATTATGAAACCGAACTGTGTTCTGGGCCTTGCTACCGGTTCCACACCAGTCGGCGCCTACCGCCAGCTTGTGGAATGGTACAATCAGGGAGTTCTGGATTTTTCAGAGGTCACCACTGTCAATCTGGATGAATACAAAGGACTTCCCCGTGACAACGACCAGAGTTATTACTACTTTATGAATGAACATCTGTTTAAAAAAGTAAATATTGACAAAAGCAGAACTTTCCTGCCTGATGGAATGGAAGCTGACAGCGAAACCGCCTGCAGAACCTACAATGAAATCATTCACGCAACCGGCGGTGTGGATCTTCAGCTCCTGGGACTCGGACACAACGGCCATATCGGTTTCAATGAACCGGATACTTCCTATGCTAAGGAAACCCACTGCGTAACTTTGTCTGAGCGGACCATTCAGGCGAACATGCGGTTTTTCGCTTCTGAACAGGATGTGCCCCGGCAGGCCTATACCATGGGTATAAAGACCATCATGTCCGCCCGCAGTATTCTGGTTGTGGTTTCCGGAGAGGATAAGGCTGAGATTGTAAAAACTGCATTTTTCGGTCCGGTAACACCTCAGGTTCCCGCTTCCATCCTGCAGTTCCACAGCAATGTGACTCTGGTGGCTGATGAAGGCGCTCTGTCTCAGTGTCCCGCTCTCTTTCATTCTGCAAAATAGAAAGGCAAATCATTATGACTGTAAAACATAAAATTATTCACGGACAGGTATTTCAGGAGGACGGTGTATTTTCTCCGGGAACTGTTTATATCTGCAGTGACAGAATTGTATCTGAAGAAGAATACCAGGCTGCAGAAGGAGAAGAAACCGTTACCGATGCTTCCGGCAGCTATGTGATTCCCGGACTGACAGATATTCATTTTCACGGCTGCATGGGCAAAGACTGCTGTGACGGTACAACAGAGGCATTCCGCACCATTGCCGAATATGAACTCCGGCAGGGAGTCACCTCCATTACTCCTGCCACCATGACCATGTCTGAAGAAGTCCTCTCTCAGATCTGCCAGACAGCCAGAGATTTTTCCTGTCCCAACGGAGCTGATTTCTGCGGGCTGTATATGGAAGGGCCTTTTATCAGTCTGGAAAAAAAGGGTGCTCAGAATGCAGCCTATATTCATCCGGCAGATACCGCCATGCTGAAACGCCTGCAGGATATTTCCGGAGGCTGCATCCGCACCGTTGTGGTTGCACCGGAGACAGAAGGAGCCATGGAATTTATCCGTGAAAACAGCGGAACCATCAATATTTCGCTGGCTCACACCACTGCCGATTATGAGACATCCAAAGAAGCGTTCTCTCTGGGCGCCTCTCAGCTTACCCATATGTACAACGCCATGCCGCCCCTTACTCACCGGGCTCCCGGTCCCATCGGAGCTGCTGCGGAACAGGAACACTGTATGGCGGAACTGATCTGCGACGGTGTGCACATCCATCCTTCAGTGGTTCGTGCCTCTTTCAAACTCTTCGGTGACGACAGAATTATTTTAATCAGTGACAGTATGCGGGCTGCCGGCATGGAAGACGGTTCTTACGACCTGGGCGGGCAGACCGTGAATGTCAGCGGTAATCTGGCTGTACTTGAGGACGGTACGATTGCCGGCTCTGTGACAAACCTGATGGACTGCCTGCGTACTGCTGTAAAAGACATGGATATTCCTCTGGAAAGCGCAGTGAAATGTGCGGCTGCCAATCCGATAAAAGCCATTGGACTCTGGAAAGACTACGGCAGTCTGACGCCAGGCAAATACGCCAATCTGGCTGTGCTGGATGAAGCTCTGAATCTGAAACAGGTCATTCACAGAGGCGTATCTGTATTTTAAATCTGTTTACCAGCACATAAGGAGGACTATTATGGCCACAATGGTACTTGATATCGGCGGCACTGCCATCAAATCCGGTCTGTATCAGGACGGAAGGTTATCCGAAATCCGTGAAACCGCCACAGAAGCCAGAAAAGGCGCTGCTCACGTAATTAATCGGGTCATGGAAATCATTCGGGAATATACAAATATATGTTCTTTTGAAAAAATCGGCATCAGCACTGCCGGACAGGTAGACCCGGCCAGAGGCTGTATTATTTATGCCAATGAAAACCTTCCAGGTTACACCGGAACCATGTTAAAAGACCTGATGGAACAGGAATTTCATGTTCCCACCGCTGTACAGAACGATGTAAATGCAGCAGCTATCGGAGAGGCTGTATTCGGAGCGGGACGCGGAGAGAAAAATTTCGTCTGCCTGACTTATGGAACCGGTGTGGGAGGCGCCATTTTCACAGACGGAAAACTCTGTCAGGGATGCAGCTGCTCTGCCGGGGAATTTGGCGGAATCATTGTTCATCCTCAGGACCGGAACCCGGACGCAGATATTTTTTCCGGATGTTATGAGCGTTATGCTTCCACCACTGCTCTGGTAAAAGCTGCCATGGAACTGGATCCTGCCCTCTCCAGCGGGAGGGCTGTCTTTGAACGACAGCAGGAACCTCAGGTTCGGCAAATCATAGACTGTTGGATTATGGAAATTGTATATGGTCTGATTTCCATTGTTCACACACTCAATCCGGCCTGTGCAATTCTGGGAGGCGGCGTTATGGAACAGTCCTCTCTGCTGCAGCAGGTGCAGGAAAAACTGTATCAGAATCTGATCCCCAGCTTCCGCCACATTCAGATCAAAAAGGCAGAGCTGGGCAATCAGGCAGGTATGCTGGGAGCCGCTGTCCTGGACAGCTTCTCTCCCTGACCAAAACCGCACAGAAAGGCTGCTGAAAGCAGCCTTTTCCCTTAAAAAAAACAGTCCTCAGACCCTGAATTACCGTCACATCAAAGGAGGCGATATTTTGAACGGCAATATTCTGGAATACATCACGGAACAATATCATTCCCTCACACGCTCCGGTAAAAAACTGGCAGATTACATTTTTACCAACACTTCCAACACCCAGTACCTTTCTATTTCCACACTGGCAGAAAACAGCGGCGTTTCTGAGGCTTCTATCACACGTTTCTGCCACAGTCTGGGACTGTCGGGGTACAATGACTTTAAACTGGCGCTGGCAAAAGCAGCTTATGTCACTGACCTGGGGGACCCTTCTGATTCTCCGGAGACCATAACCTCTGAGGATACCGTAAGCAGCGTTTTTCATAAACTCCACGCTTCCAATGTACTTTCTCTGAATGAAACACTGGAGCTTCTGGATGAAAGAGACGTCTCAAAAGCTGTAGATCTGCTCTCCTGTGCAGACCGGATTTTCTGTCTTGGTCAGGGCGGAAGCATGGTTATGGCCATGGAGGCCTGGGCACGTTTTTCCACAGCCTCCTCACGCTTTGTCCATATTTCAGATTCCCACATGCAGGCCATCAATATTGCACTGGCAACCTCCGAAGATGTAATTTTATTTTTTTCCTATTCCGGCTCCACCAAAGATATGGAAGATATTATGAATATTGCCCAGGCCCGGAATATTCCCATTATACTGATTACCCATTTTCCAAAATCACGGGCGGCAGAATTTGCAGATGTTATCCTGCTCTGCGGTTATAATGAGAGTCCTCTTCAGTCCGGGTCCGTGGCCGCCAAAGTGGGGCAGCTTTTCCTGATTGAATGTCTTTTTTATGTATTCTGTAAGCGCAACCCGGAACTGTTTGCAGCAGCCAGATCTTCCACTGCGGAAGCCATTACCCGGAAACTGCTGTAAAAAGTATGGAAAACTGGCGATTATCAACTGATATTCATCCACATCCAAAATATCAACAGCCGGACTGTTCAAAGTCCGGCTGTAACTGGTTCAGCACTTTTCTCTCAGCATAAAACTGTGTTCCATTCCATATGAAAATTTTAAACTCAGCATCATCTTGTCAGTCCATGCCTGGCAGGACCGTTTATCAGTTTTCCATCTGATGTGAAACAGGAGCCATGACAGGGGCATTCCCAGGTGTGTTCATCCGCATTTTCTTCCAGTTTACATCCCATATGAGGGCATTTACCCGGAAATTTCTCCATGGAAACAGCCTGTTTGGAAAGCCCCTTCACAGCCTGAATGGCATTTTCTGTAAAATTTTCAGACAGGGCTGACACCGGAAAACGCCGGGGCGTAAAAACTTCCTCATCTACATGGGTTTTTCCGGAAATCATATCAGAAATTATGGATGCCGCCGCCATGGAAGATGTCATGCCCCATTTTCCAAATCCTGTGGCTACATACCAGTTCGGTATTTCCGAAGAAAAATAACCGATATAAGGTACTTTATCCATGGGCATACAGTCCTGTGCAGACCAGCAGGCAATCTCTCTGCTGTTCGGAAAGTATTCCCGGCCTTTTTGCCGGAGTATCTCATATTTTCCGCCGGAACTGTTCTCACCGGTACGATGGCCTCCGCCGCCCAGAAGCAGAATCCGTCTCCTGTCCTTTTCCATGGTCCGGAAGGAATATCCTTCTGTTCCTGCTCCCAGATACATACCTTCCATGGGCTCCCATTCTGATATGTCCAGTGCAATCACATAACTTCTCTCCTGATGCATCCGCAGAAAATAATATCCCGGCACTACCTGCCAGGGATAGTGAACAGCAAATACCACATGCTGCCCTTCCACCATACCCTGTTGGGTGAACACACAGTTATTTTCCACACGTACCACTTTGGATTCCTCATAAACTGTTAATTTTTCACTGATTTTTCTGATAAACTCCAGCGGATGAAATCTGGCCTGATTCTCAAAGCGTACTGCTCCCTCCACCGGAAAAGGCAGTTCTGTTTCCCTGGTAAAGGATGATGGAATTCCCAGGGACCTGGCTGTCTCTGCTTCCTGTTCCAGTTCCTCTCTTCTTCCTTCCTCTCTGGTATAAAGAAAAGCAGGACAACGCTTAAACTGACAGTCTATGTCCTCTTTTTCTATAATGCGGGCATAGGTTTCAATGGCCTGCTGGTTGGCATGGGCATACATTCCCGCCTTTTCCATGCCGAATTTTTCCTGTAAATATCCATAAATCAGGTTATGCTGGGACGTGATTTTGGCTGTGGTATTGCAGGTCTGCCCGCCTGCAATACGTCCCGCTTCCAGTACCACCGTCTCCAGGCCCTGTTCCTGAAGAAGATAAGCCGTCAGAAGCCCCGCCATACCGCCGCCCAGCACCACCACTTCTGTGTGAAGTTCTTTTTCCAGTTTTTCCCTGCGGGGAATTTCAATATTTTTCTTCCAGACAGATTCCATACCGTACCTCTCTTTTTTACTCCGTAGTATGTCTCTGTCTTTCTGAAATATGCATAAAACCTGTTACCGCTGAAATATACAACAGGTTTTTCTACCTGGAAAACATGATTTTTTCACTGTCAAACATTTTCTTAAGAACAAATACTCCGATTCCGGCATAACAGATATTGGACGCTACCGTTACAGCAATATTTACCATGTTCATATTCAGTGAAAAAATACCGTTCATGCACTGCACGCTGTTGTACAGCGGAAGCAGGAACCATACTGGTTCTGTCCTGCAGAGGCTTTCCACCATGGAAGTGATTCCCAGAAGCATGGAAACAATCATAATGGGGGTAACCCATCCGGATGCTTCTTTTACGTTTTTGGCAAAGGCGGACACAATGGAAACGATGGCAACAATCACCAGAACGGTTGAAAGAATCACCAGAAGCAGCATCAGATAATCCTGTATCCCGTAAACATTTGCATTTACGCTTCCTGAGTCACCCATCAGTTTGGGCAGTGACAGCATGGTGCCAAGGAAACTGGAAAGACCGCTCAAAAGGGCTATAAAACTTAAACTCAAAATTTTCCCCAGAGCCAGATGTCCTCGTTTCATGGGTGTTACCAGCAGGGTTGCAATGGTTCCCCGCTCTTTTTCACCGGCAATGGATTCCGGCGCAATGGCCATACATCCGCTGAACAGAAAAGCCATCATCAGCATGGGTATCATCATGGAAAACATCTTTGCAGAGATATCTTCCTCAGAAGCCAGATCGTACCCTTCTTCGCCGGGATTTACATCGAACTTATTGGCCAGAGCAGATTCATAACTGTCTAACATCCGTGTCATCATAACATAGGCTGACTGGGAATCCGTATCGCTGGAATTGTAGTAAACCTCAACTGCAGGGGCGGGCTGTCCGGAGGACACATCATATTCTGCCACCTTTGTATCAAAGTCTTCCGGAAAAGATACCAGGAGATGATACTCGCCCTCTCCCTCTGACAGGGATTCCAGTGCAGTTTCCTTTTCCTGTGCTCCTGACAGTTCCGTATATTCCATGGGAATATCCTGATCCCACACAGGTTTCATGCTTTCCGGCAGAGATTCCACCTGAACTTTTGCCTTAAAATCCTCAGAATCCTCATACTGGGAGGCAAATCCCTGGCCCATCAGAGAATACATGAGATAAATCATCAGTCCTGGCATAAGCAGCGTGGTAAGCACCATTCGTTTATCGGTAAAAAATCGTGTCAGCTCTTTCTTCATTACTGTTATCATGTTGCTTTTCATACGGTCTCACCTGCTCTTTCTGCATAAATATCAAAAAATTTTTCTTCCAGGGATTTTTCTTCTGTCAGATGCTCCAGCGTGTCACAGACCACCATGGTTCCGTCAATAACAATACCCACCCGGTCGCATATTTTTTCAATCAGGCTGAAAATATGGGTGGATACCACAATGGTTTTGCCCTGTCCTTTCAGCTCCAGCAGGAAGTCAGTCACTACTTTTGCTGTCAGTACGTCCAGTCCGTTGGTTGGCTCGTCAAAAATGATAATATCCGGGTTATGTACAATGGAAATTACCAGAGATACCTTCTGTTTCATACCTGTGGAAAGATTTGCCACCTTCACTTCCGCAAATTCTGAAATCTGGAATTTGTCAAACAGTTCCCTCTTCCGCTTTGCAGCCGTTTCTCTGTTCACTCCATGAAGATCTGAAAAGAAATCAAACAGATAATTGGGAGTGAAAAATTCTTCCAGTTTCAGTTCACTGGTAAGAAATCCGATTTTGCTGCGGACTCCGGAAGGATTTTTCACTACGCTGGTTCCGTCCACCAGCACATCTCCTGCATCCGGCGTAATCAGAGACGCCATCATACGCAATGTGGTGGTTTTTCCGGCACCATTAGAACCAAGGAGCCCAAAAACTTCTCCCTGATATGCGGTAAAACTCAGATGATTGACCGCCACCTTTACCTTTTCCTTTGTTTTTTGAATTTTCTGCTGTTTTGCGGAAATTTTAAAAGTCTTCTTTAAATCCCGCACCTGTAGTAATTCTTTCATACTCATTCCTTTCTTCCTGCATCCATGTATTATTGTACTATTTATATAATACAATAATACATATTAAGGTTTCTGTCAAGGAGAAATTTTTTTCCGTTTCAGATGATATATTTTTATGGTAAAACGGACTGCCATAACCAGGAACAAAAGGGTTGCAGCGTAACTGACCGCCAGAGGCAGCAGCCAGAGAAAATCACCGCTGGTGAAAAAATTCCATCCGGAAGGCAGCAGAGATTCCCTGACATAATCCCAGGAACTGCAGGTATTGGATACACTGATTCCTGCACAATACAGTAAAAATACCAGAAACAGCAGCCGAATCCGCCGGTACAGCCGAATCTGGGAATCCGCATCTGTGTACAGCCTGAATGCTCCTTTCTCTGTTTCTTTTCGGAAAATGACCCATACTGCCCAGGAACACACATATTCTGCTCCGGTGGCTTCCACAAATTCAATATATTCCCTCCTGGCTTCCCCTCGTCTGACAAACATTCCGGAAATTTCCGGCAGATCTACCTGATAGGTATATTTTCCTGGTTCACATGGTTCAAACGTAAAAACTCCCAGAAAAAAACCTGTCATGGCCCATCCCTGGCCAGTCATTTTATTCAGCCAGGCTTCTTCTTTTTCCTTGTCATAATATAATCTGAATTTTCTCATGATATTCCTCCCAGAGTAACCTGTGCTGCCGGCAGACATTCTTCGCTTAAAATCTCCGGTTCCAAAACCTTAACTGACCATACCTGTCTGCCGTTTTCCACCAGTTCCTCCAGTCTTCTGACTTCCTGCTGTAAAGCCAGCAGTCCCCGCTCTGTCAGAATATACTGTTTCTTCTTCCTTGACTTCTTATCTTCACTGTACAGCCGAATCCACTGCTTATCCAACAATGTATTGATGGCCCCGTAGAGAGTTCCGGCTCCCAGTTCCAGTCTTCCTCCCGTCAGTTCCAGCGTATTTTGAATAATTCCGTATCCGTGGTTGGGCCTCTGCAGGGATAAAAGAATATAATAGACTGCTTCTGTCATTGCAGCCTGTTTTTCTGCCAAAGTTCTCACCCCCTGTTTCTTATTTATCAATACCCGATATATCGTCATTCGACATATCAAATATATCAGACAACGATATATCTGTCAAGGATATATGGAACAAAAAAAGCGCAAAGCCTTTTTATTAAAAGAACTTTGCGCTTTTTATCATACTATTCTTCTCCGGTCTTCGGACTCTTTCGCTTATCGGAATTACTGTCGTCTTCATCTGTTCCGCTGTCTGTCGTAACCGGATTCTCTTTCTTCTTAATCTCT
>OFHA01001163.1_pt1 | contig 19490 bp, 22 predicted proteins | sample 1521891 | NCBI WGS metagenome assembly OFHA01 (sample SAMEA3504089, study PRJEB24116) | mouse gut metagenome | biome: mouse gut; feature: mouse-associated habitat; material: faeces | place: Denmark | collected 2011
TTGAAAATGTATGTAATATATCTTTCCGTCTTTTTTGAATGTGACAAATTTACCATTATACGTTTTCCACTTAGGTGCGGCCTTGAGTTTTTTATTTGGTATTGGCCCCACCGGTTTTTTTACTCGTAATATTTTCCTTCACCTCCTCATTTTATTTTCTTGTAGGTTCCCAGCACCCCTCATTCAACATGTTAGTCAATTAAGTTTTCTACTTACCGCTGTTCAGAAAGAGCCGAACCGCCCAAAGCGGAAAATAGGTTTTTCAATTCAAGAAGATTGACTTCTATACGCTTCAGAGTACCATCAATACTTTGAAGCGTTCTTTCTGCTTTATTGTTTTCAAACGAAAAATGTACTTTTTCATATGGATAAAAAACTGGCTCTCTTGGCTGTTCTATCCTCCTCACCTCCTCCCATTCTATTTTCTTGCTTTATTTTGTCTCATTTAAAAAGGCGTTCAACTTACTTGCTCTCCTTCTTCCCATCTGCTATAATCCCCTTTATCAGCACCGCCATATTGAGATTAAAAAGGAGGTTCTTACCATGCCTATTGAATTGACGATAAGTATAATTTCCTTTATCATTGGCTATATTATTAGCCGTCTTCTGGGGTACCACTCTGAAAAATATACCCGTAAATCAGAACGTTTTGAAAAACTTTATGCTCCGTTTGAAAAAATGATATGGCTTCATACGCATGGAGCTTTTCAATTTTCTGACCTCGACTCTGGACTGCAACGACAATTTTTCGAACTGCTTTTTAACAATTACGAATACGCAGATTCTGAATTGAAAGAACTGCTCTTACGCTTTAAGTGGGTTTATGACACCCCTGCCGCCAAAGATATCGAAGAAACTGATAAATACTTCTTTATGATTGAACAACGGATATCGCTCGTCTTCAATGTTTTATGCAAGGAACTGTTTCTTGAGCCTTACATCATAAAACATGCAGACAAAATCGCAAAAAGGTGGGATAAGTCATCGTGATTCTTTCTCTTTTTCCCATTCTTTTACCCGCCTTTGATACTCTACTTCATCCCAGGGCTTTCCATCCCACATGGAATCAAATTTATCTTCCAGATAAACTTTCCAGCTAAGGTATAAGCAAAACAATATAGCAGGGACAAGAACTATCAAAGCTCCTATATGCTGGCAAATAAATTCCTTCACCTTTCCCTCACCTCCTCCTTTTCTATTTTCTCTTCCACCTTTCTCCGTTTTGTGATATACTTTCTTTATCAACACGGCAATACTGAAATACAATAAGGGAGAAGTTTTATGTTTCTTACTGACGATGAAAAGCAAGCTATCATGGATGCATGTTTGGATGATTCAACAAAAGTTATCCAATATCTAAAAGAGCAGGAGAAAAAGCAAAAGCCTTACAATTTAGCCATGCTTATTTTTACGGTCATCAGTGCCACCGGTGCTGTTATCGCTGCAATTACTGGTATCCTGATGTATTTTCAGTAGCTCTTTTACTTCTCGCAATTCTTTTAAAATCTGAACCAGAAACATCAATTTAACATTTTTCATTTTGTCTGCCTGTTTTTCTATCAGCTTCAATCCTTCATCCGATAATATCAGCCTCCTCACCTCCTCCCTTTCTATTTTCTCTTCCACCTTTCTCCGTTTTGTGATATGCTTTCCTTATCAGCACCACATGCTGAAATATTGAGAAAGGATAAAAAGTGATGAAAAAAGTCTATGCTTGTCTTACTGGCAATTGGGTTTGTCTTAACGATGATCCTGAATGTGTTATGGGCATAAATCGTGTAAAACCAAGCCAATGGTACGAAGAAAATGCAGTAATATGGTCTCCCATCCACCGAGAAGAAAAAGATACATATTACCAGTTAGATTATGTAAAAATCTTTTATAATAACAAAGATTACAGGATCAACCCAATATTCATTCAGATTGTAGAAGAATAGGATATTAAAATTCGCGCTTGTAATCTTCCACAATCTTTTCAACATCAGCTAGCGGCACACGGTTTGCCGCTTCGTTGGTGTCCGCATTAAACCGATTATCTATGCAAAGCCTTAACTTTTTCCATTCCAAATAGGTAATACCCTCCATGGCTTCGAGTATTGATTTTACCTTTTTCTCTGTCATCTCTTTCCTCACCTCCTCTCATTCTATTTTCTTACTCATATTTTCTCTTTATTGTTAAATATCAAAGCTTTATTTTGTGTTGCATTAATGCGACTTATTAGTTAAAAAAAATATCAATAGCCTCTTCTTTTGTAAGTGGTATACACATAATCATTTTATGGATATCACCCACTGTAAAACCATTACCACCGTTTTTCATTTTTCTGTAGAAAGTAGTACGATTCATACCCATAGCATCTGCTACAAGTTCTTGAGTACTTTTCTTTTCTACAATTTTACCTTTTAATCTTTGTACATTAACAACCAAATTTGTCACCTCCTCAAAATCGCATTAATGCAACTTTCTGAATGTATATTACAACATTTGTTTTTTAATGTCAATATAAAAATCGCATTTTCGCAAAAAAAACGTTGCGTTTTTGCATCAATCGTGATATATTTTCATTATTGGAGGTGATATTTTGTCTATTACTGGTGAAAGAATGCAAGAAAGACGAAAGCAATTAGGAATTAGCGCCGATACATTAGCTCAACATTTAGGCGTATCGAGATCCACAATATTTAGATATGAAAATGGAGATATTGAAAAAATTCCCGCAAATTTGCTCCCAGATATAGCTAAATACCTTAAAACATCTGAAGCATTTTTAATGGGGTGGGAAGACTCCTCTGATATTTCAATTACAAATATCTTTCCTATCGAATTAAAATGTTTTCCGGTTCTCGGAGAAATCGCTTGCGGTAAGCCTACATATACAAATGAAGAGCGCGAAAGCTATATCATGGCGGGTACTGATATAAAAGCTGATTTCTGCTTAAAAGCAAAAGGAGACAGCATGATCAACGCCAGAATCTATGATGGTGATATCGTATTTGTAAGAAAACAAGATATAGTAGAAAATGGCGAAATCGCTGCTGTCATTGTAAACAATGACAGCGAGGCTACTTTAAAAAGATTTTATTATTATACCGAAAAAAGTATGGTTATATTAAAAGCTGAAAATCCTGCCTATGAAGATTTGATTTTTACAAATGATGAACTTAATAATTTTCATATCCTTGGAAAGGCTATCGCATTTCAGAGCGATGTTAAATAATCGATATAAACAAAAACGAAAAGAGGATATATTTATGGGCCTTAAAGATATTTTTAATGTATCTAAAATAAAAGAAGAGAATGAAAACTTAAAGTCTCTGATGACTCCAGAAATGCAAGAAGCCAACGCTCTTCTTTCCAAAATAAATGAATTAAGACAGGAAACTGAACGATTAACGAAAGAAATTAATAGAAAGCAATTTGCAGTTAATTCTTTGGAGAAAGATGCTGCTGAACTACAAAAGAAGATAATTACTTTTAATGATGATATTCTTGTTCAAGAATTTGGTTTATATCAACCTCGTTATCATTTTGACAGCTCCAGCATATACGCCCAAAATCTTGCACTTAACAGGGAACAGCAGAAATCGCTCCTAAAATCAAATATGGCCGTTACCGGCAATATGAATTTTATATATAACAATAGCAAAGCCCAAGGGAATAAAATGGTCAGAGACATGCAGAAGCTTCTACTCCGGGCTTTTAATAGCGAGTGCGATGAAATTATTCGTAACGTTAAATACACTAATTATGATATGTCTCTCAGAAAACTGACCACTTCCAGTGAAGCTATTTCTAAATTAGGGACAATGCTTATGATCAGCATAACGCCTGCATATTTTAATTTAAAAAAACAGGAGTTAGATCTTACTATTGAATATAAAATGCAGCAACAGGAAGAAAAAGAGGCTTTAAAGGCAGCAAGAGCAGAACAGCGTGAACAGGCAAAACTTCAAAAAGAGATAGAGGCAGAAAGAAAAAAGATAGAAAAAGAGATGTCCCATTACCAAACAGCCTATGAAAAATTAAATGCTCAATTATCATTACGTCCTGACGATTCCGATTTGTTGAATAAAAAAGCTGAACTTGAAGACAAGCTGACTGATATCGATAAAGCCCTAACTGATATCGATTATCGCCAGGCAAATATGAAAGCGGGCTATGTCTATATTATTTCAAACATAGGTTCATTTGGGGAAAATATATATAAAATAGGAATGACACGACGTCTTGATCCTCAAGAAAGAGTCAATGAACTTGGGGATGCATCCGTTCCATTTAATTTTGACGTTCACGCAATGATCTTTTCAAATGATGCCCCTGCATTAGAAACAGCGCTTCATCATGCTTTTGAAGCCCGAAAGGTAAACATGGTAAACCAGCGGAGAGAATTTTTCAATGTTACTCTGGAGGAAATAAAAGAAGTTATCCGAAATAATTTCGATAAAACCGTCGAATTCGTTGATGTTCCAGATGCTGAGCAGTATAGGATAAGCCAGCGGATGAAAGCATAATATATTGCGACGTCGCAACAGGAACTAAAAATAAAATCTTTGGGGAATATTGCAAGCAGGATATGCATATGCTATTATGCCTGTAGGCAAAATGACAAAGCAAGTCCAATATGAACGGCAATGAAACCCCGGAGCGTCACCTCCGGGGTTTTCTATTCCTAATTTATGTAATGGGAAGGCTTAAACCCATAGGCTAGTTACCGGCTATTCATTGCCATCTAACCATTTGATGATGTAGTGGCAAGCTACACCAGCCGCAACAGCGACTAAAAATGACAAGGCAACTTCCAAATATACGTATCCCACATTGACATACGTGTTAATACGTGTTATAATATTCTTGAAGACAAGGAAAGGGAAATACAAAAGATGCCAATGACACCAGCGGAAATGATAAAGCACCTGAAGAAAAACGGATTTATAGCAGTAAACCAAAACGGCTCTCATGTAAAGCTCTATAATTCCGAAACCGGCAGAACCGTAATTGTTCCTTATCACTCCAAAGACCTGAAGAAAGGACTGGAGCAGGCAATATTAAAACAGGCTGGGTTGAAATAACCCAGCCGCCACCAATGGAGGTATGACATGAAAAAATTATTTTATCCGGCTCTTTTTCATAAAGCAGAGGAAGGTGGCTTCTGGATCACTTTTCCGGATCTCCCTGAATGTATGACGCAGGGTGACAATATGGAGGACGCTTATGAAATGGCTTCTGACGCTCTCGGCCTTGCCATTGTCAGCCGTCAGGAAAATCAGGAAGCACTCCCTGTTCCCTCTGAACCGTATGCCATTTCCCAGGAACCGGATTCTTTCTGTGTTGTGATCGAGTTTGATCTTCTCTCCTACCAGAAGAAACATAATTCCAGAGCCGTCAAAAAAACGCTTACGATCCCGGAATGGTTGAATGAAGCTGCCGTATCCATGAACATCAACTTTTCACAGGTTCTTCAGGATGCGCTGATCCAGAAGGTATCTAATCAGTGAATTGCTTACAAATTGTTAACATTTTAAATCCGCCCACTGCTACCAACACTGAATGGCTTTGAATGTATCCCCGAAAGGATGAAAGCATAATAATTGCGGCGTCGCAACTGTTAAAGACCCCCAGAAAGGAGTTTACTATGTCATTACCTGAAAAGAATACCTACACAACCGATTATATATATTCTCTCCCGGAGGGGCAGCGCGCGGAGCTGATCGACGGTCAGATCTATAACATGGCGCCTCCGAGCCGCATCCATCAAAAACTTGTCATGGAGATGTCCGCTTCCATCAGGGAGTATATCCGTGATAATAGCGGCGGCTGTGAAGTCTATCCCGCGCCATTTGCGGTCTTTTTAAATGCCGATGATAAAAATTATGTTGAGCCTGATATTTCTGTAATCTGTGATAAATCCAAACTGGATGACCGGGGCTGTAACGGGGCTCCTGACTGGATTGTAGAAATTGCTTCTCCCAGCACCAGCGCCCTGGATTACGGTGTAAAGCTGTTTAAATACCGCACCGCGGGCGTCCGCGAATACTGGATCATAAACCCGATAAAGCATTCTGTTATGGTCTATGACCTTGAGCACAATGCTAAGACAAACCAGTATAATTTCGACGACCTTATTTCAGCATCGATTTATAAAGATCTGAATATCAGGGTTGCCGATCTGCTTGAATAACCTGTTGCGACGTCGCAACAGGAACAAGGAAAGGACCAACTTATGAGCAAAACATTTACAAAAGAAGACGTTATCCTTAACAAAAAAGAGGCTATAAAATCTTTAAATAAATTATTGGAATCCTATATCAATGACTCGACCAGAAGTCATTTAAAAAAAGCCAATCTTATCTCTTATTGGCTAAAAGACTTTGTTCAATACATTCGGTTTGAAGAAAAATTTGATCCCATAAAAAATATTTCCTATAAAAGAGGAAATATTGTAAAAGTAAACTTCGGTTTTAATGTAGGGAGTGAATATGGTGGCTTGCATTACGCCATTATACTGGATAACCATAACAGCCATAATTCCCCTGTTATTACATTGATTCCCCTCACCTCCATCAAAGACGATAAAGCAGTTCACTCTAATAATGTCGAACTTGGAAATGAGATATATAAAGCACTCAAACTCAAATATGATGCCATATCCAAATCACTTAAAGAGGAACAATACGAAATAGCTAAAACTTTACAAACTTTTGATGTTTTTCTTAAAATGTCTTTAAAATTAGCATCTGAGCTTATCGGCTCCGATGAAAATTCTGAAGAATTTGAAGAAAAATTAATTGAGACAAAGACGTATATCCAACAAGCAAAAGAATTAATGAACGCTTGGGAGGAAAAAGATAGACATAATAAAGAAGAACAAATATATCTGGATAAGATAGGACAAGAAATATCTCAAATGAAAGAAGGCAGCATTGCACTCGTCAATCAGATTACAACCGTTAGTAAAATGCGTATTTATGATCCACGTAACGCTAAAGGCGTATTATCTGGTATTTCTCTTTCTGAAACAGGTATGGAAAAAATAAATAAAAAAATGAAAGATTTATATATTTTTTAAGAAATTACATGCAAAAACCAGAATATTTTCCTTGACTACGAGCATATTATTCTATATAATAGCTTTTGTAGCAGATTCTATTTGTTACAACATCGCCTTTAGGGCATTAAAGAAGACATAAGCTATTATGTGAAGACCTCGTAGTGATACGGGGTCTTTTACGTTAGTATTAAAAATCCGCCCCAATGCTACCAACCCCGGAGCGGATCGGAACTATACCGGGAGTACCGATATAATCCTCCTTAAGCAAGTGAATTATATCATCCTCCCGGCCAAAACGCAAGTGCCGGGTATTTTTATACCCTGCTGCCAATAAACTGTGCAGGGAGGATAAAGCATGTTCACTATAGGGATCTACCCACGAAAATCCGTATACCGCGACAACAGTGACTCAGTCAACGTGCAGGTCCAGCTCTGCAGGGACTACGCCGGCGTTATTTTCAAGGACAAGGATATCACCTTCAAAATCTACGACCAGGATGAAGGCTTCTCCGGAAAGAATATGAACCGCCCCGGCTTTCAGGAGCTGATGAGCGACGTCAAAAAAGATATGCTGGATGTGGTTATGGTCTACAAGCTGGACCGGATCAGCCGTAACGTGCAGGAATTCTCCGCCATGTATGAAATTTTCCAGCAGCACAATGTATCCTTTGTCTCCGTAAAGGAATCCTTCGACACCACCACGCCCATGGGCCGGACTGTCATGTACATTCTCGCTGCGTTTGCGCAGCTGGAACGTGAGAACACTTCCGAACGTGTGGCCGACAATATGCACGCCCTGGGCACTTCCGGAAAGTGGACCGGCGGCAGATGCCCAAGCGGCATGAAGTCCATCCGCCAGAAGTGCGGCGACAAAGAGCATTCCTTCCTTGTTATCGATCCGGAGAAGGTATGGCTCCCCAAATTACTCTATAAACTCCTGCTCGATGGCTATTCCATCACTGCGGCAGAGCGCTACTGCAGGGACCACGGTATCAGGAGCCAGAGCGGAAAGTTCCTCAATACTTCTCAGATCTATAATATCATCACCAACCCTGTCTACTGTCAGAACAGCATGGAAGCCTACTACTATTTCCACGATCTGGGCTGCAGCCTGCCGGAGCCTGATCTTTTTGACGGCAAAAAAGGCCTGATCGGCTACGGCAAGACCAAAAACGGAAAGACTGCCCAGAAGAAACAGGATAAGTCCGACTGGACGATTGCTGTCGGCATCCATGAGCCTGTGATGCCCGCCGGCCAGTGGATCGCCGCCCAGAACCGTCTTGGCGTCAATAAAATGGTACGCACGGCAAAATATGACTGCGGCATCTTAAAGGGCGTTCTGCGATGCCGGTGCGGTGCCAGGATGGATGTCAGAACTTATCAGAAGAATGGGCGCATCTTCTCCTACTACTGTTGTACGGATATGATGCGGCAGGGCAAAGGTAAATGCAATACGGGTTACATACGCACGGAGCATGTGGAGGAGGCATTCCTGAAACAGCTCCGCCGGATTCGTTTCAACCCGGACGGTTTTAAGCTTCGACCGGACGCCGGCGGCTCCCTGCAGAGCATCTCCTCCATCAAGGAAGAGTTGAAGCAGACAGTTACTGCCATCGATAACCTCACCTCCGCCCTGATGGGCGCAACGGACTCCCCCGCCGCGGCTTATATCATCTCCAGGATAGAGGAACTCGACCGACAGAAAAAAGCCCTGGAAGCGGATCTGCGGAAGGCGGAGCTCCGGAGCGCCTCCGACCGGGCACTGCTGGAAACAGAACGCTATATCTACCAAAGCATTTGTTATCTGATGGATAATTTTGACTCTATCGAATATACCGGGAAAAATGAACTGATCCGAAAGATTATCAGGAAATGTGTCTTAGACGGCGAAAACCTGCACATCATTTTTTGATGCGCAGGTTCTGCTTATTATTCTGATCGGCGTACCAATCTGTCCCATCATATCATGCCCCAGATGCGGCCTCGCATAGCCATAACTTCTGGACGCCCCGAAATCATCATAATCCGTGTAGGGGAAATCTGCCGCAATCGGCGAGAAAGCTTTCAGCCCATAACGCTTTTCCCCATCCATCTCATACTCTCCCACAAAACCGCCCAGAACCGCCGTGTAAGCCTCCAGATAGTAGGGATAATACTTTAGCTTCTCCGTCAGCTTCTCCATGGGCTCCCCATCCCGCAGTCTGGCGGCACATTCATCGATATTTTTCAGCGCCGCCTTCCCGAAATCACCGCCCTGGCGCGCCGCCGCATACGCCAAAAGTTCGATCCAGTTTACATGTATCTCCTCCTCATAGGTATCAATGTCATATTGATAAGCTTTATCCATCGCCTCAGCCGGAACCGTAAAATCCACCCATTTAATATAATCTCCCGAAGCGCTCTCCACAATCTCCCCCTGCTGATGCTTTTCCAGTACCTCCCAGATACCGCCCGCATTTGCCATCTTTGCCTCTTTTGATCCTTCCTTCCTCCCGGACGTAATCCCCGCCCCCGCCAGACAGATCAGCGCCATTACCTCCACTATCACCCCTGCCCGCATGAACAGGCCATACAGATCCCTTTTACCCTTCCCGTTTGTTCTCATTCGGGTTATCCTTTCGGCACATGTAAGGAGCCTCCCGCCATGTTTTTATGCACAGCCCCCGTTTTATCTTTACAGTATATGAAAGAGCCATATCAGACATTCCGAAGCAATCCTTCCGCTTCTTCGCCCTGATATGGCTCTATGTATCATATCCGTCCTCAATCGGCAACCCGGTAACCCGTTTTACTCCATCAGCCTGTCGTATCAAACCTGCTGCCCGCAACCGGCACGATCTTTTCCTCTATGGAATCCCAGTTCACACCGCGGATCTTTTCCAGCAACTCCTCCGGCGTCTGTGCTTTCACAAAGGCCTGTTTCACCCGGTTATAACCGCTGGTGCTTTCCGGCTGTTTTGTATCTTTCTTTGCTTCCTTCGCCTCATCCAGGCGCTCTTTCTGCCGCTCAGCCATCTTTTCCAGAGAAGCAAACAGCGTTGTGCTACCATCCTTTCCAAAGGTGACTCCCATATTTTTCACTTCTTCCCCGGACTCCTCAAGCTGCGTTTTCATATAGGCAAGCTGATTTCTGGCTCCCTCGATCTTATCCATGTAATCCTTTTTCACGGAGTTATCCTTCGCCATCTCCTCGAGCTCTTCCGCGCCGATCAGGACGCTATACTCCTTCGTTCCGCGGGAAAGCTGCGCCGCGGCATCCTCCTCGGATTCAAAATTGCCTACGATAAAATCCATATTGCCATATTTCTGCTGCAGCTCTTTCAGCATATTCTTCGCTTCCCTGCTCAGTTCCACAGGTTTTGATGCCGTTTCATTTGCTTTTCCGGTACTCCGGCTTCCCTTGGACTTAAGCTGCGTATCATAGTTCCGGTAACCATTCACATACGCGTCGTAATTTCCTACTTTGTTCATCGTTCCGCCCTCCATAGCTTCCATAGTAAATCCGTTTACCGCCGCCATGTTCCAAAATGACGGCTTCTCAAATATTATATCGGATCATTTTCCCAATGGATTAGGCTTTTACAAAAAAACTTACCGCTTTCTTTGCTTCGGCTAATATGTTACAATACCATTAATACTCACCCGGAGCGTATTTTGTATGCAGAGAATTTACACCCTATGTATCCGTTTTTTGCAAATTTCATCCCTGATTCTCTTCGGTATCCTGGCTGCGGCCGCTTTTTTTCTGACCGCCTATGTGGAAAATGCCTATGAGATCGTTATCCGGTTAGAATGGGACAACCCTCTTCTTAACCTGTTGTTTTTATGCTGTTTTTTCCTGCTCCTTACGTGTCTTGGCCGACCGTTTTTACGCAAAAGGCGCGGCAGTGTGATTCTGCTTGTCCTTACCTGCCTCTGGATCTTTGGCGCCTCCCTTCTGTGGACATATTTTTCCAAAAGCGGTCCCGCTTCCGACTGCGGTTCCGTTTATTATGCCGCAAAGCGCTTTGCCGTAAATGATTTCAGCGCCATCTCCTACCGGGATTCCTATTTTTCCGTCTATCCTTTTCAGCTTGGGCTGGCATTTTTCTATGAACTCATTTTCCGCTTTGCCCGCAGCGATAACTTTCATATTTTACAGGGCGTCAACGCCCTCTGTCTGGTTGTCTGCGTCATCTCACAGTACCATCTCTGCGGGAGATTTTTCAGGGAGAAGGCAGCGCAGATCTATACCCTGCTCCTTACCGCTCTGTGCCTTCCTCTCATTATGTATGGTTCCTTTATCTACGGAGAAGTCCCGTCTTTCGCCTTTTTGCTGTTTGGCACATGGATGCTGCTGCTTTTTCTGGACGGAACCAAAACGGTACTCTGCGGTACCCTTGCGCTGCTCTCCTTAACCTGCGGCGTACTGGTGCGGAAAAATTCCCTTGTCTTTATAATCGCTCTGGGAATCATACTGGTGCTGTGGCTGATCAGAAACCGGACCGCCCTTTCTTCCCGAAAGCTGGCGGCATATCTGGCATATTTTGTTCTGCTGTTCGCCCTCTCCGTCAGTATCCTTCCCCTGATACAAACCCTCTACGCCAGGCGCTCCGGCGAGCAGATCAATCCCGGTATCCCTTCGAGCACCTATCTTGCCATGGGGCTGATGGAGACGGAAGCCGGCCCCGGACATTACAGCGGTTACAATTTTAACACCTTCACGGTGGATGCCTACTACGATGCCGAAACCGCCTCCCTGATCGGATGGCGTGACTATCAGGAACGGCTCTCTTACTTTGTATCCCATCCCGGCTATGCGCTCGCGTTTTTAGGGAAAAAGTTCTGTATACAATGGCTCAACACCGGCTGGTCCATCTTTGACTCGACCTATGTCGCCTTCGGGGAGAGGCTTCCTGTTATCGAAAGCTGTTTTTCAGGTCCCCTTTATGGCGTGCTGAAAGATTATATGACAAATTATCAGATGCTGCTGTATCTGCTCTGCGCCCTGTGCGCCTTTGCACTTTTCCGCAGTAAAAAAGAGGATAGCCCCTTTCTCTACCTGTTCCCCCTCACGGCATTCGGCGGCGCCCTCCTCTTTCTTGTATGGGAAGCCAGCGGCAGATATGTACTGCCTTACGCCGTATTTATGCTGCCCCTTGGCGGATACGGGATGCAATGGCTTGAAAACAACAGGAAAAATCATCATAATAAAGGATAGAACATGAACATTCAATTAAAAACGCTTTTTTCCGCAAAAACAAAAAATACTTCTCAAAAAAAGCTTGAATCCCGGGTGATCGGCATCTTTTCGGTCCTCATCGTGCTGCTGTTATTCTGTTATTTCCGCAGCCTCTCCCCTTTCATCTATCAGACAAACGATGATCTGTTTTTAAAGATGATCGTTTCCGGGGAGATGACCGGCACCCCCGAAAGTCGTATGTTCTACCTTTCCTATCCTGTGGGACTGTTTCTCTCAGCCCTTTACGGAATATCCGTACAATTTCCCTGGTATGGGCTGCTGTTTTGTTTCACCATCGGACTCGTCATGGCGACCATACTGAACGCCATGCTGCAATCAGAAAAGAGCCTTCCGGTAAGGCTTCTCACGGTTTTATTATTCTGCCTTTTCAGTTACGGTTTCCTGTTTCTGCACATCGCGGAACTGCAGTTCACTACCGTAACGGCTATGGCGGGCTGCGGGGCCCTCTTCCTTTTTATGCTGTCCTCTCCCGCCGATTCCCTGCGGGAGACACTAAAAAACAACCTGGGATTTCTGCTGTTCTCGGCTTACGGCTTCTGTTTCCGGGGACAGGCATTTATCATGTTTTTCCCCATGATCGGCATGATCGGGCTCGGAAAATATCTGGATGCAGGCAAGGGCACCTCTCTTTTTCATTTCAATAAAAAGAGAAAAAACCTGTTGGCTCTCGCCGGAATCTTTCTCGCTGTCATAGGTTCTCTTTTTCTGCTTGAAAAACTGGCGTACCAGCGGGAGGACTGGCGTATCTTTTCCGCCTACACAGAAGCCAGCGAAGCGGTTTACGACTACGAAGGCTATCCCGATTATGACACCCATAAAGAGACTTACCGGGAACTCGGCATCAGCCCCTCCTCCCATGAAGCCGCAGCCCATTATTACAGCATCGCATTAGAGCCCGGCATTAACCAAAAGACTATGGAAACACTTGCCGCCATTGTGGAGCAGGAGCGAAAACTCTCTTTGTTGGAACTTCCTAACAAACTGGGGGAAATGGCCGCCTTCTTCCTTGACCGGCATCTCTCCTATACGGACAGGCCCTTAAGCCTCCTCGTCTACTGTCTCTATATCCTGTTTTTTCTCTGCGGGATTGTGTCCCGAAAGCCAAAAGTTCTGCGGGATATCCTGTTCCTTGGCTTTGCCCGCATGGTCATCTGGACATACCTGATCTTCTACGGCAGGCTTCCCTCGCGGGTGTCGCAGTCGGTCTATCTGGCGGAACTGGTGATCCTGCTTGCCATCGCCTTCGGCAACAGGATATGGACAGCTTCGGAGACCGATGATGCCAACGAAGTGAAAAAGACCGGTATTTCCCGCAGACGGATCTGCCCGGTATGCTGGACCTTTTCCGTTGTGCTCCTTACTGTTGTCTGTCTGCGCTTTGGTTTTCCGAAAGCGAAGGCCGCAGCCTGGGAGGCTTCCTCACGCCTTACGTTTTCTCAGTCTTTTGCGGATATGAGAAATTATTTTCATGCTCATCCGGACAACCTGTATTATCTGGATATGAACTCTTTCGGCTCCTTCACGGAAGACGGCCTGCAGCCTTCCACCGGAACATACGACAATTTCCTTTACCTGGGAAGCTGGATTCCCCACAGTCCGTGGTATGACGCCAAATTTGAGAGAGCACAGATAACCGATCCCGCCGCCGCATTGTATGAAGAGTCCAATGTCTTTGCCGTATTTATGAATACGGAAGGCATCAGCTATGAATATCTGGAAGACTTCTATGCCGAAAACCATCCCGGTGTTACTCTCGAGATCGTGGAGACGGTAGATGTGGCAAACGATCTGCAATTTTTTATAATAAAAGGACATCGCGATCAGCCATGACAGGCAGGAACAAAATCACCGCACACCAGTAGTGGTACCAGCGGTTTCAGCATATAAAAGGACAATTTCCGCATGAAAACAGGCACATTTTTTCAAAAAACATCCCAATATAATACCGAAAGGCAGCATGACAGCGGCAGACGGGAACATTACATTTTGGCAGCGGTCTCCGTCCTTGTTATCTTTTTGCTGTTTGTTTTTTTCCGTCGGCTTTCTCCGTTTGTCTATGAGACAAACGATGATCTGTTTTTAAGAATGATCGCTTCAGGAGAGATGACCGGTGTGCCGGAGGCTCACCTTCACTTTATCTCCTATCCTGCCGGACTGCTTCTCTCCCTGCTTTACAGACTGTTTCCGTCCATTCCCTGGTATGGGGTGTTTTTATGTCTTCCCTTTTTGCTGACAGAAATCTTTGTGCTCTCTTTTCTTGTCAGGCAGATAAGATCTCTGCCCGCCCGCTGCGTTGCCGTGATCCTGTTTGGCATTTTAAACTTCGCTTTTCTGTTTCCGCATATCGCCTCGCTCCAGTTTACCACCTCCGCAGGTGCTGCCGCCGCCGGCGCGCTGTTTCTGTTCTTTGTCTCTTCCGCCTCCCTCTCCTTTCGGGAAACTTTGAAAAACCATGCCGCTTTTTTCCTGCTTGCTGCCCTTACTTTCTGCATTCGGGACCAGGTGCTGTATATGAACTTTCCTTTTATGGGTATGATATGGCTGGCAAAATATCTGGATGCCCGCCAGTTCTCTGATCCTTCCATGCCGGCTAAGAGAACGGTATCCATTCCCCTTTTCCATCCAAACGCTCAGCAGAAAAATCTTCTGAAATCAGGGGGACTCTTTCTTGTCATGATCGCCTCTTTTATTCTGGTTGAAAAACTGGCGTATCACACCGACAACTGGTCCTCTTTTCGCTCCTACAGTGCCGCCCGGGCTTCCATCTACGACTACGAAGGCTACCCCGACTATGACGCTCACGAAACCCTCTACCGGGAACTCGGCATCAGCCGCTCCTCCTACGAAGGCGCAGCCCACCGTTACAGCCTGCTTTTGGAACCTGCCATCAACAGACACAGCATGGAGGTTCTGGAATCCGTCTCAGCCCAAAGCCGCCACATATCCTCTGGGCAGTTGTCCGATAAACTGCAGGAAATGGCCGCCTTCTTTTGTGAGCGCCATCTCTCGGACGCTGACAAGCCGCTGAACCTGCTTGTATACCGCTGTTATCTGTTATTTGTCATCTGCGCCCTGCTCTCGGGAAACCGAAGAGCACTCCGGGATATCCTGTTTATCCTGTTTGCCCGCATGGTGGTCTGGTCCTACCTCGTCTATCACGGCAGGCTCCCGATCCGCGTTTCCCAGGCGGTCTATCTGGCGGAACTGGCTGCTTTATTTGCCATCGCTTTCGGATACCGGTTATGGCTGCTGCACGACCACTCCCGCAAAGCAGATTTCTCTGCTGCCGATGTACCCGAAACTTCCCTGATTCCGGCGGCTACATCAGCCCGGACGAAGGACATGGATACTGCCCGGGAAAACAGTACCGCCCCATGCCCTCTCCATACTTCACCGCGGCAAACGCTATGCTATGGCGCATGGGCTCTGTGTGTCCTTCTTATCCTGTACACCTGTATACGCTCCGGTATACCGAACGCTGAAAAAACTGCAGAGGAATCGAGTGCCCGCCTGCAGTTTTCCGAATCTTTCGTATATATGAAGAACTATTTTGCCGCCCATCCCGACCGTTTTTATTATCTGGACACAAACTCTTTTGCTTATTTCACGGAAGATGCTCTGACCGCGCCCGGGCAGGAATACGGCAATTATCTTTTTATGGGCGGCTGGGCTGCAAAAAGCCCATGGTATGAGAAAAAACTGACGGCCAAAGGTATTTCGGATCCCGCCGCGGCTCTGTATGAGAACCCTTCCGTCTATGCCGTCTTTATGAATACCGGGGAGACAAACTATGATTATCTGAACCAATTTTACGCCGAAAATCACCCCGGCGTCACACTGGAAGTTACGGAGACAGTTGATGCCGGAGGAGGCTTATCCTTCCTTGTCCTGAAAGGATATCTGAAAGAAACGCCTTAATTTCCCGCAGACCTCCGCCACCTTTCCGTGGTCCTCTCCGCCCGAGCTGACGCCGATCGTAAGCCCCTCTTCCCGCAGGATGGCAGGGAAAAAGAAATCACAGTCCTCCTTGCAGGATGCGTTATTGACAGGAATGTTCCCCGCTCTGCAAAGTTCTGTTATCCGATGATTAAGCGCAGTATCATCGGTTGCCGCAAGCGCCAGATCCATCCCCTCCAGGTCACACTCCTCAAACTTTTTCCTGTGGTAGATAAGATCCCTGCCGTTTTCTCCCTGCATCAATTTTATCATTTCCCCGGAACATTCCGGCGCCGTGACAAACAGCTTCGCCCCAAACGAAAGCAGAACACCCGCGCGTCTTGCCGCTATTTTTCCGGCTCCGGCTATGAAAATCCGCTTTCCCTCCAGAGACAGGAAAAGCGGAAAATATTCTTTATTCTTTTTCATTTTTTGATCTGCCCTGTCATGATCTTCTTCCGAAATGCACCACCGCACACATCCCCGGCCCCGTGTGGGTGCCGATAATCGGGCTCAGCATCATCTTTGCCACACTGCACTTCGGATTGATCTCCTTCACCTTTTCTTCCAGATAATCCGCATTGTCCCGGCTGTCCGCATGGAGAATATATACCCTCTCCCCCGGCTCCTTATCGCTGGCAACAGCATAGTATTCCACCAAAGAATTCAGCGCCCGTTTTGTCCCCCTCGCCTTCGCAAAATTTTTCAGCGTGCCGTCCTCCTCGATCTTCAAAACAGGTTTGATATTCAGAGCCGAGCCCACCACGGCCGTCGCCGCGGACACTCTGCCACCCCTCTTTAAATACATCAGATCCTCCACCATAAACCAGTGGCAGACTTTCAGCCTGTTCTCCTCCAGCCATTTCCCGTTTTCCGAAACAGTCATGCCCTGTTCCCGGTTCAGAGCCGCCGCTTCCAGCAAAAGCCCCATCCCGCCGGTAGCCGCAAGGGAATCCACACAAACAATCTTCCTCCCGGGAAATTTTTCTCCAAGCTGGCTTGCCGCAAGGCAGGAAGACTGATAGGTGCTGGACAATCCGCTTGAGAGAGACAGATATAAAATATCCTTTCCCTCCTCCAGCACCGGTGTAAAAATATCCATATAGATCTGCGGAGATATCTGGGATGTCCTTGTCAGATCCCCGCCTCTCTGTCCGTCGTAAAACCGTTTTAAAATTTCTTCCGCCTCTATTCCCTCGCAGACTCTGTCCTCATCCCCCAGCGAATACCGCATGGAGATAAACCGGATATCTTTCTCCTTTGCGTAATCAGCGGGAATGTCCGCCGAAATATCCGAAAAAATCACATATGACTGTTCCATATCTGTTCCCCTCCATCATTTTACAAACATTCTGATCATTTTGTCCTTCCACGCCGTATAAGGCTGATACCGCATGGGCAGATCCGGAAATGTCTTTTTATCTACAATGCTCTTTCTGTGCGTAAACGTCTCAAAACCATGCTTTCCATGATAAGATCCCATACCGCTCTCACCTACGCCGCCAAAGCCCATCGCACTTGTGGCAAGATGGATCAGTGTATCATTGATACAGCCGCCCCCGAACGAAACTCTTTCCTTTACATATTCGATATTCCTTCTGCACGATGAAAACATATACAGCGCAAGAGGACAGGGCATGGAACGGATCCTGCGCACCGCATCCTCCAAAGATACATAGGAAAGCACGGGCAGCACCGGGCCGAATATTTCCTCTCCCATCACTGCATCCTCCCAGTTTACGTCATCCATCACCACCGGCGCGATCCGCAGTGTATCAACGTCTCTCTCCCCGCCGAATATGACCTTCTTCTCTTCCGTCAACCCGCAGAGACGCTCAAAATGTTTCCGGTTGACGATTTTCCCGTAATTTTCATTCTTCAAAGGCTCCCTGCCGTACTGAAGCTCTATCTGCTTTTTCAATTCCTTCAAAAGCGCGGGCTTTACCGCCTTATCACAATAAATATAATCCGGTGCAACACAGGTCTGTCCGCAGTTTAAGAATTTGCCGAAAACAATCCGCTTTGCCGCCAGTGGGATATTGGCTGTCCCGTCCACGATACAGGGACTTTTTCCTCCCAGTTCCAGCGTGACCGGTGTCAGATGCTCTGCCGCATGGCGCATCACTTCCCGCCCCACACTCTTTCCGCCGGTAAAGAAAATATAGTCAAACTTCATTTCCAGAAGAGACCTGTTCTCCGCCCTTCCGCCGTTCACCACCGCCACAAACTTTGCCGGAAAGCAGCTCTCTATCAGCTCTGTCATAACCTCCGCCGTATAAGGCGCATAGGCGCTGGGCTTTAAAACCGCCGTATTCCCCGCCGCGATGGCATCTGTCAGAGGTTCGATGGTCAGTAAAAACGGATAATTCCACGGACTCATAATCAGCACACAGCCATACGGCGAAGGCTTTTCAAAACTCCTAGATACATATTGCGCAAGAGGCGTCGGCACCCGCCTTTCTCTCGCAAATCTGTCCACATGACGCAGCATATATGTGATCTCACTCTTAACCAGCCCGATCTCGCACATATAACTTTCGGAACTGCTCTTTCCCAGATCCTTTTTCAGCGCCGCACAAAGCCGTTTTTCCCTTTCCTCTATCCCGGCATACAACTTTCGGAGCGCCGCTTTTCTGGCAGAGACCGGCAGTGTCTGTCCTGTCTCAAAATACGCCCGCTGTCTTTGTAAAATTTCCTCTATTACCCGTTTTTCCATCTCTACCCCCGAACCTTTTCGTATACCTTTTTCAAAGCTTCCTTATCCCAGAGCACCGGAACCGGATAGAGCGGGTTTGCCTCTTTGTCCGCGTAGGCCGCCAGCACATCGATGTCCTCTTCCTCAATCCCCTCTATTGTCTTTGGAATCCCAAGCTTTTCGTTCAGTTCATATACCGCTTTGATAAATTTCCCGGCAAGTATCTCCCTGCCCTCCGCCGCTTTCCCAAGTCCGGCGCAAACGGCAAGTTCCGCCAGTTTTTTATAGATGACCGGTCCGTACATTTCCAGTACGATCGGAAGCAGGATGGCGTTTGTCCGGCCGTGGGGCATATTATATTTTCCGCTCAGAGAATGGGAAACCGCATGGATGTAACCCACATAGGACCGGGTGAATGCCCGCCCCGCCCGGTGCGCCGCAATCAGCATCCCTTTTTCCGCCCGCCGACTCCTGTGCTCTGCCGCCGCCTCGATATCATGGAAAACCGACCGCACCGCCTTTTTTGCTTCCCTTCTGGTGTATCTCGTTGTGGAGCGGCCTATGTAGG
>OFHA01001168.1_pt1 | contig 19435 bp, 31 predicted proteins | sample 1521891 | NCBI WGS metagenome assembly OFHA01 (sample SAMEA3504089, study PRJEB24116) | mouse gut metagenome | biome: mouse gut; feature: mouse-associated habitat; material: faeces | place: Denmark | collected 2011
AAAAGAATTGTTTAACCTGAGATTTCAGAATGCAACAAACCAGTTGGACAATACTGCAAGAATTAAGGAAGTTCGCAAAAATATAGCAAGAATACAAACAGTAATTACACAAAAACAAAAAGCGGCTGAATAATCAGTACGTGTGAAATGCGAAAGGAGGCACACCTCGTGGAAGAAAGAAATCTTCGCAAAACAAGAATAGGCAAAGTTGTCAGCGATAAAATGGATAAAACCATTGTAGTAGCTGTGGAAGATAAAGTAAAACATCCATTATACGGTAAAATCGTAAACAGAACTTATAAATTAAAAGCACATGATGAAAATAACGAATGTGGCATAGGCGACCGTGTAAAAGTAATGGAAACAAGACCATTATCAAAAGATAAAAGATGGAGACTTGTTCAGATTATGGAAAAAGCAAAATAATACTGTTACGGGAGGAGGCATATACTATGGTTCAACAAGAAACCAGATTGAAGGTAGCAGATAATTCAGGTGCAAAAGAACTTCTCTGTATCAGAGTGCTTGGAGGTTCTACAAGAAGATATGCAGGTGTTGGTGACATTATCGTTGCTTCTGTTAAAGATGCAACACCCGGCGGTGTTGTAAAAAAAGGTGATGTAGTAAAAGCAGTTGTAGTAAGAACAGTAAACTCTGTTGGCAGACCAGACGGTAGCTACATTAGATTTGATGAAAATGCAGCAGTAATTATTAAAGACGATAAAAACCCAAGAGGAACACGTATATTTGGACCTGTTGCAAGAGAACTGAGAGAAAAACAATTCATGAAAATATTATCTTTAGCACCAGAAGTATTGTAATAGGAGGTGTGTCAAGTGGCGAAAATGAAATTAAAAAGCGGCGATAAAGTAATTGTAATTGCTGGAAAAGATAAAGGCAAAGAGGGAAAAATACTCAAAGTAGACCCAAAAAGCAATAGAGTGATTGTTGAAGGCGTGAATATGGTTTCTAAACACGTAAAACCAAACCCAATGAATCAACAGGGCGGTATTATTAAAAAAGAAAATTATATTCATGTGTCCAATGTAATGTATTTGCACAATGGCAAAGCTACAAGAATTGGAACAATCATAAAAGACGGCAAAAAAGTAAGAATTGCTAAAAAAACAGGAGAAGTAATTGACTAATACGTGAAAGGAGGGTAACAATGAGTAGTAGATTAAGAGGTTTCTATAATGATGAAATCGTTCCAGAAATGACTAAGAAATTTTCTTATAAAAATAAATTAGCAGTACCAAAAATTGAAAAAATCATTATCAACATGGGTGTTGGTGAAGCAAAAGATAATGCAAAAGTATTAGATGGTGCAGTAAAGGATTTAACAATTATATCCGGACAAAAACCAATTATTACAAAAGCAAAAAAATCTGTTGCAGCATTTAAACTTCGTGAAGGTATGCCTATAGGCTGTAAAGTAACATTGAGAGGCGACAGAATGTATGAATTTGCAGATAGATTGATTAACATTGCATTGCCTCGTGTACGTGACTTTCATGGTGTAAAAGCAAATTCATTTGATGGACGTGGTAATTATACAATGGGTATTAAAGAACAGTTAATCTTCCCTGAAATTGAGTATGATAAAGTAGATAAAATCAGAGGTATGGATATTATATTCGTTACAACTGCAAAAACAGACGAAGAAGCAAGAGAATTATTGAGATTATTCGGAATGCCATTCGCAAAATAATAGGGAGGGACAATAATGGCTAAAAAATCAATGGTCGTAAAGCAACAGAGAAAACCAAAGTTTTCCACAAGAGCGTACACACGTTGCAGAGTTTGCGGCAGACCCCACGCTGTATTAAAAAAATTTGGAATTTGCCGTATTTGCTTCCGTGAATTAGCATATAAAGGACAGATTCCTGGTGTAAAAAAAGCAAGCTGGTAAAGGGAAAGGAGGATTTCATATGTCAATGAGCGACCCAATCGCAGATATGCTTACAAGAATTAGAAATGGAAACACAGCAAAACATGATACAGTTGATGTACCTTCTTCAAAAATGAAGAAAGCAATCGCTGATATATTGATTGCTGAGGGATATATTAAAGGCTATGAAGTGATAGAAGATGGTGTGAAAGCAACTATTCGTATCACATTAAAATATGGAAAAGATAAAAACGAAAAAGTTATCACAGGATTAAAAAGAATTTCAAAACCAGGACTTAGAGTATTTGCTGGAAAAGAAGAACTTCCTAGAGTGTTAGGTGGACTTGGTACAGCAATCATTTCTACAAGCAAAGGTTTGATGACAGATAAACAAGCAAGAAAAGCTGGCGTTGGCGGCGAAGTAATTGCTTTTATATGGTAAAGAGTATAATAGGAGGTGCAGACCATGTCACGTATTGGTAAACTGCCTATTGATATTCCAGCAGGAGTGGAAATCAAAATCGGCGAAGGAAACCATATTACAGTAAAAGGACCAAAGGGAACTTTGGAACGTAAATTGGCTGATGACATGAACATCGCAATGGAAAATGGACAAATCACAGTAACAAGACCTAGTGATTTGAAAAGACACAGAGCATTACACGGATTAACAAGAACATTGATATTCAACATGATTGTTGGTGTAACACAAGGATATGAAAAAGTGCTTGAAATCAATGGCGTTGGTTATAGAGCAGCAAAATCAGGTAAAAAATTGACATTGACATTGGGTTATTCTCATCCAGTGGAAATGATAGACCCAGAAGGTATTGAAACAGTACTGGAAGGACAAAACAAAATCACTGTAAAAGGTATTGACAAAGAAAAAGTTGGACAGTTTGCAGCAGAAATCAGAACAAAAAGACCACCTGAACCATACAAAGGTAAAGGTATTAAATATGCTGATGAGCATATCAGAAGAAAAGTTGGTAAGACCGGTAAGAAGTAATTTTATTATGGTTGCGTAATCATAATTATTTAAAATATTTGAGGGTGTTGCCCTCAAGCGCCTAATTCCTTTATTAAAAGAAGAGAAGCGAAAGAATTTTAAATTATGCTTACGGAAGTAAATGTAATTATTTATATCGGAAAGTGACTAATTGAAAAGGAGTGAATCCAAATGATTAATAAGCCATCACGTGCTGCTGCTCGCATCAAACGTCATTACAGAATTCGTAATAAAGTAAATGGCACAGCACAACAACCAAGACTGGCTGTATTTCGTTCTAATAAACACATTTATGCACAAATTATTGATGATGTGGCACAAAACACAATTTGCGCAGCATCTACAATGGAAGCAGACATTGCAAGCAAAGTAGCACACACATCTACAGTAGAAGCAGCAAAAGTAGTAGGAGAAGCGATTGCAAAAAAAGCAATGGATAAAGGTATCAAAGAAGTTGTATTTGATAGAGGCGGATTTGTATATCACGGAAAAATTCAGGCACTGGCTGACGCAGCAAGAGAAGCCGGCTTGCAATTCTAAGGCAAGGAGGAAGACAAATTGAAAAGAATTGATCCAAGTACATTAGACCTTCAGGATAAAGTCGTTACAATCAACCGTGTTACAAAGGTTGTAAAAGGCGGACGTACTTTCAGATTTGCTGCATTAGTTGTAGTTGGCGACGGCAACGGACACGTTGGCTGCGGACTTGGCAAAGCGGCAGAAATTCCAGACGCTATTCGTAAAGGCAAAGAAGATGCTATGAAAAATATTGTAACAGTAGCAAGAAATGAAGTTGATAGTATATATCATGGAACAACAGGAAAGTTCGGCAGTGCAAGCGTATTGCTTATGCCAGCTGCAGAAGGTACTGGTATTATTGCAGGTGGTCCTGCACGTGCCGTATTAGAATTGGCAGGTATTCGTAATATCAGAACAAAATCATTAGGTTCTAATAACAAACGTAATGTTGTTAGCGCAACGATTGAAGGTTTATCCAGAGTAACAACACCAGAAGCTGTTGCAAAACTTCGTGGCGTAACAGTGGAAGAACTCTTGAGTTAAGGAGGAATGAACGGTGGCTGAAATTAAAATCACATTAGTGAAATCAACAATCGGAGCAATACCAAAGCATAAAAAAACAGTGCAGGCTTTAGGTTTGAAGAAACTCCACAGCAGTAAAATCCATCAAGACAACGTGGCAATCCGTGGCATGGTAAAACAGGTAAGTCACCTTGTAAAAGTGGAAGAAGTGTAAAAAGAATAAAGGAGGTGCCGAAATGAACTTAAGCGAATTAAAATCCGCAGAAGGTTCCAGACAAAATAACTGGAGAAAAGGCAGAGGTCATGGCAGCGGAAATGGCAAAACAGCTGGTAGAGGTCATAAAGGACAAGGAGCACGTTCTGGTTCTGGCGGAAAAGCAGGATTTGAAGGCGGACAAATGCCTTTATATAGAAGACTTCCAAAGAGAGGTTTTAAATGCAGAAATTCTAAAGAAATCGTTACAGTAAATGTAGGTTTATTAAATGAAAGATTTGAAAATGATGCAGTAATTGATATTGATGCTTTAAGAGCTGTTGGTTTAATCAGCAATCCAAGAGATGGAGTAAAAATTCTTGGCGTTGGAGAGCTTGATAAAAAGCTTACAATTAAAGTACAGCAGTTCAGCAAATCTGCTGTAGAGAAAATTGAAGCTGCCGGCGGAAAAGCAGAGGTGATTTAAATTGTTCAACGTTTTCATCAACGCTTGGAAAGTAAAAGAAATCCGCAATAAAATACTTTATACATTGATGATATTTGCGATTGTCAGATTAGGTACAATTATTGCGATACCAGGAATTGATGTAATGGGAGTGAAAGAGGCACAGCAGTCGGCTGGTTTGGGAACACTTTACAGTATGATTGCGGGAGGCGCAAATTCACAATGGTCCATATTCGCAATGGGTATTGGTCCTTATATTACATCATCTATTATTATGCAGTTATTGACGATTGCTATACCAAAATTGGAGCAAATGTCAAAAGAGGGAGAAGAAGGACGAAAAAAAGTACAATCTTATAGCAGATATTTAACAGTTGTGCTTGCATTATTGCAGGGAATTGGTGTAACATATAGTTATAAGGGCTTGTTTATAGCTGATAGTATGTTACTGTATGTTAGTTCTGTTATCACATTGATAACTGGTTCTACATTTATCATGTGGTTAGGAGAACAAATTTCAGCAAAAGGCATTGGTAATGGTTCTTCTATGATTATCTTTATAAACATTGTTTCCAGTTTGCCTGTTGCGGTAAAAAGTATGTATGATATGGCAGCAGGTTCTGGCGCAAAAGGTGTTGGAACAGTAGCGGGTATACTTGTCATACTTTTGATAGTATTGGTATTTATTGTGTATTTAAATGACGGAGAAAGAAGATTGCCTGTGCAATATTCTTCTAAAATGGCAGGAAGAAAACAAGTCGGCGGAAGAAGTACATTTATGCCGATTAAAGTAAATACTTCTGGTGTAATTTCTATCATTTTTGCGATTTCTTTGTTACAGTTTCCAGAACAAATTGGTCAATTTATACCAAATAAAGGTGAAACGTTTACAAAGGTAATCGAAACACTTCGTATGACAAATCCTGTCGGAGCGTGTTTATATGTTGTACTGATTATATTATTTACTTATTTCTATACTTCAATAGTAATTAATCCAAATCAGATAGCAGTAAATATGAAAAAAAGCGGCGGATTTATCCCAGGAATTAGACCAGGGCAGCCAACAAGCGATTATATTACAAGAGTAGTAAGCCGTATTACATTGGTAGGAGCAATATGTTATGCAATATTGGCTATGGCACCAGTGGTAATGCAATGGATATTTAAAGTAAACGTTGGTTTTGGTGGTACAACATTGATTATCGTGGTCGGCGTTGCTTTAGACATTGTAAAAGCATTGGAATCCCAGTTGCTTATGCGGCACTATAAAGGATTTTTAGGACATTGATGTTTTGACCTTTTGGAAATGCCACGCATTTCTAAAAGGTTGTATGGGTAGGAAGACGTAGAAGGGAGAGAAAACCGTATGAAATTAGTATTGATTGGTGCACCAGCGGCAGGAAAAGGAACGCAAGCAAGAAAATTGATTGACCGTTTTCAATTAGCATATATTTCAACAGGAGATATGTTGAGAGAAGAAGTTAGCCGTGGTACTGATTTAGGAAATCAAGCAAAAAGCATTATGGCAAGCGGTGGTTTAGTACCAGATGAATTGATTATTTCTATTGTAAATGAAAGAATCAAACAGGGCGACTGCAAAAATGGTTTTATATTAGACGGTTTCCCTCGTACCACAGTGCAGGCAGAAAAATTAGATGAAATGGTAAAATTGGATAAAGCAGTTTATATCAATGCACCAGATGATGTGATGTTAGAAAGAATTACAGCAAGAGAAACCTGCCCAAAATGTGGCGCTTCTTACAACAAAATATCACTTCCATCTAAAAAAGCAGGCATTTGCGATGTATGTGGTGAAGGTTTAACACAAAGAAAAGATGATACATTAGAGGCAGGAAAAGCTCGTCTTGCTACATTCCATGAGCAGTCCGAGCCATTGGTAGAGTATTATAATAAACAAGGCATATTGTTTGAAGTAGATGGTATGTTAGGTGTAGAAGAGATTTCTAAAGCAATTATAACAGAATTAGAGGCATAAACATGGCAATTTATATTAAAACAAGAGAACAAATCGAAAAAATGAAAATAGCAGGTGCAATACTTGCTAGATTAGATGATGTACTCAAAAAAGAAATCAAGCCAGGTGTGACAACAAAAGAATTGGATATAATTGCAGAAGATTATATCAGAAGTCAGGGCGCAATACCATCTTTTAAAGGATATGGAGGGTTTCCAGCTTCTATATGCACATCTGTGAATGATGAAATTGTTCATGGTATTCCAAGTAAAAGAGTATTGAAACAAGGTGACATTATTAGCATAGATATGGGTAGCTATATAGGTGGATTTCATGGAGACGCAGCAAGAACATATGCTGTAGGAGAAATTACACCAGAAGCACAAAAGCTGATTGATGTTACAAAGCAATGTTTTTTTGAAGGAATACAATATGCTAAAAAAGGATGCTATTTAAATGAAATTGGTACTGCAATACAAAAATATGCAGAGCAAAATGGTTTTTCCGTTGTGAGGGAATATGTAGGGCATGGTATAGGAAGAAAACTTCATGAAGACCCTTCTGTGGCAAACTACAAAGAACAAAGTAAAGGTGTAGCGCTGAAGGAAGGCATGACACTTGCCATAGAGCCTATGATAAATATGGGTTCTCATAAATTAAAAGTATTAAAAGACGGCTGGACGGCAGTGACAAAAGATGGTCTTTATGCAGCGCATTATGAAAATACAGTAGTAATTACGAATGGAGAACCAGAGATTCTCACATTACTGCCATAAGAGGTGATGACAATGGAATATGAAACCGGACAGATTGTTTATTCAAAAAGTGGTCATGACAAAGGCGGAATATTTGTAATTTTGTCTGTTGAAGGAGAGTATGTATATCTGGCAAATGGAAAAAACCGCAGTTTGGAAAAACCCAAAAGAAAAAAGATAAAACATATACAGCCGACAAAATTTGTCAGCAGCTCTTTGCAGCAAAAACTCAATCAAAAAAGCTATCTGCTGAATGCTGATATTGTAAAAGTTTTGAGGGAATATAGTAGAAATAAAGGAGGTTTCTAGGTTTTGTCAAAAGATGACGTAATTGAAGTAGAGGGAACTGTATTAGAAAAATTGCCTAACGCAATGTTTCAGGTAGAATTGGAAAACGGGCATCAAATATTAGCTCATATTTCTGGTAAACTTCGTATGAATTTTATTAGAATACTACCAGGAGATAAAGTATTAGTGGAAATGTCACCATATGATTTAACAAAAGGAAGAATCATTTGGAGAGCAAAATAAGGAAGGAGCGATTCACAATGAAAGTAAGACCATCTGTAAAACCGATGTGTGAAAAATGTAGAATTATCAAAAGAAAAGGTCGTGTAATGGTCATTTGTGAAAATCCAAAACATAAACAAAAACAAGGCTGATAATCTATGTATGGTGGTGGAAGGGTCAGCAATCCTTACCAATACCGGAAAAGAAAATCCGTCATGTGTAATGAAGGAGTATACAGTTAATAGTGGAGACAGCTGATAGATGACGGTCTATTTTCTCCATTTGTAATACCCAACGTTGCTAATATAATAAAGATAATAAACGATAGTTGTATATATAAATTAGGATATATTTTTTCAGGAGGTGTAATTGATACATGGCACGTATTGCTGGTGTAGACTTACCAAGAGAGAAACGAGTTGAAATTGGCTTAACATATGTATATGGTATTGGACGTCCAAGCTCTAACAGAATATTGAAAGAAGCAGGCGTTAATCCAGACACAAGAGTAAGAGATTTGACAGACGAGGAAGTATCTCGTATAAGAGATGTGATTGACCATTCTCAAAAAGTAGAAGGTGATTTAAGACGTGAAATCGCTTTAAATATCAAACGTCTGATTGAAATTGGTTGTTATAGAGGAATTCGTCATAGAAAAGGTCTTCCTGTAAGAGGACAAAAAACAAAAACAAATGCAAGAACAAGAAAAGGTCCAAGAAAAACAGTAGCGAATAAGAAGAAATAATCATATTTCGTAAGGAGGTTTGAGTGTAAAATGGCAAAAAAAGCAGTAAAAAAGACAACGACACGTAGACGTCGTGACAAAAGACGTGTAGAACGCGGTCAAGCACATATTCAGTCTACTTTTAATAATACAATCGTTACAATTACAGATGCCGCAGGAAATGCGCTTTCCTGGGCTAGTGCAGGACAGTTAGGTTTTAGAGGCTCAAGAAAATCTACACCATATGCTGCACAACAAGCAGCAGATACCGCTGCAAAAGCTGCATCTGATTATGGTTTAAAAACAGTTGAAGTTTTTGTAAAAGGTCCTGGTTCTGGACGTGAAGCTGCAATCCGTGCATTGCAGGCTGCAGGTCTTGATGTAACACTTATCAAAGACGTAACACCAGTACCACATAATGGTTGTAGACCACCAAAACGCAGAAGAGTATAATTCTAAAGTCTAACAGGAGGTGCTATAAGAAATGGCAAGAGATAGAGTTCCGGTATTAAAAAGATGTAGGTCTTTAAATTTAGACCCTATCTTTTTAGGAATTGATAAAAAATCTAAAAAACAAAACCAAAAAGCTGGTAAAAAAATGAGTGAGTATGGTTTACAGTTAAGAGAAAAACAAAAAGCTAAATTTATATATGGTGTATTAGAAAAACAATTCAGAGGATACTATGCAAAAGCAGAACAGATTGCAAAAAAAGAAGGTATTCCTGGTGAAAACCTGCTTATGATTCTTGAATTGAGATTAGACAATGTTATGTTCAGATTAGGATATGGCAGAACAAGAAAAGAATCCAGACAGATTGTACGCCATAAACACGTATTGGTAAATGGAAAACCAGTTGATATTCCATCTTATCAGGTAAAAGTTGGTGACACAATAGAAATTAAAGAAAAATATAAATCCATGCAAAGATATAAAGATGTTTTGGAAGTAACTAGTGCAAGAATTGTACCAGAATGGTTGTCTGCAAACCATGATGCATTAAGCGGTACAGTATTGTCCAAACCTCAAAGAGCACAAATTGATGTGCCTGTTGAGGAAACACTGATTGTCGAATTGTACTCCAAATAATAAAAACATAAGTCAATTAATCAGATTATTAAAAACATTAATGGTGTTGCTCTCAAAATTTTATTATGTCTTTTAAAAAAACATAGTTTTCGTTTTGAAGTTTTCTGTTTCTAAAAAAATAGAGGTTTGAGGGCAACGCTCTCAATAATTTAATAAGCTGAATTATTATGTTACAGTTTTGCTGTGACAAACTATCATAAAAGAGGGAGGTTTGCATGAGTGTTTGAGTTTGAGAAACCTCGCATTGAAATTGATAAAATGGCACCAGATGGAACATATGGTAAATTTGTTGTAGAGCCTTTAGAAAGAGGCTATGGCACAACTTTAGGTAATTCATTAAGAAGAATATTGCTTTCTTCTTTGCCTGGTGCAGCAGTAAGTAATGTAAAAATAGATGGTGTGCTTCACGAATTTAGTATTATTCCTGGAGTCAAAGAAGATGTTACAGAAATTATATTAAATTTGAAAGGTCTTGCAATTAAAAACACAAGTGAAGGCAACGAACCAAAAATTGCATACATTGATGTAGAGGGCGAATGTGAAGTAACGGGCGCTGATTTGAAATCTGATAGTGATATTGAAATCATGAATCCAGAACATCACATTGCAACATTAAGCGGTGGTGCAAATACACGTTTATCTATGGAAATTACCATAAATAAAGGACGTGGTTATATTGGCAGCGATAAAAACAAAAGAGATGACCAGCCTATTGGTATGCTTCCTGTTGATAGTATTTTTACACCAGTGACAAGAGTAAACTTTTTAGTAGAAAATACTCGTGTTGGTCAAATTACCGACTATGATAAATTGACATTGGAAGTTTGGACAAATGGAACAATTGCGCCAGACGATGCAGTAAGTTATGGTGCAAAAATATTAAATGAGCATTTGAATCTTTTCATTGATTTGTCTGATAATGCTAAAAATACAGAAATTATGGTGGAAAAAGAGGAAGGCAAAAAAGAAAAAGTGCTTGAAATGAGCATTGAAGAGCTTGATCTTTCTGTACGTTCTTATAACTGTTTAAAACGTGCTGGCATAAATACCGTAGAAGATTTAGCAAATAAAACAGAAGAAGAAATGATGAAGGTAAGAAATCTAGGACGTAAGTCTTTAGAAGAAGTTCTTAATAAAATGGCAGAATTAGGCTTGGCTTTACGCCCAAGCGATGAATGATGCATTCTGTAAAATGGCTCAATGATATAAAAAGGATTATACTGTGCAAATAATTACACATATTTGTAATGAGGATAGCAATATGTCAGAAGATTTTTTTTCTATACAAAAAATAGATGACCTTTTTATAGATAATTACAATCAAAATGCAAATAGAAAACAAAATAGCAAAAAAAATGTGCTTGAAATGGGTATTGAAGAACTTGACTTAGAAGTACGTTCTTATAATTGTTTGAAACGTGCAGGTATTCACACAGTAGGAGATTTAATTGATAAAACAGAAGATGAAATCATAAAAGTGAAATATCTGGAACAAAGGTCATTAGAAGATATTCAATATCAATTAGCAAAGTTAGGTTTGACTTTACGCTCAAGCGATGGATAATAATATTCTGCAAAATTACGAAAAAACGTAATACCAAAGAGTTGTTTTTTCGGGTTCAGTTTTGCAGGCGATAACAAGGAGGATACAGATTATGCACGCATCTGGTTATAGAAAACTTGGACGCACATCATCACAAAGAAAGGCTCTTTTGAGAAACCAGGTAACAAATTTATTGTATCATGGTAAAATCAAAACAACTGAAACAAGAGCAAAAGAAGTGAGAAGAATTGCTGAAAAGCTGATTACATTGGCTATAAAAGAAAAAGATAACTTTGAAGAAGTAGAAGTTATGGCAAAAGTTGCTAAAAAAGATGCCAATGGCAAAAGAGTAAAAGAAATCGTGGACGGTAAAAAAGTGACTGTTTATGAAGAAAAGAAAAAAACAATCAAAAAAGATAAACCTTCCAGATTGAATGCAAGACGTAAAATATTAAGTGAGCTTTATCCTGTTACAGAAGTACCAAAAGATGGCAAAAAGAAAAGAAGTCTTACTAAAAAAGTAGATATGGCTGCAAAACTTTTTGATGAAATCGCTCCAAAATATGCTGACCGTAAAGGTGGATATACTAGAATGATTAAAATTGGTATGAGAAAAGGCGATGGCGCACCAGAAGTAATAATTGAATTAGTATAATGATAAAACCCTAGTATATTGCTAGGGTTTTTGCTTTTGGGAGGAATGACAATGAAAAAATGGATTTGTTTGATATTATCACTAGGTATATTATGTAATATACCCATTATACAGGTATTTGCAGAACAAACAGAACAAAATACTATAAAATGGCATAATCATATTACATTGACACCATCTCCATATACAGAACAAGATTTTGATAATAGTGGTGCTGTAACATTACGCACAGAATACAGCAAATATAATAATGATGTAGAGAATATTACATATATTTTTCAAAATAATACAGCAATGAGTCCAACATTTGGAATTGATACAGAATTAGAAATTTATTTGAATGAACAATGGTATCAAATACCCCTTCATAGAGGTATTGATGATGTAGCATTTGTAGTAAATGCAAAATCAGAAGCAAAAAATATGTTTCGGTGGAATATAGAAGATTATGATTTGTCAGAAGGAAAATATCGTATCATAAAAGAATTGAGTGATATGCAATATGGTAAATTGGGGGCATTTGGTAAAAAGAAATATTATGCAGTATTTGAAATAAAAAATCTTACTGCTCAAAAAAGTATACCCCAACATACCATTATGTGGAATGATATGGAATTAAAATCAACAAAATATAGTAAACAGGATTTTGACAGAAGCAATGATGTAGAATTTTATACACAACATACTGTATATGATAAAGACATCAAAAGAATTGCATATATGATTGAAAATCATACAGCATTAGAACTAAATTATGGTTATCATGATGAATTAGAGGTATTTTTAAATGGAGAATGGTATGAAATACCTCTTCATAGAGATATAGATGATACAGCAATGACATTACGTGCAAATGGAAAAATAGGAGATGTATTTTACTGGAATAAAGAAGAGTATGATTTGCCAGAAGGAAAATATCGTATGATAAAAGAATTAAACGATTTTGTAGGCGGTGTAGCAGGGGAATTTGGAAAAAGAAGGTATTATGCAGTATTTGAAATAGGAGATTCTCAGTATACAAATGATACACCTTATGGTTATGACAAATTGGAGCATTTGCCCAAAGAGTATACACAACAAATGGCAATCAAAAATGATGATGTGGTATTGATAGAAGGAGGAAAATCGATAAATACAGGAAATATACAATATTTTATGGAAGATGTTGCGTTAGGTTTGCCTTCTTTTTTGAGAATAACGAGATATTTAAAAAACGGTGATGTGATAATAACAGATTTGGAATATACGAATTGGGGAGATACTTGGACAAAGGGTTTTGGATATGAATATTATTATACTTGTGACAGCACAAGAACAAAAAATAATACGATTGCTACGGAAGTATATCCCTATATTATTACAGATGGGAATAACGCTTATTTGAGTCATTGGTCGAGTTGGGAAAATAAACAAAAATATCAAGGAGAATCAGTAAAATATTTATTTTCAAAATCAAATGGACAGTTGGCAGAAAATGCTATAAAACAAATAGAAAATGATATGAAAGAACGTATGAATAGACAGAGTGCGGAATATAAAATGTTAAAAAGAGGAAAAGAGTATCATGATTGTGATACATTTTATTTTAGAAGAGAGAAAAACACAGAATATATTTTGCAAATGGAAAGAAATAAAGGACGAAAAAATCCCCAAATTACAGATATAAAATGGTATGATGAAGGAAAGTTTTTGATAAAATTAGTTTCAGATGATAGAAAAGAGGGCTATCGTGCGTTATATGACATACGTTATAAAAGCGTAACAGAATGTTAATGATATTTTTTGATATTTTTGCGACTAGTAAAACATTGTTTTATTAGTCGCAAATTTTTTTAATAGTGATAATAAAATGTTTTTGTTTTTTCATTCTAATAAAATGTGGGAGGAGTATAATTATAACGTACTACCATAATAGCATATTTTACAGGAACATATAATATACCATCTTTCATTTCTGCATTGACTGGCATTTGTATGCTGTCTTTTATTGCTTTGGGAGAATAATCTTTATGATATGCATCAAAAATTTGTGCTATATTTGATTGATTTTGAAATATCGCATTTCTTTCATAAATCATTGTTGCGCATTGTTTTTTGCATTCCATAGTAAGTTCCTTAATATATCATAAGTATCATGATATCTATAACTATAACAATAAGAATTTTCTACATATTCATCATATTTTTCATTTGGTAAATAATACGTCCCTCTTTCTGTTTCTTCTACATAAATATAGTCAGGAATTTCTTTATTTTGTTGTTCAGCAAATACTATATTTGCAAAAAGCAATATAAATATACAGAAAAAAGAATAAAAACGTATTTTTTTCATGTTATCACTCCTTTTGTTACAAAATAAAAAGACATTATCAATACAGTATACTATTAGTATAACACAATATGGTATTGATATTAATACAATATGGAAATTGTAACATAGTTTTAATATATAAGTGTTTTCTACCAGAAAATCAACTTTTAAAAAATTTTAATATTGTGTAGTATTTTTTGTTTAAAATGACTATTGAACGCTGTCTAAACCTGCAAGCTTTTTTGAAAAAAAGCTTGACAAAAAACTTTAAATCGCCTACAGCGAACAAAAATTGATTTGTGTGTGTTTTCTATGAAAATGATTGCTTTTTCAAATAGAATACATTATACTATTTCTAGCTGTGAGCATATTGCCATAGACTACAATAACAGGCGGTGGAAATATGGAAATGATAAAAGCCGATAATCTGTCTTATGAATATATTAAAATTACAGAAACAGAAAAAGGCACAAAACAAGAAAACATATTAGCATTAAATCATGTTAATCTGTCCATTGAACAGGGGAGCTTTGTTGCAGTATTAGGACATAATGGCTCTGGAAAATCCACATTTGCAAAACATATCAATGCTTTGGTGCGTCCTACAGAGGGTGTATTGTGGGTAAATGGATATGATACAAAAAATGAGGAATTGATTTGGGATATTAGACAAAGTGCAGGTATGGTATTTCAAAATCCAGATAATCAATTAGTTGCCACAGTAGTAGAAGAAGATATTGCTTTTGGTCCTGAAAATATGGGTGTACCTTCTGAAGAAATACGAAAAAGAGTAGATGAAGCACTACAAGCAGTAGGTATGTTGGAATATAAAGAACATAGTCCGTCAAAACTATCAGGAGGGCAGAAACAAAGAATTGCCATTGCGGGTGTGCTTGCTATGAAACCTAAATGCATTGTTTTTGATGAGCCTACAGCAATGCTAGACCCAGTGGGCAGAAAAGACGTTATGGAAACCATATTGCGCCTAAATAAACAAGAAGGCATGACAATTATATTGATAACACACTACATGGATGAGGCGGTACAAGCTGAAAAAGTGTTTGTAATAGATGATGGTAACATTGTGCTGGAAGGAACGCCAAAACAAGTATTTCCTCAGGTAGAAACATTAAAAAGCTATGGGCTGGACGTGCCTCAAGTGACAGAAACAGCACATGAATTGAAAAAAATGGGTATAGAGATAGCAGAAGATATTTTGACTATAAAAGAAATGGTAGGTGCGATATGTCAATTAAAATCAACCATTTAAAACACGTCTATAATGCAGGAACAATATTTGAAAAAACCGCTTTATATGATATTAATATTACAATACAAACAGGAGAATTTATAGGGCTGATAGGACATACGGGTTCTGGAAAATCTACATTGATACAGCATTTGAATGGTACAATTTCCCCTACGGAGGGTGAAATATTACTTGATGATGAAAATATACACAAAGATAAAGCAAAATTGAGAGAAGTTAGACAAAGGATAGGACTTGCTTTTCAATATCCAGAGCATCAGCTTTTTGAAATAACAGTATATAAAGATGTTGCTTTTGGTCCAAGCAATATGAAACTTTCAGAACAGGAAATTGACAAAAGGGTAAGAGAGGCGTTACAGACAGTAGGGCTTTCTGAAAGCGTATATGAAAAATCTCCTTTTGAATTATCAGGGGGACAAAAAAGACGTGTAGCAATCGCTGGAGTACTTGCCATGAATCCAGAGGTATTGATATTGGACGAACCAACCGCAGGATTAGACCCAAAAGGCAGAGATGAAATATTATATGCTATTAAAAAGCTACATGAAAAAAGAGGTATCACAATTATACTGGTATCTCACAGTATGGAAGATGTAGCAAAATTGGCAGACAGGTTGATTGTTATGGAAAAAGGTCGTGTAGCAATGACAGGTACACCAAAAGAAGTATTTGCACGAGTAGAGGAACTAGAGAAAATAGGACTTGCTGCACCTCAAATTAGTTATGTTTTAGCAGAATTAAAACAAAAAGGGTATGACTTGCCTAATGATATTTATACAGTAGAGGAAGCTGTAAAAGCGTTATATACATTATTAAAAGGGGAGGAAAAATTATGATTAGAGATATTACAATAGGACAATATTATCCTGTGAACTCTCCTATACATCGTATGAACGCAAGAGTGAAGTTAATTATTACATTTTTGTTTATTGTGACATTGTTTACAGTAAATACATTTTTAGGCTATTTATTTGTAGTGCTGTGTATGGCAGCAGTGATTAAAACGTCAAAAGTACCTTTGAAATTTATGTTAAAAGGTATTAAAGGAATATTTATTATTATTGCTTTTACAGCATTTATAAATGTTTTTATGACAAGAGGAGAAAATATATTATTTGAATGGGGTATATTTACTGTTACAACAGAGAGTATACTGATAGCAATTAAAATGTGTATCAGACTTGTATTACTTGTGATAGGTTCTTCTATATTGACATTAACAACAACGCCTATACAATTAACAGATGCCATAGAATATATATTGCGTCCTTTTAAAAAAATAGGTGTACCAGCACATGAAATTGCTATGATGATGACCATTGCGCTCCGTTTTATCCCTACGCTTTTGGACGAGACAGATAAAATTATGAAAGCGCAGCAGGCAAGAGGAGCAGATTTTGACAGTGGCAATCTTTTACAAAGAGCAAAAAGTTTAATACCAATATTAGTACCATTATTTATATCTGCATTCCGTCGTGCTGATGAATTGGCTATGGCCATGGAGGCAAGATGTTATCATGGTGATGAAAATAGAACACGTATGAATGTTATGGTATTAAAGCAGTCAGATTATAAAGCGATTGTAATATTAGTAGCATATTGTATTGCATTAATAGTATTACGTTTTGCAACAACACGATATTTTATAATATAAGTGGTGATAGTATGAAAAAAAGAATATTATTTACCATTGCCTATGATGGTACAGAATATGCAGGGTGGCAAAAACAAAAATATGATAGTGTGAAAACAGTGCAGGGTACGTTGGAATGTGCTTGTAAAAAGCTGTTTGGACAGCAGTATATAGAAATAATTGGAGCGAGCAGAACAGATGCAGGTGTTCATGCTATGGGACAAAGAGCAGTAATTGATGTTGAAACATCTATACCTGTAAAAAAAATTCCTTTTGCTATACGTTCTTTATTGCCAGATGATATTGTAATAAGAAATGCAGAAGAAGTGGCTGAAAATTTTCACCCTAGATATGACTGTATCAAAAAAACATATTGTTATACGTTTTATATTGATGAATTTCAAAATCCTATGTTTAGAAAATATAGTGTATTTGTTCCTCAAATGTTGGATATACTTGCTATGAAACAAGCTACAAAATATTTAATAGGGAAACATGATTTTAAATGTTTTTGTGCTTCAGGGAGTAATGTAAGCAGTACTGTCAGAACAATATTTGACTGTAATATAGAACAAAAAGGGAATTTTGTAACAATTACTATTACAGGAGATGGATTTTTATATAATATGGTAAGAATTATAGCAGGAACATTACTTGATGTGGGAAAAGGTAATAAAAATCCCGAAGATATGATTGCTATAATAGAAAGCAAAGACAGAACAAAAGCAGGCATGACAGCACCAGCAAAAGCATTGACATTACTTGAAATTTATTATTGACAATTATGTATTTTTGTAATATAATAATTAGCGTTGTATTGATTTGACTTTAGAGCCTTTTGGCTTTAAATATATGTTTCACAGTGGGACTCAATAAGTTATGCTTTGTCATAATGGAGATTATGTGTTGCTGTTTCCCATAGCAGTGCATAAAGTCAACGAGTCAAAAGTATATTAAGGGAGGTAAAATACTATGAGAACAACATACATAGCGAAAATCGCTGATGTAGAAAGAAAATGGTATGTTGTAGATGCAACAGACAAAACATTAGGACGTTTGGCATCTGAAATCGCAACCATTTTGAGAGGAAAAAACAAACCAATGTATGCACCAAATATTGATGCAGGTGACTATGTTATTGTTATCAATGCAGAAAAAGTAGCAGTAACAGGCAAAAAATTAGACCAAAAGGTATACACACATCATAGTGGTTATGTTGGTGGTTTAAAAACAATTACACTCAAAAAACAATTAGAGAAAAAACCAGAAGAAGTATTGAAACACGCTGTAAAAGGTATGCTTCCTAAAAACGCTCTGGGCAGAAAAATGTTCAGTAAACTTCATGTTTATGCTGGTCCAGAACACGCACACGCAGCACAAAAACCAGAAGTATTGGAATTAAAATTTTAATAGGAGGAGGAAGCAAATATGGCAGCAGCTAGATATTATGGTACAGGTAGAAGAAAATCTTCCGTTGCAAGAGTATATTTAATGCCAGGTAGCGGTAAAATTACAATCAATAAAAGAGATATTGATGACTATTTCGGTATGGAAACATTGAAATTGATTGTACGTCAGCCATTAGAATTAACAGAAACAACAGCAAAATTTGATGTGCTTGTAAATGTATATGGTGGCGGTTTTACAGGACAAGCAGGTGCTATTAGACATGGTATTTCAAGAGCATTGTTGGAAGCAGATGCAGATTATAGACCAGCTTTGAAAAAAGCAGGTTATTTGACTCGTGACCCAAGAATGAAAGAAAGAAAGAAATACGGACTCAAAGCAGCAAGACGTGCACCTCAGTTCAGCAAGAGATAATTTTACAAAAAACAATACCCCCAAGAATGTTGTATTCTTGGGGATTTTTTTATTTCTATTGCTGTGAAATTGTTAAAATTTTTATTTGATAGTAACACGTTAGTAACAATATAGTAACACTAAATTTTATTAATTGCTTGTAATTTAATAGGTAATTCTAAATGAGTATAAACCGTTTCTGTAATACCTTGCCCCTTATGCCCTACAATTTTTTTAATAATTCGTTCATCTACGCCTGATTTTGTGAGAAGGGATACACAAGTGTGCCTGGTATCGTGAGGGCGATGATTCTGAATGTTAAGCGTGTTTATAATAGGTGTCCAATAAGAGTCATAATAATTTCTGTATAAAAAGTGTTTATTTTCAGGTGTGCAGATAATAAAATCACAATTTCTTGAAAGCCAATATTCAAAAAATGGAACGATTTTTTCTGCAATAGGAACTTCTCTAATGCCAGATTTTGTTTTAGCCTCTTTGATATAAAACCATCTTTCAGCAATATGAATATCTTCTTTTTTTAAGTTGAGTAATTCGCTGATTCTGCAACCAGT
>OFHA01001171.1_pt1 | contig 19394 bp, 16 predicted proteins | sample 1521891 | NCBI WGS metagenome assembly OFHA01 (sample SAMEA3504089, study PRJEB24116) | mouse gut metagenome | biome: mouse gut; feature: mouse-associated habitat; material: faeces | place: Denmark | collected 2011
GACGGGTGCCCAGAGTGTATGTCAGAGAGGGAAAGATTCTGTGCACCAGGGACAATTATCAGGATTTTTAACGGTATCTGAATACCTTCTTACAATACGGTTATACTACTTATTAAACAAACGCGGCCACGCATTGCGGTCAGCTTATTGTAATAAAAATATCCTATTGGAATGAAGGGTGTGTGAAGAAAGTGAGAAGAGGGGATATTTACTATGCAGATCTGCGTCCGGTGGTAGGTTCCGAACAGGGCGGCATCAGGCCGGTGCTTATTATACAGAATGATGTGGGCAACAGGCACAGTCCCACCGTTATATGCGCAGCCATTACATCGAAAATGAATAAGGCGAAGCTACCTACCCATATAGAATTAAGCGCCGGGAAATACGATATGGTCAAGGATTCGGTGATTCTGCTGGAACAGCTAAGAACCATAGACAAAAAAAGGCTTAAAGACAGGGTGTGCCATCTGGACGAAGATATTATGGGACAGGTAAACCGCGGGCTTATGATAAGTCTGGAACTGGATACATAAACAGGATTGATTCCGGCGGTTGGCAGACCTTGACGATAGGGGCAGGAAATGGTATAGTTTATTTTGAATTATTATGCAAAAAGGGAGATGAAAAGATGGATGATGGCGGGCCTACGGCCAGTTGGATTATTTTTTTCGCTTTATTGTTGACGGATATGCTTTTTTATGGATTTGGCGCAGCGGTAAAGGAACTAAGTTCCAAAGAACTTGCAGACCGGATTCAGGAGACGGGAAGCCAGAAGGCGAAGCGGCTTTATGAGATCACCGTAAATCCCGAGCAGTATATAAATACCGTCCAGTTGGTGGTGACGCTGATCAATCTGGTTATGGGAGGTTTTTTCCTGCGGGTGTTCGGCACTGTGACAAAGGGAATTCTGGAAAAGGGCGCTTCCTCTTACCTGTCGGGTATAGCGGCGGCGCCGGTGGCGCTCTCCGGAGCAGCGCTTATCTTAGCCGGAGCAGTACTGTTATACATTCTGCTGACCTTCGGCGTACTGATACCAAAGAGGCTGGGGATGAAATTTGCTTCCCAGTGGGCGTTTGCCTGTATCAACCCTATTTATTACATAACCAGAATATTCAGTCCCGTGACAGGACTGGTTTCTGTGACAGCCCGGGGGATCTTAAGGATATTCGGCATCCATACGGATAAGGATTCAGAGGATGTGACGGAAGAGGAGATCATTTCCATGGTCAATGAAGGGCATGAGCAGGGCGTGCTGATGGCTTCCGAGGCGGAAATGATCAACAAGATCTTTGAGTTTGGGGATAAGGAAACCAAGGATATTATGACCCACAGGTCAAATATTCTTGCAATTGACCGGAATATGCTGCTGGGAGAAGCAATCGACTATATGCTCAGTGAAAGCAAAAGCCGTTTCCCTGTTTTTGAAGAAAATATTGACCATATGATCGGGATTCTGCATTTCAGGGATGCCATGCGCGCCCACAGGGTAAGCGGCAATATGGAACTTCCGGTGGGGGATATTGAGGGCCTGATCAGGGATGTGATGTTTGTGCCCGAAACGAAAAATATCGATGCCCTGTTTGAAACCATGCAGCATACCAAGACCCAGATGGTCATTGTGGTGGACGAGTACGGACAGACTACGGGACTGGTTGCCATGGAAGATATTTTAGAAGAAATCGTGGGAAATATCATGGACGAGTATGATGAGGAGGAAGGACACATAGAAGAAACCGAAAATGAAGACGAATATATAATAGAAGGGATCACTCCTTTGGAGGAACTGGAAGAACGGTTTGAAATTACCTTTAAGGAGGAAGCCTTTGAAACCCTGAACGGATTTATGATTTCCAAGATGGACAAGATCCCAGAGCAGGACGAAGAATTTTCCATTGATGTGGCGGGATACAATTTTAAGATTCTCCATGTGGAAAACCGTATGATCAAAAGCGTTCTGGTGACCAGACTGCCAGAGAAGCAGAGGAAAAGTGACAAAGATGAGAATAAAGATAAGGATGTAGAAAAGAAACAGGAGTAAAAAGGAGAAGAATTATGTCAGGACATTCAAAGTTTGCAAATATTAAGCACAAAAAGGAAAAAAATGATGCCGCAAAAGGCAAGATTTTTACAATTCTGGGAAGGGAAATTGCGGTAGCTGTCAAGGAAGGCGGCCCGGACCCTTCCAACAATTCCAAACTGGCCCAGGTCATTGCCAAGGCAAAGTCCAACAATATGCCCAATGATACCATCGAAAGAGGAATTAAAAAGGCGGCCGGGGATATGGGAAATGTAAACTACAAATACATTACCTATGAGGGGTACGGTCCTAACGGCATAGCCATTATTGTGGATGCGCTTACAGACAACCAGAACAGGACCGCTGCAAATGTAAGAAATGCCTTTACAAAGGGGAACGGCAATGTGGGAACGCCTGGCTGTGTATCCTTTATGTTTGACCGGAAAGGGCAGATTATCATAGACAAGGAAGAGTATGAGGGTGATGCAGATGAACTGATGATGCTTGCCTTAGACGCAGGGGCGGAGGATTTTGCCGAGGAAGAGGACAGCTATGAGGTGATTACGCCGCCAGAGGATTTTGATAAAGTACACAAGGCATTGCAGGAGGCGGGGATTCCCACTGTTTCCGCAGAAGTTACCATGATCCCACAAAATTATGTGGAGCTTACCGACGAGACGGCCATTAAGGGCTTGCAGAAGATCCTTGACCTTCTGGATGATGACGACGATGTACAGGCCGTTTACCACAATTGGGATGAATAAGAAGACGGAAAAACTGTTTTATCCTCTGGGCATACTGGCCCTTGGGGCTGGAAAACTGTGGTACTATGCCTTAGCCGGGCCGGGGGTAGTGGATAGCCATGGATATTATGGGGAAGCGGTTATCCGGTTACAGCAGGAAGGCACCATATACTTTTCCGGGCTTGCCTGTGTCTATACGGAAACGCTGTCAGATATTTTCCCCTTTGTGGGAAACCGCATAGAAGCTGCCGGTATCTGCCAGCTCCTTTTTCAGGTGGCCTGGCTGGAGGCCCTGTTTGTAGGCATGGGAATGATTTTCGGGAAGGCGGCAGGGGCTGTAACCGCAGGGAGCCTCGCCCTTTCCCCGTGGATTGGGGAAACTTTGTTTGAGATTTGCCCGGAAAATTTTTATATGCTGCACTGGAGCGTTGTGGCAGTGGTATTTGGCAGCCTGGCCTTGCGGATGAAATTTGCCGGATGGTGCGCTGACAAGTGGGAGGCGCTTTACCTTTTGCTGGCCGGCCTTTACATGGGGCTTGTCTGCTATTGGAACTGGCTTGGCTTTTTCTTGTGCCTTCCGGCGGGGTATTTGCTGGCAAAGGCTTATTTTGCGTATGGGAGAAAAGGGCTGGCAACTGCGGCGTTGGCGGCAGGGCTGTTTTTGGGTGTAACTCTTGGATTTTTTACTGTACTGTCAGTGGATGCGGGATTGACCGGTACCACAGGGGCAAAGCAGTTTATTCGCTGGTTCCGGGAGATCCGCCAGCCAGGGGGAGGGAGCCAGGATATGGATATCTGCCTGGCACTGTGGCTGGCAGGGGGGCTTCTGGCAGGCGTGTTCTCCCAGTGGGCATTTTGGTGCCTGGGCAGGAAAGAAGTTACAGGAGGCATGGAAAAAGTGGCGGATGCAAAAAATACGGCAGAAGAGGAAGGGCAGGGCAATTATATTGTGACCCAGGATGGCAGGAGGATCAGGCTCCTGGACAATCCCCTGCCGGGACCGAAAAAGCATGTAAAGAGAAAGATGAGCTTTGATATTGAAGAGGTCGGGGATTTGGAAGAGCTTGCGGATGTGGCTGGGAAAGAGCAGTGGCAAGGGATTGGCCGGGAAGAAGCGGAGGAAAAACCTGATCTTTTGGAGGAACGGCCTTTACAGGACGGGTTCAGGGAGGAGCTGTCCGGGGAAGAGGACGATTTTGATTTCCAGATCAGCCAGGGGGACGACTTTGACTTGTAATAAAAAGGCACTTTTGGCCCTGTAAAACCTTACGTATAAAAAACATATAAAAAACCATACTAATAAGGACTGCCAGGGCAGTTCTTATTTTTACAATAAACTGGCCTGGCAGTGTTTACTTGGAAATAATTACTTGATCAGGAGAGGTTTTTTATATGGCATCAAAAAAAGTTGAAGAAGAAAAGCATCGAAGTGAGAAAATTGAGGAAACAGGGCAGGTAACTCTGGACAAAAACGGGAAAGCCCATTCCATTCACCTGATTTCGGTAATCGGGGAGGTGGAAGGGCATGACAATCTCAGTAACAATTCCAAAACCACCAAATACGAACATATTCTTCCAGAGCTGGCGGCCATAGAGGACAGCCAGGATATTGACGGGGTATTGATTTTATTAAACACCATGGGCGGGGATGTGGAGGCCGGGCTGGCCATTGCGGAAATGATCGCATCCTTAAGCAAGCCTACGGTGTCTTTGGTGCTGGGGGGGAGCCACTCTATCGGGGTACCAATTGCGGTGAGCACAGATTATTCCTACATTGTCCCTACAGGGACTATGGTCATCCATCCGGTGAGAATGAACGGGATGGTAATTGGCGTCCCCCAGACCTTTGACTATTTCAGGCAGATCCAAAACAGAATTACCGGGTTTGTATGCGGCCACTGCCGGATAAACAAGGCCAGGTTTGAAGAGCTGATGATGGAAACCGGCGTCCTGACAAAGGATGTAGGAACTATATTGGTGGGGGAGGAAGCAGTATCCGAAGGGATTATCAATGAAACCGGCGGTATCCATGAGGCCATGGAAAAGCTCCATCAACTGATATCCAAAAGAAAAAAGGAGAAGGATAAAAAATAAACGGGAGAGCGGAATGACAATTGTTTTATTACGAAATACGGTTTGCTAGTGACAAGGTTTGAGTTAAATGCTATACTGTATAAGATTATGTGGATGTGTTTAAGGTACAAAAGGGGTTTTGAAGCATGGCACAGACAAAGAAAAACACAACAGGAAGAAGCGGTACATCAGGTACAAAGAAGAGTTCAGGAAGCGGGACCCGCCAGAGAAAATCCACTGGTTCACGTAATAATACCAAAAGGCCGGAACCCATGGATGTGGCCATCCGGGACGAAATCCTGCTGCTTGTACTTTTGGCAATAGCGATATTTTTATTTTTATGTAACTTTGGTGTGGGTGGTGTGGTGGGGAAAACGCTCAGCGGTGTTATGTTCGGCATTTTCGGGCTGACTGCTTACATCATGCCGCTGGCAATGTTTGTAATGATTGCTTTTGGGATGGTGAACAGCGGAAACGTTATTGCTGCGCGGAAGCTGGTAGCAGGGGTAATGCTGTTTTTAATGACAGGGATATTGCTGGATTTGTTTACAGGAGCGCCGGAATCGGCGGATAGCTATCAGCTAAAGGAAATTTACGAAAGGTGCAGCGAAAGCCATGGAGGAGGAGGCATCATTGGCGGTTCCCTGGCATATTTGTGCTATCATTTCCTGGGCATGATTGGCACGGTTCTTTTGATTCTGGTAGCGGCAATCATTTCCGTGGTGGTCCTTACAGAAAAGTCCTTTATGTCCGGGGTGAAAAAGGGCGGCAGGAAGGTTTATGAGCGGTCCCGGGAGGACGCCGCTTACAGAAGAGAGCGGGCAAGGGCACGCAGGGAGGAAATAGAGGAAGAAAGAAGGCAGCGGGAGGAGGAACGCAGGCTCCGGGAGGAAGAGAGGGAGAATGAAAAAATCCTCCGCATGGATAAAAAGGTTTCAGGGGTAATGATGGATACGGCCCTGGGGGCCAAAGAGGAAGAAAAGGTTAAGGAAAGGGATGATATCCATGAGATTAACCTTACGGATTTTGAAGAGCAGATAGAGCAGGCAGAGGAAGAAACCGAACCGGCAGATTCCCGGGAGATGGGCGGATTTGATTTTGACAATGTAAAAATCAATGGTATATATCTGAAAGAAGAGGAAGGCAATGACGAGCTCTCGGAGATTACTTTCGAGGGCTGGGAAGAGGAAGGGAGCGGGGAGGCACAGGATCCGCAAAGCCCTGCCAGGGGAATGCTGGCGGAGGATGAGGAACCAGCCGGGGAGGCAATGGAGCCTGGTTCCCGGGAAGTTTCCCGGCATTGGGAAGAGCCTGTGTATGAGGAGCCGGAACCGGAAGAAGAGCCGCCCCAAGGGACCCATTCACTACCCAAAGCTATTGAGGAAAAGAAGGCTGCCAGCCAGGGGATCCCAGGGGGCAGCCAGCTTCAGCCTGGCTCCCAAAGCACGGTTTCCATGCCAAAAGAGCGTATTCCCAGAAAATACATATTCCCGCCTGTGGGTATGCTGGCCAAACCCACCGCAGGTGCGGGAGGGGATTCTGCCCGTGAACTGAAGGAAACAGCCCGTAAATTGCAAAAGACCCTGGAAACCTTTGGCGTCCGGGTGCAAATTACGGATATCAGCCAGGGGCCTTCGGTTACAAGATTTGAGTTACAGCCGGAACAGGGAGTAAAGGTCAGTAAGATTGTTGGGCTGTCAGATGATATCAAACTAAACCTTGCGGCCACGGATATCCGTATTGAAGCGCCCATTCCCGGCAAGGCGGCGGTGGGCATTGAGGTTCCCAATAAGGAAAATATGATGGTATCCCTGCGGGAGCTGTTAGAGAGCAAAGAGTTCAAAGAGTTCCCCTCCGAGCTTGCATTTGCTGTGGGGAAGGATATTGGCGGCAAAGTGGTGGTAACGGATATCGCTAAAATGCCACATATGCTGATTGCAGGGGCCACCGGCTCCGGTAAGTCGGTTTGTATTAATACCCTGATTATGAGTATTTTGTACAAAGCACGGCCGGAGGATGTGAAACTGATCATGGTGGATCCTAAGGTGGTGGAGCTTAGCGTATATAACGGCATCCCCCATCTATTGGTGCCTGTGGTGACAGATCCCAAGAAAGCCTCTGCGGCGCTCCAGTGGGGAGTGGCGGAAATGACCGACAGATACCAGAAGTTTGCGGATCTTAATGTGAGAAATATCAAAGGTTATAACAAGAAAGTAGAGGAACTGCGGGAAAAGGGCGGCGGGGAAGGGATGGAAAAGCTGCCCTGCATTGTGATTATTGTAGATGAGCTGGCAGATCTAATGATGGTCTGCCCGGGAGAGGTGGAGGAGTCTATCTGCCGTCTGGCACAGCTTGCAAGGGCTGCGGGCATTCATCTGATTATTGCTACCCAGCGTCCTTCAGTGGATGTAATTACCGGGCTGATCAAGGCGAATATGCCAAGCCGTGTGGCTTTTAGCGTATCCAGCGGCGTGGATTCCCGTACCATACTGGATATGGCCGGTGCGGAAAAGCTTCTTGGAAAAGGGGATATGCTTTTTTATCCCCAGGGCTATGCCAAGCCAGCCAGGGTACAGGGCGCTTTTGTTTCCGACAAGGAAGTGTCCGATGTGGTTGAGTTTTTGAAAAACCAGACCCTGGGCAATATTTATAATACGGATATCCAGGAAAAGATCTCCACCCTGGGGACGGGAAATGGCGGAACCACTGGGGGAGATGGCGGAGAGCGGGACCAGTATTTTGTGGAAGCGGCAAAGTTTATTATTGAGAAGGATAAAGCTTCTATTGGAATGCTCCAGCGTATGTTTAAAATCGGCTTTAACAGGGCAGCCAGGATCATGGACCAGCTCTGTGAGGCGGGGGTGGTAGGGGAAGAGGAAGGAACCAAGCCCCGGAAAATATTAATGAGCCAGGAACAGTTTGAACAGTATATGGAAGAGGCGGGATAAGATAAGGAGGATGGGCCGCCAAAGAGAACAAAACCATCACAGCCGCAGGTATTGCCTGCAGGCAGAACATTGGTGAAGTATCGCAGGCAGGGCCTGCGATATGCGGGAGGTAAAATAATGAAAACAGATATTCAGATCGCGCAGGAAGCAGTACTTTCTCCAGTGGCAGAGATTGCAGGAAAGCTTCAGATTTCCCCGGAGGAACTGGAATTATATGGCCCATATAAAGCGAAAATTTCCGATAAGTATATGGAGAGGATTTCCCACAACCCGGAGGGGAAGCTGATCCTGGTCACTGCAATCAACCCCACCCCCGCAGGGGAGGGAAAAACCACCACCAGCGTGGGCCTGGGGCAGGCTTTTGGCAAAATGGGGAAAAAAGCAGTGATTGCCCTGCGGGAGCCTTCCCTTGGGCCTTGTTTTGGGATAAAGGGCGGGGCTGCAGGGGGCGGATATGCCCAGGTGGTCCCTATGGAAGATCTGAACCTTCATTTTACAGGGGATTTCCACGCCATTACTTCTGCAAATAACCTTCTGGCGGCGATTCTAGATAACCATATCCAGCAGGGAAATGAACTGGGGATTGATACCAGGTCGGTGGTCTGGAAAAGATGCCTGGATATGAATGACAGGGTTTTGCGGAACGTGGTAGTAGGCCTTGGGAATAAGATGGACGGGACGGTAAGGGAAGACCATTTTGTTATCACTGTGGCTTCGGAGATTATGGCGGTTCTCTGCCTTGCTTTGGATATGCAGGATTTAAAGCAGCGGCTGGGAAGGATGGTGGTTGCTTATAACTACCAGGGAGAGCCGGTCACTGCCAGGGATTTGCAGGCGGTAGGCGCTATGGCGGCGCTGCTTAAGGACGCCATGAAGCCAAACCTGGTCCAGACCCTGGAACATACCCCTGCCCTTGTGCATGGAGGCCCTTTTGCCAATATTGCCCATGGCTGCAATTCCGTCCGCGCTACGAAGGCAGCTTTGGGAATGGCGGATTATGTGGTTACAGAAGCTGGGTTTGGGGCAGACCTGGGAGCGGAGAAATTTTTTGACATTAAGTGCAGGGCGGCGGGGCTTAAACCGGATGTTGCGGTGCTGGTAGCTACCGTCCGGGCGCTGAAATATAATGGCGGCGTCCCCAAAGCAGAGCTTGGGAATGAAAACCTAAAAGCCCTGGAGGGGGGGATCGCCAATCTGGAAAAACATATGGAAAACCTGTTAAAATATGGGGTTCCTGTAGTGGTAACGCTTAATGCCTTTGTCACGGACACAGAGGCAGAAACTGCTTATGTAAAACAATTCTGCCAGAGCCGGGGATGTGAATTCGCCCTTTCAAGAGTATGGGAGCTGGGAGGGGAAGGCGGCAGGGAACTGGCGGAAAAGATCCTGGAAACCTTAGAGAAAAAGGAAAGCCATTTTCATCTGTTATATGAAGATGAGAGGAGCCTGAAAGAAAAAATTGAAACCATCGCAGGTGAGATTTACGGTGCCAGCGGCGTAAACTATACCTCTGCGGCACAGAAGCAGCTTGAGAAGCTGGAAGGGCTGGGCTTTGGGAATCTTCCTATCTGTATGGCCAAAACCCAGTATTCCCTTTCTGATGACCCGGCGCTTCTGGGACGGCCGGAAAATTTCAGCATTAATGTAAGGGAGGCTTATGTTTCTGCAGGTGCGGGCTTTGTGGTAGTACTCACAGGGGAAGTTATGACTATGCCGGGACTACCCAAAAAACCTGCTGCCTTTTCCATAGATGTGGACGGGAGCGGCATGATTACCGGATTATTTTAGAAAGGACAGGGCAGGAATGGCCAGGATAATTGATGGGAAAAAAATTTCCCTCCAGATAAAGGATGAGTTGAAAGAAAGGGTACAGGCACTGAAAGAAAAGGGCCGGGAGGTCACCCTGGCAGTGATCCAGGTAGGGGAGGATCCCGCTTCCAGTGTTTATGTAAGGAATAAGAAAAAGGGCTGTGAATATATAGGGATCGGCTCCCTGTCCTATGAGCTTCCGGAAGATATCCCTATGCAGGAGCTTCTGGCGCTGATTGGGGAATTAAATGAAAGGGAGGACGTAAACGGCATTCTGGTGCAGCTTCCCCTGCCATCCCATATGGATGAGGACGCAGTAATCAGGGCTATCAGCCCCCAAAAGGATGTGGACGGCTTTCATCCCCAGAGTGTCGGCGCCCTCTGTATTGGGCAGCCTGGGTTCGTATCCTGTACCCCGGCGGGGATTATCCAGCTTTTAAAGCGCAGCGGCATTGAAATTGCAGGGAAAGAATGCGTTGTCCTTGGCAGAAGCAATATTGTAGGGAAACCGATGGGAATATTGCTCCTGCGGGAAAACGGGACGGTAACCATTGCCCATTCCAAAACAGAGAATCTAAAGGAGGTTACATCCCGGGCGGATATTCTGATTGCGGCGGTTGGAAAACCTAAAATGGTTACCAGGGAATATGTAAAAGAAGGGGCTGTTGTGATTGATGTGGGCATTAACAGGGACGGGGATAATAAGCTTTGCGGCGACGTGGACTTTGAGGATGTGGAGCCGGTCTGCAGCGCCATCACCCCTGTGCCTGGGGGCGTTGGCCCCATGACCATTGCCATGCTCCTTTATAATTGTGTTGCATCGGCGGGTTGATTCTATATGCTGCGAAGGAAGGGAGGCAGATATGAAGTGTCCCAATTGTGGCTGCGAGATACCGGACGGGTATCTTTACTGTGAAAAGTGCGGCAGCGAAATCCAGATGGTACCGGACTTTGAGCCGGAAATCGAAAACAGCATAATAGAAACCTTATCCACTGTGGCGGAAGAAATTGAGGGCGGCAGCTTAGCGGAGAAAATAAAGGAGCACAAAAAGCCCAAGGATTCCTTAAAAAAAACGGAACAAAAGGAGAAAAAAGCAAAAAAGAAAAAGGAAACAATATTGCCGGAAGAACCTGGGAAAAACTGGCTGCTGGCAAGCCTGATCAGCTTTGTTGCGGTAATTCTCACTGCGGCGCTGGTGTCTATTTATATGTACCACAAATACTCTTTTACATATCAGATAAAAAAGGCCAGGGAATATGCCCAGTCCCAGGATTATGAAATGGCAGTTGCCTATCTGGAAAGGGCAAGGGCATTGAATGCGGATGTAAAGGATATTGATTTCCTGGAATCCAATTATTATTATCATCTGGGTGAGAAGCAAAAGGCCGTGGATGTGCTGCAGGAGCTCCTGGACAGGGGGCATCTGGAATTTGAGGACAGGGAAGAGGTCTATGCCAGCATGGTCACCATTTATGATGAAGAAAAAAAATATGAGGAGATCAATGCACTGCTTTTATCCTGCAAGGACGATGTGATTGTGAACCAATACCAGAAATATATGGCTATGGAGCCTGAGTTTGGCTATATCTCAGGGAGCTATGATGAAGTAATCACATTGAAATTAAGCGCCAACACCACCGGGACTATCTATTATACACTGGATGGGAAGGAACCTGATGAAAAAAGCATGGTATACACTGCCCCACTGTTCCTGGAGTCCGGGACTTACCAGATTGCCGCAGTTTTTGTTAATGAGTATGGTATCCGCTCTAAGACAGCAAGAAACTGGTATGTGATCAACCTGATAGAGCCGGATCCCCCGGAACTGCGTTTGTACAGCGGCGATTACCATCAGCCGACTATGATAGAGGTAGCCGTGCCAGAAAAGGGGATCGTTTATTATACCTCTGACGGCTCCAATCCCACTGCGGACAGTGCCAGGTATACAGGACCGATTCCGATGCCCCTTGGCAGGTCAAATTTTAAATTTGTTACCATTTCCAGCGAAGGGGTGTCCAGTGAAATTGTCAGCAGAAGCTTTGATTTTACTTTGCAAACGGATATGACGCCAGAGAAAGCGGTTGACAATGTGGTCCTGGCGCTTTATAACAGGGAAGTGCTTACGGATTTGCAGGGGCATTCCATTGGGGTAGCGGGAAAATATGTTTTCCAGTTTGACACTATTGTGGAAATTCCTGATTTAGGCTATTATTATATTTTAAACGAGTATGTAGAGGATGAACTGGGTAACCAGGCCAAGACAGAGCATCTATACGCGGTAGAAGTTTATACAGGGGCACCTAACCGCCTGGTTTATGATGAAAACGGGAAGATGGGGCTGATTCCCCTGCAGTGAAAATAAGGCGGACGTTGTAATTTAAATACGCCCAGACAAAAAAGAACAGGAAAGGGATAAGAGATGTACAAGATTTTAGAAGCAAAAGAGCTTGCTGCCAATATTTTCCTGATGGTGGTGGAAGCAAAGCGGGTGGCCAAAGGGTGCCAGCCCGGGCAGTTTGTGATTGTAAGGACGGATGAAGAGGCAGAGCGTATTCCCCTTACCATCTGTGACTATGACAGGGAAAAGGGAACCATAACCATTGTGTTCCAGATTGTGGGAGCGGGAACACAGATAATGGCAGCGTTAAAAGAAGGGGATGCTTTCCATGATGTGGCGGGGCCTTTGGGCTGTCCTTCGGAATTTGTATCAGAGGCCCCTGAAGCCCTGAAAGAGAAAAAAATGCTGTTCGTGGCCGGGGGCGTGGGGACGGCTCCTGTTTACCCCCAGGTGAAATGGCTGCACGAAAGAGGTATCCACGTGGATGTGGTTGTAGGGGCCAAAAATAAAGAGCTTTTGATCCTGGAGGAGGAAATGAAAGCGGTTGCAGGCAATCTCTATGTGACCACAGACGACGGTTCCTATGGAAGAAGCGGCATGGTGACCCAGACGGTTTCCGATTTGGTGAAGGAAGGGAAGCACTATGACGTATGCGTTGCCATTGGCCCTATGATTATGATGAAGTTTGTCTGCAAGCTTACCAAAGAGCTGGGGCTGCCCACCATTGTCAGCCTAAATCCTATTATGGTGGATGGGACCGGCATGTGCGGTGCCTGCCGTGTGACCGTGGGTGGGAAGGTGAAGTTTGCCTGTGTGGACGGCCCGGAATTTGACGGCCATCAGGTAAATTTTGACGAGGCAATGCAGCGCCAGCAGATTTATAAGACAGCAGAGGGAAGGGCGTTCCTTCGGGCAAAAGAGGGTGACACCCATCATGGCGGATGTGGAAATTGCGGAGGTGACCAATAATGGACGTATTAAAGAAGGTCCCGGTAAGGGAACAGGATGCCAAAGAGCGGGCAGCGAATTTTGAAGAGGTCTGCCTGGGTTATAATAAAGAAGAAGCAATGGAAGAAGCGGCAAGGTGTATCAACTGCAAAAATGCCCAATGTATTAAGGGCTGTCCTGTGGCAATTGATATTCCTGGTTTTATTGAAAAAGTAAAAGAAGGGGATGTGGCGGCGGCTTATCAGGTGATCAGCGCTTCCTCCGCTCTTCCGGCAGTTTGCGGCAGAGTCTGCCCCCAGGAGAGCCAGTGCGAGGGTAAATGTATCAGGGGCATTAAGGGAGAGCCGGTTTCCATTGGAAAACTGGAGCGCTTTGTGGCAGACTGGGCCATGGAAGAGGGGATAAAGCCCCAGGGGGCAAAGGAAAAGAACGGAAAAAAGGTGGCAGTAATCGGTTCCGGCCCTGCGGGGCTTACCTGTGCCGGGGATCTTGCCAGGCTGGGTTATGAGGTAACCATATTTGAAGCCCTCCATGAACCGGGAGGGGTGCTGGTGTATGGGATTCCGGAATTCCGTCTTCCCAAATCCGCTGTGGTGGCGAAGGAAATTGAAAATGTAAAATCCCTTGGCGTCCACATAGAGACAAATGTGGTGGTGGGCAAATCAGTCACCATTGACGAACTGCTCTCAGAGGAAGGCTTTGACGCCGTATTTATCGGTTCAGGGGCGGGACTGCCCAAATTTATGGGGATTCCCGGGGAACAGGCAAACGGCGTATTTTCCGCCAACGAATACCTTACAAGAAGCAACCTGATGAAAGCCTTTGACGAAAACGCCAATACCCCCATCATGAGGGGGCAGAAGGTGGCAGTGGTAGGCGGCGGCAATGTTGCCATGGATGCGGCGAGAACCGCCCTGCGCCTTGGGGCGGAGGTACATATTGTGTACCGCAGGAGTGAAGAGGAACTCCCTGCCCGTGTGGAAGAGGTACACCATGCCAAAGAAGAGGGGATTATTTTTGACTTACTTACTAACCCAGTGGAGATCCTGGCAGATGAGAAGGGCTGGGTTAAAGGCATGAAGTGCATCCGCATGGAACTTGGGGAACCGGATGATTCCGGCAGGAGACGCCCGGTGGAAGTGCCCGGGTCAGAGTTTGTGATTGAGGCGGATACAGTGATCATGTCCCTGGGAACTTCTCCCAATCCATTGATTTCCTCTACCACCCAGGGGCTGGAGGTAAATAAGTGGAAATGCATCGTTGCAGATGAGGAATTTGGAAAGACCACCAAGGAAGGGGTCTACGCAGGGGGAGACGCAGTTACGGGAGCGGCAACCGTAATCCTTGCCATGGGCGCAGGGCGTGCGGGAGCCAGAGGAATTGACGGCTACCTGAAAAACAAATAGGCTTTCAGCGCCATTGTTATGTTAATATAATACCCCGCCGGTTCCGGCGGGGTATTCGGTTACAATAAGCCGGCCCGCGGAACGCGACGGCGTTTGTTACAAAAAGCAGATCCGCGAAGCGCGACGGCGTTTGTTACAATAAGCAGATCCGCCAGGTGTGGCAGTGTCTGTGTTTAAATGAAACTGACAGGGGGCGGCAGAGGATAAGTGGGGAGAGGTTTATGGGCAAAGAAACTAAGAAATAATTAATAATTTCCCATAACTGAAATTAAAAAATTTTTTATATAGTTACAGATAGAAAATGAGATACGCAGGGAGAGAAAAATGAAAAAGCTTTATGATGAAGATGAGGATGAAAACAAAGGTGCGGAGAGGGCCAAAATACTGGTGACAGTAATTCCCTTTGTACTGGTAATCATAATCCTTGCCATTACGCTTATTTCTAATATTGGAAAAAAGGGTAAGGAGGATTCTGATAACCTGCAGCAGAGCATTATGGATTATGCAGATGAAAATAAGGAATCCAAAGCGCCGGAGGGGGAGGCACCTGTAAATTCCTCTTCTGTGGTAACAGACAAAGAAAAAGAACCAGAAAAGACACAGCAGCCCCAGGAGACACCAGGCAGCCAGGAAGGAAACGGGCAGCCCCAGCCAGAAGGAGAAAGCGGCCAGGGGGATGAAACCCAGACCTTCACGCCAAGCCCCACCCCATCGCCCAAACCTGTGAATAAGGATTACAGTAAAATAACCTATCACAAAGAAGAACAGCTAAAAGATATGATGGCATATTGGGAGGACAGTAACCAGAAAGCTATTGACGACCTGGCATTCCTTGACCATTATATAGCCATGTCGTGGAGCCTTAAGGGGACAAGTGATTTCTACTACTATGGGGACAGTGACAGCAGCGGGAAGCCCAATGGAAAAGGGGTTGCAGTATATGCGGACAACCAGTACTATTATGGGGATTGGAAAGGGGGCGTAAGGAGCGGCAGCGGGACCTGGATCCACTATCATATGCCTTCTATTTCCGGTTCAGACCAATTATATACTTATCATCAGTATACAGGGAATTGGGCCAACGACCTGCCTGACGGGGAAGGCTCGGAGCATTACGATTTTAACACACCTCTTATGGAAAAAAATAAATATTATATAGCCAATCTGATAGGGAGTTATTCGGGGGCGATGGTTCATGGGGATTTTTATATGACCAGTACCACAGCCGATGGGCAGTATTTAGAGTGGAATGCAAAAGCAGAAAAAGGTGCCTGGATCTACCAGAGCGAAAACAAGGATAAAAAAGGCAACCGGACAGTTTATGTGGATGCCAATAATCCTGATAATTATTTCTGGATGCAGCCGAAGGATAACCAGAACATCAGGGTACGCTGTTTGATTTCTAAAAATTTGCCTTAAACAGTTGCCAAAATCGTAAAAATTATATAATATTTGTCATATTCCCAGTAGAAACCTTTGTCAATCCGTAGTAAAATGTAAAAAAGGGGGACAAAGGAGGTAATTATTAATGGCGTGGTGTCCAAAGTGTAAAAGTGAGTATGTGGAGGGCGTTAAGGTTTGTGCAGACTGCGGCTGTGAACTGGTTGCGTCTTTAATAGAAGAGGGTGCCCAGGAAAAAGAAATTTCGGTAGATATAGCGGCGATGCAAAATGCCATAGAAAGGGAATTGGTCCCGGAGGGGCTGGGAGAGGCTTTTTATGATGAAGGGGAGAAAGCCTCCCACCAGTACCATCCGGTATATGTGAATAATGAAGAGAAAGCAGAAGATAACAGGACATCAGCCTACACGCTTTTGTTTGTGGGAGGCGTTGGGCTTGTGGTTATCGCGCTGTTTTTCTTTGATGTGCTCAGGATTGATATGTCCCTAACCAATAAATATATGGTTACAGGTGTTATGGGAGTTCTTTTTATTCTATTTATCATTATGGGAATTGTCTCCATGAAAAACTCCAGAATTTTAACCAAAAAAGCGCATAAAGAAAATAACCTGACTATGGAAATCAGAAAGTGGTGCCTGGAGAACCTGAAAAAGGAGGACATTGACAGCCTGCTGGGCATTTCCGGGCAACAGGAGGAACTAAAATATTTTCAGCGCTTTGATTATATGAAAGGGGCTATCCAGAAGCAGTTTGTGAATCTGGACGAGGGCTATCTGGACAGGCTGATAGAGGAGGTTTACCCGGATATTTTTGAGGAGGATGATACCAGTGCGGCAGTTTGAGGCTTTACTCTTTACTGCGGCTGGGCGGAAAAATGAAGATAACGGTTATTTGCGTTGGCAAAATCAAAGAAGATTTTTACAGGAAGGCGGTTTCCGAATACGAAAAGCGCCTTAGCAGGTATTGCAGGCTGGAGGTCATTGAGGTCACGGACGAGAAGACGCCTGATAACGCCCCGCCAGCATTGGAGGAGCAGGTCAAAGCGAAGGAAGGGGACAGGATACTGAAGCATATCAAAGAGGATGCCTTTGTATTTGCATTGGAGATACAGGGGAGCCAGCTTGATTCAGTATCCTTTTCGCGTTACCTAAATCAACTGGCCATTCAGGGAAAAAGCCATATCCAGTTCATTATCGGAGGTTCCCTGGGGCTTCATGGAAATGTGCTTCAGTCCTGCCATGAAAGGCTGAGTTTTTCAAATATGACGTTTCCCCATCAATTGATGCGTGTAATTTTATTGGAACAAATTTATAGAAGTTACCGGATTAACAGAGGGGAGCCATATCACAAGTAAGTGCGAAATTTTATAGAAACGTAGTTAATGCATGAGATTTAACAGTTAGACATCACAGGGCAGCCCCCATGGGAGTAAATAGGTACCTTCCATGGGGCGTTTTATAGTTATCTATACTTAACAGGTGTAATGGAAAACTCTATATGCCAGATGAGTAATCCGGGAAAAGTTCCTTTTGCGTGGAGGCTTTATGAGAATAAATAAAATTTTGTTGATAATAACAATGGTTCTTTTATCAACATCTTGCAATATATCCAATAATAATGAAAACGTTTTAAATGAGAATGTTATAGATGAGAATGCGGCTCAATTCGAAATATTGTATGAGGAAGATTTTGAAGAACAGTTAAAAAGGGTAGTTCAAGAGAAAACAGAACAACCTGTTTTTGCATTTTATGACTTCATTGGCTCAAATGAAGAAGATTCTTATGCATATGTATTTACCGGTGAGGTGGTAGAGGAGTTTGGAGATACGATGTTTCAAGGTGCATTATGGTATGCGAATAGACAAGATAGTATTTTATTAATGGATAAGATTGAAACATCCGTGTTTGAACCAGTAATTATCGGAGAGAATAATCATCTGCTGTTAAATATCAGCTCCAAATTACAGGGATCTGCCAAATCTTATATTTGGGCAGTAAATGATCATAAGCCTCAATTGGTTCTTGAGACTTCCAGTTCATGTTTTATTGATAATGGATTATTGGCATCAGTCAGGTCTTTCATTAGCAATAGTACAGGGGGCAGGATATGGCAAAGGTATTATTTATATTGGGATCATAATAAACAGAGTTACCAAAATTATGATGTAAAGGAAATAACAGAAGAAGACTTTCTCTCATATGAGAATGCACAGACTGCCAGAGATGAGGTAGAAGCTGCCATAAAAGAAGATAGTAAACAAAGTTTGAATAGCGTCGATTTGAATGTAGGAAGCCATTTTGATTATAGTTATTTCAAATGTGATAATGGAATTATATATGTAAACTACGTTATAACTACTAATTCAGACGTTTTATACTATTATTCTATACTTATGGAACGGAATGGAACTGTTGTTTTGGATGAACGGCAGAATTATGATGTGTATGAAAAGGGGTATGTAGTTGAATATGAAACAGGAAGATAGAATAAGGTATGCAAAACGCGCGTTAGACGGGATTGCGTTGGGAGACTGTTTTGGTCAGACCTTTTTTGTGCCGGAGGAAATCGCCTGCCAACGGATTCAGGACAGGGAAATATTGAAATCGCCGTGGCATTTTACAGACGACACCGTGATGGCAATAGGGATTTACCGTATCTTAGAGCGGTATGGAGAGATAAATCAGGACGAACTGGCAAAGGTATTTGCTGCAAATTACGAATTAGACTGGCATCGGGGATATGGAGGTACAGCACATACGATTTTGCGCAATATCGCAGAAGGAAAAGATTGGCAGAAGGCTGCATCAGAAGTGTTTGACGGAATGGGGTCTATGGGAAATGGCGGAGCGATGCGCGCTGCACCGATAGGTGCTTATTTTGCAGATGATTTGGATAAAGTGCTATATAATGCGAGGGCATCTGCTGAGGTCACACATGCACATATTGAGGGAATCGCGGGTGCAATGGCAGTTGCCGCAGCGTCTGCTTTGTTTCTGAACAAAAAGCTGGGACGTTATCTAGGAGAGGGCATTGATTTTCTGCGAGATATTGCTGATACATTGCCAGAAAGCGATATCAAATATAAAATATTATCAGCGGTTTCGATTCCCAAAGAAAGCAGTATAGAGTTTGCCGTTTCTGTTCTTGGAAATGGCATCAGGCTGACTGCGCAGGATACGGTTCCATTCTGCCTTTGGTGTGCGGTATATTTTTATGCGTCGATGGAGGAAGCCTTGTGGACAGCAGTCTCCGCTTTGGGGGACAGGGATACAATCTGCGCCATCGTCGGTGGAATGGTTTCTCTTGTTGCAGATGAGCTTCCACAGCAATGGTTCCGCTATATGGAGACGCCAGAGAAGTCTGTATTTTTTAAATAATATGATTGATAGGCACAGGAGAGATGGCGTATGCGGTTTGCAATTGTTTCAGATATACACGGAAATTTACCAGCATTAAATGCAGTAATAGATGATGCTGAAAACAATCGTGTTGGTGCTTATATTTTTACAGGAGACTACTGTATTAGCAATCCATATCCAAATGAATGTATTTCCAGAATTAGAAATCTGGATCAGAAATATATCATACGTGGAAATGAAGAAAAATATTTAGAAAAACTGATTGGTAAAGACCAGAGCACGTGGACTGACGGACAGATGCAAATTTCATATTACTGTTATCAAAAGATTTGTTCTGAAAATATGAATTAT
>OFHA01001174.1_pt1 | contig 19383 bp, 18 predicted proteins | sample 1521891 | NCBI WGS metagenome assembly OFHA01 (sample SAMEA3504089, study PRJEB24116) | mouse gut metagenome | biome: mouse gut; feature: mouse-associated habitat; material: faeces | place: Denmark | collected 2011
TTTTTTGCCAGCCTGATCCGCTCCGAATAGACCGCCGGTATCGTGCCGCTGCCTCCAAGCCCCATACCCAGTGCCTCTGTCAGACAGTTCATGCTGTTGGCTGTATACATACCTGAACAGGAACCGCAGGTAGGACATACTTTATTTTCAAATTCGGTTACATCTTCCTCTGTCATGGTTCCCGCCGCATAGGATCCCACCGCCTCAAACATGCTGGAAAGACTTCTTTTCTGTCCTTTCACTCTGCCGGCCAGCATGGGACCGCCGCTCACAAAAACCGTGGGGATATTGACTCTCGCCGCCGCCATCAGAAGCCCCGGCACATTTTTGTCACAGTTGGGTACCATAACCAGTGCGTCAAACTGATGCGCCATGGCCATAGCCTCTGTGGAATCCGCAATCAGGTCTCTGGTCACCAGTGAATATTTCATGGCAATGCCGTCGCAAACCGCAATGGCCGGGAATACAATGGGTGTCCCCCCTGCCATCGCAACGCCTAATTTCACTGCTTCCACAATCTTATCCAGATTCATATGCCCCGGCACAATCTCATTGTAGGAGCTGACAATTCCTATCAGCGGCCGGTTCATCTCCTCTTCTGTCAGTCCCAGTGCATGGAACAAAGAACGGTGGGGCGCCTGCTGCATCCCCTTGGTAACTGCATCACTTCTCATTTTATCTTTCCTCCTGACTATCGTATCGCTCCAGCCCTCACCGCCTTTTGGCAGGAGATGAGATTCCAGCCGTCTCCAGATCTGTAAAATCCATCTGAATCCGGTTCGTGCTCTGCTGTTTTATATGTATATCAGATTCTCTCTGCGATCAGATCTCCCATCTGGACCGTACCAGTATAAGTACAACCCTCTGCCATAATATCACCGGTCCGATAGCCATCTTTTAAGACCTGACGAACAGCTCCTTCGATCGCCTCTGCCTCCTGATCCAGGTCAAAGGTATAGCGCAGCATCATGGCAGCAGACAGAATGGTGGCAATGGGATTGGCCTTATTCTGTCCGGCAATATCCGGCGCAGAACCATGGCTTGGCTCATAGAGACCAAACCGGGTATCATTTAAGCTGGCGCTGGAAAGCATGCCGATGGAGCCGGTCACCATGGAAGCCTCATCAGACAAAATATCCCCGAACATATTTTCGGTCAAAATCACATCAAACTGTTTCGGATCCTTTACCAGCTGCATGGCACAGTTGTCTACCAGCATATGTTCCAGTGTTACCTCCGGATATCCTTCTGCCACTTCTTCCACAACTTTCCTCCAGAGTCTGGAGGAATCCAGCACATTGGCCTTATCCACGCTGGTAACTTTTTTCCTGCGCTTCATGGCAATATCAAAGCCCCGTCTGGCAATTCTGCGGATTTCCTTTTCATTATATGTAAGGGTGTCTTCCGCAGTCATTACACCGTCGCGTTCTTCCGTTACCCGCTTTCCAAAATAGAGCCCTCCGGTCAGCTCCCGCATAATCATCATGTCAAATCCGTCCCCGATAATATCCTCCCGCAGCGGACAGGCTTCCTTCAGTTCCTCATAGAGATAAGCCGGCCTTAAATTTGCAAAAAGATTCAGGGATTTGCGCAGTTTTAAAAGTCCTGCTTCCGGTCTTAAATCCGGCGGAAGCTGATACCAGGGCGAGGTGCTGGTATTTCCTCCGATGGAACCCATCAGCACTGCGTCTGCTGCCTTTGCCTGTTCAATGGCTCCCTCGGTCAGAGGCACCCCTGTGGCGTCAATGGACACGCCCCCCATCAGTATTTCATCAAAGGAAAAAGTATGTCCGTATACTTCTCCCACTTTTTCCAGTATTTTTCTTGCTTCTCTTACGATTTCCGGCCCGATTCCATCCCCGGAAATCACTCCAATACGATAATCCATGCTCACTGTTCCTCCCTGCATTTCTATGATAACTGGCCGATTCCTGTAAATGGAAACCAGACTTTCTGACTTTCGTTACAGGCTTCGGATTCTTCTGGATTGACAAAAATTTATCAATACTACTATAGTATATTTATTCCTGAATTTCAACCGGAAAAGACATTTTTCTTTTTCATGGGTTCCATAATTCCAGGTTATGGCAGGATTGGTATATCATTATATTTTGGTATGGTTCACACTCCCTCCAAAGCAGTATTTCATTTTTCCGCCTGGCAGGATAATTGTTTTTATCTTACCGGTAAGCCGAAAGAATTTCCGGTAAGACAAAAAGACACTCTCCGACTTCCGCCTGAGAATGCCCTCATTTTACTTACTTTCTTTTTCCACCGCTTCTTCCGGTTTCTCTACCATTGCAATGGCTGATTTCTGCATGGGAATACGGCAGTTCTTATTATTTCCAAACTCCATAATAACCGTATCTGCTGTAATATCAATGACCATTCCGTAAAAACCGCTGGTGGTCAGCACAGTGTCGCCTACTGCCAGTTCAGCCAGCATTGCATTCTTTCTCTTGTTCTCTTTCTGCTGCGGACGTATCATCATGAAATAAAGAGCTACCAGCATGACTAAAATCCAGATAATGGAAAATCCGGCCGCTGCCTCTGTTTGCGCTAAAATAGACATTTCTTTTCCTCCTAATTGTCCATGTTCCCGAAACCTGTGAATCTGTTCCAGGGTATTTTTCCTGTTTTGCCTGTGCAGACACAGGCCTTTTCTCTGCGACAAAATTTTACGCATTTATACTATTGTACACAAAATGCCAGCCGAAAGCAAGCTATTTCTGCGGATTAATAAAAATTGCAGTTACAGTCCGCACCACCGTCTATTGTAAATCACGGGAAAATCTTCTTTAAAACTTCCTCTGCTCCCATCTTCCGTATTCCTTCTTTATCTGTAAGCAACCCGGAATCCCAGCGCATTTGCCCGGAACCTGTCAGATAAGAAGCAGCTCTTGCACAGTCCGGATATTTTTTATACCAGTCCGGATAGTAAGTACGCATATAATGTTCTGCCAGTTCTGTGGCACGGCTGTTCCTTCCGTCCGGAAGACGCGTTCCGCACAAAAGAACCCCCGGCGGACTTGCATGTAACAGCACCACACTTCCATCCTCGCACATCCCCAGTGAAATCCATACATGTCCCCTCATACTCATAATATCCCCTGGTTTCCAGTTTTTCACATTACGGGAAGGCGTATAGCTTCCAAATCCTTTCATTGCCAGGCTTTCTGCCATACCGGATGCTTTTTCCACATAACCGGTTCTTCCGCCGGCAGTTTCCATTACGTTGTATATCACCCAGCCCACATAGCCGGAGCAGTCCAGTCCGTCATGAATCTGGTATCTTGTATTTCTGTAATTGTATGAACTGTCCTGCATCTCATAAAATGCCCTCCAGCGGGGGCTTTCCCCAATACTTACCGCCTCTTCTCCCGCACCTGTATCTGCTTCGTTCCATCCGCCGCCCCAGACATACATCGTGTGGCCCAAAGGTATTTTTGCGGTGAGCAGCAGATTCAGCAGCGTCCGCTTTCCTGGCCGGGCTGTGGTCTGCAGCGGTTCTTTTTTCACCTTTCTGGCTATAACCTTACTGGACTTTCCACAGACTTTTCTGTGATTGATGATTTTATATGCCTTTATCCTGATGTAATACTTCCTGCCTTCCGTAAGGCCTTTCAGGGTGGTTCCGGTAACGCTGTTTTTCCCGATTCTGATTTTTCCAACATGCTTTTTGAAATTTTTATCCGGGGCATATTCCACGATATATCCGTCTGCTTCTTTCTGTCTGACCCAGGATATGCCAAGCTGTCCGGGGGTTTTGTTATTTACAGATTTCATCCGTGGTTTTCCCGGCAAAACTTTTATTGTAATTTTCTTTGAAGCAGATCTGTAATTACGATCCTTGGCAGTTACCGTTATCACTGCCTCACCGCATTTTTTCACAGATACCCTGCCCTTACTGTTCACGTCTGCAACCCTGGAATTGCTGCTTTTGTATCTGACCGGACTTCTGGCAGATGCCCCGATGGAAAAGGCCCGGTCTTTATATGTTTTCGTATAAGAACGTTCCGGTACCTTCAGCTTCGCATCGCCCTTCTTCACCCTTAACTGAATGGTCCTGACAGCCTCTTCATATTCCTCCGTAGCCGATGCGCGGATTGCAATCTGTGTAATCCCCACTCCGGTCAGTTCCACCTCTCCGGTCATCTCATTTATTTTAGCAGCCTTTTCATTACTGCTGGCGTAACTTAACCTGCCGTTCCCGTCTGTCTTTGCATCCAGAAAAAAATTCGGCCTTCCCATTTCTTCTGACAGGTCTGAAGCGGTAATTGTCTGAATCTTTTTTGTCAGTATTTCCGGTACCGGCTGGGCAGATACGGTCCGTAGAAAACGCGTTTCCAGCAGAAGTACGGACAAAACAAACAGAATCGTCATAAATTTTACATGTTTCCTTTTCATAATCCCGGATACTCTCCTGCAAACTGTTTTACGTTTCCGTCCCTGTATTGTCATTCCTGAAATCTCACTTCTGGCCCATTCCGTATAATTTCTCTTCTTTATAAGAATGGAACCGTTCCTGGTCCAGGGCCTCTCTGATTTCTTCCATCATGGTATTATAAAAGTACAGGTTATGAAGGACGCACAGCCGCATTCCAAGCATTTCTTTTGCTTTCAGAAGATGGCGGATATAAGCCCGGCTGTAGTGGCGGCAGGCCGGACACTGGCACCCTTCTTCTATGGGTCTGGAATCTCTTTCATATTTCTGATTGAACAGATTCATTTTTCCCTGATTCGTATACAGATGGCCATGGCGCCCGTTCCGGCTGGGATATACACAGTCAAAAAAGTCCACGCCCCGCTCCACCCCTTCCAGAATATTGGCGGGAGTTCCCACGCCCATGAGATAAGTTGGCTTTTCCAGAGGCAGGTGAGGCACCGTCACATCCAGAATATGATACATTTCCTCATGGCTTTCTCCCACTGCCAGCCCGCCGATGGCATATCCGTCCAGATCCAGTTCTGCAATCTGTTTCGCATGTTCCACGCGGATATCGTCAAAAATTGCGCCCTGATTGATACCAAACAGCATTTGCTTTCTGTTAATGGTGGTTTCCATTCCATTTAACCGTCTCATTTCCTTTTTACAGCGTTTCAGCCAGCGGGTGGTTCGGGCCACGGAATGTTCCACATAAGAGCGTTCTGCCACGCTGGAAGGACATTCATCAAAAGCCATGGCAATGGTGGAGGCCAGATTGGACTGAATCTGCATACTTTCCTCCGGCCCCATGAAAATCCTCCTGCCGTCTATATGGGACTGGAAATATACGCCTTCTTCTTTGATTTTCCGCAGTCCCGCCAGAGAAAATACCTGAAATCCACCGGAATCTGTGAGAATGGGCCTGTCCCATACCATAAATTTATGCAGGCCCCCCAGCTCCTTTACCACTTCATCCCCCGGACGTACATGGAGATGATAGGTATTAGACAGCTGCACCTGCGTTTTTATCTCCTGTAAATCCTGGGTAGACACCGCTCCTTTAATTGCTGCAACCGTGCCCACATTCATAAATACAGGCGTCTGAATAACACCGTGTACCGTATGAAATTCTCCCCGTTTGGCCCGGCCTTCCTGCTTTAACAGTTTATACATAAATCTTTCCTTTCTTTGTACCGTTCAGTGTTTTTGCTTTCCACAGATTTAATAACAGAAATCAGTATACCAGAATTCCATGTCTTTCTCAATAAAATACTTTCTTTTTTCTGAAAGATTGGATATAATGAAGCAAACGCCTCCCGCAGGGTGGGAGGCGTTTGCGCTACTTCTTAACAGACGTTTCTGTTAAGAAGGTTCCCTTTTCTCCCGCAGGGTGGGAGGCGTTTACAGGATTATCAACTCAGGAGGTTTTTATGGCAGGCTCAACATTCGGCACTCATTTTAAAATCACCACCTGGGGGGAATCTCACGGAAAAGGCATCGGTGTGGTAGTGGATGGCTGTCCCGCAGGACTCCCTCTGAAGGAAGCAGATATACAGACATTTCTGGACAGAAGAAAGCCGGGACAGTCCCGGTTTTCCACACAGCGGCAGGAAAATGACAAAGTGGAAATCCTTTCCGGCGTATTTGAAGGAAAAACCACCGGAACTCCCATCAGCCTTATGGTATTTAACCAGGATCAGCGTTCCAGGGATTACGGTAATATTGCCTCTTACTACCGTCCGGGACATGCAGACTATACGTTTGACATGAAATACGGATTCCGGGACTATCGGGGCGGCGGACGTTCTTCCGGTCGGGAAACCATTGGCAGAGTGGCCGCCGGGGCAATCGCAGCTAAAATCCTGGACCGGCTGGGCGTTTCCTTTCTGACTTACACCAGAACTGTGGGCCCGGTCTCCATATCCAAAACTCCAAAAGAGCTGCTCTTTGAAAATCCCAAACAGGTGATTTCCCGTATTCTCTCCAATCCGCTGTATATGCCAGAAGAAAACGCCTGTACAAAAGCTCAGGAATTTCTGGAAACATGTATGGAACGGAAAGATTCTGCCGGAGGCATTATTGAATGTATCATTACCGGTGTTCCTGCCGGGATCGGAGAACCTGTTTTTGACAAGCTGGACGCAAATCTGGCCAAAGCCATTTTTTCCATTGGAGCGGTAAAAGGCTTTGAAATCGGCGACGGTTTCGCTTCCGCCGCTGTCATGGGCTCTGAAAATAATGACAGTTTTGAAATAAGAAATGGCAGTCCTGCCCTTTCCAGTAACCATGCCGGAGGAATTCTGGGCGGTATCAGCAATGGGGAACCCATTATTTTCCGGGCTGCTGTCAAACCCACCCCATCCATTTCCACGCCTCAGAATACCATCAGCAAAAATGGGGAACCCGTGGAAATATCCATTCACGGCAGACACGACCCGGTTATTGTCCCAAGAGCCGTGGTAGTCGTGGAAGCAATGGCCGCACTGGTCATTCTGGATCTGATGTTAGAACACACAGGCAGTCAGATGGAAAGTCCGGAACAGTTCTACCGGAAGGACTGATTTCAGATACAGCTGTATCTGCACGCTTTCTCATATTATTTATGATATGGCAATACATACAAATAACCCCCATGAAACGAACTGTTTTCATGGGGGTTAAAATTACTGGGAAAGTTTGTGAATATGAATACAATTTGGCTGGTCAATGGCAATGGGCCTGCCTTTCATAAGGAAATATTTCTTCTCATAATCCACATGGAATGTCATAATTTCGTTGGTGTCATGATTCAGACTTACAAAATGCTGTCCATCCGGGAAAACTGCAATGGACTTAGGGTAATCCCCGCTGATTTTGGAATCGCATATCATGGTCAGTTCACCATTTTCCTGATTGATGGCATAAATAATAACAGAATTGGCACCTGCATTGGAACAGAACAGATATCTGCCGTCCTGGCTTACTTCCATGCCGGAAGCGCCGCAGTTTCTTTTCTCTTCTTCATCTACCGTGGGAACACTCTGGATTCGTTCAAATTCCGGCCCCTGAGGCGTACATGCATAAGTATAAACATCCACCTCATTGCTTTCCTCGCACAGTACATAAGCATAATTTCCATCTGGAGTAAACCGTATCATTCTCGGAGAAGATTCCAGATGTTCCCTCAGAATATCCGCAATTTTCATTTTACCTTTTTCATAGTCAATCTGATAAATCTTCACCTGATCCAGACCACCATCTACTGCACAGAGATAATACTGCTTGGGCGTCAGTTTTACACAGTTTACATGGGGACGGTAATTGCGTTCCGCAATACTTCTTCCCATACCCGTATGGAAAATTCCGTCTGCGATATCACCGATACTTCCATCTTCGTTCAGTCTCATCATGGTGACCCGGCCGTCGTGATAGCCGCCCACAAACAGATAACGGTTTTCTCTGTCCACATCCACATAGCACCCGCGCATACCGCCAATCCATTTCTCATTTATGGCCTCCAGATCCCCGTCCGGAAGGACTTTAAATGCGGCAACACCTTCGTCTGCAATGGAATACAGGAATTTTCCATCTGCAGAAACGGTCAGGTGGGAAGGATTGTTAATGGGAATTACTTTTCGCTCCGTCATACTTCCCTTTTCCACATCCACATCATAAATATGGATTCCTACGCTGGTTCCATGGGTATAAGTCCCCACATATGCTACATATCTGTCTTTATTCATCTGCCTGTTCCTCCTTTTCCTGTCTGCGCAGAATATCAAATTCTGCCAATGGCTGTCCTAAATCAATATATAACACCTGTCTGGGATGGGGTGCTGACTCCATCTCGTTACCTTCTTCATCCTGAATGGATTTCACCGTTACCGGTATGTTATCTCCATTCGGCTTCATCACCTCAATCTGTTCTCCAACTGAAAACTTGTTTCTCTGTTCTATCCGATATAATCCGTCCTGATTACTTTCCCCGACGATTCCGAGATAGGTATATTCCTTCGTATAAGTATTGCTGTCATAAATCTGTGTCTGTTCATTCGGTTTTCCAAAGAAAAATCCTGTGGTAAAATGCCGGAAGGTACAATTGGAAATCTGCCCTGTATACCAGGGCATGTGCTTTCGGTAGGTTTCTTCCGAAATAAAATAGTCGTCAATGGCTTTCCGGTAGGTTCTTGCCGCTGAAGCCACATAAAGAGCTGTTTTCATTCGGCCTTCAATTTTGAAACTGTCAATTCCGGCCTCCACCAGCTCCGGAATGTATTCAATCATACACAGATCTTTGGAATTGAAAATATAGGTTCCCCTCTCATTTTCATAAACCGGCAGATATTCTCCCGGCCTTGTCTCCTCCACCACCGCATATTTCCAGCGGCAGGGATGGGTACAGGCTCCCTGATTGGCGTCCCGCCCGGTAAAATAATTGCTGAGCAGACATCTTCCGGAATAGGAGATACACATGGCGCCGTGAATAAACGTTTCTATCTCCATATCCCCCGGTATTTTTTCCCGGATTTCTGAAATTTCCTGCAAAGACAGTTCTCTGGCAGAAACCACACGTTTGGCTCCAAGTTTATGCCAGAACCGAAAGGTCTCATAATTGGTATTATTGGCCTGAGTGGAAATATGAAGTTCCATTTCCGGCAGCAGTTCTCTGGCAATAGTAAATACACCGGGATCAGAAATGATCAGGGCGTCCGGATTCAGCCTTTTAAGTTCAGCAAAATATTCCCTGATTCCCTCCAAATCATAATTGTGGGCCAGGATATTCGCCGTCACATACACCTTCACACCATGTTCATGGGCAAACTGAATGCCCCACTCCATATCCTCCATGGAAAAGTTTCTGGCTTTTGCACGCAGACCGAACATTTCTCCACCGATATACACCGCATCCGCACCAAAAATTACAGCCACTTTTAAAACTTCAAGGCTGCTGGCCGGCACCAGCAGTTCCGGTTTTTTCCTGTTCATTGCTCTCCTCCTTTACGCTGACTGTCACCCCGTCGCCAATGGGCAGTATGGAAGTCCTCAGACCTTCCATATGCGTCAGCTCATAAAGATAATCCCGCATCCGTTTATGTATGGTGCGGTTTCTTCTGGTAACTGCAAAACGGGACTGAATAATATCTCCGTCCTGCAGCACATTATCGGATACCAGCACGCCTCCTGTTCTCAGCAGGCGCATTACTTCCGGGAGAAAATGAATATACTGTCCCTTTGCAGCATCCATAAAAATAAAATCATAACTGCCGGTGAGTTCTTTCAGAACCTGGGCGGCATCCCCCTCTGACAATTTTATCACATTCTGCTTCCCTGCGCGCAAAAAATTTGCCTTTGCAACAGGAATTCTTTTTTCATAGTTTTCTATGGTGGTAATTTCACAGGGCACCGGATTGCTGTCTTCCATCAGCAAAGCGGAAAATCCCACCGCTGTCCCCACTTCCAGAATACGTTCCGGCCGGTTCATGGCCAGCAGCAGTTTTAAAAGGTTCTGTGTTTCCTTTCGGATCACAGGCACAAAGGTACGACGGGCCTCCTCTTCTATCTCTGCCAGCAGCCCGTCAGTTCCTCTGTCCAGAGAATTGATATAAGTAACAAGACGTTCTTCCACTATCATTCTTCTGTTTCCTCCAGGTCCTCACCTGCCAGAACCTGTATCAGTTCCTCCGGCGTCCAGGAAGTGTTCAGCGTATATTTCCCCGGCCTGATTTTATCTCCGCCGGCGAAAAGGCGAAGCTGTATGGCAAACACGATTCCGCTGTCCACCAGCCCTTTTTCCTCCAGCAGGCTCCCAAGTTCTGTAAGGGACATTCCATCATAGTACCGTACTGAAATATCTCTCCCCGGTTCCCGGTCCACGGCCGGCTCGGTAAAGATCCGATATCCCAGGTCATAGGCGGCATTTCCCGCCTTTAACACCACAAACAGAATCAGTACCAGGAGCAGGATGCTTAATACACTGTTTACTATATTCAGTACCACCTTGCTGCTTCTCATAACATTCCCCTTTTTTCCGGATGAACTTACTCAAATCCAAGATCAAACTCAATTTCTTCCATAAGACGGTAATTGATATGCTGCACCATGCGGCATACTGCGAGTTCTGCCGCAAGATATTCATTTACATAAGGTTCTGCCCGCAATGGAGCAAATTCCCGCTCCAGACGGTCCGTTTCCGTAAATAAATCCACATCTCTGCGCATATGCAGTTCAAAATTCCTTCTGCGGAATTCATGGATTGCCTTTTCTTTTTCCGGATCTGCATGAACCAGTTCCCGTATCCTCTGATATTCCGCATATTCCTGACTGTTTTTCACTGCATATACCAATGCTTCCAGATTTTTCTCTATTATCCGATCCATACTGAACCTCCAACATGAACCTTCAGACTTCCATAATAATCGGCATGATCATGGGTCTGCGTTTGGTCTTTTTCCAGACAAATTCTCCCAGCTCATCCTTGATTTCCGTTTTAATCTTGCCCCAGTCCGTAATATTACGCTCCATGCAGTATTCCATGGCGCCGTCCAGCACTTTTTTGGCCTCGTCCATCAGACTTTCCGCACCTCGTACATACACAAAGCCCCGGCTTACAATATCCGGTCCTGCCAGCACCTGGCCGCTGCCGGATTCCAGTGTCATTACCACAATAATAATTCCGTCTTCTGCCAGATGCTGCCTGTCTCTGAGCACGATATTTCCCACGTCGCCCACGCCAAGGCCATCCACCAGTATAGATCCCACCGGAACCTGCCCGGTAACTTCCGCACCGTTTTCATCCAGCTCCAGCACATTTCCGGAGGAAAGGATGAAAATATCTTCCTTCTTAAAGCCAAGTTCTTCCGCGATCGTAGCCTGTGCACGCAGATGTTTGTATTCTCCGTGAACAGGAACTGCATACTTTGGCTTCACCAGAGAATAAATCAGCTTGATTTCCTCCCGACAGGCATGTCCGGATACATGGGCATCCTGGAAAATCACTTCCGCCCCTTTCATAAACAGTTCATTGATTACATTGGACACGGCTTTTTCATTTCCCGGTATGGGATTGGAACTGAAGATTATGGTATCTCCAGGTTTAATCGTTACTTTTTTGTGCAGGCTTGCCGCCATCCGTGACAAAGCTGCCATGGACTCTCCCTGACTTCCGGTGGTGATAAGCACCGTCTGTTCATCGGGATAATTTTTCAGCTGCTCTATATCAATCAGGGTATTTTCCGGTATCTGCAGATACCCCAGTTCTGTGGCCGTGGTAATAATATTTACCATACTGCGGCCCTCCACCACAACCTTGCGGCCGAATTTATAAGCAGAATTGATAATCTGCTGTACACGGTCCACATTAGAAGCAAAGGTTGCAATGATAATTCTGGTATTGGAATGATCTGCAAAAATATTGTCAAAGGTCTTTCCCACGGTACGTTCCGAGTTGGTAAATCCCGGCCGCTCCGCATTGGTACTGTCGCACATCAGCGCCAGTACGCCCTTTTTGCCGATTTCTCCAAACCGCTGCAAGTCAATGGCGTCACCGAATACCGGTGTATAGTCCACCTTAAAGTCTCCCGTATGCACCACAATTCCCGCCGGCGAATAGATTGCCAGCGCCGCAGCATCCTGAATACTGTGATTTGTCTTGATAAATTCCACCCGAAAACAGCCCAGATTGATATGCTGCCCGTATTTTACCACCTTGCGCTTTACTTTGGAAAGCATATTGTGTTCCCGCAGTTTGTTATCTATAATACCAATGGTCAGCTTTGTTGCATAAATTGGTACATTGATATCCCTCAGAATATAGGGAATGGCTCCGATATGGTCCTCATGGCCATGGGTAATAAAAAATCCTTTTACTTTCTCGATATTATTCCTCAGATAGGTAACATCCGGAATTACCAGGTCAATACCCAGCATATCATTTTCCGGAAAAGACAGACCGCAGTCCACCACAATAATACTGTCTTCGTATTCAAAGGCAGTAATGTTCATTCCAATCTGCTCCAGTCCGCCTAAAGGAATGATTTTCAATTTTGAATTATGTTCTTTTTTCAACTTGCACCTCCAAATGCTGTGCAGGTTCCCTCACTTTTCACTGACATTCCTGTCCCTGTTTCAGACATGATTCACAATAGCCGTAAAACTTTACCTCATGGTTGATAACCTGAAAAGAAGCTGACTCTCTGATACGTTCCTCCAGCTCCTCTAACAGGTCGTCCCAAAAAGATATTACTTTTCCACATTCCAGACATATTAAATGATGGTGGCGGTGCGCCTCTTTTTCACCAATTTTTCCAATTTCATAACGCACGCATCCATCTCCAAGCTGCACACTTTCCACCAGGTCCAGCTCCGATAGCAATTGTATGGTCCGATAGACAGTCGCCAGCCCGATTTCCGGGAACTCTGCCTTCACTGTTTCATATATTTCTTCCGCAGTCAGGTGTTTATCCTCACAGGATGACAGTGCTTCCAGTACCAGAATTCTCTGCCTGGTCTTTTTCAATCCATGTTCCTTCAAAATCTTTTCAAAATCTTCCCGGAGCATCGCAACACCTTTCTGTAAAATTCATATTTTCAGATTCCTTCGTACTACATGGTCAGATCCACGTCTTCCAGAATTTCGCCAAAAATCCTGGACATATATTCCAGTTCTTCCTCAGATTCCACCATTTCATACACGATATCTTCATTTACTTCCTGTGATATTTCCTTTAAAATAAAGGCGTCACAGTCGCCGTCTTCCTCTTCTGTAACAAGCAGATAATTCACCCCATTAATTCTGGTCTGCTCTACCACATAAAACTCCGTAGACTCCCCGCTGTGAGGAGCCTGAAATACTACTTTTTCCATTGATTCTGTCCTTTTATTCCAACTTTGCTGTTTCGTCTTTCCCTATTCTGAATTTCCTGATTTTTCCGCCCGAAATGCCCGTGCATCCAGATACCCCTGTAAAATCAGTACAGCGGCAATCCTGTCCACATGGCTCTTCCGGTGTTCTCTGCGCACGCCGCCCTCCATCAGGCTCCGCTCTGCTTCCACGGTAGTAAGCCTTTCATCCCACAGCACCACCGGCAGATTACAGCGCTTTTTCAGCAGTTCCTGAAATTCCAGTGTACTGCGGCAGCGTTCCCCTTCCGTATTATTCATATTCTTCGGAAATCCCAGTACGATTTCCTCCACCTGATATTCCTCTGTCAGTTCCTGAATCCTTGCAAGTGTCTGCCGGAGTTTTCCCGGCGATTTCCGCTGAATGGTTTCGATTCCCTGGGCAGTAACCAGTAATGCATCACTTATGGCAACACCCACGGTCCTGGAACCAAAATCAAGCCCCATAATGCGCATCCTGACCTCCTATCCCCAGGAGTTGCTCTGGATATACCGGCGCAGAATCTCTTCCACCAGCTCGTCCCGCTCTACTTTCATAATCAGGCTTCTTGCATTCCGATGGCTGGTAATGTAAGTAGGGTCTCCGGACATAATGTATCCCACAATCTGGTTCACCGGATTGTAGCCCTTCTCCCGCAAAGCACTATATACAATTTCCAGCACATCGTCAACCCTTATCTGCTGTTCCTTCTCCACTTTAAAATATTGAGTATTGTTTTTATCCTGCATCTTTTCACGCCCTTGTTGAATGTAATTACCTTTGTCCAAAACAATTGTCTGCTGTATCCACTTTTGTATTTGAACAAATGTAATTCCTTTCTGCTCTTTCGTTCTTAGAATATTTCTTTTATCTATTCTAATACAAATGTTCGGAAAATTCAATCCATATTTTTTTTTATTCCATTTTTCAGAAATTTGAGCTATACTGTTATAGTCTCATATTTTCATGAAAAGGTTCAGGTACCGGCACATATGCGGCATAAAAGGCGCCTTTTGCACCTGAATGATAAAAAAGGAGAACTATCATGGCTTTTGACGGAATTGTTATTGCAAATTTAGTAAAAGAACTGAATGAAACAGTCAGAAACGGAAGGATCAGCAAAATTGCCCAGCCGGAAAATGACGAACTTCTGCTCACGATAAAAACTTCCAGAACAGAAGCGGCTGCAAAAAGCGGACAGGTGCGGCTGCTGTTATCCGCAAGTCCTTCCCTGCCCCTGATTTACCTGACCCAGGCCAACAAAACCAGTCCCCTGACAGCACCGAATTTCTGTATGCTGCTCAGAAAACATATTGCAAACGGAAAAATAACGGGCATTCACCAGCCCAATATGGAGCGTATCATTAATTTTGAAATTGAACATCTCAATGAACTGGGAGATCTCTGTCACAAAGTTCTCATTGTTGAGCTGATGGGAAAACACAGCAACATTATTTTCTGCGATGAAAACAAAAACATTATCGACAGTATCAAACATATTTCCGCCCAGGTCAGCTCTGTCCGTGAAGTGCTCCCTGGAAGAACTTATTTTATCCCGGAAACACAGGAAAAATCCAATCCTCTGACGGAAACACAGGATTCTTTCTATAAGAATGTATACGGCAGGCCCCTTCCGGTGCAGAAGGCAATTTACACCGCCTGCACGGGCATCAGCCCTGTGATTGCTTCTGAGCTCTGTTTCCGCGCTTCTGTAGACGGAGACCGGCCTGCGCAAGCGCTGTCAGAAGAAGAAAAACTCCATCTTTTCCACCACTTTTCCTGGATGATGGAGGATATACGGGAAGGAAACTTCCATCCAAACCTGATTAATAATGGAAAAGAACCGGTGGATTTTTCAGCAGTGGAACTGAAACAGTACGGAGATTTCACAAAAACAGACTGTACTTCCATCTCAGAAGTGCTGGAGACTTTTTACGCTGCCAGAAACGTATACACCAGAATCCGGCAAAAATCTGCAGATCTTCGCAAAATCGTGAACACTCTGTCAGAGCGGAGCCGAAAAAAATACGATTTACAGCAAAAACAGTTAAAAGATACGGAAAAACGGGAAAAATATAAAGTATACGGAGAACTCATCAACACTTACGGATACAATCTGGATGAAAATGCAAAAAAACTGGAAGCTCTCAATTACTACACAAATGAAATGATTTCCATTCCTCTGGACAATCAGCTTACACCTCAGGAAAATGCCCGGAAATACTTTGACCGCTATAACAAATTAAAGCGCACTTATGAGGCGCTGACGGAACTGCTAAAGGAAACGCAGGAAGAAATGCTTCATCTGGAATCCATTTCCACCTCCCTGGACATTGCCGTTTCCGAGGAGGATCTGACCCAGATAAAAGAAGAACTTGTACAGTTTGGCTATATCAAAAAGAAACACACCGGCAAAAAAGAAAAAATAAAAAGCCGGCCTTTCCACTATCTTTCCTCTGACGGTTATCATATGTATGTGGGAAAAAATAATTTTCAGAATGAAGAGCTTACCTTTAAATTTGCCCTGGGAAATGACTGGTGGTTCCATGCAAAGGGAATGCCGGGCTCCCATGTGGTGGTTAAAACCAACGGTGACGAACTGCCGGACCGCACCTTTGAGGAGGCGGGACGCCTGGCTGCCTACTATTCTGACGGACGCGGAACAGACAAGGTGGAAATTGACTACATTGAAAAAAAACATGTGAAAAAACCCAACGGAAGCAAGCCGGGATTCGTTGTGTATTACACCAATTATTCTCTGGTTGCCTCTCCTGACATTACTGATATCCAGCTGGTTGCCGACTGACGTTTCGTGGAATTTTCTGTTAAAATCGGAAAGAACTACATGTCTAATCCTGATTTCTGTGCATATACTATCCTCGTAACCAACGGGTTACAGTTTATCATCTGCGGATGATTCACACATGAAAAAAACAGAAAATATTTCAGAAACAAAAGACAACAGGAGGTAACGATATGTCTAATTCATCTAACAGAGCGGTAGTACCGGAAGCAAAAAGTGCATTGGATAAGTTTAAATTCGAAGTTGCGAATGAAATCGGCGTGCCTTTAAAAGAGGGTTACAACGGAGACTTAACCTCTAAACAGAATGGTTCTGTCGGCGGTTATATGGTGAAGAAAATGATCGAAGCCCAGGAAAAACAGATGTCTGGCAGATAACAGGAAACTTCCGTTTATACTCAGACAATCAGAAAACAGGTGTCAGAATAATCTGGCGCCTGTTTTTCTCTTTACAAATTTACCGTTTCTGCCTGACGGTTCAGATACCCCTGTATCTGTTCCCGGATCCTCTCATGTCCCGGCTGCATAAGCTGCCGGTCTTCCGCCAGCAGCAGATTCGCCTCCTCCGAAGCCTGTTTTAACAGATCAGCATTCTGGTAAATATCACCCAGACGGAATTCCAGAAGCCCGCTCTGGCGGATTCCGAAGAAATCCCCCGGTCCCCGCAGTTTCAGATCTTCTCCCGCTATGAAAAATCCATCGTTGGATTTATTCAGGATTTCCAGACGCTTTTTTGCCTTCCCGGAGTCAGTAGTATTAATCATAATGCAGTAGGACTGTGCCTCTCCTCTGCCCACCCGGCCCCGAAGCTGATGAAGCTGGGCCAGACCGAACCGCTGGGCATCCTCTATCATCATCACTGTGGCATTGGGCACATTAACGCCCACCTCAATCACCGTGGTGGACACCAGCACCTGTATCTCATTGCGGGCAAACTGCTCCATAATCAGATTCTTCCTGCCGGATTTCATTTTTCCATGCAGGGATTCCACCACAATCCCGGAGGGAAGCTGTTCCTGCAGAATTCTGGCGTAATCCGTCACATTTTCGGCCTCCAGGCCTTCGCTTTCTTCCACCAGCGGACAGATAACATAAGCCTGATGCCCCATGGCAATTTCTTTTTTCAGAAAATCATAAGAAGTATTGCGGGAATTTTTTCCCACAACGCAGCTTTTTACCGGAAGCCTTCTGGCCGGTACTTCATCTATCACGGATATGTCCAGATCTCCATATAAAATAATGGCAAGGGTTCTTGGAATAGGGGTGGCGCTCATAACCAGAACATGGGGCTGGGAACCTTTGAGAAACAATGTTTCCCGCTGTTTTACTCCAAACCGGTGCTGCTCGTCTGTGATAACCAACGCAAGATTGTCATAAAGAGCCTGCTCCTGTATCAGGGCATGGGTTCCGATAATTATGGCGTTGGCATACAGCTGCATCCGCTCATAAGCGTGGCGTTTTTCCTTTTTTGTCAGGGAACCGGTCAAAAGAATAACGGGAATCCGCAGTCCATGCTGTTCACAGAGTTCTGTAAAGGTCTGATAATGCTGCATGGCCAGCACTTCCGTGGGAGCCATCAGCGCCGACTGATAACCTGCCTGAGCCGCATCCAGCATGGCCAGAAAGGCAATAATGGTTTTTCCGGAGCCCACGTCTCCCTGTACCAGACGCTGCATAACCTTCCTGCCCCGTAAATCCTGACGGATTTCCAGCAGAGTACGTTTCTGGGCTTCCGTCAGCTGGTAAGGAAGCTGCTCCATTACAGAATCAGCCCACAGTCTCTGTGACTCCACGGAAGATTCCGAAGCCTGCTTCTCTGACTCTGTACCTGATTCAGACAGTTCCAGCGGAAGAAAGGAAAATTCATTCAGCACTTCTTCCATCTGCTCTTTCTGTATACCTGCCGAAAGGATAAACTGGAAAAATTCATCAAAAATCAGTCGTTTTCTTGCCTGTTCCAACGCCTCTTCACTTTCCGGAAAATGAATATTCTCCAGGGCAAAATTATATTCTGCCAGATGACGCCGCATTCTGATATCCTCCGGCAGATAATCCCGCGACAAATCCAGTTCTTCCAGAGCTTTCCGAATGGTCTGGGAAAGTTTGTTTTTGCCAAGTCCCGCTGTCAGGGGATAGCAGGGCCACAGGCATTCCTGCATGGATTCGTATTTCTCCGGTAAAAGCACCTGCGGCTGTTCCATATGAAACTGACTGCCTTTTCTGGAAATTTTCCCCAGAAATACAAACCATGCTCCAGGTTTCAGGGTATTTTTCAGATAAGGCATACGAAACCATACCAGATCTGCTTTCACATCCTGCTCCTGAAGAATCAGGGAGGTCACCTGCATACTGCGGGCTGCCCGCACTACAGGAGTTTTGTCAATACGCGCCGCCACTGCGGCAGTTATCTCAGTTTCTTTTACAAGTTCCGGCAGTTCCGACAGGGGGGTAATGGGCGGCAGCTTCTCATAATCTCTGGGATAATGAAGGAGTATATCACCAATGGTGTATACTCCCAGATTATGAAATAACTGTTCTGTTTTCGCTCCAATCCCTTTCAGCGTGCCGATACCCGATGTTTTCTCCATGGGATTGCTCCTTTGCTGTTATTCTACGGAAATCACATAATAATAAACAGGCTGTCCACCGAAATGTACCTCCACTTCACAGTCAGGATATGTTTCCTCCAGTTCGGAGCCTAACTGCCTGGCAGTTTCTTCCTTGATTTCCTCTCCATAATAGATACTGATAATTGCTGACTCTTCATCCACAAGCTGAGCCATCAGCTCTCTGATTACCGCATCCATGTCTTTGCCCACAGAGAGGATGGAACTGTCGCCCATACCCATATAGTCTCCCTGTCGGATGGATTTATCATCAATCAGAGTGTCACGCACCGCATAGGTCACCTGTCCGGTTTTTACAGTGGAAAGTTCTTCTGTCATCCGCGCCGCATTTTCTTCCGGGCTGCTGTCCGGCATGAAATTAATCAGGGCTGTAATTCCCTGAGGTACCGTTTTGGTTGGAATCACAAATATATTTTTCTCTTCAATCAGAGATGCTGCCTGATTTGCCGCAAGTATGATATTTTTATTGTTTGGCAGGATAAAAATATTATCCGCATTCACATCCTCGATGGCATTGAGCATATCCTCGGTGCTGGGGTTCATGGTCTGGCCGCCGGCAATAATATAATCTACCCCCAGTCCTTTAAAAATCTCATTGATTCCCTCACCGATGGATACGGAAATAAATCCCATGTCTTTCTTGGGGGCTTTCTGCGCTTCCGCCAATGCGT
>OFHA01001186.1_pt1 | contig 19234 bp, 15 predicted proteins | sample 1521891 | NCBI WGS metagenome assembly OFHA01 (sample SAMEA3504089, study PRJEB24116) | mouse gut metagenome | biome: mouse gut; feature: mouse-associated habitat; material: faeces | place: Denmark | collected 2011
CGCAAGCTGCCCCCAGAAACCGCCCGCCAGTCCGTCCAGGACATTGAAGCAGCAGGACAGGGGAATAAAAGCCAGGATCCACACATTCGGCAGCAGAAAAGACCGTCTTGCCCTTGCCTTGTCCTTTGTGCCCGTAAACTGCCCCGCCAGGAATATGCCCGTCCCCAGCAGCATGATGGCCAGCCCGACCCCCACTGCATAGACCGTCTGGCGCTCTAACCAGATAAAGACAGAAGAAACCAACCCGATTGCATTTAAAACAGTACCCGCCACAGTGAAAAGCACGGCGCTCCGCTGCTTCCCGGATTCGCCCACAGGCTCGATTCCTTTCAGAAGATAATCGGTGGTGGTTTCAAAATAATCGCTCAACAGGATGATTTTCTCGATATCGGGCGTGCTCTGTTTGCTTTCCCATTTGGAAACCGCCTGACTGGTAATCCCTAACAGCTCGGCAAGTTGCATTTGCGTCAGATTTTTTTCTTTTCTGCACCGTGCAATAAATGCACCTGTTTTTTTCTGATCCATTCAATAAATCTCCTTTGTTATATTTGACCGCAGTATATCAAAAAGAGAATCAGTTACAGAACATACTAAGCGTTGACTCAGTACTAAACGCCTGGTTGAGTCGCACAAATTCAGCTTATTTTCCGGAGCCAGCCTGTTTCAAAAACACACTCTGCTGCCACACATAAAAAGATGGATGATAAAAAAGCAGACACTATGCCCGACTGCCGATAGTGTGGCTTTTTATCCATTGTTTCCCGTTCCTGCCCGGATGCGTAAATATAGGCATTATTAAAAAGAAAGCCTTTTTCCCGAAACTGAAAAAAGCTTATAACAGCGCAAATAACTGATAACACAATACTGGTAATGACTCCGATTAAGTTTTCCATACGAATCTCCCATATTAAATAAGCTTCAGATCATAATCCCAGACTCTGATGAATATTCAGGCTTTGACATACAAATCTCACTTAAAAGGATAAACTAAAATTATGAAAAAATCAATTTTCACTTTCGTGCGAAGGTCCTTTGCGTACCAGGAGCCTGTGTGGATGTGAACAGCCAGAACGGCAGCCTGAGCACGCCGGTTCTGCCGGAGTTCCCGAAGGGGCGGCATCTGTATTTTATGTCCAAAAGCAGGCTATGAGGAATCTGCCATCCGTGGTATAATCAACAGTTATAAGCAGGAAGAGCCTCAGATAGATTTTAATGGAACTGGGTGTGCGGTTGTGGCAGGATAACAGTGTTGAATATGATTGATAAAAGGCATGGGATCAGTATGCGAAAATACTATGTTGACAATATACGCTGGATTACCATTTTACTTCTCGTTCCCTATCATGCAGCAATGGCATGGAATGTATGGGGAGAACCAAATTACATTTATTTTGAAAGCAATAAAATTATCAGCAGTATTGTGGTATTTTTGAGTCCGTATTTTATGCCGCTTATGTTTTTCATTGCGGGCATTTCCACAAAATTTGCGCTGCAAAAGCGTACAATCGGGCAATATGTGCTGGAGAGGACTAAAAAAAACTGATACCATTTATTTTTGGGACGGTGCTGATTATGCCGCCTGTGACATATATGGCCGATAAATTTAATTATGGTTATCAGGGGAATTTATTTCGGCATTATGCTGTTTTCTTTACATATTTTACGGACTTAACAGGTGCTGACGGCGGTTTTTCGGCTGGACAGTTCTGGTTTATTTTGTATCTGTTTCTTATCTCTCTTATTGCTGCCGGTATTATCTTATTACAAAGAAAAATAATACCCTCGAGAGATATTGATATACCGCCTGTGCTGATTTTTCTCTGGGGATTACCGTTACCACTTTTGAGCGGAGTGCTTTCAACAGGTGGAAAAAGCCTTGCAGAATATACCTACGTTTTTCTTGTGGGTTATTATATTTTTTCAGATGATGACGCAGTCAGCAGGGCAGAAAAATGGAAATGGATTTTCCTGTGTACAGGTATAACGGCAGCGATTTTCAATGTATATATGTTTATCTGGTCAGATACACAGCAAACATTGTTAAATACGATTGCCAGATATGTATCGGAGTGGTTTATGATCAGTTCCCTGCCGGGGATTGGAAAAGGGTATTTGAATTTTAATGGGAAAATATCAGAGTATATGTCAAAAAGGTCATATACTTTTTATATTTTTCATTTTTTCTGGGTGGTGTTATTCCAGTATCTTTTGATTAATGTATGCAGTGGTAATATAATTTTACTATATGTCTTACCAGTGCTTTCTGCATATGGGGCAACGCTGTTATGCTGTGAGATCTGTGACAGGGTATCTTTTTTCTCTTTCCTTACATGAGTCAGTATTTTCAGGAGAAAATATAAAAAACGGAATATTGTTTACCTTTGGGCAGCGATTATCTTAACAGGCAATCCGCTGTCCTTTTTATTTTCAAAAACCATTGAAACAGCACAGAAAGAATTATGAACATTTGCGCAGGGTCAGCATATGCCGGGGTGGGGTAATCAGCTGTAACAAAAAGAATCCTGTAAGGGAGTTTCAGAACGGGAGCCGGCAACATAACATAACAGACAACAAGGCAGAATTGAGCGGAGGGAGAAAGAATTGTAAAATAGTGCGCAACCGGTATTTGCTTTTTAGCTCTTACCAGGTTCTTTATTTTCATTGCCATATACTTCATAATGTCAATCAGGAGGGTGTGTTTTATGAATATGAATATTATATCGAAATATTTACAGTTTTTGCGTAAAAGCAACAACTACACACAAGATGATTTAGCAAAAGAATTAGGCATATCAAGGCAGGCAGTATCAAAATGGGAAACAGGAACGACTATTCCCGACTTAGAAGTTTTATTGAAAATTTCTAAATTATATGACATCACGATAAATGACATATTAGAACCAAAGATACAGCCACAGCGGATAACTGATTTTGAGCAGATTTCAACAATTTCTGAAAAGGAACTGAAAGAAGTGTTGGAACAGTTTGACACTAATTCGCTTGTAACAGCTTTAATGGGGGCATCTCCCGAAACAAATAGTTTTTGTGAAAGATTGTTTCCCGATATAGATTTTGAAATGACAGGAAAAAATATGGGCAGAATAAGGATAGAAACTGTTGAGGATATGCAGGGCCAAATAATAGCTATGATAAATTTGCAGACGGTTAACAAGGAAATTTAGTATATGGAGACAGGAGGTTGTGGATATTATGAAATACACCGGGCTTTAGGCGTCCCTCCCATAAGGCCGCCCGCGAAGCCAAACAGACATTTTGCGAAAGATGTGTGTTATGGCAAAGAAATAGTGCTATAATGGCTTCATCTTAAAGACAACGGATGCGGGACTGGAGGAGGATCTGAAATGAAATGGAATGAAACAGAAAAAAAACAAATAACCATATTTGCATTGGTGGCCTTCACCCTGCCCTTGCTTATGGGCATTGCGCTGGGGATCAGCTATTACAGGGGGAATGATGTTTCAATTTTTGCCGCTGTACAGATGTATTATCCGGCGGCGGGAGTGATGCTTGCATTGCTGCTTACAAAAGGAAAAGAAGAAAAGCTGCCTAAAAAGTACTTTATTGGATTTTTAATAACCACTGTGCTTTTGGTTGCGGCGGCGCTGGCCAGCGTTTTTATGGTGCAGGTTAACTGGATGATGGCGCAGCAGTACTTAATGATCGGCCTGACAATTTTCTGCCTGGTATTACTTCTGCTGGAAAAGAAGGAAGTACGCGCCAGATATGGATTGGGAATTAACGGCACAAAGGGTGCGAAGTCATGGCTGTATGTGCTTCTGTTTTTAACATTGTACTTTGGGCGTTTGATTATCAGCGGTATCATAGAAGGGCAGATGGAGGAGGTCACAGCGATTTTAGCCAGCCCTGAAATTTATGGCATGTTGCTTTATTTGGCGGTTGCTTTCTTTATCACCTGTACCCCGTTTTTTGGGGAGGAATATGGATGGCGTTATTTTTTCCAGCCGCTTTTACAGAAACGGTTTGGCTTAAAAGGCGGCGTTCTGGTGCTGGGGGTGCTTTGGGGACTGTGGCATCTGCCCCTTAATATCTTTTATTACAGCCCTCAGACCTGGATGCTCAGCGTGGCCTTGCAGATTGTCACCTGCATAAGCCTGGGTATTTTCTTTGGATATGCTTTTATGAAAACAGGAAATATCTGGATGGTTTCCATGCTGCATTTTTGGAACAATGACCTGGCGGCAGTGTTATCCGGGGGCGCGGTAGAAGGGTATGTGCTGAAATGGGGTGATGTTTTGATTTCACTTCTTGTAAACCTGGTGTTCATCGTGTTTATATTTTCAAAGGTATTTAAGGAGGAAGCAGCGCAGGCGCCTGTGGAAGAAGGCTTAAATATTTGCCAGACGGTTGAGGTCCGGTGAGGGAATTGATTTCTGTGCAGGAAAAAACAGGTGTTATGAAAGGCATATGCAGGGAGCATATGCCTTTTTTATGCGCGCGCTGTCAGCGTTTCACGTCTAGTTTGTCTTTGTTACAGATGGCCATAATATCAGCTGAACAATAGTAAGAGGATTATTAGACAACCTTACATCAAAGGGAGCGCTGGAAAGCAGGGCCTTGTAATAAGCGCTTTTTGGGAATTTCAGGGTGCTGCAAAGCTGGGATATAGTAATATTCCATTTTCGGTCTTAACGCGCTGATCTTCTTTCTGGAATGTCTTATACTCCTTAAGGGGGGCCGTCTCATCAGCTGATACGTTTTACCCAGTTGCCGAGTGTGCTTCGTTTTTCGCCATGTTGAACGTCTCCTTTGTTCTTTCGCTTTATTATCATGGTGTCATTATGGCTGTATGCAGTAAAAATGATTTAAGGGATGCTTGAAGGAAAGATACATGCGGTATTTACTGAATGTAAGTAGGTAATCATCCGCATCTACCGTTTATGTCTCGCATTGGTCGGGCATCCAGTTACACTGATTCTTGCCTTCATGATGTGGTATGCTCAATATCTATTGATGATCGTCAATGAAACATAATTGCAGGGGTATTTAAAAGGAAAGTAAAATATTTATTAGAAAAATAATATATTTCTATTAACTTTTTCTATAGTATCATATATAGATTTCTATTGTTTTGGTGAAATTTACAAATAATTTGGCTGTTTCGTAAAAAAAATGGAATATATTGACAAAAGATAAATGTGTGATATAATTATTACGATAAAATACAACAGGTGAAAAACGATGGCGGATAAGAAACTTCTTTACTCTATTGGATGTGTGTATTTCCTATTTTTCATAATTGATTGTTTCCTTTTAATCTGATTATATTTCAAAGGAGTCTTCTATGACAGGAAGGAAAAACATACCTATTTGGCCAAATGTGCGGTATCTATTTGGCATTTTAGGCAGAAAAGTGCCCACGCTTCTATGGCTTATGGTTTTTACACTGATGATACAGGGGTTCTTGCCTCTTTGGCAAGTATTTATTCCCAAAATACTGTTAGGCCTGCTGATCCAGGGAACTGCGCCAGAACAGCTTTTGAAAACAATTTGTTTGTTGGGGGCGGTTACTTTGGCTTTCCAAGGGATATCCACGCTGGTTGGCAGGCGGTATGAGGCGAAGATTAGCTTAGCCCGTACTGGTACTTTTCGGGTTATGCTGATCCAAAAGCTGTTCCGGATGAAATATGTATCTTTTGAGGATCCGGAGATCCAAGATCTCACTGCCAAAGCCTGGAATGTAACCTGGAGCAATAATTTCGGCGTGGAGGGGGGCGCTGCGCCATCTGATGAAAATGGGGGCGGCATTTTTCACCCTTTTAGGTTTTGTCGGGACACTTTCCGTACTTCATCCGTTAGTTCCTTTGCTGCTGATCCTTTTGGTTTTACTGGATCAGTTTTTGTTGCGCAGGAGGAGCCGGATACAGCTTAAAATGCGTGAGGAAAATACAGCCATTAACAGGCGGCTGGATTACATCAATGAAACCATGCAGGATCTTTCTTTTGGCAAGGAGATCCGGATTATGGGAATGGGTGATATGCTCCTTTCCTGGCATGGAAAGCTGATGGGAAAGAAACAGTCCCTTTTTACCCGGGAACGGAAGGAATGTGCCGGCGGGGAATTGCTGCAGATTCTTCTGGCGGTTCTGCGGGAGGCGTTGGTCTATGGTTATCTGATTTATGCTGTTTGGGATAAAGGCGTTTCTATAGCCGATTTTTCTTTGTATTTTGCATCTGCCATGGGTTTTTCCAAAATGTTAGGCATGTTTCTTGCCCATTATGAAGCTTTCCGCCTGGATGCCGCCTGCCTTCAGGATATGCGGATGATGATGGAACTGCCGGAAGAAGAGATTGGCGCGGCTGCGCCCAGGCTTTCAGATTTTGTGGGGAAAAGTATTACTCTTACAGATGTAAGCTATCGTTATCCCTCTTCCATGAGGGATGCAGTGGAACATTTCACCTATACATTTGTCCCGGGGAAGCGGGTCGCTTTAGTGGGGGAAAACGGCAGCGGTAAGACCACATTGATCAAATTGATCTGCGGTTTGCTGGAGCCGGACAGCGGGACGATTTTTTTCGGTGAAACCGATGGAAGAAGCTTAAGCGGATGGGCAAGGTATGCTTTGTTCAGTACGGTTTTTCAGGATATCAATTTATATGCTTTTACTTTAGGGGAAAACACAGCTATGGCGGAGACGTATGAACCTGAGCAGGTAAAAGCGGCGTTAAGCTGTGTGGGATTGGCGGAGGATAAGTTCCCTAAAGGGCTGGATACCATGCTGCGGAAGGATTTTGATCCCCAGGGGGTGGAGCTCTCCGGCGGGCAACGTCAGGCGCTGGCGATTGCCCGGGCCGTATATCGGGAGGGGGCTGTGATGACAATTTTAGACGAACCTACGGCGGCGCTGGATCCTTTGGCGGAACAGGAAATATATTTGAAGCTGGACAGCCTTCTTCAAAACCGCAGCGGGATATTTATTTCGCACCGCCTGGCTAGTACCCGTTTCTGTGATGAAATTTTGGTTATGTCAGAAGGGGCTTTGGTGGAGAAGGGGAATCACGAGAACCTGATGGCGATTGGCGGCTTTTATGCCCGGATGTATGCGGCGCAGAGCAGTTTCTATCAAAAGGAGGGTTGCTGATATGGCAAAAGGAACGGAAGACAAAAGGCTGGGATGGAAGCTTAAGCTGATTTTGGCCCTTACCCAAAGAGCAGCCGTTTACGCTCCCTCCTATCTTCCTTTGCGGCTGGTACAGATGTTTTTTGAAATACTGGGTCCTTTCCTGATTGCAGTGCCTCCGGCTTTGGTTTTAGACCAGTTAGTGTCAAGAGCCCACCCAGAACGGCTTCTGTTTTTGGCTGGGATCACAGTTTTGCTGGGCGGGCTGTCGGGGCTGGCCGATTACCTGCTCCGTCGGCGGCTGGAACAGGATGCCTTTGTGATCAATCAAAAAATTGAACTGTCTATTAATGAAGCGTTCCAGAGAATGGACTACGAAAAACTGGAGGATCCCAGCATTCAGGATTTAAGCCAGCTTGCCCGGGATACCAATAATCACGCTTCCAGCCTGGAGTCTATGATCAGTACTTTCTTTATTTTAATAGGCCAGTGTGTTTCATTGGCTGGCATGGCGGCGATTCTTTTACGGCTGCTGCTAACGGATGGCAGGCCGGTGGCGCTTACCGGTGTGCCAGGCTGGCTGGCAGGAAACGCGCTTATTTGCCTGCTGGCCGCTTTGGGGTTTTGTGTGCTTTCCTCCCAGATGGATGGGATTTTATTGAAGATCTATGGCCACTATGATCAAAAGTTTGCAGCGCTTGGAAGGGAGTACAAGTATTACGGACAACTGGCCAGGGAGGAGGCCTATGTGAAGGATCTCCGTGTGTTCCGGCTTTATGGCCTGATCAATAAGCGGATTCAAAGCTATTGTATCCGTAACAAAAAATTAACTAATGAAGTCAATGTACCGGAAATGCTTATTGGAATTGCGGAGGATCTGCTAATGGCGCTGGAACTTATCCTGGTGTATGCCATGGTCAGCTGTAAGGTTCTGGCAGGGGTAATTTCTATTGGGGAATTTTATCTTTATGTCACAGCACTCACCCAGGCGATTGTCCTGGTTAAAGGAATCTTGGAAAGTAAAAACAGTATTGAACGTTGTTTAATGTACCAGCGGGCTTACCGGGATATTATCAGCCTTGCCAGTACGCCAGGCCGGTTAGAAGAAAAGGGACAGGCTGTTCCCCAAGAGGGGGAATTGGTTTTTGAGCAGGTGACCTTTACTTATCCAGGTGGGGAAGCTCCCGTGTTGGAGGCGGTTTCCTTTGCCCTCCATGAAGGAGAAAAGCTGGCTCTGGTAGGCAGGAACGGGGCGGGAAAGACTACCATTGTTAAGCTAATGTTGGGGCTTTATACACCCCAGCAGGGGAGAATTTTGTGGATAGGGCAGGATATCAGGGAGATTCCTTATGAAAAGTATATCCGAAGCTTTGGGGCAGTGTTCCAGGATTTCAAGCTGGTTGCGGCTTCTTTGGCGGAGAATGTGGCTATGGGGGAAGCGGGGGACAGGGCGGAGATTATGCGGGCGCTGGATGCTGCAGGGCTTTCCGGGCTTCTTCCTAGGCTGAGTAAGAGTATAGACACACAGCTTCTGCGGAAGTTTGATCAGGAAGGAGTAAATTTATCCGGCGGTGAGGCACAAAAAATCGCAATTGCACGGGCTTTTTACAAAAATGCGCCTGTTTTGATCTTAGATGAACCTACGGCTGCCCTTGATCCCATTTCCGAGCAGGATATTTTTAAAGTGATCCAGGGAAATCTGCAGGGAAAAACTGCGGTCTTTATTTCCCATCGGCTCTCTGCATGCAGGATCTGCGACCGGATCCTGGTGTTGGACAGGGGGAGGGTTCTTCAGCAGGGCCCCCATCATATCCTTGCTGCCCAGGAGGGGCTTTACCGGAGGATGTGGGAAACACAGAAAAGTTTTTACGTAGAATTCTAAAGCTATAAAAGCCCACAGGATTTGACTGTGGGCTTTTCCATCTTTTACTGTCAGCCGTTTACAGGCCGTGAAAGGGGTTCCTCTGTTTGCTGGAGGAAACTTACGGTGAGCACACCCTCCTGGGTGGTTGCGTTTATCACGATGGGGAAATCAAATTTGTTGGTAAAGGTTAAATCTTTATAACCTTCTACAATAGCGGAATCCAGTCCCTTGGGAACATAATCCACCGGAAGGGAATGGGCGTAACGTTGGCTGGGGGCAATTCCTGCCAGCAGCATAGATACATAAATAGTGGAGGAAACCTGGCAGATACCGCCGCCAACGCTGGAAACCACCCGCCCGCTGGCAAAGGAGGGCGCTACCACATAACCGTTTGCCCGGGTCCTTGTGCCTACGGAATTGCTGAAGGAAAATTTCTGGCCTGGCTCAATCACCATTCCGTTGATCCTGGCGGCAGCCAGTTCTACGTTCACAGCTCTGTCTTCCGTGGTGTCATAAACGGTGGAATAGGTGGAAAGAGTCCCGGCAGGAGGTTCGCTCCCCACAGGATAAGTGCTGGCCCGCCCTTCCGTTTGGCCGCTGGTTATGTAGTGGATATAGTACCTGCTTAGATCTCTGGCACCATATAGGGGCAGGAGGTCAAGGTTGTTGGCCATATAGGCCTTAACGTTAAAGGAAGCGTTACCGCTGCGCCCCTCTTTCATCCCGATGGTGATGAAATGGTCCAGCAGCGTGGAAGGGTCGTTTCCGATATTCTGCTGTAAGTCAGGATAGGTTTTGTAATAATAGCCCGCGTCAAATACAGAGGAATAATCAATGGGATTTTTGGTTGCGGCGTGAAGGCCTACAATGCTGGTAAGGCTGCATGCCAGTACAACAAATAGGGCAATCAGCGTTTTCGTTTTGTTTTTCACAGTAATTTTCTCCTTTGGCATCTTCATTCATTTTCTACCAGTAAATCCTAACATAGAAAAGGGGCTGTTTCAAGAGTTATGAATATTAATTCTTTTGGTATAATCCCCCAGAAAATCTTAATAAACCATCTATCTGTGCTGCTGCCCATGGGGGAAATTTGCCAGTGGGTTGGCGCTGCATTTGTTCTTGACATATGGCCTACATAGTGTTATCTTGTAAATAGACAACATTATGTAGGCAAAGGAGGGATAAGGAAATGGTGCAACAGGTTTCCGATTCGGAATTGGAACTGATGAAAATTATCTGGGCAAAAGGGGGGCAGGCCCTTTATGCAGATATTATGGAGGAATTGGCAAAGAAGGGTTGTTCCTGGCAGAAAAATACGGTAATTACTTTACTGTCCCGGCTGGTGGAGAAGGGTCTTATAAAAACCAACAAGATCGGGCGGCGTAATGAGTATACTGCCATTGTAACTGAGAGGGACTATCAGGCGGTCCAGACCCAGAGCCTTCTTAACAAACTTTATCAGGGCAGCGCCAGGGGGCTGGTGGCAACGCTGATACAGAGGGAAATGCTCACGCCGGAGGAATATGAGGATCTGAGGCAATTTTGGGAAAGGGAGAGGGGAGATAAATGAGCGAGGCGTTGAAAATGATAGTATCCCTGTCGCTCTCCGGTTCCTTGCTGATACTGATATTGCTGGCAGGCAGGCATTTCTGGAAAAACAAAGTCAGTAAGAGGTGGCAGTATTATATATGGCTGGTGGTTATTGCGCGGCTGCTCCTTCCCTTTGGGGCCAGGATAAATCTGGCGGCGGAATTGCCCGGGCTTGGGGGCAGGATGCCCTTCCGGCTGTCCGGTGCGCCCCTGGCAGGAGAGGGTTTATATGATAAGCCAGCCTTTTGGGAGGAAGAGGCTGGCATACCGGAAGAGGATGCCAAAGAGGGGGGAAAGACAGTAATGGCCGATGGGGTGCAGGGGGAGAAAACCCTCCCGGTGCCAGGGCTGTGGCTTGGGATGCTGTGGCTGGGGGGTGGGGGCATTTTGTTAGTGAGAAAAATAACCCTTTACCAGAGTTTTGTGAAATATATGAAAGCCGGGTGCGGTGAGGTTACGGATATTGCATTATTGGAGCAGTTATCCCGGGCAGAGGCGGAGCTGGGGGTCAACAGGGCCGTGGAACTGTATACAAACAATCTGGTTTCTTCTCCCCTTCTTTTTGGCTTTTTCCGCCCCTGCCTTGTGTTTCCGGAGGCCAACTTGCCGGAGGGGGATTTCCGTTATACGGTGTGGCATGAACTCACCCATTACAAAAGAGGGGATATGTTTTATAAGTGGCTGGTACAGCTTACCATATGTGTCCATTGGTTCAATCCCCTGGTATATCTGATGGGGCGGGAGGTCAACAGAGCCTGTGAGCTGTCCTGCGACGAGGCGGTGGCCAAAAGGCTGGACGGCCAGGGGCGGCGGGATTACGGGGATACCCTAATGCGGGCTATGGGGGCGGGGGAAAGCTGCCCGGGCGCTGCCATGGCCGTTTTGCTGAATGAAAGTGTGGAATTGTTAAAAGAGAGGTTAAAAGCAATTATGGATTACAAAAAATCTTCTAAAGGAGTGAAGGCGCTGGTTTTCTTGTTTACCCTGTTATTTATGGCTGGCGCTTCGGTGCTGGGAGTTAACGCCAGTACAGAGGATGGGAACGCCCTGCCGCTTTCTGTGGCCAGGGGAGAGGAAGGTTCTCCGTACCGCTATACGCAGGAAGGATATTTTCAGGATTCCTGGCTTTTTGAGATTGGATGGAATGTAAGGGAAGAGAAAGCCGCAAAAGAATATGCAGCCAGGGAAGTTTCCCTGCCGGATGGGGGCACGATGACAGTTTTTTATATGGATGCCTGCAAAGGCCTGTGGGAGAAGGAAGATGCTGTTGCAGCATTGTCAGCTTTGCTTCTGCGGATGCGCGATGGGACGGCGGGAGAGGAATTCCCCTTTACACAGCCGCTGCTTGTGAGCGTGGAAAATATTGGAAATAATAATGCAGAGGAACTGGCAGGGGGCTATTATCAGGACGGAAGCCTGGCCCAGTTTGCGGCGGTTTTCGGCACGCTGGATGAAAAGGCCCAGCGCAGATTCCTGGAAGAAGCCTACGAGGATGGAAATGTCAGTTTTTTTGCCGCCGGTACGGCCCGCTTGAAGGAGGGCAGCCCCCTAATCGGGCAATTTGCGGAAAAAACCTATGAGGATGGGGAGATTGCTTTCTTTTCTGTCTTGACTGCCAACATGGACGAAAATATGATGGAAAGCTGGCTTGCCAGGGCGGAAGAGGACAAAATGGCAAACTTTCAGGCTATGCTGATGGGAGGGCTGGGAAGGGACCAGGAAATTGAAAAAATGCAGGAAAGGATAGAAGCCCAGCACCTGGAGGCATATGAGGAATGGGGAATTACAAAGGATGGCGATTTCTATTATTATCAGGGCAGGAGGGTTGGCATTTTGGTGGATTCCCGGCCGGACAGTTCTTTTTGCCGCCTGTCCATGAACCCAAAGGGTGAGGTAAACCTAAAGGTAACGCGCAATGAAAAGGAAGAAATTGTAAATGTGGATTATATGGCCCAAGAAGAAGTGGCAGAGCTTTTGGGTGAGAGGGAGGATCCGGAAGATGAGGGGGAGTTTTCCCCGGAAATGGCAGATGAAGATAGGGAAAAGGAACTAAAAGATGGCGGCGCGGAGGAGGGCGTCAGCCGCCTGTCCAAAGAACAGTTGCCGGGGGGTGTACAGGAGGCGCTGGATCAGTGCGCGGTAAGGGAATGGTATTTAATTTCCTTTGAGGGGCAGCAGTATCTCTACATTATGGATGGAAATAACTGGCAGTATGCTTATCAGCCTGTACGGACGGCTGAAGGCTGGGAAATCACAGTGCTGCGGGTGCGGAAACAAAGCACGGGGTACTTTTTGCTGGTGCTTCCCGATGATGCCCCTGTGAGGGTGAGGTGTGACGGGGAGGAGGCTGAGCTGAAAGAGATTGTGGCCGGGTAAACGGTTGGATGGGGGCGTATGGTTCACGGACCATATTGTTCAACAATAAGGGGTTGGCGTTTTGCCAACCCTTTATTGTATTTTAGCTTCGTCAATAAACCATATAAGAAAAATATAAAACCCAAATATAGGTGAAATTCCATACCCCATAAAAGGCACAGGAAAATTTCCTATAAATGTAGATAAAATCATCAGCCAATAGTACATTGTTATTCCTATACAGTTATTTCTATTTTTCTTTATGGAAGAAATAAGAAAATAAATAGGTATCTCATAAGGGCAAAAATAAGGGAAAGAAAAACCTGTAACAAATTATAACATGAAATGAACAGGACAGGAAGAACTGATTGGAATGCTTTCACAAATTTCTCCAAAACACAAGAAGAAAGGACGAAAAAATATGAGGTTTATTCATGCAACATATAATATGCTCCATAACAGTATTGATGTAACCACTTTTGACGGATATATTTTACGAATAGACTGCGAAAAAACAGAAGAAGGATTAAAAACAACACCATGCTCCGAATGTGCCTTAAATGCTTTGGCGATAAATAATCCTCTTGAATATGCAACACTGTATCTTGATGGTTGTATGCAGCTATGGATAGATGCGGAAGATTCATTAGAATTGTGGTAACATATTTTTCTTTGTACGGAGAACTGGTCAAAATATAAACCAGTTCTCTAATTATTAGAAATATAAACCATTTTCTTTATTTCTGCGAGTAATTAGGAAACATAAATATTTGGCAAATGCTATAAAGGGGCAAATAATTCTTGACGCATTTCATATTTGATGCCCTGTGCTTGCGGTGAACTATTTGACTTATTGAAAGCTTTTAATATGTTATCTTCAGAAAAGCTTTTTTATCCGCTTTTTTTCTTGATTTTTCTGGAAATCCAACCCCAATTATGTTATACTATATTTTGTATATTTATGTTTAGAGGTTGTGACATTATGGAGGAAAATAATGAATATATTATTGATTGGAAATGGTTTTGATTTAGCTCACAGATTGCCAACTACATACAAAGATTTTTTGCTATTTATTGAAGTCATGAAACAAGTAGTTAATGTAACTACTACAGATGATTTGAATTGTATTGATTGGAAAAATATTAACCTTGAAATATGTAAGCTCATACAAAGCGACATGGGAAACGTGAAAAATAATATTTATTCACAAGCTGATACTTGGAAGGAGCTGATAGAAAATAATTTTTGGATTGAATATTTTTTATGCTGCCAAAGTTATATAAAAGAAAACTGGATTGATTTTGAAAATGAAATTAGTAAAGTAATACAGGCATTTTCAGAATGTATTAAAAAGATAGATATAAATGATCAAGCATGCAGAAACACTAATAACCCATTTTTAAATGATTTTTTTATGTCAGATACCGAAAAAATAGAGAATGACAGACTTATGGAAATGGAAGAGGAAATTAAGAAATCTAATTTACAACTTTCTGTAAGCGAATGGTCGAAATACAAAGAAGTATATGATAAAAAACATCCATTACAAACTTTACCGCCGATTACATATAAAGAAATAATCAAAAAGCTTGAAAATGATTTAAATAAGTTGATAATAGCGCTAGAAATTTATCTGGCAGATTATGTTGATAAAATAGATGTGAAAGAAAAGTCGCCAGACATTATAAAAATAATAAATGATGAGGTAAACTCTTGTATACATGATAAAGAAGAATGTATTTGTATCAGTTTTAATTATACCCATACATTTAGCAGGGTTTATGGAATTGAAATAAATGATTTTATACATGGTGAAGTAAGGGTAGATAGAACAAAAGCTTTTAATAATATGATTTTAGGAATTGATGAGTATTTAGATGATGATAGGAAAAATAAAGAATTAGATTTTATTTCTTATAAAAAATATTATCAGAGAATATATAAAGAAACTGGTGATTTATCAAAAAGACATGCTGACAGGATAAAAGAAAATAAAGATCGTTATACTGTTTATATTTTCGGACATTCTCTTGATGTAACGGATAAAGATATTTTGTCAGCTTTAATTAAAAATGATAATGTTTGTACTTACATTTATTATCATGATGATACAGCACACAAAAAGCTAATTGCAAATTTGGTAAAGGTGCTTGGCGAAGATGAAGTGATTAAAAGGACTAGTGGAACTACAAAAACAATTTCTTTTATAAAACAACAAAATTTTTGAGAGGTGTCTATATATTATGGCAAAGAAAGAACCGAAAACGGATTTTTGGGTTTATGAATTGTTAAAAGAGGCAAATATACATTTAGAACCCCAAGGGAGTACAATTAAAGAAATTAATGAGGCTTTAAAAACCGCCAGCAAAAGAGGAACGGGGAATTCTGGTTATCCTGAATTTGTTGGTGTTGTAAAAGACTATTTGATTGTGATTGAAGATAAAGCAGATATAAACAAACATAAAAAATTAGAGGGTAGTGTTATTGGTTTTGAAGTATCAAATGTCACGGAGTATGCAGTAAATGGTGCTCTGTTTTATGCAAAGCATTTAGCAAGACATACAACATATAAAAAGATATTTGCTTTTGGTGTGTCTGGTAATGCAAAGAAACATATTATAAGTCCCCTGTATGTTGATGAAACAGAGTATTACAGGGAATTGCCAGAAGTAGAGTCTTTCATTTCTTTCAATGAAAATAATATTGATGAATATTATATTCGTGAAGTATTAGGAGAAGCTACAGACACAGAAAAAGAAACAAAAGAAATTCTGCATGATGCTGAAGAACTACACGAAGATTTACGGAATTATAGTGCATTAACAAATAATGAAAAACCACTTATTGTGTCTGGAATACTACTCGCATTAAGGGAAAGGGAACATAATAATTTTTCGATTGACAGTTTAAGTGGTGATACAACGAAAACAGATGGACAAAAGATTTATGATGCTATTGCTGATAATTTGCAAAGATCAAAGGTTGCTCCTACTGTAAAAAAGGATAAACTATTAACTCAGTTTGCATTTATCAAAGATAAAACGGCATTAAATGAGATTGACGAAACGCTCGGTAAAACTCCATTAAAATACTATACAGAATTTCTTGATAATAAAATTTATAAAAGTATTAGATACAATAATTCATCGGAAGATTATTTAGGCAGATTTTACGGTGAATTTATGAGTTATGCCGGTGGCGACGGTCAAGAACTGGGAATTGTTTTAACTCCAAAACATATTACAGAATTATTTTGTGATTTGGCAGACCTAAAGATTGATGACATTGTGCTTGATCCTTGTTGTGGTACTGCTGGTTTTTTAATAGCTGCTATGCACACAATGTTAAATATGACAGATGATGAGAATATAAAAGATAGCATCAGACGGACACAACTTCATGGTTTTGAATTACAACCGCATATGTTCACTATTGCTACTACTAATATGATTTTGCGTGGTGACGGCAAAAGCAATTTAGTAGATTGTAATTTTTTGAAGCAGGAAGCAGACAAAACACAATTAAAAGGTGCCACTGTAGGCATGATGAACCCTCCATATTCGCAGGGTTCGAAAAAAAACCCTAATATGTATGAACTCTGCTTTACAGAACACTTATTAGATAGCTTGTCAGAGGGTGCACGATGTATTGTAATTGTTCCACAATCATCAATGACGGGAATAAAAACAAAAGAGGAAGCGTCTGTAAAAGTCAATATATTAAAGCATCATACATTAGAAGGTGTTATCACTTTAAATAAAGAAACATTTTACGGTGTCGGTGTAAATCCCTGCATAGCCATTTTTACTGCTGGAATACCACACCCCAAAAAGAAAATTTGCAAGTTTATTAATTTTGAAGATGATGGTTATAAAGTCATGTCACATATTGGTCTAATGGCTACTGAATCAGCAAAAGATAAAAAACAGCACTTATTGGATGTATGGTTTGATAGAATAGATGCTGATACACGATTTTGTGTAAAAACAACCATAGAAGCATCTGACGAATGGTTACATGGTTTTTACTATTTTAATGATGAAATACCAACAGATGATGATTTTGATAAAACTGTCGGTGATTTCCTTTCATTTGAATTTTCCTTGGTAATGCAAGGCAGGGAATACTTATTTTTAGGAGATGAAAATGATGCATAAACTTTCTGACAGAAAATGGGAGGCAATACCTATTATTGAAATTTTTGATAGGCTGGAAGCTGGTAAGGGAAAGGGGCTTAATCATTTAATTCAGGTCAAACAAGGTATTCCTTATATTGGTGCTACAAACCGCAACAATGGAGTTATGTGCTATGTTGAAGATAATGAAATATCCCATAAAATGATACAAGATGGAAATTGTATTGGGTTTATCAAGAATGGGGATGGTTCTGCTGGATATGCTATTTATAAACATGAATCTTTTATTTCAACAAGTGATGTAATCTATGGTTATGCTGATTGGTTAAATTTATATACCGGATTATTTTTCGTGGCAGCACAAGATATGATAGAAGAAAAATATAGTCATGGATATAAACGCAATCGACAACATTTGCGCGGCGATAAAGTGATGTTACCTATAACTAGTGCTGGTAAACCTGATTATAAATTTATGGAAGATTATGTAAAAGATCTGAAAAAGGAAAAAATTGACACATACTTTAAATATCTTAATAAAAACGCAACAAAAACAGAATACAAAGATATTCCTGCAATAAACGATAAGAAATGGAAAGATTTTTTTCTGATCGATATATTCCCTAAAATCAAACGTGGAAAGCGTTTAAAAAACGAAGATCATATTGCTGGTAGTATTCCGTATGTTTCATCATCTTCTTTAAATAATGGTATCGATGATTTTGTTGGTAATGAACTAAAAGTTAGGAAATATAAAAATTGTTTAAGTCTTGCTAATTCTGGTAGTGTTGGCTCATGTTTTTATGAACCATTTGAATTTATTGCTTCTGACCATGTGACACATTTACAAAATGATAACTTTTCAATGTACACATATTTATTTATAGCAACTATGGCAAGACGGCTATCAGAAAAATATAATTTCAATCGTGAAATCAGTGATACTCGAATACGTAGAGAAAAAATATTATTACCGATTACAGATGATGGAGCACCAGATTATGAATATATGGATCAGTTTATGAAAAATCTGATGATTGCAAAATATAAAAAGTATTTTGAGTGTTACAAGTGATATATAGAGACATTTAAATTTATAGGTATCTTTTGTAAAATGAGAAGTCAAAAAGTTTTCAGATGTACTCAACTGAATATTTTTTCTGTTCACAGAATGGATAACGAACAACACTTGAAATCGTATAGACATATGTGATAATGAAAAGACAAGAATACCCTTGTCTTTTCATTACTTGCTCAGAAAAACAATATTGTTGGCTCTAATACTTATGATTTCGACTCATTTTTACACCCATAAGCTGCATCTGCTTTTCGACAGCCTCCACATTCTGCGCCAACTGCTCTATTGTGCCTGTGCGGTTTTCCGGCTTGATTTCCGGCTGTATCAGTTCCTTTGGGTATTCCTGCCTTGTATGGATATCCATATAGGATTTCAGTCGGTAATAATAGCCTTCATTCCTGTTATCTTCAAACACAGGGGAAACTTCGCCCTTTGAGGTCTGCCACCGCATAAGGCGGGGAAACCAGCACAGTCCGTCCATGATGATTTCCTTAAATGAATTGAGCAGTTCCCCAAGTGCGGTAAACAGCCCCCGAAAGCTGTTTCCTGCCTCTATATCCGCCCCACGCTCCACATGGTTCGCAAATTCCTCAATCAGCGGCGCAAAGGGTAGATATGACTGAATAAACTGCTTTATCTGTCTGAGCGCTTTTAGGAAGATATTGGAACTCTCAATCTCCCCGTCCAATTCGTCCAATTTCCTCTGCGTAGTGGACTTTCTATGGTTCAGGACGAGAATGTCAGCCTCCAGTCCTATTTTATCCGTTGACAGTTTTTCAATCTTTTCTTCCTCTTTTGCAACCTTGTATTCCGCAACCGTCAGGTCATGGTTTTTACCTTTTTTCTTTTCCCTTACTTCCTGTTGGAAGATGGCTTTCATATAGTGGCTGGCGTCTGCCCGCATTTTATCCTGCAAAATTTCCGACAGGACTTGGGGCGTGAATACGGATCGCTTTGACACTTTTGTTGACAAGCCGCGCTTAAAACCTCTCCCCACCGGAACACCTACAACGTGCATATGCGGGCTTGCCTCATCAAAGTGAACCACAGCATTTGCAATCTTAAAATCCGGCAGATACTCCTGCAGTTTCAAAAGGAGCTGCTTATAGA
>OFHA01001188.1_pt1 | contig 19227 bp, 17 predicted proteins | sample 1521891 | NCBI WGS metagenome assembly OFHA01 (sample SAMEA3504089, study PRJEB24116) | mouse gut metagenome | biome: mouse gut; feature: mouse-associated habitat; material: faeces | place: Denmark | collected 2011
CCTGTCAGCTTAAAAGGTAGCCCTCCGTATGCTTCGCCCTGCCCTCATACAACGCCGCCAGCTCTGAGAGCGCCTTCTTCCTGTACTTGTAGGACACAAGGGACGCCACCTTCGGATCACGCAGCATATTGTTCAGCAGATACAGCCCCACGCCCAACAGGATATTGTTCATCATCAGACTGGTTACCATCTCGTTTGCGCCGTATTTTGCCTTTAAGCCGCCGGGCACCATCATCACAACCATACCTACCAGGGCGCCCACCACGATTGCCGCAAGAGGCGCAAGTACGGAAGGGAGCTTTGGCCAGATTGCCACAAAAGAACCCACCGCTCCGGCGATAAAGAAGATACCCTCTCCGCCGAGGTTAAATAAATTAGCCTTGAACATCACCGCCATGGCAAGGCCGGAGAAAATAAGCGGCACTGCCGTCTCCACGATATTCCCCAGATAACTCCCCGAAGAAAAAGGCATTATCAGAAATATCTTGATGGATTCCACAGGCTGATCGCTGACAAGAAGAATAATGACAAATGCCACTAAAATTGCCACCAGCATGGATACCGCGGTCCTTATCATATTAAAAGAACGCTCTCTGCTCATTGCACCGCCCTCCTTATCTGTTCCTCCTCATGGCGCTCAAGCCCCAGCATAAAGAGCCCTAATTTTTCTTCGTTCAGCCCCTCGGTCTGATCAAAGAACGCCACGATTTCTCCCTCGTACATCACCGCAAGCACATCGGAAAGCTTTAACACTTCGCTCAGATCTGCCGATACCAGCAAAACCGCACAGCCCTCATCCCGCAGCTCCATGATCTTTTTATGGATGATATGCGCCGCGCCCACATCCACGCCTCTGGTCGGCTGCTCGGCGATCAGCACTTTCGGCTCGTGGCTGCACTCTCTCGCCACCACAACCTTCTGCATGTTGCCGCCGGAGAGCATCCCCACCGGATGTTTGCCGCCGGAACAGCGGATCTCATAACTTTCGATATTCTTTTTTGCAAACTCCGCAATCTTTTTATAGTTTAAAAGGATCTTATTGCAGAACTCTTTCGTATTGTACCGGTTGGAGATCATGTTTTCCTCGATGGACTCATGTCCCGCGATTCCCTGTTCGATACGGTCCTCCGGCACATAGCCGAACTGCGTTTTGCGGATCTCTTCCAGATCCATATTTTTCACGGACTCTCCGTTTAAACGGATATCCCCGTTTTTCAGGCTGCGCTTTTTTGTCATCAGATCAATCAGCTCCACCTGGCCGTTTCCCTGTACCCCGGCGATGCCAAATACCATACCCCGGCGCACGCTGAAACTGAAATCCTTTAAAACCTCCACGCCGTTTTTGTCGGTGTAGGAGACTTTATCAACGGCGATTCCCACCTCGCCCTTTTTGCAGGGTGTCCGATGGATGGAGGTATCCATCTCACAGCCCATGATCATGCCGGATATCTCCTTCTCCGTCACGTCCGCCGTATTGCGGCAGCCCACGGTCTTTCCTGCCCTCATAACCGTGATCCGGTCGGAAATTTTCTTGATCTCCGGGATCTTGTGGGAGATAAAGACAATGGTGTGTCCCTGCTCTTTCAAATTGGTCAGCTCCTCAAAAAGCTGGTCCGTCTCCTGGGGCGTCAGCACTGCCGTTGGCTCATCCAGAATCAGAATCTCCGCCCCCCTTGCCAGCGCTTTCAGGATCTCCAGTTTCTGTTTGATCCCCACCGGAAGGGTTCTTGTCACCGCCCTCGCATCCACTTCCAGATTATATTTTTTGCTGATCTCCTCGGTGAAGCGCACCGCTTCCTCCTCGTTGACCGAAAACCCTTTTTTCGGCTCCATGCCAAGGATAATGTTCTGCGCCGCCGTGAAGGACTCCACCAGCATAAAATGCTGGTGGACCATACCGATACCGTGGGCAATCGCATCCCTGGATGATGAGAACCTGACAGGCTCTCCTCTTAAGGTTATCGTTCCGGAAGACGGCGCTTCCATACCGAAAAGGATCTTCATCAATGTGGATTTTCCCGCGCCGTTTTCACCTACCAGCGCGTGGACTTCTCCCTTTTTCAGATTAAAATTTACGATCTCATTGGCAACGATGCCGTTTCCGTAAATCTTAGAAATATCTTTCATCTCTAAAAGATAGTTTTCCATCAGGTTCTCCTCCGTACTTTATGGACGAACTGCGTCACGGATCTCATTTACCTTATCCGTGGTAATTCCTTCGTTCGGTGTCATCTCGACTTCGCCGTTTACAACCTTTTCCTTCAGCTCTTCGATCCGCGCCCTGGCATCTTCCGTCAGAAGCTTCTCATAAAATTCATTTTCCGCGATACCTACGGCGCCGGTCTCAATACCGAATACTTCTCTTGTACCGTAATTGACATCGCCCTTCATTGCTCTCTCCACCACGTTTACCGCGTTCTGAGGAATATTCTTGATAGCGGATGTGATGATTACGTTTGCCATCTCGGGTTTTGTATCTTTCAGCGCTTCCGCCTGGTCAGAGTCCACGCCGATGGCAAATTTTCCCTGCTGTACCGCTGCATCGATTACGCCAAGGCCTGACTGTCCTGCCGCCGCAAAAACAACGGATACGTCTTTGTAAAGCAAAAGTCCGTTCTCTTTTCCCTTCGCGGTATCGGTAAAGCTGCCCACATAGGATGTCGCCACTTTAATATCGGGATTGATCGCCTGTGCGCCCTCAATATAACCTACCAGGAACTCGTTGATGCCGGGGATATCCATACCGCCCACAAAACCGATGGCATTCTCGCCCAGTTCTTCCGCTTTCAGCGCTGCCGCCGCACCTGCCAGGAAACACATTTCGTTATTCTTTGTGCCCATGATATATACGTTTGCGGGGGGATCTGTCATCTCGTCGTCCAGATTGATAAACTTCTGGTCCGGGAACTGCTCTGCCGCCTCTACCAGCGCATCGTCATTGTTGCTGGAAATGGTCAGAATCAGATCATAATCTTTGTTACACATATCCACAAATGCCGGATAATATTTAGTAGTATCCGTTCCCACTTCCACATATTCCACTTCCACGCCAAGTTCCGCTTTCAGGGGCTCGATGGATGCGTATGCCGCGTCAAAGAAAGACTTGTCCCCCAGGGTGCCGGGAATCATCAGGCCGATTCTGTAAGTGCCGCCTTCCGCTGCTCCCCCGTCCTCTGCAGGTTCCGCTTCATCCCCTGCCGTCTCTGCTTCCGCCGGTTCCGCTTCTTCCGTCTCCGTGCTCTCCTGTGCGGATGTCTCCACCTCATCGGGTTCCGGTGCGCCGCAGCCTGCAAGTACCCCTGCAGTCATGCACAGCGCAAGTACTGCTGCAATAACTTTCTTCTTCATGTCTCTTCTTCCTCCGTTTTCTTTATGTTGTTATTACTATTCATAAATCCGCAAACCAAGCGGTTATGATCCTCTTAAAAGCGACCGGCAGGCCTCCCGCCCAGGCCGTCGCTCTAAAAGGACCTGTCCATCACGCCAAAGAAGCGCTCCGGATCCACCTTCTCCGCAAACCGGAAATTTTTCTCGATCTGCGGATCGATCTCATAATAGTTTGACCGGTCCACCATGGTCCCTCTGGTGAGACGCCCTGCCAGTTCCACGGAAAAATGTCCTTTCTTTAATGTGACAACCTGAGGATCGATCAGGTATGCCACGAGAAGCACATCGTGCAGCGTGATCGGATAGCCGGTCTTGTTCCGGAACATATCGACGCCACGGAGATAATATTCCATCGTCTTTGATCCTCTGCCCCGCCACTCATCCACGCGCTCCGGCGAAACCTTCAGATACTTTGTCACATCCAGTCCCATCATCACCAGATTTTCCGACTGTTCCACAACAACGGACGCCGCCTCGGGATCGCAGATAATATTCCACTCCGGCGCCGTGCTGAAAAAGGCACCTCCCATCGCCAGAATCCGCACTTTTTTCATGCGCTCCGGCTCCCTCAGAAAAGCCTTCGCCAGATTGGTCATGCAGCCCATCTCAAGGATCACAAGCTCGGGCTCTCTTTTCACCGTCTCCAATATAAAATCAACCGCCGTCTCCGAATAGCCCTCCGTATTTTCCTTCTCTTCTCCCGGGGATACATGCCCGGCCTGTTTCTCCCTGCTGCCGCCTGCCCTATCCAACAGGGCATACTGGATGGGTTCCTCCCAATCGCCCCGCGCAGTCTCCATAAGAGCGCTTCCTGCGCCGCTATGTACGGGAATATCCTCCCTCCCCCACTGCTTCAGAAGATCCGCCACCATCTCTTTCCGCTTCACCGCATCCTGGAAAACCGTTGTAATCCCGAGAATCTCCAGATCCGGACAGCCCAGCGCCAGCATAAGCGCCGCAGCGTCATCCACGTCATCCCCTAAGTCCGTATCGATCAGAATCCTTATTTTTTTCATAAATTGTACCTCATACCTGTGATGTTACAGGTAGTATACGTACAATCTGTCTTTTCGTAAAGGTCAAATGTCCTCTTCTCACCTGGCAATATATCCAAAATTTCATTTAGTTTTTTATGCAATTTATATAATATTATAATACAAAAAACGGCGGAACAGCATATACCGCAATGTCATCCTATCGACACCATCCGGCAAACACCATCCCGCCAGCCGACAACAGGTAAGCCGGACCATCCCGGTATCTGCTTAAAACCATCAGCAAATATCCCGCCTCTTACTCTGGATCGTAAACATATTTTTTGTAATTTTCTGCTGGTCTTCCTCCGTGATCTCCAAAAAGCGGCAACCGTATTCATGCCCCGTCTCTTCCTTTTCTATAATACGCAGCACCTCACAGAGCAGCTCCGACTCCGGTGAATCCTCAAGCAGTTTTACCCGCAGCAGGAATTTACACCCCTCGGCATATTCGTCCTCCGAAGAAATATAAACGCCCCCGATACTGATATTCAGCACCTTACACATCTTTTCCTCGGCATCGAGTTTATCGAGCCTGGTGATCGCGGCATCCACATTCACATTCAGTCTGAAAAAGGCACGGTCGTTCTCCACCTTCGTAATAACCAGATCATCCACTTTCCAGACACGTTTTGTCTCAGGTGTGATCACGCCCTCCATATAGACAGCCTTTCTGTTATGGGCGCTGTATCCGCGAATCCTGACATGAAGAGGATCATTTCCCAAAGAAGCCTCCGTCTCGGAATACTGCTGCAAAAGCGCCGTATCTCCCTTCGCCTCCACCAGCTTTGCAACAAAAAGAAGCTGATCGTCGGAAATCATCACCTCCACCCGTATACCGGAATAGACCTCTATATCCTCCTGTTCCTCTTCCATCTCCCCGGCGATCTCCGCCTTCCCTTTTTTCCCCAAAATACCAAACAGTCCCACTTTCGTCCTCCTGTCCCTGTCACTATACTGTCTCTCTCGAAATATCCTTTATTTCTCGTATAACTGCTTCATCTTTGCATCAGCCCAGACAACCCTGTTCCGGCCTGCATTTTTCGCATCGTAGAGCATGGTATCCGCAACCTTCAAATAAGACTCATAGGTATTCCCCACCTTCGGCGTAATCGTAACGCCGCCAACGCTGACCGTCACCCATTTGGAAACGGAAGAAGCATGAGGAATGTGAAGATCTTCCACCGCCTGACGGACCTTCTTCAGATAGTCAAATGCCTGATCCAGCGTATCCCCCAACATAAATCCGACAAACTCCTCGCCGCCATAGCGCGCAAAAAAGTCCGTACTCCGCTGCAAATAATAGGATATTGTTTTTGCCACGGAGACAATGACCTTGTCACCTGCCGGATGTCCATATGTATCATTAAATGCCTTAAAATGATCAATATCAAACATACAGACGGAAAACGGAACCTGCAGCCGGGTTGCCTCATCCCATTTTAACCGGCTGTAATGGTCATGCCGCCTTCTGTTGGCAATCCCGGTAAGCTGGTCTGTCCTGGACTGGTACTCTACCTGTTTCCGATAACTGTACAATTTAATATGCGTATTCACTCTTGCCTTCACAATAAGCGGATGAAAGGGTTTTGAAATATAATCGACCGCCCCAAGCACCAGCCCATGCTGTTCGTTTTCGATGTCCGAGAGGCTGGTGACTAAAATCACCGGTATGCTTCGGGTAATGATCTCTTCCTGCAATTTTTTAAGCAGTGTAAAGCCATCCATCCCCGGCATAATCACATCCAGCAGAATCAGTGAAAAATCCGTTTCATTTACAAGCTTAAGTCCTTCCTCCGCCGTATGCGTCACCGTAATATCATATTCATCTTCCAAAATAGATTGTAACTGATATGCATGGAGACGGCTGTCATCAATAACCAGTACCTTATCCCTTTTCTTCTCCGCCATATACGATTACCCGCTTTCTTCTGGTATCTCTGTTGCAATTCAATATTCTAACAAAATTTCCCATACATGTAAAGTCCCGCCGGACCGATGCAGCGCCTTAAGCCCGCTTATCTAGCGGATCAGCCGCATAATATCATTGTACATCACAAATATCATCAACAGGAAAAACAGAATCAGTCCCGCCATATGCACAAAGCCTTCTTTCTCCGGCGGCACCGGTTTTCCGCGGATCACCTCCAAAAACAAAAAGACAAGCCTGCCTCCGTCCAGTGCCGGCAGCGGCAGCAGATTCATCACACCCAGATTAATCGACAAAATCACGACCAGCTCCAGCATCGTCATCAGTACCGTCACAAAACCGTACTCTTTTACGGTTTCATAGGTCTCTCCCACATAACTTGCCACTCCCACGGGACCGGATACATCATCTTTCCCCAGTTTTCCGGTCACCAGCATCTGCAGGCTCTTGATCGTATTTCTGATCACATATTCCGACTCATAAAATCCGTATTTGATAATGGAAAATCCCCGGCAGGGCATATATTCCCCGACGCCCATCAGCCCGATATAATAGCGGTCATCCGCCTCGCTGTATCTGGGCGACAGTACCACCGAATACTCCGTTCCGTCCCGCAGATAGGAGATGGAAAAATCCTTTCCGTCGCTGTTTAACATGGAGTTTAAACGGACTTCCCGGTATACGTGGATCTTTTCACCGTTCATCCTGGTAATCACATCCCCTGCCATCAGCCCAGCCTCCTCCGCCGCGGAGCCCTCCGAGATCATCTGGATTACCGGCAGATCGGTTCCCCGGTATGCCACCAGGATCAAAGCGATCAAAAACCCCAGCAGCAGATTGACAAAGGGGCCCGCAAAGATCGTGGCAATCCGCGTCCACACGGAAGCCTCCGGAAAAGAGCCGCCCCTGCAGCCTGCGCCTTTTTCTTCCTGATAAGGCGCAGGTTCTTCCTTTTCCGCGGACAGGGCATCTTCTCCCTCAAACATGCAGGCGCCTCCAAAGGGCAGCAGCTTAACGGAATATCTGGTACCGTCCCTGTCGAGATGCAAAAGTGTGGGGCCCATACCGATGGCAAATTCCACCACATGGATGCCGTTTTTCTTTGCCACGATAAAATGACCGAATTCATGGGATAATACAATAATGCCGAATATGATTATAAATAAAATGATTGTCACTGAACTTTCCTGTCTTTCCTGTTATACTTTATGTTATCCTTTATTTTATGTATTTCATCACCAATTCATGTGCCGTCTTTTCCGCTTCCAGAATCTGTGCCACGTCCGGCTCCTTCACTGTCCTGTGGGCCTCCATCGCCGCCGCGATCACCTCCGCAATCTGCAAAAACCGTATCTTATGATCCAGAAACAGGCTCACCGCCTTCTCATTTGCCGCGTTGAAGACCGTGGGCATCGTTCCCCCCGTCTTTGCCGCCTCAAACGCCAGCTTCAATCCCGTAAAAGTCTCCATATCAGGCTTCTCAAAAGTAAGGCTGGCAATGTCAAACAAATCAAGCCTTTTATTTCCCGGTACCGGATACCTGTCCGGGTAAAAGAGCGCATACTGAATCGGCAGTTTCATATCCGGCACCCCAAGCTGCCCGATCACCGCGCCGTCCTGATACTCTACGGCGGAATGCAGAATGCTCTCCGGATGGATTACCACCTCGATATCCTCAAGCCCCACATCGAAAAGCCATCTCGCCTCCATCACTTCCAGCCCCTTGTTTACAAGGGTGGAAGAATCGATCGTAACTTTCTTTCCCATGGACCAGTTCGGGTGCTTCAGGGCATCCTCCGCCCCCATCTGCTCCAATTCCTTTCTCGTTTTCCCCCGGAACGGACCGCCGGAAGCCGTCAGCAGTATTTTACGGATCTGGCTTTTCTTCTCTCCCTGCATGGACTGGAAAATTGCACTGTGCTCACTGTCCACCGGCAAAACGGATACCCGGTTTTCCTTTGCAAGGGGCATAATCAGATGCCCCGCCGTCACCAGCGTCTCCTTGTTTGCCAGCGCAATATCCTTGTGCGCCCTGATCGCCTCTATCGTCGGCCGTATGCCGATCATGCCCACGATGGCTGTCACCAGAATATCCATCCCCGGCAGCACCGCCATCTCAAGCAACCCGTCCATACCGCAGGCAACCTTCACCTTCGTATCGGACAGCCGCTCTCTTAAATCCGCTGCCGCCTCCTTAGACCACATCACCGCAAATTCCGGCAAAAACTCCCGCACCTGCGCTTCCAGCAGCGCTACATTGCGCCCTGCCGCCAGAGCACTCACTTTAAGCCGCTCCGGATATTTTCTGACAATCTCCAGTGTCTGTGTCCCGATAGAACCGGTAGAACCCATAACCCCTATCTTTTTCATCTCATCTCTCCGTATATCCTGTGCCATATTCTCTCGCCGCCTTAAGCCGGATAAACAGGCTATGCCCGCCCCAATGTCATTAAGTTAGCACTTTAGCCTAGCCGTGAGGAACGTAAAATGCTTAAGGAGCCCGTTAAAAAGCGTCGGCACTTAACGAGGTTCCTTACGAGTTTAGTGTCCGCTACGCTGTTTCACAGGCTCTTGAAAAACAGAGCCGGCGAAAGCGTGGCGACGGAGCATTTTATGTTCCTCACGGCGTCCGGCAATCGTTAACTAAATGACATTGATGCCCGCCCCGGGGCTTTTACTATGTCAGCAAATACGCCGCCATAAAATAGATCACCGGCGCCGTAAAGATCACACTGTCAAAACGATCCATCACGCCCCCATGTCCCGGGATCAGTTTCCCGTAATCCTTGATATCCGCATTTCTCTTGATTGCCGAAGCCGCCAGATCCCCCACCATGGAGATCAGCGCTCCCACGCCGCAGATCAGCGCGAAAAACAAAATCAGCCTCTGCTCCTCCTTCAGTCTGTCCATCACCATCCAGCCGTACAGCGCTCCCAGCGCCGCGGCTCCAAGGACACCGCCAACAGCCCCTTCCACCGACTTCTTCGGGCTCAGCACCGGAGACATCTTATGTTTCCCGATCAGGATTCCCACGCAGTAGGCGCAGGTATCGCAGCCCCAGGAGGAAATCAGGATCAGCCATACGATATACAGTCCGATCACCGCCCGCTCCCCGGATATTTCCCGTCCCAGCTCTCTTGTCAGATACACGAAGGACAGACATACCGGTCCGTAGAAAAAGCCGAAAAATGCCGCCATCACCTGATGCGCCTGATATTTCGGAAAGCCGAATACATAGACAAACATCCCGCCCATAAACACACAGACAAGGGAAAACAGGACTCCTCTCTGCACTGCCGCCAACCCCTTATCCCCGTTTGCGAGCAACAGCCCATAGTAAAGAATAATGCCGCAGATGCCGACGATCTCCAGCCCGTTCTTCTTCCATTTCCTGTACAGCTCTTCCCTCTGCAATGCTTCCCTGTCCGCCTGGTCCTTCCGTTCTCTGACGCCTGCCGCCCCGGCAAGTTCCATATACGCCACAACGGACAAAAATATCATCATGGCAAGCAGGACTTTTCCCCCTGCAAACATGGTGACAGCCGCCAGAATAATCAATATGATACTACTCCTGAGCCTTACCCAAAACATCCGACTTACCGCCTTTCTCCCACAAAATCCGCAGCCTTTGCACCTTCCCGCCTGCCGCCTGTATATCAGACCTTTCCGAAGCGCCGATCCCTTAACTGATAAGCCTCTATCGCCCTCTGCAGTTCCTTTTCATCAAAATCAGGCCAGGGGACTTCCGTAAAATAAAACTCCGAATAGGCAAGCTGCCAGAGCAGGTAGTTGCTGATGCGCAGTTCATAGGAAGTACGGATCAGAAGATCCGGATCGGGCAGCTCCGCCGTATCGAGAGACGCCGAAATCATCTCCTCGGTGATATCTTCCGGCGCTGTCTTTCCCTCCTTCACATCAAGGGCGATTTTTCTGACCGTTCTGGTCAATTCGTCCCGCCCGCCGTAGTTTAAGGCTATCGTAAAATTCAGCCCGTCATATTCTCTCGTCGCATTCTCCAGCGCTTCGATGTCCCTGCGGATTCCTTCGCTCAAACCGCTTTTATCCCCGATCACCCGCACTTTCATATTGTTCTTCTTTGCAGTCTTCTGACAGTTTTTCATATACTGGTTCAGAAGCTTCATCAGGGCATCCACTTCCTCCTTCGGCCTGTTCCAGTTCTCCGTGGAGAAAGCATACACCGTCAGGTATCTGATCCCCATATTGTGTGCGGCGCGGCAGATAACCTCCACATTCTTAGCCCCCTGGGCATGGCCGTAATTGCGGGGCATCCCGCGCTTTTTCGCCCATCTTCCGTTGCCGTCCAGTATGATCGCCACATGCTGCGGTACATTCCTGTTTTTCTCTTCCATGATCGATCCTCATTTGCGCAGGCGTGAAACACGATCCGCTCATCAAAGCGTCCCAAAACCGCAGCCGACAGCCCGGCCCCGGTTCCTGTCCCACCCTGCACTTTGAGGGCGGCATCGGTTAACCCCTGTGCCGCCCTTCTTATTCTATACTTTTACTATACTTATTATACCTTCATAATTTCTTTGGATTTTTCATCCATCAGCTTTTCCATATCCTTGATATAGCTATCCGTCATTTTCTGCAGCTTATCCTGCAATTCTTTGATCTCATCCTCCGAGACATCCTGCTTTGAGAGCTTTTTAAAAGCTTCGTTGCCGTCCCGTCTGATGTTGCGGACCGCTACTTTTCCTTCTTCCGCTTTTTTCTTGATCTCTTTTACCAGATCCTTTCTGCGCTCCTCCGTCAGTTCCGGAAATACCAGCCTGATCACCGCGCCGTCATTAGAAGGGGTAATCCCCACATCGGATGCCATGATCGCCTTCTCAATTTCCTTGATCAGTGTCTTCTCCCAGGGAGCGATCTGAAGCATTCTCGGTTCCGGCACCGTCACATTGCCCACCTGCTGGATCGGTGTGGGCGTCCCGTAATAATTCACCTTCACCTTATCGAGCACATGGGGATTTGCGCGCCCTGCGCGGATTGTCTGGTAATCTCCCTCCAGATATTTATAAGCCTTCTGCATTTTTTCGTCATATACTTTTAAACGTTCATCCATATGAAAACCTCTCCTTTACGGCCGCTTTACCCGAACATTTTTGCATAATATATATTCTATACCAAAACTTTTGTCCCCTGAAAGCTGCCTCTTACCGTATTCACAATACTTTCTTTTTCGTTTAATCCAAATACCCACATCGGCATCTTATTATCCCTTGCCAGAATCGAGGCGGTCATATCCACAACCTGCAGATTTTTTTCGATCACTTCGTCAATCGTAACTTCCTCAAATTTCCTGGCATCAGGATTTTTCCGCGGATCATCATCATAAACACCGTCCACCGCCTTTGCCAGCAGGATAACATCCGCTTCCACCTCAATCGCCCGCAGCACAACGCCGGTGTCGGTGGAAAAATAGGGATGTCCCGTTCCGCCTGCGAAAAATACCACCTGCCCGTGAGCAAAATATTTATTTGCCCTGTCCTTGGAGAACAGCTTTGTAAAAGAGCCGCACTCAAAGGGCGTCAGGATATTGGTCATCATCCCCACACTGCGGAAGATCTCCGATACATAGATGCAGTTCATCACCGTGGCAAGCATACCGATCTGGTCCGCCTTCGTGCGGTCGATATTCTCACTCGAACGCCCGCGCCAGAAATTGCCGCCGCCGATGACAATCCCCACTTCCATCCCATCGTCCACAAGCTGTTTCACCTGCAGCGCCACACCCCTTACGGTGTCCTCATCAAACCCTGTCTTTTTCTCTCCGGCAAGCGCCTCACCGCTCAGTTTCAGCATGATCCTCTTCATGGAAATCAACCTCGCTTATTATTTTTTCTTTTTAAAATCTTCAAAGAACGAAGAAGGATTGACATCCGCATAGCACTGAGAACAAAGTCCCTCAATCACCGCACCGTTGTTGATCTGCACGGATTTGGATTTGATATTGCCCATCACGATAGCGGAAGTATCCAGGATCACCGGCCCCTTTACGTCGATGTCACCCTTTACCGCGCCTGCAATCACTGCGCTGTTTGCATAGATATTGCCGATAATCACAGTGCTCTGCCCGATCTTAATGCTGCTCGCACTATGTATATCGCCGTTAATACGCGCTTTTTCAGCATATACATCAGCCGCCTTGGATGCTCCTTCAATATTTCCCGTGATATTCAGTTTTCCAAGAATATCAATATTTCCCTCTACCGTTCCGATCACATTCAGCGATCCTTTCGAGGAAATATCTCCGCGTATCACCATCCCCTCCGTGATCACAGCCGTCTCATCCGCAGCCTCCTGCGCCGCAGCGGTATTTTCCATTTCCACATCTGCGTATTGTATTGCTTCCACCTCTTCTTCCTCCTGTTTTGTTCCAGTATTTTTTATTTCCTCTGTCTCAGCCGCTTCCGACTGCTCTTCTATCACATCATCCAAAACTTCTTCCTGCACCTCCTCCAGTGTTTCCGTATACTGCTCTTCTGCCGATACGGCTGCCGGATACTCCTGCACACTTTCCGCCTCTTCCTTCGGCTCCGCTTCCGCCTGCACAACTTCTTCCTCCGCCTCGGTATCCGGTTCTTCTTCCGCCGCATACTCTTCGGTATCCGCCGCTTCTTCCTCCGCGTATTCTTTTACTTCCGCTGTCTCTTCCGCTGCATATTCTTCGGTATCCGGAACTTCCTCCTCCGCATATTCTTCGGCTTCCGCTGCTTCTTCCTCCAAATACTCTTCGGCTTCCGGATTCTCTTCCTCCTCATATTCTTCGGCTTCCGGATCTTCTTCCTCCAAATACTCTTCGGCTTCCGGATCTTCTTCCTCCAAATACTCTTCGGTATCCTGATCTTCTTCCTCCAAATATTCTTCGGCTTCCGAACCTTCTTCCTCCAAATACTCTTCCGGATCTTCCTCAGCCTCCTCTGTCATATCAAGATCGATATGATCCAGCATCCGCCCCAGATCCTCCGCTGTTTCCGGCCGGAAAGCTTCCCCTCTTGTCTCCTCCGGAACATATTCTTTTACTGCCCGATCCTCCGCCGTGCGCCCTGCCGCCTGTGCCCCATCCGGCACAAGTTCATTCACCGCCTGCGTCAGATCCTCTTTCAAATCTGAAAAAAAGCCCATTCCTGTTCTCCTCCGTATTTTATTATCTGCTGCCGCAGACTTTACTAACCTGATTTATGCTGAATCAGCATGGTTTCCTCCGTGATCGGCAATATCAGCGTTCCGTCCTCCATTCCCTGAATCGCCTCAATCAGTTTGGGCAGGGCGTCCACCGTCGCCCGTTTATCCTTTGCATCATGCATCAATACCACCGCCACCTGATGTAACGGAAGCTGGCTCATAACACGCTCCACAATCTCATCACTGGTCACATTCGCGCCGGTCGCATCCCCGGCGGTTATATTCCAGTCAAAATATCGAATCCCCATCGCATTTAAATATGCCGTCATATCTTCGATATCCGTATCGCTTACTTTATTGCTGCTGCCTCCCGGAAAACGATAAAATTTACTGCCAACCCCCGTCTCATTATAGAGATAATTTCTCAGCATCCCCACATCCTGCTGAAAATTTTCCAGTGATGCGTAAATATTCTCGTATTCATGGCTGTAGGAGTGCATTCCCAGGGTATGTCCCTCTTCCACGATCCTTCGATAAGTATCCCTGTACCCCGCCTTGTCCTTTCCGGTCACAAAAAAAGTAGCTTTTACATCATACTTCGCCAGAATATCAAGCAGCTCGTCCGTATAGATACTGGGCCCGTCATCAAAAGTAAGATATACCTTCCTCACTCCCTCCTGCACCACAATATCATTTGCAGATACCGCATAATTCGTATCCATATTCTCCGGAACCTGCACTACCTGAATCACTTCGGATTCCTTATAGATCTCTTCACTGATCTCCAACAGGGCTTCCGTTCTGTCCACAGCATCCTCGGATTTTTGCAGTTCCTGCTCTAAAAAGCCGATCTGCTGCGTAAGACTTTCCTCGGATTTATCCGCCTGATATAATTGAATCCCCAAAACAACGCAGATTGTCACCGGGAACAGAATCATAAACAGCACTGTACAGATAATTATTTTTTTCAGACGGTTAATTCTCTTTCGCCTCTCAGGTGTCATAGCAAGATTCTGATCCTTTTCGGTCTCCTTATTTTGTTTCTCACTCATATTTCATATATTCTATCATATTTCCATCCGCTTGTAAAAATAATATTTTTTTAATTTTACGCAAATATTTTACAATTTTGGAAAATGACAGATAAATATATATTATATACAAAATTTCTCCTGCTAGTACTGCATTGCGGAAATAACGGTGAAAATCAGTGCCCGATATTTGTGTCAGGGCAAGGCGGAAGAAGGAGGCGATGCGGTGGCATCGTTGACTGATGACAACGCAGCAATGACACAAAGAGCGGGTGCTGAGTTCACCGAAATTTCCGCAAGGTAGTACTAGGAACGATAATCTCCGTTGATCTTCACATAATCATAAGTAAGGTCGCACCCGAAAGCCCTGCCCTTTTCCTCTCCCTGTCCCAGATCCACCCAAACAGTGATCTCATCCGCAGAAAGTACCTTTTTTGCCTCCTGTTCCGAAAAGGGAATGCCTGCGCCGTCCCTGCAGACCTCCACTTTTCCGTTTTTGCTGGCAATGCTGACATATGTTTTGTCGATCTCAAAATCCGCTTTGGCATAACCGATGGCACAGAGCACCCTGCCCCAGTTGGCGTCTTCCCCGAAAACCGCACACTTGAAAAGGGGAGAAGAGATCACGCTCTTTGCCACGACCCGCGCCGTCTCCGAATCAGGCGCGCCTTCCACCCGGCACTCCAGGAGCTTCGTAGCACCCTCACCGTCCTTTGCCAGCATCTTTGTCAGATGCAGCATCACCAGATAAAGCGCTTCTTTCCACTTCCGATACGCTTCCCCCTCCTTACGGATCTCCGCATTTTCCGCTCTGCCGTTGGCGAGAAGCAGCACCATATCATTGGTTGACGTATCCCCGTCTATGCTGAGGCAGTTGTATGTCACCCGTACGATCTCGGAGAGCGCCTGCTGCAGCATATCTGCCGAGATACATGCATCCGTCGTAATAAAGTTCAGGGTGGTCGCCATATTGGGGCAGATCATACCGCTGCCCTTGGCCATCCCGCCCACTCTGCATATTTTTCCGTCCAGCTCAAACTCCACCGCGGCTTCCTTTTTTACCGTGTCCGTGGTCATAATGGCTTTTGCCGCCTCCAGATTCCCGCTCGCGCTCAGCCCTTTTGCCAATGCTCCGATATGGCTCTCTATGGGTTCGATGGGCAGAATCTCCCCGATCACGCCGGTGGATGCCACCAGCACTTCCTCCGGCGCTATCTGTAATGCGTCCGCCGCAAGATGGCACATTTTTTCCGCCTTCTCCACACCGTCGGCATTGCAGGTGTTGGCATTTTTACTGTTGGCAATCACTGCCCTTGCCATATTCCCCGTCTTTTTCAGATGTTCCTGACAGACAAGAATCGGCGCACCCTTCACTTTGTTTGTCGTATATACCGCTGCCGCCCGGGCCGGCGTATCGCTGATGAGCAGCGCCAAGTCATTTTTTTCCTTCACCGGATTTAAGCCGCAGTTTAACCCGCCCGCCTGATATCCCTTTGCCGCGCAGACGCCGCCCTCCACATAACGATATCCTTCCGCCTGCTCGAAACTTACATCTTTGGAACTTGTATTATCCATGTTACCTGTCCTTTACCGTATCTGTTTTATACTTTCCTGTTATCCCGAAAGACTTTCCCGCTGCCGCCTTTCTCCTCTTTCGGATTCGTCCCCGCATTACACCCTTGTCGAATCAAGGTCCAGTCTCTTAATGATATCCTGCTGGATTGCCGGCGACAGATCCAGGAAATTCACAAAAGTACCGTGAATCCTCATAATATAGACGCCGCTCGGCGCGTATTTCTTCGGATTCTCCAGCACCGCCCGCAAAATCTCCGGTGTAGTCACGTTCACATACAGATAAAAGGGCGCGATGTTCTTATTTTCTTCGTTGAAGAAAGTCGGTGCGAGCACTCTGTTTTTAAACTGCAATCCCCTCTCCTCATAGGTAGCTGCCGTAAACAGCTTCGGATCGATGCCGTAGTGGGAAGCGTAGCCGCCCCGGAATTTCTCATAGGGAAGCTGCATTGCGGACAAAATCCTGAATCCCAGTCCCTGTCCCGCCTCCCCGTAGAGCGGATCAACGCCGTAGTTCAGCATCTCCCTGGACTTTCTGCCCTCCGGCGTCGCCCCGGTCCAGTAACCGTACAGAAGATGGGTAGAAGGCGTCGCAAAGTCAGGCCTGAAACCGTTTCCGAGATAATTCTTTCTCCCTGCCACCATATCCGAAATTTTTACCGCAATCTCCTTCGCCTCTTTATCCACCTCCGGTATATTGTTGCCGAACTTCGGTGCGGAGAGCAGGAAATCCTGCAGTTCTTCATAACCGGCAAAATCTTTTAAGAGGGCATCTGACAGTCTGTCCGCTTCCTCCGGCCTTTCGGAGAGCAGCTTATCTATCGCCAGGAAAGAATCCGCCACCACCGTCAGCCCGTGAATCAGACAGCCGCTGCCATTGTATTTCGTTCCCTGCTCCTTCGTATCGCGCATATCCACGCCGCTGTCCATGCCGCCCATAAATGCCGACAGGAAAGGCACGGGCTCCTTCGAAATCGCCTCGGAGGCACCGTTTGCCGCATCCGTCATCTGCTCGATATAAAATGCCGCCGCTTCATAAAACCTCTCCCTGATCTGCTTCAGCATCTCCTTACCGGAAAGATCCTTCGCAAAATCCGGTCCCATCTGTTTACCGGTGATCAGAGATTTTCCGTGGTTTAAGGTGAGTTCCAGAATCTTAGCCAGATTCAGCCAGCTGTTTGTCGTATTTCCGTTGTCCTTCCCCATAATCAGCGGTTCCTGACAGCCTGCCACGGAGTAATCCGCAAGGTCCGTCTCCTCCACGCCGCCGGCACGCAGAATCTCAAAAACAGAATCATCATTAAATAAGGAAGGCGTCAGCACGCCGGGGGAGAAGAAAAATTTCCCCATATAGGCATACAGTTCATCGGGCGTATTTTTATGCAGTTTCACGGACAGGATCGGCTGCGGGAAATTCATCTCATAATAGGCATCCATGATCGCATAGCTCATCTCGCAGGTCAGATCCTTCCCTGCCGCGTCCCTGCCGCTGATCAGCACATTCTGGGAGATCGCCCAGCTTCTGTCCCCGATATTGAAAAATACAAGGAAGTGCTTGAACAGATCCGCCGCCTCCTGCCTCGTCAGATCATCCTTCGCGCGGTAGGGCTCAAAGATCCTGTCCGCATTCCCCACGGAAAAAGCGTAAGGATTGGGCGCCTGCTCCAAACACATCACCTGCCATAAGATCAGGTAGGACTGGATTGCTTCGTATAAGCTGTCCGCTCCCTCTGCCGGCACCTTCCGCAGCGTCTCCTCCATCAGCGCAAGCTGCGCCCTGCGTTCCGGATCAGCCGTTTTCTTAAGCTCCCCAGCCAGGTTAGCATAACGGTTTGCCAGCTTCACCGCCGCCTGCAGCGTCTTTTTCATAGCGGCAAAGTTCACTTTATACTTTTCGTTATCCGTCTCCTTCTCTTTTTTCTCCAGGCTGCGGATCATCGATTCCACACCGAAGGCAAGGGCGCCCCTGAAATCCGGTATCACGTGTCCTGTCACCTGCTCGATAAAGAAAGCAACCTCTCCGGTATACTCTTCGTATTTATTGTAAACTTCCTGCAACTTCCGCACATAGGGCGTCTGCTCCATATCCCCTTTTACGGCCGCAATCCGCTCCTTTGTAAACTCCTCATTGGGCACGATATCGTCAAATACCGCCGTGGCATCGCAGTAACCGCAGAACGTCTCCACCTCAAAGGCAGGATTGATCAGGGCGTAGGTTCTCGCAAAAGCATCCCTCTGGGTACCCGCAAAAACAGCGTGTTCGCTGATCGAAAGAGGCATGCTGTCGATCACCTTATCCAGTTTCACCGCCGCAGCCATCTCCCCGGGCAGTTTTTCCAGCTCTTCCCGGTTCAGATATGCCGCCTCCCTCGCCAGAAACCAGCCGTCCAGCCGCTCTAAGGAGCGCTCCTCACGGAAAAGCTTCTCCGCCTTTTCTCCTATCTCTTTTTCTTTGTAAACCTCAAAAATGTCCATACTGTTCCCTCTTTTCCGCATATTGACTGATATGCTGTGATATTGATATATGATAAAATTCCATTTTGTCCGATTCGCCCGCTTCAGCGGGCACTCCAATCAGGAGTGTGAAATTTCAATTTCACACTATGTATGTATGACCACGATCCCGGCGTCCCGGAACGCCGTCTCAAAACGCTTTATCGTCTCCTGCGATACATACCCGTCCTTCACCTCATAAACCATCCGGCACTGCTCCCATTTTTCCTTCCCATATTCGTGATAGGGCAGTATCTCCAGCGTCATCCCTTCGGAAGGGTGGGCTCTGAAAAAGGAAAGGAACCCTTCTAACGCCTCTTCGGTATCGTTAAACCCGTGAATCAGCGGAATCCGCACGGCAGCCTGCCTGCCGTCATCCAAAACTTTCGCCAGATTTTCCATAATGATTTTATTGGAAACTCCCGTACTTTTTTTATGTATCTCTTCCGAAGGATGTTTCAGATCCATGATCAGATAGTCAATAAACGGGAGCAGTTCCGAAAGTTTCGGATTTGTTCCGTTATTTTCCATTGCCACATGAATCTTTTCCCGATGCAGCTTCTGAAGCAGGGCTTTCAGCTCCTGAAACTGTACCGTCGGTTTCCCGCCGGTAAAAGTAAAACCGCCGGC
>OFHA01001191.1_pt1 | contig 19201 bp, 15 predicted proteins | sample 1521891 | NCBI WGS metagenome assembly OFHA01 (sample SAMEA3504089, study PRJEB24116) | mouse gut metagenome | biome: mouse gut; feature: mouse-associated habitat; material: faeces | place: Denmark | collected 2011
ATTACACATTTTGACGCGGCGGATTTTAAATGCCGTCTTGCGGCAGAAGTAAAAGGATTTGAAGGAAAAAATTATATGGATTTTAAATCTGCCAAGCGTATGGAATTATTCAGCCAGTATGCAATGGCAGCCGCAAAAGAAGCAGTGGAAGATGCAGGGCTGCGTATGGAAGAAGAGGATGCATACCGCGTAGGGTGTTCGATCGGATCTGGCATCGGCAGCATGCAGGCAATTGAGCGTGAGCATAAAAAGCTGTTGGAAAAAGGGCCGTCCCGGATCAATCCGCTGTTTGTGCCGATGATGATTTCCAACATGGCCGCAGGCAATGTATCGATTGCCTATGGCATGAAGGGCAAGAGTATCAATGTTGTTACAGCGTGTGCGACGGGAACACATAGTATCGGTGAGGCATTCCGCTCGATTCAGTGTTCGGAGGCAGATGTCATGCTGGCAGGCGGCTGCGAAAGCTGCATTACGCCGCTTGGCATAGCAGGATTCAGCGCATTGACTGCACTTTCCTTTAAGGATGATCCGGAGCGCTGCTCCCTGCCGTTTGACAAAGACCGCAGCGGATTTGTTATGGGTGAGGGTGCAGGCATTGTTGTACTGGAAGAATTAGAACACGCAAAAAAAAGAGGAGCAGAAATATATGCAGAAGTAACCGGCTATGGATGTACCAGTGATGCATACCATATCACTTCTCCGGCAGAGGATGGATCGGGCGCGGCGAGGGCCATGACAAATGCGATTGAGGATGCAGGGCTGGCACCTTGTGATATTACCTATATCAATGCGCATGGTACGGGTACGCACCATAATGACCTGTTTGAAACACGTGCGATCAAAATGACGTTTAAAGAGCATGCCCAAAATATACGGGTCAATTCTACAAAATCCATGATCGGTCATCTGCTCGGAGCAGCGGGCGCAGTGGAATTTATAACCTGTGTAAAAACGATCCAGGATCAGTATATTCATGCAACCGCAGGTTATACGACGCCGGATGAGGAAATAGACCTTGACTACTGTAAGGAGCCGTATCAGGAAGAAGTACGCCATGCACTCAGCAACTCGTTAGGCTTTGGCGGACATAATGCCACGTTGATTGTGTCAAAATATATGGAGGAATAAACATGCCTTTATTAAATGCAGCGCAGATTATGGAGATTATACCGCACCGCCAGCCGTTTATGCTGTTAGATACCGTGGAAGAACTGGAGCCGGGAAAAAGGGCTGTGGCACGAAAGTGCGTCAGCTATAACGAGCCGTATTTTGCGGGCCATTTTCCGGGCGAGCCGGTCATGCCGGGCGTGCTTATTGTGGAAGCGATGGCACAGGCGGGTGCCTTAGCCATGCTGTCCCAGCCGGAAATGAAGGGAAAGACGGCCTACTTTGCGGGTATCAGCAGTGCAAAATTTAAGCAGAAGGTCGTTCCGGGCGATGTGCTGGAGCTGGAAGTCGAAATCGTAAAGGTCAAAGGCCCGGTCGGAATCGGAAAAGGCACGGCATTGGCAGGCGGAAAGCTGGCGGCTTCTGCGGAAATCATGTTTGCAATAGGAAGCGGGGCAGATGAATCATGTGGATAAGCAGATGGAATGAAAACAGGAAACGGAACCGTTTATTAAAAGAACAGGGCGTGCCGGTACTCGATTATGATTTCCGCCAGAATAAAGGCAGGCTGCGCAATCGCAGGGCGGAGAAAAATACAGACGAAGCAGTAAAAAATGAGGGCTTCAGTACGCCGGAGGCCGCAGAGCAGAATGCAGCCGTACAGCCGGACGGGAGCATGCCGGAACAAACAGAGCAGAATCTGGATAAAAATGCAGCAGAAAATGCAGGCCGGAATGGTTCGGAAAGTACAGGGCAGGCTCAGGATAAGGCGGATAAAGACACGTTTCACTGTAAAAAGTGCGGTGCGGTCATATCCAAGGCAGAGACTGTTGCAAATAAATATGTCTGCAGGGAATGCGGCTATTATTTCCGCATCCGCACGAAAAACCGCATCCGCATGATTGTAGATGCCGGAACCTTTGAGCCGTGGTTTGAGGATGTCAGCGAGACAGACCCGCTGCAGTTTCCGGGCTATCCGGAAAAGCTGGCAGAGATTCAGGAAAAGACAAAGCTCAAAGAGGGCGTAACGATAGGCTATGCGCGCATTGACGGCGAACCGGCGGTTGTCGGCGTCTGTGATGCAAGGTTTCTGATGGGCAGCATGGGGCATGTCGTAGGGGAAAAAATTGCCTGCGGCGTGGAAAAAGCAACGGCAATGCGCCTGCCGGTTATCCTGTTCTGCTGCTCGGGCGGTGCGCGCATGCAGGAAGGCATTATTTCGCTGATGCAGATGGCAAAGACATCCGCAGCATTGAAAAAGCACAGTGAAACCGGACTGCTGTATGTGCCTGTGCTGACAGACCCGACGACGGGCGGCGTAACGGCCAGCTTTGCCATGCTGGGCGATATTATTCTGGCGGAGCCGGGTGCCCTGATTGGCTTTGCCGGGCCGCGGGTGATTGAGCAGACCATCGGGGAAAAGCTGCCGGAAGGCTTCCAGCGGGCGGAATTCCAGCTCGAGCACGGCTTTGCAGATGCGGTTGTAGAGCGAAAGGACTTAAAGCAGACGCTTGCGCGGATTTTAAAATACCACCACAGCAGCCAGAGCTTTCATGCCTTTACGGTAGCCGGAAGCGTGGATGCCGTGCCGGATGAGCGCTGCCGGGAACGGATGGCCCAGGCAGAAAGCAAATCCGCCTGGGAAAAGGTCAAGGCGGCAAGGCAGGTAACGCGTCCGTCTGCAATGGATTATATCAGCCGGATTTTTGACGGGTTTATCGAGTTTCACGGCGACAGGCAGTTTCGGGACGACCCTGCGGTTGTGGGCGGCGTGGCGCTGCTGGACGGCCAGCCGGTGACGGTTATCGGCATTCAGAAGGGCACGACGATTGAGGAGTGCAAGCAGCGCAATTTTGGCATGTCTTCCCCGGAAGGGTACCGCAAGGCGCTGCGCCTGATGAAGCAGGCGGAGAAGTTCAACCGCCCGATTATCAGCTTTGTCAATACATCCGGTGCATTCTGCGGGCTGGAGGCGGAGGAGCGCGGACAGGGTGAGGCGATTGCCAGAAACCTGTATGAGATGTCTGCATTAAAGGTGCCGGTTATCTGCATGATGACCGGGGAAGGCGGCAGCGGCGGGGCACTTGCGCTCGCAGTCGGCAACCAGGTATGGATGATGGAGCATGCGACGTATTCGGTGCTGTCGCCGGAAGGCTTTGCGTCCATTCTGTGGAAGGATGCCAGCCGCGCGGAAGAAGCGGCAGGCGTGATGAAAATAACGGCGCAGGATTTGTACAGCCTGCAGGTGGTTGAGCAGATAATCCCGGAATACGGCGGTGCAGACGAGGTTACGGTAGATACGATTTCAAAGTACATGAAAAAGCAGCTCAAGGAATACCTGTCTTCCCAGGCAGAAAAAAGCGGTGAAGATTTTGCAAGGGAACGCTATGAGCGGTTTCGCAAATTTTAAAAGTGAGGAAAAAATATGAGAGCAAGAATCGCTGGAACAGGAAGCAGCCTGCCGGCCCTGCGTGTGACAAATGACGACCTGAGCAGAATCATGGACACATCGGATGAATGGATTCGCAGCCGTACCGGAATCGGCGTCAGGCATGCTGCGGTAGAAGAAACGACACGGAGCATGTCTGTGGATGCAGCAAGGCAGGCACTCGAAGAAGCCGGAATCCAGCCGGAAGAACTCGACCTGATTATTGCTGCCACGATTTCCCCGGACCATGTTTTGCCGCCGCTTTCCTGTGAAATCCAAAGCGGGCTGGGTGCGGTCAACGCTGCCGCTTATGATTTGTGTGCCGCCTGTTCAGGCTTTGTTTTTGCGCTCAATGCCGCGCAGGCTTATATCCAGAGCGGCATGTACCGCACAATCCTGATTGCGGGCGCGGAAACACTGTCCAAAATGCTGGACTGGTCAGACCGCTCGACCTGTGTGCTGTTTGGAGACGGTGCCGGCGCAGCCGTAGTCTGTGCAGATGAAAAAGACGGGCTGCTTGCGGGCGTGCAGGGGGCTGACGGAGCAAAGGGCATGGTGCTCTCCTGCGCCGGCCGGCCGCTTCAGAGCCCTTTCGCAAACAAGGAGCCGGAAAATCCGTATGTCCAGATGAACGGGCAGGAAGTATATAAGTTTGCCGTGCGCACGGTTCCTAAATGCATCAGCCAGGTGCTGGATGCGGCCGGAGTACGTCCGGAAGAAGTTTCGCTGTTTTTACTGCATCAGGCAAACCAGCGCATTCTGGATGCGGTTGCAAAACGGTTAAAGCAGCCGGCAGAAAAATTCCCGGCGTGCCTGGAAGAATGCGGCAATATTTCCGCAGCCAGCATTCCGGTGCTGTTAGACAGGGTAAACAAAGAAGGCAGAATCAGGCGCGGAGACAAAATCGTGCTTGCAGGCTTTGGCGCGGGCCTGACCTGGGGAGCGGCGGTGCTGTCCTGGTGATAAAAACGCAGGAAATTTCCCTTATCCGGCGCAGAAAGGAAAGCAGCAGAATGGAGCAGACACTGAACAGGCTCCTGGTACAGTTTTTTAAGTACATCATGGAAATTGAGGAAAAGAAGCTGATTACAGAGGAGTTTGCGGACATTACCTATAATGATATGCATGTGATAGAAGCCATTGGCTTAGACGAGCCGAAAAAGATGACAGAAATTGCAAAAGCCATGTCCGTAACGACCGGGACACTGACCAAAGCAATGAATTCCCTGGAAAAAAAGGGCTATGTGCAGCGTCAGCGCAGTGAGCAGGATAAGCGGGTCGTCCATATCACGCTGACCGGGCGCGGCATGCAGGCGTTCCGGCATCATGAAAAGTTTCATCAGGATATGATTGCATTTATTCTCTGTAATATCAGCAGCCAGGAGAGCCGGGTGCTGCGGAAGGCACTGGAAAGGCTGATGGCATATTTTAAGCAGAAATATGATTTCAAGCCGTAAACGTGCTGTTTTTAAATTTCTTTCAGGAACCAGGATGGTACTGCAGGCAGTGCCATTCTGGTTTTTTCATGTCCGCCCGAATGAGCAGGGCCTGGAGTGTGTTTGAAAAATGCTTTTCGTAAGATGTGCTTCACAGTTTGTGGAAATGATTTTTCAAACATGCTCTAGAGCAGCTCCAGTGTTTTCTGGTCTTTGTTTCCATGAAAAAATTTATCCAGTACTTTCTGGAAGATATCCTGCTGCGGACAGGCTTCGGCAAATAATGTCATGGAAGATTTCAGCTTCATATCATCCGGAAATCCGAATATTCTGCTGGCATCCGCCGATTCCAGGCTTAATAACGCCTCGCATATTTTCATCATATTCGCATGCAGGATGGGTTCTTCCATATATGCTTTTGCTTCTTCCAGGCTTGAAATCGCATAATACGAAGATATTTCCGTCCTGCCAAGCCCGGCAATCTGCGGAAATATGTACCACATCCAGTGGCTTAGCTTGCGGCCGCCTTTGATTTCTGCCAGTGCAGCCGGAAAATCCCTTAAATGTGCGTCAAGAAAGCGCTGTAAATGAAATGGTTCCAATGATAGTTACCTCCTTTGCAAAATCACAAAATTCCGCCGGCTGGAAATGGCCGGCTTTTATCGATTACAGTTTAAAGGAAAAGGGGGAAAAATGCAATGGGGAATGAGGTTTTCTTCTTCTGTTTCTGGCCTGGCGGGAATTCCGTCAGGAAATTTCTGTACTTTTTTCGGCAAAGATGTTATACTATACAAAAGGTTTGACTTTTCAGTATTCCTCTTGAACATAAATCAAGGCAGTTGTCTGGAAAATCAGGTACATCAGGTAAAATCAGGAGCAGGAAAATTCCGTATGACGTGCAATTATTTCTGAATATGGCATCCGGTTTTGGAAAGAAGGAAATGGCAGCCACATATGATTTATATTTTTACGGCGCTGTACTGTGAAGCGCAGATTTTTATCAGGCAGTATCATTTGAAAAAAGCAGCGGAACAGACCCGGTTCCAGCAGTTTGCGGATGAAAACGGACAAATGCGCCTGACGGTCACGGGAGCTGGCGAAATTGCGGCAGCGGCGGCAGTCAGCAGCGTCCTGACGCAGCACGCACCGGGAGAAGGGGATTTTCTGCTGAATGCGGGCATCTGCGCAGGCATTACACGAAAGGACGGCATATTTGTGGCGCATAAGCTGGCAGCACAGGCATCGGGAAAAACATTTTATCCGGATATGCTGTTTCGGCATGCATTTGAGGAAGCCAGCCTTCTGACAGGCAGCCGGCCATGGACGGGCGGGCCGGAGCCCGGGACGCTGGAAACCGATTTGTATGATATGGAAGCGGCTGCGGTGTATCAGGCAGGGGCATATTTTCTGGCACCGCATCAGATGCTGTTTTTAAAAGCCGTTTCTGACTGCGGGGAAGGAATCAGGATGTCAGCAGAAATGGCTGCACAGTGTATGGAACGGCATGCACGAGAAATATTCAGGCTTGTCGGACAGCTGGTGCGTATCGGACGCAGCTTCGGCTGGAAGGATGAAAAAAGCCTGCACAGGGAGAAAGCCGTACAGCGGTGGTGCCAGAGGCTGTGTGCGGACCTGCACTGTTCGAAGACAATGGAGCATGAGCTGCGCCAGCATCTTCGGTATGCGGCGCTGGCAGGAATTGATTATGAAAGCATCATCGGGGAGCTTTGCAGGGAAAACCGTATTCCATGCAGGGATAAAAGAGAAGGGAAGCGGTGTTTTGAAGAATTCAGGCAAAGGCTGTTTTCAGCCGTTTTTTTCACACATTTATGTGGAAAAAAGGGTGGCGGGCCATCCACGGACGAAGGAGATTCTTGCGAAATTCCCATCCGCAGCCGTGATTGAAATCAGCCATTATAAAGATGTTTTCTGCAGGAGCGGGCAGAACTGCACCCTGCAGCACCGCTCGCAGAAGCTGATTCTGGCGAAGAAGGAAGGAAGCCTGCTTTACCGGGGCTCTCCGGTATGCCAGAGCTTTGGCAATGAAAATTTTTATTATGCATCCTGTATCATGAACTGCATTTACGACTGCGAATACTGTTATTTAAAGGGCATGTATCCGTCTGCGAACCTTGTGGTTTTTGTCAATCTCGAGGATATGCTTGCGCAGGCAGAGCGGATGCTGGAAAGCCAGTCCCTGTATCTGTGCGTGTCATACGATACGGATTTGCTGGCACTGGAAGCGGCTGCGGGATATGCAAAAGCATGGTGCCGTTTTGCAGAAAGGCATCCGGACAGGCTGAAAATAGAAATACGGACAAAGTGTGCGAATGATTCGTTTTTTGAAACATGTAAGGTGCCGGAAAATGTGGTTTTTGCGTTTACGCTTTCCCCGCAGGCAGCCGTGGAGCAGTCGGAGCATGGAACCCCGCCGCTTTCTGCAAGGATTTCCTGTGCGGGACGGGCAGTCCGGGCCGGTGCATCCGTGCGCCTGTGCTTTGACCCGGTTTTGTATGTTCCCGGATGGAAGGCGCATTATGATGCAATGCTGGAGGAAGTGTTCCGGTGCATGGAAATGGAAAAGCTGGCGGACGTCAGCGTCGGAACCTTCCGCATAGCACGCGATTATCTGAAAAAAATGAGAAAACAGGCACCGGATTCACCGGCTGCATGGTTTCCGTACCAGCTGGAGAACGGGTTTTACCAGTACCCGGACGGGCTGAGGCAGGAAATGGAGCAGTATCTGGTGGAAAAACTGAAAACGGAACTGCCGGAAGACAAAATATTTTTATGGAAAGAATCATGAATAAAAGTGACAGCAGCCAGAATGGGAAAACAGCCATCGTAACCGGGGCATCTTCGGGCATCGGGCTGGAAATCAGCCGCAGGCTGGGCGTCATGGGGTATCAGGTATATGGGTTTGGCAGGGATTTTGCAGGAAATCCCCTGTGGGAACAGGACGGGTACCATGCCATTGCCTGTGACCTGCTCGATACAGAGCGGATGTGTGCCCATGTGAAGCAGATTGCGGCTGCCGGGGGATTATCGGTGCTGGTCAACAATGCCGGTGCAGGGTATTACGGGCTGCACGAGGAGCTGAATCCGCAGAAGATAAAAGAAATGGTGCGCGTAAATCTGGAAGCACCGATGATTCTCGCCCAGCAGCTGCTGCGGGAGTTTAAGAAAAACAAAGGATATATTATCAATATTGTATCGGTGACGGCAAAACAGTCAAATCCGCATGGATGTGCCTATGGGGCGGTAAAGGCCGGACTGGCCGGATTTTCGGCAAGCCTTTTTGACGAGGTGCGCAAATACGGCGTGAAGGTGGCATCCATTTTCCCGGATATGACGAAAACCAATCTTTACCGCAATGCGGATTTTTGCCAGGGCGATGAGGAAGAATCGTATTTAATGCCGCAGGAAACCGCGGATGCAGTGGAATATATTTTAAACCAGCGGGAAGGAATGGTTATTACAGACATTACGCTGAAACCGCAGCTGCACCGGATAAAAAGGGCCAGGCGCCAGAACGGACAGGCTGCGGGCAGGAGCACGGGGGACAGAAGATTATAAAAGCCGGAAACTCCCATCGTGAAGCGGTTTTCAATGGATTTTGCAAGTAACAGGCCAGCTTGTCTGAACGGTTACGAATATCCGGAAACGGCCGGCAGCCGAAAGAAGCAGGATGCGGGGTTTTCACAAAGGGGAGGGGGCAGAGCGGATATGTACCATATCGCTGTAGTTGAAGATGAATTAGAATGTTCCAGGGAAATTCAGGCGTTTTTAGCCCGTTTTCAGGAAGAAAACAGTGTCCGTTTCCGGGTGACTGTTTTTGAGGACGGGACGCAGATACTGGAAAATTACCGGCCGGTCTATGACATGATACTGATGGATATCGACATGCCGGGCATCAATGGCATGGACGCGGCAGACCGCATACGCCAGACAGACCAGGAGGTAGTGCTTGTATTTATTACCAATATTGCAAGCTATGCGATTCGCGGATATGAGGTCGGGGCACTGGATTATGTGCTTAAGCCGCTGAATTATTATAATTTTTCGATGCGCCTTGCAAAGGCGTTAAAAAGAAGCCATGCCCGTGAAACGAAGCATATCCTGCTGACGCTTCCGGACGGCGTGAAAAGGCTGGAAACCGGGCAGATTTATTATGTAGAGGTACAAAACCGGATGCTGTATTACCATACGGAAGAAGGGACGTTTTCGATACGCGGGACGCTGCACAGCGTGGAACCGGTGCTGGAAGCAGCGTCCTTTGCCAAATGCAATCACTGGTATATGGTAAACCTGCGGCACGTAACAGAAGTAAAAAAGAACATGGCTGTGGTCGGCGGCTATGAGCTGGAAATCAGCAGGCGGTGCCGGACGCCGTTTCTGAAAGCACTGGCTGAGTATATGGGGGGATTCCGCTGATGAGTGGGGCATCGGAATGGTTTTTTGAGTGCAACCTGTTAGGATGCGGGCTTGTATATGCGCATGCGGCTGAAAAAAAGCCGGAAAATGGAAAGCTGGTTCTGCTGAATATTGCCTGCTTCCTTTTGTTCTGCGCAGCCATAAATCATTATGCAGCCGGCGGCACGCTGTGGGCGAAGGCTGTTTCCGGATGCGTGGCATTCCTGTTTTTGGTGCATCTGTTTTATACGGGCAGCAGGGCGGCGATGGCAGCTTCTATATATTATACCATCTGGGCGTTTTGTACCTGGCAGCTGATGTATGAGTGGTGCATGATTGGCCGCGCAGCCGGCGGGAATTTCTGGACAGGCAGGCAGCATATGCTCTGGGTGATGGATATTCTGGTGTTTGCAGCGGGGTATCTGTTTGTATGGCTGGCGCTTGGAAAAGTCATTACAGACCATGGGCGCAAAAAAATCGGGCCGCGCCAGTTAAGCCTTGCGGTTGTGACGTTTGTTATATTCCAGACCATGGTATTGATGCCGGGTAACAGGAAGGACGGCTTTCAGGACCAGCGGTGGATGATTATTTACATTACGCAGATTCTGCTGTGCGTGGTGCTGTATCTGCAAAATGAGATGTTTGTAAAAAGCGAGCTTCGCAAAGAGCTGGAGATTATGGGGCTGCTCTGGGAAAAGGAAGAAGAACAGTACCAGCTGTCCAAAGAAAATATTGCTCTGCTCAGTCAGAGCGTGCATGATTTAAAGCATCAGATGCACGCAATCCGCAGCGCCAGCCAGAGCGAGCTGGAACAGTATCTGGAAGAAATGGAAGGAAGAATCCGGACCTATGAAGCGATTGTGAGAACCGGGTGTGCGGCGCTGGACACGATTCTGACCGAAAAGAGCCTTTACTGCAAAGACCATGGCATTACGATTTCCTGCATGGCGGACGGGAGCCAGATGGGATTTTTAAATACCGTCGATTTGTACGCCATTCTTGGCAATGCGCTGGATAATGCGGTTGAGGAAGTGGAGAAATTTCCGGAAAAAGAGCGCAGGCAGATTGATGTGCTGATTTACCGCCGCGAGCAGTTTCTGGCCATAGAGATTACAAATCCCATGGAAGGCGGGCTTGTTTATGAGGACGGCCTGCCACTGACAACGAAGGGCAGCCGGCGGGTGCACGGCTTCGGCCTTCGCAGCATCCGGTATATGCTGAAAAAATACGGCGGGTATTTTTCCATTCAGGCAGATAACGGATGCTTTACTTTGCTGATGCTGATTCCGATACCGGTATATTAGAAAAGGAGGGATGTTATGGAAAGCTTTTTGAGAGATACAAAAGTCCAGAAAAAAAAGTTTAAGCGGGCGAAACGCAGGGCGATAGGGCCGTGGAAGATACTGACCATTATCAGCGCGCCGGTGACGCTTATTCTGACCGCGCTGGCAGTGTTCTGTACGACGTTTGACAATTCGCTGTCTGTTTTTGTCGGCGGCACGTTCAATGATATCAAAAACCGGGACGAAAGTGCGGTATATTATGACATGGATTTTGATTCCGCAGAAGAAATGGTGCAGTATGGCAATGAGCTGTGCAGGCAGGTGGAAGCGGAAGGCGCGGCACTGTTAATGAACGAAAATGAGACGCTGCCGCTTGACGAAGGCTCTAAGGTAAGCTGTTTTTCCACCTCGTCGGTCAATCTCGTTTATGGCGGGACAGGCTCTGGCAATATTGATGCATCTGAGGCAGATACCTTAAAAAGCGCGCTGGAAACGGCTGGCTTTGAGGTAAATCAGGCGCTCTGGGATTTTTACCTGGAAGATGCGGCCGAATATAAGCGCAAAAAGGGAAGCGTGATTGCAACGGAGTCTGCGGCTGTATCGGAATGCCCATGGGATGTATACACGGATGAAGCAAAGGAGTCTGTGAGCGCTTACGGGGATGCTGCGATTGCCGTTCTTTCACGTGTCGGCGGGGAAGGGGCTGACCTGGCGCACCGGGATGTCAATTACCTTGCCCTGGATGAACACGAGAAAAAAATGCTGGAAAACATCGCTTCGATGAAAGCTGGCGGCACGGTTCAGAAAATCATTGTGCTGATTAACTCGGCCAATGCGCTGCAGGTGGATTTTTTGAAAGAAAACCAGTATGACATTGATGCATGCCTGTGGATTGGGGATGTCGGCATTTCCGGCATCCATGCGGTTGCTCAGATTCTTTCCGGCAGGGTCAATCCGTCCGGAAGCCTTGTGGACACATACTGCTATAATAATTTTTCTGCCCCGGCAATGGCCAATTTTACGCCGGTGACGTATGAGGGCTATAAAAAAGGCGTTGTCCCGGAGCATGCAGCCACCTATATGATTTATCAGGAAGGCATTTATGTCGGCTATAAATATTATGAGACGCGTTATGAAGACTTTGTGATGGAAACCGGAAATGCAGGCGGGTATAGTTATCAGGACGACGTTGCGTTTCCGTTTGGCTATGGCTTAAGCTATACGGACTTTAAATACAAGGATTTTTCTGTGAAATATAAAAAAAGCACAGACCAGTTTGTCATATCCGTAACGGTAAAAAATACGGGCGAGGTGTATGCCGGAAAAGAAACGGTACAGATATATGCGCAGTCCCCTTATACGGCTTATGATGTGAAAAACGGCGTGGAAAAACCGGCTGTGTTTCTCTGCGGGTTTGGAAAAACCGGAAAACTGGAGCCGGGGGCGTCTGAAACACTCAAAATCAGGGTCAGTAAAAGAGACCTGGCATCCTATGATGCGTATGGCGCGGGCACTTATATGCTGGACAAAGGCGATTACTATTTTACCGCAGCGACAGATGCGCACAATGCAGTCAATAATATTCTGGCGGCAAAGGGATATAAAATGGCAGACGGGCGCATGGATGCGAAAGGGAATCAGAAGCTGGTATTTAAATGGAAGAATAAAAAACGGGACACCAAAACGTATGCGGTATCTGCAAACGGAACTGAAATCAAAAACCAGCTGTCCGGATCGGATATTAATTTAAGCGAAGACCTGGGCGGCAGGGAAATCACCTATCTGTCACGCAGCGACTGGGAAGGCACATTTCCGTCCGTGCCGCTGAGACTGATGCTGACCGATGTGCTGGCCAAAAAGCTGCAGGATGTCCAGTATGAGGCGCAGGAGGGTGCAAAAGCACAAATGCCGGTGCTTGGGGAAGATAACGGCAGGAAGCTGGTGGAAATGATGGGGCTTTCCTTTGATGACCCGCAATGGGAAGAACTGTTAAACCAGCTGTCTTTTGATGATATGGTATCGTTAATCGGGGATTCGTTCCACTGGACAATGCCCGTCGAATCGGTACAGGCTCCGGGCACGCGTGATGAAAACGGGCCGCAGGGACTGACCGCATCGCTGTTTTGGGCAGGGGAAAATAAAGGAAAAACAGCCCTGACGGCTACGGCGTTTACATCTGAAGACGTGATGGCGGCGACCTTTAATACGCAGCTGATGTATGAAATCGGCAGGGTCATTGCAAATAACTGCATTGCGGCAGAGATTGCATGCCTGTACGGCCCTGGCAGCAATATCCACCGGACGCCGTATGGCGGGCGCAATTTCGAATATTATTCCGAGGATGCGTTTCTTTCCGGGATGATGGCGAAGCATGAAGTGCAGGCAATGACAGAACGCGGGATATTTGTCGTAATGAAGCATTTTGCACTCAACGACTGCGAACAGGACCGGATTGGGCTGGGCGTATGGCTGAACGAACAGGCAGCCAGGGAAATTTACCTGAAAGCATTCCAGGCGGCCGTGGAAGAATCCGATGCAGGGCTGATGGTCGCTTATACCCGCTGGGGCGCTGTCTGGTCCGGCGCAAATAAAGGGCTGATGAACAATATCCTGCGAGGGGAATGGGGCAAAAAGGGACTGATTATTACCGACAATGTGCTGACGACGTATGTCAATGGCGTGGACGGCGTGCTGGCAGGCGGCGTATCGACGTTTGATGCCATGCTGCCGTATGTGACAAGGCAGCTTCCAAAATATAAAAATGACCCTGCTGTGGTGGCAGCCATGAAAGAAGCCTGCCACCACAACCTGTATTCGATTGCGAATTCGGCCGGCATGAACGGCATTGGGCCGGGGACCGTGATTAAAAAGAGAAATATAGTAATTGTGACAGGACTGTGGGCTGCAAGCATCGCGGCCTGGCTGCTGCTTGCGGTATCGGCGGTGCTTTGGATTATCAGAAAGCAGAAATTCAAGCAGACAGAGGTTTACCGGAATTACTGGGCTTATCAGGAGCTGAATAAATAAAAGGACGGGGCACGGAGGATGAAAAAAGAAGACTGGAAACAAATTTTTTATAAGTCACTGACCGGATTTATGTCGCTGGCGATGGCAATTGTGCTGTTTTTTGCGATTCAGGGGTTTGGCCAGATACGCGAGTCGTTTCACTGGCTGATGGGAATCTTAAAGCCGGTTATATATGGCGGCGTCATGGCGTACCTGCTGAAAACGCCATGCAATTTTCTGGAAAAAAGGATAGAGGCCCTGCTGCCCCAAAAGCACAAAAAACGCGCGAACGGCCTGACCGTAGTGCTCGTGCTGGTCCTGACATTTCTGATTATCTATCTGCTGCTTAGCATGGTAATCCCGGAAATGGCAGAAAGCATCCTGATTCTGGTCAATGCTGTGCCAAAGAAGCTGGATGAGCTGGCAGAATGGATGACCGGCATGCTGGATGGCAATACGGTTTTGCAGACTTATGTGAATACAGCAATTTCCGGCATGGAAGATAAACTGCAAAACTGGGCAAAGACAGACCTTCTGCCGGCGATGCAGGGAATGATGGGGGGATTTGCAAACACGGTCGGTTCGGTATTCGGAGTTATTTATAACCTGGTTATCGGAATCATTATCTGCATCTACCTGCTGCTTGGCCGCAAAACGTTCGCACGCCAGGGAAGGGCAGTGCTTTATGCAGCATTCAAAAGCGAACGCGCGGATGCCATTTTAAAAGAGCTTTCTTTTATCGATAAGACATTCGTAGGATTTTTTGGCGGAAAAATATTAGACAGTGCCATAGTCGGTCTCATCTGTTATGTGTTCTGCATGATTATGACCTTTACCATGGGCTTTCCAAATGCCATGTTAATCAGCGTCATTGTTGGTGTCACAAATGTGATACCGTACTTTGGCCCATACATCGGGGCCGTTCCGTCAGCCCTTCTGGTTCTGATTTCCGGCCCGGTAAACTGCGTGATATTTATTGTATTTATTATCGTATTGCAGCAGTTTGACGGAAATATCCTGGGCCCTGCCCTTCTGGCAGACAGCGTGGGCCTGACAGGATTCTGGGTGCTGTTTTCCATTACGCTGTTTCAGGGATTTTTTGGATTCGCCGGCATCCTTGTGGGCGTTCCGGTGTTTGCCGTCATTTATGACTTTGCAAGGCGTCTGGTAGTAAAGGGGCTTGAAAAGCACGGAAAGGCCGGGATGCTGCCGGAAAAAGAGCAGGAAGAAAACGTGTGAGGATGAAACAGGACATGCGGGACAGCTTTGCCAGGTTCTTTTGATAATTACATGACGATGATTGATAATTAGTTCTGTGCCAAACACAAGAGGATGTTCGTTGTTATCCGCTATTTTAGCATCCAAATATAGCTTTATCAGCGGGCAGGCTTGTGCGGTACACTTGCCGAAAGGTGCTTTTGAAATGGACACTTTGCTTAAATTTACAGCATATTCAAAAATATAAGTATTGCGGCTCTTATTATCAGTGTGCTGCCCTTTGCAACGCTGATTCCGATATTTCTGCAAATTGTATTGCCCGATGGATTGCGTACAGTTTGGGGCGGTGTCAATATTGCCTGTGTCATCATGGGGCTGTGTCTGTCTATCATCTGTGTTAAAAATAATGAAAGCCGGAGCCTGATAAATATTATCTCTACAATTATCAGCGCCTTGCTGCTGATGCTGGTTATCGGGATTATTATTCTGGCTTTTTTTTAAAATATTGAAAAAATAATGGATTGCCATAATTGAAGTCGGGATTATATTGCCGGGAAGTTACAGTCAATTATGAGTTTGATGCAGAAAAAGGTACGGCAAACTTATTTATCAAAAATAACATTGGAATTACAGTCTGGCGCTAATTATGCTGGCTTGATTGGAGAGGATTATCAGGGGCATATTCAAATTACTGTGCAACAGAAAAAATGATTATTTCAGTTAGTTTGAAATGCTGAACTGCCGTATAACAACGTAAAAGCTGTTATACGGCAGAGGTTTTTATACATGAAAAATGGGGGGGGGAAGCATGATTGAGGGAAGACATAAGCATAAAATTAAAAAGGCATTAAATTTAACCTCTAAATTTTATGCGGCTATTCCATCGCCCGCATTTGTTCAATCAGAGATTGTTTTTTCTGCCTGCGGATTGTCCAGACAGACAAAATCAGTTCCATTCCGAATAGCACCAGAATAAACAGTCCCATTTCCAAAACCGGGAATTTGTAAGGCACTGCATTTCCGGGAAAAGTACCTATGCTCAATTTTCTGCAAGCAAAGATGGAAGCGGGAAGCCCGGCAATAAGTATCGTCAATGTTGCAAAGAGGGCATAGCACAGGCCCTCGCAGATGTTCATTTTACATAGCTGTTTTTGTGTCAGGCCGATGGAACGCAAAACACTGTTTTCCTGTTTTCTGGACATCTGGTTAGAGAGTGTCGTGTTAATAAGGTTGATAACACCAAAGAGGAATATCAGCCACGAAAAAACCTGCATACTGCCAAAACCCACAGAATTTTGCCATTTTTCATATTCAATTATAGTGTCAATATCATCTAATGCAATATCAGTATGAGTTGCTGTAATATTTTTCAATTCATCCCTCACATAATCCGCTTTTTCCGGATTGCTCACAATGTTCCATGAATAGTCAAACGAAGTTATTTCTGGATGCAATTCATGAAATAATGCTTCCGGTGCAAATTCAAGTGCAGCGTCAAGTGTAAGTGTCCTATGTCCATTGTTTATACCAGCACTGTAATATATCCCGGAAATAGTAACAGGAACAGTTGATTTCCCGGAGGTAAATGCAACCGTTTCTCCCACTCCTATATTATAACGGTTACTCGTGCTCCGATCAATTATAATACTATGGGAATCTGCTGGCATAGTCCCTTCCGCCAGAGCTGCTTCAACGGTCGCATAATTCTGGTCGGTCAGCATATCACACATGCCACTGCACTCAATTTCGCTGACACGATAATTTATATGAAGGCTTTGCCTTTTTATAATCACATCGGTTACACCGTCAATGGCCAAAATCTCCTGCTTTAGTTCTTCATTTAGTGGATTTTCTGCCGCCATAACTTCTTGTTCTGTTAACTCAGAATGCAAATAAATTTTATAGTCACCATCCGGGAAACGCTGTCTTGCTATCGCCTCTGGCGAGTGTACCAAAACCAGCGAAGATACCACCAGCAGCAAAATCCCGCCTATACTCAAAGATGCTGCAATACTGATTGTTTTTTTTCGGTCGCGCTTAAAATTCGCAATTCCCATTGAAACAGGATTGAGATGGATGTTCTTTTTCCGGCTGCTGATGTTCTTTTGCACCGGGGTGAAACGGATGGCTTCTATCGGGGAAATCCCTGCCGCAATTTTTACCGGTTTACGGATGGAAACAGATACCATAATCCAGCTGCTTATGATTGTCAAAATAACCGTTGCCACATAGGAAACAGCGTTAAAACCCCTGGGAAAGAGAAGAAAACCGCCGCATACGCCCGGCACTGTACCAATTACAATCCCGATACTGCCGAGTTTGCGTCCCTCCCGCTTTACAATCCGCTTGATTTGCCTTGGTGTTGCACCAATCGTCCGAAGCTGTCCGTAGCTTTTGATTTTGTCATTGATAGAGATACGGAAGATGCTCTGGATTACAATATAGCCGCCAATCAGAACTATGGCAGTCACGCCGGCCATCAGTGCAAAATTAAAGGTTTTAGAAACATAAGTAAAATATCTGCTGTTCATTTTTGGCATAGGAAGCTGATATTTATCTGCTATCTCCCTGCAATAAGAGGTCATCAGTTCTTCGCCCAGCTGGTCGCTGTTTTTGAAATGGACATAGGCGCGATATCCAGCCGGGTCAAACCCATTCCATTCTGTCAGGGCAGCTTTAGAGATAATGACAGCACAGGCATTCGCCTCTTTTTCATTTACGCTGTCCATAATGCCGCTGACAATATAATCACCATGAAAGCTCTCTGTATCCAAGGTCACAGTCTCCCCAATCCTGGCATTGTTTCCATAGGTGGAAAGAAAGTATTCGCTTACGGCAACTTCATTTGCTTTTTCAGGAACCCGGCCCTCTGATAACTCCATCTGTGCCCTGGCAATCTCCATCATTTGCGCGTCACAATACACATAGGACGCATGATAGCCCTGTTCCGAAAGTTCCTCACCGAGCATATAGTAGCCGCCTACGCGCTCAAACTCCGGCAGTCCTTTCAGGGTTTCAATGTCGTTTTCCTCTACGCCCAGCCAGACCGCCTCATAAGTATCGACAACCTGATTGCGCTGCATTTGTGTCAGGGAAGTAGACACAATTCCCGTAAAGCAGATCAGAAACGCCGCCAGCGCAACGGCGATCACCACCATCAGATTCCGGCGCTTCTCGCTTTGTAAACTTTTCTTTGCCAGCTTCTTTGTAATGGCGCTGGTATCATTTTCAAAAGGCCATGTCATAGCCTGCCACCTCCTTATTCCACAATCTTGCCATCCTCAATGCGGATAATCCGATCTGCAAGGCGGGCAATGTCATTGTTGTGGGTAATCATTACGACAGTTTGCCGGAACTCCGCGCTGGTGCGTTTGATAAGCCCCAGCACCTCGGCGCTGGTCTTGCTGTCAAGGTTGCCGGTCGGCTCGTCGGCCAGCACAATAGCCGGTTTGGTAATCAGGGCGCGGGCAATCGCCACACGCTGCTGCTGTCCGCCGGAAAGATTGTTCGGCATATTTTTCAGTTTATCTTCCAGCCCCAGCAGGTGAACGATCTCGTCCAAAAACTTCTGATCCACCGTGTCCCCGTCCAGCTCCACCGGCAGGACGATGTTCTCATACACATTCAGGATCGGAACAAGGTTATAGTTCTGGAAGATAAAGCCGATGTTGCGGCGGCGGAAGATGGTAAGCTGTTCGTCGTTCTTCTTTGCCAGTTCTTCGCCCCGGACAATCACGGTTCCGCTGGTGGGAGTGTCCAGCCCGCCCATCATGTGAAGCAGGGTAGACTTGCCGCTGCCGGAGGTTCCCACAACGGCCACAAATTCGCCCTCGTCTACGGAGAAGTTCACGCCGTCAAGGGCGCGGGTAATGTTCGGCTCTGCACCGTAATGCTTTTTTAGGTCAATCGTCTGTAAAATGCTCATATTCAAAACTCCTTTCAAGGCTTTCTGCCTGTTGATAAGGGTATTGTAAAACCCAAATGTCCGCGAAATGTTACAGCGGCCCAAAAAATTCATTGAAAATCGGGGTGAAATGTTACAACGCTCGGACATTTCAAAAATTTCTATGATAATTCCCGTATTTGATCTACCAGAGATTGTTTTTTTATCTGCCGGATTGCCAAATACGAGAAAAGCATTTGGACAGCAAGCATCAGTATAAAATAACTGAACATTTCAACTGTCGGAAAATGATAGCTTACTTTTCCAAAAATACTCATTGCACTAAAGACGGTGCAGAGAAGATACCCGATAAGAGTTCCGCATGATATGGAAAGAAGCAGCACCCCTAATGTATAGAACAAGC
>OFHA01001192.1_pt1 | contig 19176 bp, 15 predicted proteins | sample 1521891 | NCBI WGS metagenome assembly OFHA01 (sample SAMEA3504089, study PRJEB24116) | mouse gut metagenome | biome: mouse gut; feature: mouse-associated habitat; material: faeces | place: Denmark | collected 2011
AATAATCTGCCCGTTGACAATGACACCGCCGCCGACACCGGTTCCAAGCGTAACCATAATGACGTTCTGGTATCCTTTTCCGCCGCCCTGCCACATTTCACCCAGCGCAGCTACATTGGCGTCATTGCCGGCTTTTACTTTCAGCCCGGTCTTTTCACTCAGCTCCTTCACCACTTCCACGCGGTTCCACCCCAGGTTGACACATACCGTTACCACGGATGCATCCACGACCGGGCCCGGAACGCCGATGCCGATGCCTTCCACATCTTCTTTTGCAATGCCTTCCTGTACCAGGCGTCCTTCGATGACTGCTGCCACATCATCCAGGATGGATGCCCCGTTATTCTGTGTATTGGTCGGAATTTCCCACTTGTCCAGCATATGCCCTGTCATCTCAAACAGGCTCATTTTAATTGTCGTCCCGCCAATGTCCACGCCAAATCCGTATTTTTTCATGTCTGTTCTCCTTTTCCTTTTTCCTGTACCGCATTCCGGCCAGCCTGCCCCGTGCACTCCGGCAGCTTTGCCTGAAATCGTATTATAACCAGTATAGGAGAATTTCAAAAGCATGTCAACCGGCAAAACATCTTCCTCACTGCTGCAGCAGTTCCTTCAGCAGCTGGTTTACCATCCCCGGATTTGCCCTGCCCTTCATGGCCTTCATTGTCTGCCCTACCAAAAAGCCCATCACCTTTTCCTTCCCGCTGCGGTAATCCTGCACGGATTTTGGATTGCTGCGGATAACTTCCCCTATCACGCTGCGCAGCGTCTCCTCGTCGCTGACAGCACGCATGCCCTTTTCCTCGGCATACTGCTGCGGGTCTGTGCCGTGATAAAACAGCTCCTCAAATACTTCCTTGGCAGCCGTATTGCTCAGGTCGCCGGAATCTGCCAGATTTACCAGCTTTGCAAGCTTTCCTGCATCCAGCTTCCATTCATCCGGTTCTTTTCCGCTTTCCTTTAACAGGCGCATCGTTTCGCCCATCAGCCAGTTGGCCACCTTTTTCGGCTTCCCGCAGATTGCGGAAGCTTCCTCAAAAAGGTCTGCCATCTGCCTGGAAGATGTCACAATAGCTGCATCATAATCCGGCAGGCCGTACTGCTTTTTATAGCGGCGCATCCGTTCGTCCCGAAGTTCCGGCTGCGCCGCGCCGAGCCACTGCGTGCTGATAACGACCGGCACAAGGTCCGGCTCTGGAAAATAGCGGTAGTCCTTCGCGTCTTCCTTCGAGCGCATGGCATACGAACAGCCCTTTGCGTCATCCCAGCGCCTTGTTTCCTGGATAACCGCAGCGCCGGATTCCAAAAGGCTTATCTGGCGCTGTGTCTCATGCGCGGCCGCCCTTGTAATCGCACGGAAGGAATTCAGGTTTTTCATTTCCGTGCGCGTCCCGAGCTGTGGCGAGCCTGTTTCGCGCACAGAAATATTGACATCGGCACGCATCGAGCCTTCCTGCAGCCTGCAGTCCGAAGCGCCCAGGTACTGGATAATCATGCGCAGCTTTTCCAGGTATGCAATGGCTTCGCTGGCACTGCGCATATCCGGCTCTGATACGATTTCGATTAAGGGCACGCCGGAGCGGTTGTAATCGACAAGCGAAATGTCTTCCCATTCGTCGTGAACGAGCTTCCCGGCATCTTCTTCCAGATGGATTTCGTGGATTCCGACATATTTCCTGCCGGATTCTGTCTCGATTTCCACCCTGCCATTGCGGCACAGCGGCTCATAGAGCTGGGAAATCTGGTAGTTCTGCGGGTTATCCGGGTAAAAATAATTCTTCCGGTCAAACCTGCTGAACGAAGAAATCTCACATTCCGCCGCAAGCCCCACAGCAGCGGCATATTCCACTGCCTTTTTGTTAAGCACGGGAAGCGAGCCCGGCATCCCGGTACAGACCGGGCAGGCATGCGCATTCGGCGGCGCCCCGAATGCCGTGGAACAGCCGCAGAAAATCTTGGTCTTTGTGGCTAACTCGACATGGACTTCCAGTCCGATAACCGTTTCATACTGCTTCATTTTTCCAGCGCTCCTTTCTGCCGTGCATACGGGCATGGCCGGTAGCCGTAAGCCCGTTCCAGCGCACAGGCTGCACGGATGATTTTTTTCTCCTGAAAGCAGTCCCCGATAAGCTGCACCCCGGCCGGAAGCCCGTTTTTATCCAGGCCCGCCGGAACCGAAGCTGCCGGAAGCCCGGCCAGGTTGACGGCCACCGTATAAATATCCTGCAGGTACATCTGAACCGGGTCAGACAGGCTTTTTCCGATTTCCGGTGCCGTCACCGGCGATACCGGGCCCAGAATCAGGTCATATGCCGCAAACGCCCTGTCAAAGGCTTTTTTTATCAGTGCCTTCGTGCGCAGCGCTTTTAAATAATAGGCGTCGTAATAGCCCGAGCTGAGCACGAAGGAGCCAAGCATAATGCGGCGCTTTACTTCTGCCCCAAAGCCCTGCGAACGGGATTTTTTATACATGTCATGCAGCCCCTCATACTGCGGTGCGCGAAAGCCGTATTTTATCCCGTCGAACCGTTCCAGGTTGGAACTGGCTTCGGCACATGCTATGACGTAATAAGCCGGGACTGCATATTCTGCAAGGCTTAAGCTGAATTCTTCCACAACAGCCCCGTCTGCGCGCAGCACATCCGCTGCTTGCCAGACAGCCGCCCGGACATCTGCATCCAGCCCTTCGCCGAGATAATCTGCCGGAATGCCGATTTTCATGCCCCGGACATCTTCCTGCAGCGCAGACGTAAAATCCGTATCATTGCGCTGCAGGGAAGTGGAATCCTTCTCGTCATGCCCGGAAATCACTTCCAGCACAGCCGCACAGTCAGACACCGTCTTTGCAGCAGGGCCTATCTGATCCAGCGAGGATGCATAAGCCACGAGTCCATAGCGGGAAACCGTCCCGTAAGTCGGCTTGAATCCGGCCACGCCGCAAAACGCTCCCGGCTGGCGTATGGAACCGCCCGTATCTGAGCCGAGCGCATACGTGCATTCTTCTGCCGCCACCGCCGCACACGAGCCGCCTGACGAGCCGCCCGGCACATGGGCTGTATTCCACGGGTTTTTCGTCGGCCCGTAATAAGAAGTCTCTGTCGTCGAGCCCATGGCAAACTCATCCATATTTGTCTTGCCTATCACAACGGCTCCGGCCCGTTCCAGGCGCAGGACAGCCTCTGCCGTATAACACGGCACAAACCCCGAAAGCATTTTTGAGCTGCAGGTAGTCCGCAGCCCTTTTGTGCACAGATTGTCCTTGACTGCTGCCGGAACGCCGGCCAGCGGGCCTTTCAGCTCCCCGGCGCTGATTTTTTTCTGGACTTCGCGGGCCCTTTGCAATGCCCCCTGTGCATCCACGGTAACAAAGCTGTGGATATCCGGTTCTTTCTGTTCAATCTGGGCAAGCGCGTCCCGGACCGCTTCTTCCACGCCTGCCTCGCCGGAGCGGATTTTTGCCCCCAGCTCCAGTGCTGTCAAACTTGTAAGACTCATGCATCTCCTCCTGTTCCCTGCGGCGCAAAGGTCTTTGGTGCCGCAAAGCTGCGCCCTTTCCGCTCCGGTGCATTCGCAAGCGCGTCTTCATGCCCGTCGCCATTTGTCACAATATCTTCCCGGAAGACATTGACCTGTTCAAATATATGCACCGCCGGCTCCGCTTCCCCTGTGGGAAGCTCCTTTAACCGGTCCACATATTCCAGCATGCGCTCCATATCGGATTTTGCAGCCTTCTTCTCGTCCCCGGACAATTCCAGCTTGGCAAGAATCCCGACGTATTCGATGATTTCGTCTGTAATTTTCCCTGGCATATCTGCTCCTTTCTGTACTCCGTGTCCTTACTCCCGTATTTTTACATGCACCTCGCGCAGCTGCTGCTCCGTCACCGTGCCCGGCGCGCCGCACATCAGATCCTGTGCGTTTCCGTTCATCGGATAAGCCGTCACTTCCCGGATGTTATCCTCACCGCGCAGCAGCATCAGCATCCGCTCGATTCCAGGCGCCATCCCGGCATGCGGCGGCGCACCGAACTGGAATGCTTCATATAACGCGCCGAATTTTTCCTGCAGCGTTTTTTCATCATATCCGGCGATTTCAAACGCCTTTGCCATCGTCTTCACATCATGATTGCGCACCGCGCCGGAAGCAAGCTCCACGCCATTGCATACAATATCATACTGGCACGCCAGGATATCCAGCGGGTCTTTTGTGTTTAATGCCAAAAGCCCGCCCTGCGGCATCGAAAACGGGTTGTGGGTAAATACCGGCTTTTTCGTTTCCGGGTCTTTTTCATACATCGGAAAATCATTTACATAGCAGAACCGGAACGCATGTTCTTCCAAAAGCCCCAGCCGTTCCCCCAGCTGCGTGCGTATCATGCCCGCATAATAAGCCGCCCGCTCCTGCCTGTCTGCCATAAAAAAAACCGTGTCCCCGGCCTTTAATCCTGCCAGCCTGCTAAATTCTTCCCTGCAGCCATCCGGGATAAACTTTTCAATCGGGCCTTTCAGCGTGCCGTCTTCGAGCATATCCAGATACCCCAGGCCGCCCATGCCGATGCCTGTGGCAAACTGCAGAAGCTTTTCATGAAAGCCCTTTGACATCTGCGCATGGACACGGATGGCCCGCACGGTTTTTCCAAGAAACGGCCGGAAGGTGCATTTCTGGAAAAAATCCGTCATATCGAAAATCCGCAGCGGGTTGCGCAAATCCGGCTTATCCGTGCCGAACAAAAGCATGGCCTCCTGATAGCTGTATACCGGAAACGGTGCCTTATCCACCACGCTGCCCTGTGGCGCGAAAGCTTCAAAAGTCTCGGAAAGCACCTGTTCGCCCACGGCAAAGACGTCTTCCTGTGTGGCAAAGCTCATTTCAAAATCCAGCTGGTAAAATTCTCCCGCAGAGCGGTCTGCCCTGGCATCCTCATCCCTAAAGCACGGCGCAATCTGGAAATATTTATCAACCCCGGACACCATTAACAGCTGCTTATACTGCTGCGGTGCCTGCGGGAGCGCGTAAAATCTTCCCTTGTATTTCCTTGAAGGCACAAGGTAGTCCCGCGCACCTTCCGGGGATGACGTGCTCAGAATCGGCGTCTGGATTTCCAGAAAGCCCAGCTGCGTCATCTTCTGGCGCAGGAATGCAAGCACCTTTGCGCGGAACACGATATTATCCATAACCTTCCGGTTTCTTAAATCCAGATACCGGTATTTGAAACGGACATCTTCGCGCACCTTTCTGCTGGCCTGGATTTCAAACGGCAGCGGCTTTAATACATCGCCAAGCACCTGTATTTCGTGCACGTCCAGCTCAATCGTGCCGGTCGGAATTTTCGGGTTGTATGTTTCCTCATCCCGTTTTTCCACCAGCCCCCGGACGGAAACGGCCTGCTCTTTGCGGATTCCCTTTAACAGGCTGCTGTCGCGGATAACCGCCTGCAGGACCGCATGCATGTCGCGGATATCCAGAAACGATACCCCGCCATGGTCGCGGATGTTTTCCACCCATCCGGCTGCCCTTAATTCCTTTCCGATGTCTGCATCACTAATCTGCTCCAGCGTTACATCCCTGTAAATGTTTTTCATTCTGCACCACTCCTTCTTCTGATTCCGGGACTGTATGCAAAAAAGCCCCGGAATACGATATTTTGTATTCCGGGGCGAATAAGCGTTTAAACCCGTCTTATCCGCGGTACCACCCGCATTGAATCATCCGCCTGAAATCATTCCAGCTGGATAATCCCACTCCTTATGCTTAACGCGCACAACGTGCCAGCCTACTTGATAAAAATAGTTCAGCCGGCCTGCTCCGGAGTGTTCCCTGCATCTCCTCATCCAAACAGCGCTCTCAGCCGGTGACGCTGTATTTCTGTCGGCCCCTGAAGAACAGAGTCTCCTTCCCTGCATTTCCAGTATGTATTTTTACTGCTGTTTCTGATTGATGGGCCTTATCTTAACACAGCCCTGCCATAAATGCAAGCAGTTTTCAAAAAATCCTAATTTTCTTAAGCCTGTTTTTTAAACGTCTGCTTCCTCCCTTTCCACCATTTCCCCGTCCGCGAAAGACAGCTTTTCTTCTGCGGCATTTTTCAAGTCATATTTTGCCAGCCGCAGGCAGTCCAGGATAACCGGGGAAAACACGCCGCATTCCCCTTCAAATATCATGCGGAACGCTTCTTCCACTGCATACGGCTGTTTATAGACGCGCCTGCTGACCAGCGCGTCAAACACATCCACGACGGACACTGCCTGTGCCCAGATTGGAATCTCGTCGCCTTTTAAATGGTCCGGGTAGCCGCCGCCGTCATAGCGTTCATGGTGATACCGGCAGATATCATAGCAGAAATGGTAAAACTCCGACACCTCGCCGTCTTCGCGGAACTGCTCTAACAGCTGGCAGCCGTAAATCGTATGCTTTTTCATTTCCTCAAATTCCTCGTCCGTCAGCTTCCCGTTTTTTAACAGAATGCTGTCTGAAATGGCAATTTTGCCAAGGTCATGCAGCGCAGAGGCATTGACAATCAGGTCTGTCCTGTCTTTTGTCAGGCGGTACTGCGGGTAATAAATCCGGATATATTTGAGCATGATTTTTGTCAGGTACCTTACCCTCTGGATATGCTCCCCGGATTCCAGGCTCCTGAATTCCACAACCGAGCTTAACGCCGTAATCAGGAATTCATTGCGCCGCTGCAGCTTTTTCTGGCTTTCCACCAGCTGCCTGGTACGCATTTTCAGCTTCTGCTCGATATCTGCCCGGTGCGCATACAGCTCTATCATATTCATGGCACGCCGCATGACCACTTTGGACGCAAACGGCTTATAAATAATGTCTGCCACGCCGTATTCATATGCTTTTTCATTCATATCGTCTGTCGAGTCTTCCGTAATCATAATGACCGGAATCACATCCGTATATCCCCTGCCGGTCATAAAAGCCAGCACTTCCATGCCCGGCTTGCCCGGCATCAGCATATCCAGAAAAATAAGGGCAATCTGCCTGTGATGCTTTTTTATCCTTTCAATGGCTTCAAAGCCGTCTGCTGCCTGCAATATGCCGTACTGTTCCTCAAACATGGCTTTTAAAATCTCGCGGTTGATTTCCTGGTCATCTGCAATTAAAATCATATTCCTGTCCATATGCGGTCTCCCATCCCATGCTTTTTTCCTGTTCCATCTGGAAATACGCTAATCATACCATACAGGCAGCGCTGTGCTCAAGTGACATTTTCGTCAATTTTTTTGTTGATAATTACCAAATATTAGTATAATATAATGAAAAGAAAAAGAAATTTCCACAGAAAGGACGCCGCCATGTATATCCATATCAACCGCCAGATATTATACTATGACAAAACAGGAAACGGCTCCCCGCTGCTGCTGCTGCACGGGAACGGGGAAGACCATACGATTTTTGACCTTCTGATTCCCATGCTGGAGCAGCACTATACGGTTTATGCCATTGACACAAGGGGGCACGGGGCAAGCAACCCGACCGATGATTACCATTATGAAGGCATGGCCGACGATATTGCAGAATTTATTACGTCCCTGGAAATCCCTGCGCCGGCCTTATACGGATTCAGCGACGGCGGCATTGTCGGACTGCTGCTGGCCCTTCATTACCCGGGCCTTTTATCCAGGCTGATGATAAGCGGTGCCAACCTGAACCCGCACGGCATGAAGTGGTCATTCCTGCGCAAAGCCAGGCAGCATTACAAAAAAACCGAAAGCCCGCTGGACAGGCTGATGATAGAAGAACCCGATATCCCGCCCGCAGGGCTTGCAGGCATCCGGATTCCCGTGCTTGTGCTTGCAGGCGAGCACGATATTATCAAAGCTTCCCATACAAAGCTTATCGCCCAGAGCCTTCCGGATTCGCAGCTGAAAATCCTTCCGGGCGAAGACCATGGCAGCTATATTATACACAGCAGCAAGCTGTATTCCCATATCCGGGAATTTTTATCCTGACTGCATGCATGAAAAAAGGGGCAGCCGCAGAAAAACATGCGGCTGCCCCTTTTTCAAAACCAGTGTTACAGAAGCTTATTTTTATGTACCCTGTTCTGCCTGATATTGAGCATCCTCTCTTAAAAAATCAATCAGCTTCTGGGCATCCTGTTCATTCTTGGCGACTAATTCCATCTGCGGCACGTCTCCGTTTGCAAACATGCGTGTCATTGACAAATACTGGCTTAACTTGGATTTCATGTTTAAGCAGTCACCCTCACCCGTAACAAGCTCCACATTCATCGTGCAGCTGTCAATCACCTCAAACAGCTTACTTACCTGGTTTACTTTTTCTACTTTAATATTCATTTCCAAGTCTCCTTTCTTTCCTCAGAAACAGCCGCAGGAAAGCATTCCCCTGCAGGCTGCCCCTGTGGCTTTCCTGTCCAGTATACCAAGCAGATGCTGGTATTTCAAGTAAATTTATGAATCTGTGCAAATATATTACTCCAGCGGTTAAATATCACAGCATCCTGCCTGCCCAGACCCCCATCTGCTGCGTCCGTCAGACCTGCAAAGCAGATTCTGCATGGGTGTCTGCCTGGCGCTTAAAGGTTTGTCTGCACCAGCCTTGGATTGTACTGCAGCTTTTCGAGCGCTGCCATAATCTGGTTCTTATGCTCTGTCCCGAAGCTTTCCATTGTAATGCGCAGCTCCACCGCCGCGCTGCGGTTGGTGGTCACAAACTGGTTGTGCTCCAGCTTAATGACATTTCCCTGTTCTGCCGCAATCGCCTGTGCAACCTTGCAAAGCTCTCCCGGCTTATCCGGCAGGCGCACGGAAACGGTAAAGATGCGGTTGCGGAAAATCAGCCCCTGCTGGACAACCGAACTCATGGTAATGACGTCCATATTTCCGCCGCTTAATATGGCAGCAACGCGTTTTCCGGTCACGCCGATTTTTTTGAGCGCTGCCACGGTTAACAGCCCCGAATTTTCAACAATCATTTTATGGTTTTCGACCATATCCAAAAACGCCGTAATCAAATCGTCATCGGCCACGGTAACAATGCCATCCAGGTTTTTCTGGATATACGGAAATATCGTTTTTCCAGGCGTTTTGACAGCAGTGCCGTCCGCAATCGTGCTGACGCCCGGCAGCGTGACGACCTTTCCGGCTTCCACGGACGCCTGCATGCAGCTGGCTCCTTCCGGCTCAACCCCGATGACTTTAATTTTGGGATTTAACAGCTTGGCAAGCGTCGACACGCCGGCGGCAAGCCCGCCCCCGCCGACCGGAACGAGAATATATTCCACAAGCGGCAGCTCCTTAAAAATCTCCATGGCAATCGTGCCCTGCCCGGTCGCCACTGCAAGGTCATCAAACGGGTGCACAAATGTGTAGCCGTGCTCCTCGGCAAGCTGGTACGCATACTCGCATGCTTCGTCATACACATCGCCATGCAGCACGACCTCGGCTCCGTAGCTTTTTGTGCGGTTGACTTTAATCAGCGGTGTTGTTGTCGGCATGACAATCACAGCCTTAACGCCGTACCTTTGTGCGGCATACGCCACGCCCTGTGCGTGGTTTCCGGCAGACGCCGTTATCAGCCCCTTTTCCCGTTCCTCATCGGAAAGCGTGCTGATTTTGTAATAAGCGCCGCGCAGCTTATAAGCGCCTGTGTACTGCATGTTTTCCGGCTTTAAATATACCTTGTTGCCCGTATTGCTGCTGAAATAGTCACTGTATATCAGCTTTGTTTCCTGTATGACCTTTTTGACCCTTTCGCTCGCTTCTTCAAACTTATCCAGCGTTAACATCTGTTTTCCTCACTTTCTGCATCTTCCGGCCTGTGGAACAGCGCATTGATAAACTGGTCTGCGTCAAATTTCTGCAGGTCGTCGATGGATTCCCCGACACCGATATATTTTACCGGAATGCCGAGCTCAGACTGGATGGCAACTGCAATGCCGCCTTTTGCCGTGCCATCCATTTTGGTCAGCACGATTCCCGTAATATCTGCCACTTCGGAAAACTGCTTTGCCTGGTTTAAGGCATTCTGCCCGGTAGTCGCATCAAGCACAACAAGCGTCTCGCGGTATGCCTGCGCATATTCGCGCTCTAAAATCCGGTTGATTTTTTTCAGTTCTTCCATCAGGTTCTTTTTATTATGCAGCCTTCCTGCCGTATCGCATAACAGCACATCGGCGTTTCTGGCTTTTGCCGCCGCCACCGCATCGTAAACGACCGAAGCAGGGTCTGCGCCTTCCTGCCCGCCAATCATTTCCACGCCGGCCCGGCTGGCCCATTCCGACAGCTGGCCGCCGGCTGCTGCACGGAAGGTATCGGCAGCGCCGAGCACGACCTTTTTGCCCTGTTCCTTCAGCTTGCCCGCCAGCTTGCCGACCGTCGTTGTCTTGCCAACACCGTTGACCCCGATAACGAGCACGACGGAGCATTCCTCCTCAAACCGGTAAGCCGTCTCCCCGGCCTGCATCTGCTCTTTCATGCTGTTTATCAAAAGCTCCCTGCAGGCAGCCGGATCTTTGATATGTTCTTCCTTCACACGGGCTTTCAGGTTTTCTATGATTTCCTGCGTGGCTTTTACGCCAAGGTCTCCCATAACCAGTATTTCTTCGATTTCTTCATAAAATTCATCATCTATCCTGGAAAATCCGCTGAACACCGCGTCGATGCCAGCCGCGATATTGTTTCTTGTTTTTGCAAGGCCGTCTGCAAGGCGCTTGAAAAAACCTTTTTTCTCTCCCATATTGCCAATCCTTTCTGCTACTTCAAATCACTCTCAATCAGGCTTACCGACACGAGGGCCGACACGCCCTTCTCCTGCATGGTAATCCCATACAGGCGGTCTGCTGCCGTCATTGTGCCCCTTCTGTGGGTAATCACGATAAACTGTGTATTTTTCGTCAGTTTATGTAAATATTTTGCAAAACGGTTTACGTTGCTGTCATCCAGCGCCGCCTCTATCTCATCCAGAAGGCAGAACGGAGAAGGCTTTAGGTTCTGGATGGCAAACAGCAGCGCAATGGCAGTCAGGGATTTTTCCCCGCCGGATAACTGCATCATATTCTGCAGCTTTTTGCCCGGGGGATGTGCGATAATGCGGATGCCGCATTCTAAGATGTCTTCTTCCTCAGACAGCTCCAGCGTCCCCCTGCCGCCGCCGAACAGCTGCTTGAATGCCTTGTCAAATTCCCGCTGGATTTCTGCAAATTTTTCCGCAAACTGCCTGCGCATGCCGGTGTCCAGCTCCTCGATAATTCCAAGCAGCGTCTGCTCGGCCTGTATCAGGTCATCGTGCTGGGTTTTCAAAAAAACGTAGCGCCCGGACACTTCTTTGTATTCCTCAATGGCATTGACGTTGACAGCCCCAAGTTTTCGCAGCTCGTCCTTTGCCTGTGCAATCAGCTGCTTTGTTTTCGCTGCATCCTGATACTGCTCGTCCTTATACTGTGCAGCCTGGTGCGGCGTCAGCTCGTATTCCGTCCACATATAATCTGTCTGGGACTCGCCTGCTTCCTCGAGTTTTTCCTTCTGGCTGCCAAGGCGGAATTTTTCCTTATCCAGCCTGCTTTTGTGTTCGGATAATTCCTCGCGCTTTTGGAAAAAGCCCTTCTGCTCCGCGGCCATCCTGCTTTTGGATGCCAGCTTTTCTTCCAGCTCTTTTGCAAGGCGGCTTTCTGCCCCGCCTTCCTTTTCTGCCTCAGCCCGCAGCTTTTCTATTTCCTGTTCCTTTAATATGACATCCTCATCTGCCTGCCTGGCCCCGTTTTGAAGCTCTGCCAGCTCCCTGTCCAGCTTTTCTAACTCTCCGTCAATGCGCGTCAGGTTTTCCTCGATAAATTCCGCTTTCTGGGAAAAATTTGCTTCTTCCAGCTGAATCCCGGACAGCTCGCCGGATGCCTGCTGTTCTTCTGCCTGCTGTGCGTCCAGCTCCTTCTGGGCATCTGCGGTCTGTGTATTTATCTGCTGCTCGCGCTGTGCCAGGATGCCAAGCTGTTCTTCTGCCTGCTCCAGCTGTTTTCTGATATGCTCCCTGTGCTGTTCCAGCTCCCTGGTTTCTTCTGCCAGCGAAGCGGCTGCCTTCTCGCCCTCAGACTTTTGTTCCAGCGCGCGTTCTAAATTCATTCCTGCCGTATTCTGCTGCAGGACGGCTTCCTGCCCGGCAGCCTGAATCTGTTCCTGCTCCTTTTTCAGCTTTTTTAAGGCAGACTGGATATCCTGCAGCTGGCGCTGCAAGCGGCTGCGGCTGTCTGCAAGCTCCTTCAGCCTGCTTTGCGCCTCATCGATTTCACGCCTGCGGCCAAGCAGATTGCTGCTGCTGCGGAACGCACCGCCCGAAATCGAGCCGCCCGGGCTTAAATGCTCCCCTTCCAGCGTCACGATATGCAGGGAATAGCGAAACTCCCTGGCCAGGGCAACCGCATGGTCGATATGGTCTGCCACAATAACCCGGCCTAACAGGTAAGAAACCACGCCTTCATAAGCGGGGTCTGTGCGCACAAGCGAGCTGGCTGTCCCGATGACGCCCTCAAAAGAAAGCGCGCGTTCGTTCCGGCTGAGATTCCCGGCACGGACACTCGTAAGCGGCAGGAACGTGGCACGGCCGTATTTATGCTCTTTTAAAAACTGCACCATCCTTTTGGCTGTTTCCTCGTCCTTTGTGACAATATTCTGGATGCTGCCGCCGAGTGCTGTTTCAATGGCAGTCTCATACTTCTTATCGGTCTGTATCAGGTCGGCAACGACGCCGTGAATGCCTGGCTCATCCTGTTTTTTTTCCATAATGCGCCGGATGCTGTTTCCATAGCCGTCATAGCGTTCTGCGATATTGCGCAGTGTTTCCAGGCGGGACTGGTTTTTGTGAAATTCCGTCATATCCTGTTCCAGCTGTGCCTGTGCTTCCTGCTGCCTGTGCTTTTGTTCCTGCTGCCTGCTGTAATTTTCCGCTTCCTGTGTCCGCAGCTGCTCCATGCGTGCATGCAGTCCTTCCAGCTCCTGTTCATATTTCAGGATGACAGCTTCCAGGTCCGCTTCCTCGCTTTTGCGCCGCAGCTTTTTCTGATTGAGCTGGGCCGTGCGGATATTTGCCTGCTCCAGCATCATGTCAAAGCGCTGCTTTTCGCCCTTGACCGAGCCTTTTTTATTTAGCAGCCCGATAATTTCATTTTTCCCATATTCGATTTTTTCCTGACAGGCCAAAATGCGCTGCCTGACTGCGGCAAGGCTTGCGTCCGAAGTAAGCGTTTCGGCAAACTGCATTTCTGCCTGCTCCTTAATCTGCCGGTAGCCCTGCGGATTTGCGTCGTCTGCAAACTGCGCGTCTACAGCCGCCTGCGCCGCTGCCTGACGTTCCCGCCGTTTAGGTGCGAAAAAGAATTTATCCACGCACCATAAAATGCCCGTCACCAGTGTGGCAATCACCAGAATCAGGGCAAACATATTCGCCATGCCAACTCCTAAGGGTTATTTGTTGTCTTTGCCGACGTGCAGAATGGCGAGGAACGCTTCCTGCGGCAGCTCGACGTTACCGATCTGCTTCATGCGTTTCTTACCTTCTTTCTGCTTCTGCAGCAGCTTTTTCTTACGACTGATATCGCCGCCATAACATTTAGCCAGTACGTTTTTACGCAGCTGTTTCACGGTGGAGCGCGCAATGATGTGCGTACCAATCGCTGCCTGAATGGCGATATCAAACTGCTGGCGCGGGATCAGATCTTTCATCTTCTCCACCAGCTCGCGACCGCGGTTTTGCGAATTACCACGGTGGGTGATCAGCGCCAACGCATCAACACGTTCACCGTTGATTAATACGTCTACACGTACCATGTCGGACGCCTGGAAGCGTTTGAAGTTGTAATCCAGAGACGCATAACCACGCGAGGTAGATTTCAGGCGATCGAAGAAGTCGAGCACCACTTCCGCCATCGGGATCTCGTACGTCAGCGCCACCTGATTACCGTGGTAAACCATATTGGTCTGCACGCCGCGTTTTTCTACGCACAGCGTAATAACGTTGCCGAGATATGCCTGCGGTAGCAGCATGTGACACTCTGCAATCGGCTCGCGCAGTTCGTAAATGTTATTTACCGCTGGCAGCTTGGATGGGCTGTCGACGTAGATAACTTCTCTTGACGTGGTTTCAACTTCATACACTACAGTCGGCGCAGTGGTGATCAGATCCAGATCGTATTCACGTTCCAGACGTTCCTGGATGATCTCCATGTGCAGCAGGCCAAGGAAGCCGCAGCGGAAACCAAAGCCCAACGCGCTGGAGCTTTCCGGCTCATAGAACAGTGAGGCATCGTTCAGGCTGAGTTTACCCAGCGCGTCACGGAAGGCTTCATAGTCGTCGGAACTTACCGGGAACAGACCAGCATATACCTGAGGTTTGACTTTCTTAAAGCCAGGCAGCGCCTTTTCTGCCGGATTACGCGCCAGTGTTAAGGTATCGCCTACTGGAGCGCCGTGGATATCTTTAATCGCACATACCAGCCAGCCTACTTCGCCACATTTCAGTTCAGTACGGTCAACCTGCTTCGGCGTGAAGATGCCCAGACGATCGGCGTTATAGGTCTGCCCGGTGCTCATGACTTTCACTTTGTCGCCCTTACGCAAGGTGCCGTTTTTAATACGGATAAGTGAAACAACGCCCAGATAGTTGTCGAACCAGGAGTCGATAATGAGTGCCTGCAACGGGCCTTCCGGATCGCCTTCCGGCGGCGGAATGTCGCGCACAAGACGTTCGAGAACGTCCTGCACGCCAACGCCGGTTTTCGCTGAACAGCGCACCGCGTCGGTGGCGTCGATACCGACGATATCTTCAATTTCTTCCGCCACGCGTTCAGGATCGGCTGCCGGCAGGTCAATCTTGTTCAGTACCGGCACCACTTCGAGATCCATTTCCATGGCGGTGTAGCAGTTTGCCAGGGTTTGCGCTTCTACGCCCTGCCCGGCATCGACCACCAGCAGTGCGCCTTCACAGGCAGCCAGCGAACGGGAAACCTCATAGGAGAAGTCTACGTGGCCCGGGGTGTCGATAAAGTTAAGCTGATAGGTTTCGCCATCAGACGCTTTGTAGTCCAGCGTCACGCTTTGCGCTTTGATGGTAATGCCACGCTCACGCTCAAGATCCATGGAATCGAGAACCTGCGCCTCCATTTCACGGTCAGACAGGCCACCGCAGATCTGGATAATACGGTCAGACAGCGTCGATTTACCGTGGTCAATGTGAGCTATGATCGAAAAGTTACGTATATTCTTCATAAAGTATGATTATTGTGCCTTAATGCCCGGTTAACCAGGCTTTTAGAAGTCGCTGTTCTGAGCTTAACGTCTGTATTAATAGAAACGCCGCATTCTACACTACAACATTGAGGCGAGGAAATGTTCATACCGTATGGATTGTGGTATCTGGAAACGTCCTCGCATTTGTTATGCAAAATGCAACAAAGCCAGTGAAATCACTGGCTCGCGTCTTCCGAAGATGTTTCAAATCGCACAAGGCCAGGCGGCAATGCCACGCTTAAGATGATCGGTTGCCATTCAGACCGGGCAGCAAACTTTCGAGAGCAGCCACGTGCAATCAGGAATCCACCAACGCCACCGAAAATCGCACCGCATAATGCTGCGACGTCAGAAGCAAAGAGTAGCTGAAATAGTGAAGCGATGAGGAATAGTCCCACCAGCGGCGACATATAAACCAGTAATGCGGAGCTAAGCAGGCTGCCTTCGGCGATTCCTAATTCCACTTTTTGCCCCGGCACTAACGGCTCATCACAGGGTACGACAATGGTATGCGTGGTTTGCGGGCCAAGTTTATTCAACACGCGGCTACCGCAACCGGCGCGTGAAGCGCAGCTGCTGCATGAGGCTTTAACATCGCAACTGACCAGCGCCTGCCCGTTTTCCCAGGAGACGACGGTAGCCCACTCTTTGATCATTGCGCTGCCCCGAACTTAATATTCTCGGCAATGCGTTTCGCCGTTTGCGGCGGCAGTTCACCAACAATGGTGATTTCGGCGTTATCACGTACGCTTGTACTGACGGTTCTGCGTCCGGTGCGCAACATCTGATCGGTGCTCGATGGCGTAGCGCGGTTAACGTTTACCGAGAAGCTGAATAATCCGTCGGAATAGAGACGTGATTCGATAGGCATGTTGTCCATCGTCGGTAGCGGACGTCGGCTACTGGAAACTTCGCTAAAACCCTGTGGCAACCAGGTTGGCGTCCAGCTGAATTTAGCTTTTTCACCGACAGGAACAGAAAGCAACGGCGGCAAATTTGCCTTCGCCAGCGTCTGCATACTGCTGCTGATATCCTGATTGACATTAAAAGCAATCACGCGAAATTGTTCCAGCGTTTCACCATCGCGATCAAGGAGATCAACCCGCATCGGTAATTTCGATTCGGTGTCCATCCACACGATGTAGCTGTAGCGTGTACCATCTCGGGCAACCACGCGAATAACTTCGCAAAGACGATCAGCAATACGCGTGCGCCCGACGGAGATAAAGTCGTAGTAAGGAGAAAGGCGTTTGAAATCGGTATAGATGAGCGATGGCAGAGAATCAACAATGTAATCGCCATTAAGCGTGAACGGTTCAAGTCCCGGTTCAAAATAGCTGATTTCATTGCCGCGCTGTACCACTTCCCGGCGCGGGCCATCCATTTGCAACAATTGTGCAAGAGGACGGTTATCGAGGCGTGCATGTCGATAACGCAGAGACTCAACACCCTGTTTATTGATGCTGATGAATGACAGCTCGTAATTCAGTGACTGACTGGCCAGGTTCATCTGCTGTAATAACGCCCCGGACGCGGGAGTGGCCGAGGCGTTAGCAGAGAATAACAGGCTACCTGTCACTAATGACATGGCAAACCAAAGTTGCTTCATTACTGCGATTGCGTTCCTAAAGTTTGAATTCCTGGCACCTGTACAGCGGCTTGCTGAGTTTGTGCCTGCTCAAACTGAAGCTGTTCAGAGTGGAGTCGGCGTTGCAGTTCGTAATCCTGCAACATTGCATTAATGCGACGACGCTGCTCCTGTACCTGCTGCTGTTGACCATTATTTGCGGTCGCTTCAGAAGGTACTCCCAGACTAACCGGGCTGGCTTTACCCATCATCGGCAGTGTATTAAATACTGGCGTTTCGGGCTGCTGGGACGTTTCAGATTGCCCATTATAGTGCTGGACGCCAACGATAACTGCAAGCGATACGCATGCTGCTACGCCCATTTGGGTAAGCTGTGCCGCCCACGGACGTACTTTCTGCCAGAATGGCATTTTCTGCCATTGATGCGGCGCAGGCTGGGCTTCCGGGATCAATGTCGCCGGTTGACGTACTGGCTCTTCTTCAATGGCGGCCATCACACGTGAAGAGATATCGAAATGGAGCACCTCGGGAGTATCACCCCGCATTGAGTCACGGATCAAGTGATAGCTTTCCCAGGTTTTCTGCATTTCTGGGTTATGAGCCAGTTCGTTAAGCAGCTCACTATCCAGCGTTTCGCCATCCATTAAAGCGGAAAGTTGTTCTTTCTGCATGCCTAATACCCTTATCCAGTATCCCGCTATCGTCAACGCCTGATAAGCGGTTGAACTTTGTTATCAATAGCTTCCCTCGCTCGGAAGATACGTGAACGCCCCGTACCTACCGGACAATCCATGATAGCGGCTATCTCTTCATAGCTCAGGCCATCCAGCTCCCGCAAGGTTATTGCCATGCGTAAATCTTCCGGGAGGGACTCAATAGTTCGGAAAACTATCTGTCTCAGTTCTTCTGACAACATTAAGTTCTCAGGGTTCGAAATTTCTTTCAACGCGCCGCCACTTTCGAAGTTTTCAGCTTCAATGGCATCCACATCACTGGAAGGTGGACGACGCCCCTGAGCAACCAGGTAATTTTTCGCTGTATTTACAGCAATCCGATACAGCCATGTATAAAAAGCGCTATCTCCCCGGAACGAATCCAGCGCACGATAGGCTTTAATAAAAGCTTCTTGTACCACATCGGGAACATCACCCGACGGCACATAGCGGGAAACCAGACTCGCCACTTTATGCTGATAGCGCACTACCAGTAAGTTAAAGGCTTTCTGATCTCCCTTCTGGACCCGTTCAACCAGGACCTGGTCCGTTAACTGCTCGCTCATCCGAGGTAAAGTCTCCCCAAACCAAATTTCCACGCGCTATCGAAACGCCACTCCATTAGCTGCAATTTGAGCAAGCAAAGGGTTAGAGTGTCTCGTTTTTGTAAAGTTCCGTAACGCATCTGTTTTTGTTTGTCATGCTGTAGACGGATCATTATCTATCATTATAAGTCTACAGAATCTGAACATCGCATTATCTGTGTAGAAATGCCCATTTAACTGCCTGAAGAGTAACCCAACGGCCTTTTTATTTCACCACCTAATCCTCCACCAGCCAGTAACTTCTCGTTTTCTCGCCGCCCTGAGGCAGCGTGTTTAGTCACTGTAACAAATATTAAAATAGCAGGTGTTTATTCGCACAACATGATGTTATGCTGACCAAACCGTGTTTAGTAAATTAAACAAAGAAAATGAATACTCTCCCTGAACATTCATGTGACGTGTTGATTATCGGTAGCGGCGCAGCCGGACTTTCACTGGCGCTGCGCCTGGCTGACCAGCATCAGGTCATCGTTCTAAGTAAAGGCCCGGTAACGGAAGGTTCAACATTTTATGCCCAGGGCGGTATTGCCGCCGTGTTTGATGAAACTGACAGCATTGACTCGCATGTGGAAGACACATTGATTGCCGGGGCTGGTATTTGCGATCGCCATGCAGTTGAATTTGTCGCCAGTAATGCACGATCCTGTGTGCAATGGCTAATCGACCAGGGGGTGTTGTTTGATACCCACATTCAGCCGAATGGCGAAGAAAGCTACCATCTGACTCGTGAAGGTGGACATAGTCACCGTCGTATTCTTCATGCCGCCGACGCCACCGGTAGAGAAGTAGAAACCACGCTGGTGGGCAAGGCGCAGAACCATCCGAATATTCGCGTGCTGGAGCGCAGCAACGCGGTTGATCTGATTGTTTCTGACAAAATTGGCCTGCCGGGCACGCGACGGGTTGTTGGCGCGTGGGTATGGAACCGAAATAAAGAAACGGTTGAAACCTGCCACGCAAAAGCAGTGGTACTGGCAACCGGCGGTGCTTCAAAAGTTTATCAGTACACCACCAATCCG
>OFHA01001195.1_pt1 | contig 19146 bp, 15 predicted proteins | sample 1521891 | NCBI WGS metagenome assembly OFHA01 (sample SAMEA3504089, study PRJEB24116) | mouse gut metagenome | biome: mouse gut; feature: mouse-associated habitat; material: faeces | place: Denmark | collected 2011
AAGCCGGATGCCAAACAGTCCCGCAGCCCCCTGTGACAGCTTTGTACAGGAAAGGAAATCCGCATACAGCTCGATGCTGTATAAAGCGCCTGCCACCAGCACATAGCAGCCCGTATAACGGCCCGGATGGTCAAATACCTCATTGACTATGACAGCCGCTTTATCCGCTATCATCAGTTTCAGGAAAAATCCCCATAAAATCTGCTGAAACCCCTTTACAAATACTGTTTCATCAAACGCATGCCCCTCATACAGCTGTTTTGCCAGCTGCCCGTAACGCGGTATCGGCCCCTGCACCATATGCGGGAAAAACAGGACAAACAGCGCAAATTTGGCCGGATTGCGCTGCGCGTTTATGCTTCCCCGGTAAACATCTGCCAGATATGCCACGCTCTGCAAAGTATAAAACGAAATCCCCAGCGGCACAATCCAAGAAACCGCCGGCCTGTGCAGAAGCGAGCCGAGAATAAAGTTTCCGTTTTTCATACAGAACCACGGAAGCAGATTCAGGCAGAGCGCACACAGGAAAACGGCTCTTTTCAGCCGTTCCCGGGAATCAGTCCGCCTGCTTTCCAGCATGTCCATAAATATTCCCGCCGCATAATTCATCACAGCCGAAGCCAGCACAATCCACCACCCGGTTTTATATGCCAGGACATAAAATGCCATGCTGCCCGCCAGCAGCACCACCCAGCGCAGCCGCAGCGGCATTCCATAATACAGTGCCAGCAAAACCAGCAAAAATACATAAAACCCAGCCGACGTATAAGTCATAGCCTGTTTTCTCCTCTCGTTCGGAAAAGTGTACTTTCCCGAAACCCGCAGCGGACACAGCCGTTTCCCAAAACCTGCGCATGCTTTTGTGCAGTTGTTTCAAATTACAGCTTGCAAAACTGCCGTTTTATGTTAAAATGAAACCTGTATTTGGAAACAAAAGAAAATCTGGAAAAGTACACTTTTTCGGATTCAAAAGAAAACCAGGCAGATTTTTATCCTATGTCAAGCTTAAATCAGGCGGATTTTCATCCCCTGTCAGGCTTTTTATCTGAAATGATTCTGCACCATCCTTACTGTTACTCCTTTTCCCCCAGACATGCAAAAATCATAGACGAAACCACGCCGCCATGATAAAATACTAGTATTTTAAGACGCATGCTGCTATCTCATGCCAGCAGCTCCAGAACAGGAACACGCCAGACTGCCGCAAAATGAAAGGAGACACCGTATGGGCATCTATTTAAATCCAGGAAATGAGCGTTTCCGCCAGATAATAAATTCGGAAATATATGTCGACAAGACAGGCCTTTTAAACTATACAAACAAAGTATTAAATACCATGCAGTGCTGTCTCTGTGTCAGCCGTCCGCGCCGTTTTGGCAAATCCATGGCTGCCGCCATGCTCGCGGCATATTATGACTGTGAATGCGATTCCAGGACACTGTTTTCCCGGTTTGAAATTGCAAAAAGCAGTGATTTTGAAACGTACTGCGGCAGATACGATACGGTTTTTATCAATATGCAGGATTTTTTAAGCCAGGCAGAAAGCATCACCGGTATGCTGGCGCTGCTGCAGAAAAGCATTTTATGGGACCTGCTTGAAAAATATCCTGACCTGCGTTATTTCGATTATACAAACCTTCCACGGACGATGCAGGACATTCACGCCCGGACGAAACGCCCGTTTATTTTCATTATCGATGAATGGGACTGTATATTCCGCGAATACAAAACAGACCATGCAGCCCAGGAGCAGTACCTTGATTTTCTGCGGACGCTGATAAAAGACAAAGCCTATATCCATCTGGCTTACATGACAGGGATTCTTCCAATCAAAAAATATGGCACCCACTCAGCGCTTAACATGTTTGATGAATTTACCATGCTCGACCCGGGCCCGCTGGCTCCTTATATCGGTTTTACACAGCAGGAATCCGAAAGCCTGTGCATCCGGTATGGCCTCGATATCGAAGAAGCAGCCGGCTGGTATGACGGCTATTCTTTCGAAACAGAACCCCATATTTACAGCCCGCATTCTATCGTCAGCTGCATGCTGTTTGGAAAAATCAGAAACTACTGGAACCAGACAGAAACCTTTGAAGCACTGCAATTTTACATCAGCCTGAATTTTAACGGTCTCAAAGACGATGTGCTCCGCATGATTGCCGGAGAAAGGATCCCGGTTCATACCGGACATTTTGCCAACGATATGGCTTCCTTCCAGACAAAAGACGATGTCCTGACACTGCTGGTGCATCTTGGTTACCTGGGATATGACAGCCTTCATCAATGCGTATTCATTCCAAATAGTGAGGTACGCTGTGAATATGTCAATGCCGTCTCCGTATCAGACTGGGGAGAAGTGTCAGAAGCGCTGAAGCATTCATCCGATACATTGGAAGCTATCTGGCAGAAACGCCCAAAACAGGTCGCAGAAAGCATGAAACAGGCACATTTTGAAACTTCCCATATCCAGTACAATGATGAAAATGCACTGAGCTATACCATTTCACTTGCCTTATATGCAGCACGTAATTTCTATACAATACACCGGGAATTTGCCGGCGGAAAAGGCTTTGCTGACCTGGTATTCCTTCCAAAAAAACGCTTCCCTGAAATTCCCGCCCTGGCAGTGGAATTAAAATGGAATAAAACTGCTGCCGGAGCACTAAACCAGATAAAACAGAAGGAATACTGCAAAAGCCTCGAAGAATATCATGGAAACCTGCTTTTAATCGGGATAAACTATGATAAAGCCACCAAAGAACACGAATGCATCATTGAAGATTATAAAAAGGACTGATTCTGCCATTCAGATACATGGCACAGGCTGCCAAAGCCAGAACATGCAGATGAAATAATACCCATAAAAATGCAGAAAGAACCAGGGACGCAAATCCTTTTTCTTTCTGCATTTTTTTGCTGTTTCTGATGAATTCGATTACAGCATGCCCGATTTAACGAATCTCACCATGCAGCTGCTGCAGGGACTGTACCTGGCTGCTGCCGTGCTTTTTCAGCGAAAGAATCCCGCTGACGGTTGCTTTTGCCTCAGCCATGGTTGTCATATAAGGCACTTTCTTTTTAATGGCGGCCTTTCTGAGGTAGCTGTCATCCTGCCTGCCTTCCCTGCCAATCGGGGTATTGACAATCAGGTCAATCTTGCCGTTCGTAATCAAATCGCGCATATCCGGCCTTCCCTCGTGGAGCTTAAAGACCATTTCTGCTTCAATGCCTGCCTCGCGGATAGCCTTGCAGGTATTTTTCGATGCAATAATATGAAACCCGGCTTCTGCAAACGAACGGGCTACATCCGCAAGCTCCGGCTTGTCGCGGTCGCTGACGGAAATGAGCACCGTGCCTTCCAGCGGAAGCTTGAGCTGTGCTGCTTCCTGTGCCTTGTAAAAGGCTTCGCCATAGGATGCCGAAAGCCCGAGCACTTCGCCTGTCGAACGCATTTCCGGCCCAAGCACCGGGTCTACTTCCTGGAACATGTTAAACGGAAATACCGATTCTTTGACCCCGTAGTACGGAATTTCCCGCTCTTTCAGCTCCGGAACCGGAGACGGCCTTCCGGTCAGCTGTGCTGTAATGATTTCAATCGCCAGCGGAACCATGCGGATATTGCATACCTTGGACACAAGCGGCACGGTACGGGATGCCCGCGGGTTGGCTTCCAGCACGAATACCTTTCCTTTTTCAATCGCATACTGCATGTTCATCAGCCCGCAGACATGCATTTCTTCTGCGATTTTCCTCGTATATTCTTTAATCACTGCAACATTTTCTTCCGAAATGTGCTTAGACGGAATAATGCAAGCAGAATCCCCGGAATGCACGCCCGCCAGCTCGATATGCTCCATAACAGCCGGAACAAACGCATGGCTGCCGTCGCTGATGGCATCCGCCTCGCACTCGGTTGCATGCCCCAGGAACCGGTCAATCAGAATCGGGCGGTCAGGCGTAACGCCGACAGCTGCATTCATATATTCTTCCATGCTCTGCTCATCATAAACGACTTCCATGCCCCGGCCGCCCAGCACATACGACGGGCGCACCATAACCGGATAGCCGATTTCTTCTGCAATGTTCAGCGCTTCTTCGACATTGACGGCCATTCCCGATTCCGGCATTGGAATATCCAGCTTTTCCATCATCGCACGGAACTGGTCGCGGTCTTCTGCCAGGTCGATGACCGACGGTGCCGTGCCTAAAATCTTCACGCCGTTTTTCTCCAGGTCTGCGGCCAGGTTTAATGGCGTCTGCCCGCCAAACTGGGCAATCACCCCGGCCGGCTGCTCCTTTTTGTAAATGCTCAGTACATCTTCCAGCGTCAGCGGCTCAAAATAAAGCTTGTCGGATGTGTCGTAATCCGTCGAAACCGTTTCCGGATTGCAGTTTACAATAATCGTTTCAAATCCCAGCTTTTTCAGCGCCGTGGAAGCATGCACACAGCAGTAATCGAACTCAATGCCCTGTCCAATCCGGTTCGGCCCGCCGCCCAGAATCATGATTTTCGGCTTTCCGCTGGAAACCGGGTTTTTATCCTGCGCATTGTACGTCGAATAATAATAAGCGCTGTTTTCGGTTCCGCTTACATGCACGCCTTCCCATGCTTCTTCCAGCCCGATTGCAATCCGCCGGTTGCGGATATCTTCTTCCGGGATTTCCAGAATCTGGCTTAAATACTTGTCCGAAAATCCATGCTTCTTTGCAGCAAGCAGTGCCCCGTCTTCCGGCAGGCTGCCCTTTGCAGCAAGCAGTGCTTCTTCTTCCTGCACCAGCTCCTGCATCTGTTCGAGGAAATAGTGCTTCACCTTCGTAAGGGCGTGGATTTCTTCCACCGCCGCCCCTTTGCGCAGCGCTTCGTAGATAATAAAATAACGTTCACTCGAAGGCGTAATCAAAAGCTTTAACAGCTCCTGCTTTGATTTGCGGTCAAAATCCTTCGCATGGCCCAGCCCGTAGCGCCCGGTTTCCAGGCTGCGGATGGCTTTCTGGAATGCTTCCTTAAACGTCTTTCCAATGCTCATGACTTCGCCGACAGCGCGCATCTGCGTGCCCAGCTTGTCTTCCACGCCCTTGAATTTTTCAAATGCCCAGCGCGCAAATTTAATCACGACATAATCCCCGTCCGGCACATATTTATCCAGCGTGCCGTACTTGCCGCATGGAATATCTGCAAGCTTCAGCCCCGCCGCCAGCATGGCAGAGACCAGTGCAATCGGAAATCCCGTCGCCTTGGATGCCAGTGCCGAGGAACGCGACGTCCTTGGATTGATTTCAATTACAATATCACGGTCCGTCACCGGGTCATGTGCCCACTGCACGTTTGTGCCGCCAATAACCTGAATGGACTCCACGATTTTGTAAGATTTCTCCTGCAGCCGCTTCTGCACATCTTCCGATATCGTCAGCATCGGAGCGGAACAGAACGAATCGCCGGTGTGCACGCCGAGCGGGTCGATATTTTCAATAAAGCATACCGTAATCATATGATTATCAGCATCCCGCACAACTTCCAGTTCCAGTTCTTCCCATCCTAAAATCGATTCCTCGACGAGAACCTGCCCGACCAGGCTTGCCTGCAGGCCCCTGGCACAGACTGTTTTCAATTCTTCTACATTGTATACCAGGCCGCCGCCAGCCCCGCCCATTGTATAAGCCGGGCGCAGCACAACCGGATAGCCGAGCCTGTCTGCGATTTCCAGCGCTTCGTCCACCGAATAGGCAACCTCGCTTTTTGCCATTTCAATGCCCAGGCTGTCCATCGTCTTCTTAAATTCAATGCGGTCTTCCCCGCGCTCAATCGCGTCAGCCTGCACGCCGATAACCTTTACATTGTATTTATCCAGCACGCCCGAAGACGCCAGTTCCGCACACAGGTTCAGCCCCGACTGCCCGCCCAGATTCGGCAGCAGCGCGTCCGGCCTTTCTTTTTCAATAATCTGTTCCATCCGTTTTGCATTCAGCGGCTCAATATAGGTAACGTCTGCTGTTTCCGGGTCTGTCATAATCGTCGCCGGATTTGAATTGACCAGCACAATTTCATACCCGAGCTTTTTTAACGCCTTGCATGCCTGCGTGCCGGAATAATCAAACTCACAGGCCTGCCCGATAATAATCGGGCCGGAGCCGATAATCAGTACTTTGTGGATATCTTTATTCTGAGAATTTTTCTGCGTCATTCCTGTTCCTCCTCTGTCAGCAATCGGTTTCTGCTGGTATCTTATTATACTGGAAAAATTTCACGCACGCAACGCAGAATTTTATAAATTTATCGTCCCATTTAAAATAAGTGTTGCTGGAATGTAACTCCGGCGATTTTTACAGAGGAACCTTGATATGACAGGCACCCTGTGCTATAATTGGCTCAACAAATCGAAAATTTATGGAAGTGATTGCTTATGTTGAAAAAAATAAATCATATTTTGAACATAATAATCGAGTCATTCATTGGCGTTTTTATCGGACATGGAATATATGTATTTTGGGATTACAAGACACATCCCGATTTATATGCTATGCAGTCTGCTCCGTGGTACACAAGCATTCTGGTTTATGGCTTATTTACGATTGTTGTTTTGATAGCGGGCATCATAATAAAGCTGATTATTCGGCTTAGATTGAAAGGGCAATAAAGTTTGTCAGGAAGGCGCGGAGAGCGTAAAATCGGGATTTGCAGAGCTGGTGTAAATGAGTCCCGTTCCTCCTTACTATTGCCAATCCGGCTTTACATTTATATTAATCGGATTCATTTTCTTGGCGTATGCAGTCTATATCGCTACTGATTGGATATGGATGTATGTGGCTTTTGGGGCGCTTGTCTTAATTGCCGTCAGCTATGCGGTGGTATCATCTATTTGAAATGAACGTCGCAAGTAATACAACTTCCAGTTGATTGGGCAGTCATCCACTGGCGGCTGACTGCCCGCTTTAAATATTTTGACGAATGGTTTCGCAAATCCGCTTTCAGCAACACCAATCTGAGCTGACAATCATCTGTTCTGTATACCTGCGCTCCATCTCATGCCGCTTCTTCCGGTTTTCTGCCGAGTCAAACACAATCGAAAAATCATAGTCATCCGGGTACATTTCTGCCGCCTTTACATGCAGCCGGACCCGTTTATGGTTAATCCAGATTTTCTTCCCCGGCAGCTGCACCCGCAGCACGCCTTTTTCGTTTACCGGCTCACAGACAATCCCGATTTTTTTATCCGGCAGCACCATCACGCTGTCCCCAATCTGAAATTTATCCAAAAGACCGGATATGCCTGCGGCTTTGGTCTTTCCATCTGGTGCCCTGGCTTTGCGGATTCGGGGATGTCCATCCTCTTTTTGTGCATCTGCTCCATATGCCTGTTCCATATCTTCCCCAAACGGGTTCCATGCCTGTTTCCTCATCCCTGCCGCATCTGCTCCGTATGCCGCACACGCCGCGTTTTGCAGCATCCGTGCGGGCATGCCGAGCCTTTTTGCGATATAAAATGCACAGCTTTCCCCGGCTTCCCCAATCACCATCCGGTACAGCGGCTCTAACGTGCTGCGGTCAAATTCCATCCTCGCATTCTGCACCGTCTGTGCACGGGCCGCATATTCTTTTACCTGCGGATAATGCGTGGTTACCAGAAACAGGCAGCCGCTGTTTTTTAATTCTTCCAGTATCGCCACTGCGATGCCCATGCCTTCCGCCGGGTCTGTACCGGAGCCAAGCTCATCCATAACCACCAGGCTGTCGGAATTTAACCGTTCCATAATTTCCAGCACATTTTTGATATGGGCTGAAAATGTAGACAGATTTTCGGTAAGATTCTGCCCGTCCCCGATATCACACAAAAACGAGCTGTTCATGCAGATATCGGCTTCCCCGCAGGTCACATGCAGCCCGCACTGGGCCATCAGGCAGTTTAGGGCCACCGTTTTTATTGCCACGGTCTTGCCGCCCGTATTCGGCCCGGTAATCACGATGCCGTTTGTGCCGTTTCCAAGCTCAAACTGCAGCGGCACGCACCGTTCTTTTTCCATCAGCGGATGCCTTGCGTCTTTTAAGCGAATCCGCCTGTCCGTATTTATCCGCGGCGTAACGGCATCCAGCTCCATGCTCAGCTTTCCTTTGGAAAAAATATAGTCCAGCTTTTCCATATACCGGATATTTTCTTCCATCGGCCCGGCAGAATCTGCCACCAGGGCTGTCAGTGTATACAGAATGCGCCGTACTTCGTTTTCTTCTCCGATTTGCAGCTCCTGGAATTCTTCCTGCAGCTTTGATACCGCAGCCGGCTCAATAAAATACGTGCTTCCGCTGGACGACTGCCCGATTGTCATGCCTGCTATTTTATGCCGGTATTCTTTTTTCACCGGGACGCAGATATGGCCGTCCCGCACTGTGCAGTAGCTGTCTGCCATATATTCTTTGCGGGAACGTACCGCCTGTTCTGCTTTCTGCTTCATTTTATCACGCAGCGCAGACATCCTGCTGCGCAGCGATAACAGCTGCCTGGATGCGTAATCATCCACCTGCCCGCCCCGAATCTGTGATGCAATCTGTTCCCGCAAATCCGGCAGTGCATCCAGGTTCTGTTCATAATAAGCCAGTGCATTTTCCTGCTGCTTTCCCCTGTTTAAATACGCTTTCAGCCTGCTGACCGCCGCCAGCATTTTTTCAATCCGTTCCAGCTGCTCTGGCATCAGGCAGCCTTCCTTTACCGCCTGGGCAGCCAGTTCCTTTGCTTCGTCCGTGGATGCCAGCGGCGGTGTCCCGCAGTCTTCCAGAAAACGGCGGGCATCGTCTGTTTCCCTCAGATTTTTGCGCAGCCTGCTTTCATCTAAATAAAAATCCAGGCTGTCTATTTTTTCCACAGCCGCCCTGGTCAGTGCCAGCGCTTTCCACTTCTGCCTGACCTGGTCAAATTCTAAAATCTGGTCTGTATTCATTTTGGATTCCCCTTCTTTCCTAATCTCTCATTCATAATCTCTCATTCCTAATTTCTCTGTAAAAATCTCTCTGCAAAATTTCCGTTCCGCCTTACCTGTTTCCAGGCACGCCGTGCGGGCTTTCTATATAAAAGACAAAAAGGGGCTGTGCATTAAGAAAAACGATACAAGATATAGCAGTTCGAATCATTCTTACTAACAATATCCTGTATATATTTTGCTTCGTGCGACAGCCCTTTTCCAGTCACAGGAACACTGCCTGCCAAAAGCAGGCGCACTCCTGAATGTAATTTTAGTTCCCAAAACGGCAAAAAACAGCATGCCCATACCGTCATGCTGTCTGCCCCCGCTGCCTTTTGGCAGCCAGGGAATCTATACCATCTTAATAAGCAAATGTAAGGCGAAAACATCAGCAGCATGCTGCGCTGCTGATAAATGGGCAGACTCCAGGCCCTGTCCAGCCTGCACGGGAATTCCAGTTCCAGATAACAGAAACATTCCAAATGCCAGGCCCAGTGCCAAATCTGTCCACGCAGTATTTAGTTTGCGTTTTTCTCCATTACATTCACAATTAACATAAAAATCTCCTTTAATTTTAATCTGTGTCTTATCTTATAACAGGCCAGGCATCTTGTCAAGCAGAATTTTTATGCATTCCGTTCCAAAACCTCAGTCCGGCAGCAATACTTCTTCGTTTTCCTGTCATACGCAATCCCTACTGCCAGAATACGCCCGGAATACAGTGGTTTTTCCCCCAGCTTTCCCTCAAAACGCAGTGCATATTTGCGCTTTTTAATCTGGCGTATGGCTTCTTCGGGCGTATGGCCTATTTTTAACTCCAGAATCAGGCAGTCTGCCGTCCGGTCTGTTTCCGGATAAAAAATAAAATCTGCATATCCGATGCCCGCCTTATCTTCCCGTTCTATCCGGTAAAAATCCCTGGCCGCCAGATACACCAGATTCACGACTGCGGCCAGCTCTGTTTCATGATTGTAATGCAGCAGCGGAATTTCCGTATTATGTGCATATTCCAGTATTTCCGCCATTTCATCGGTATTTCCGCTTAACGTTGCCCGCAGCATCTGTTCCGATTTTCTGGCAAGACAGTAAACATAGCCCAGCGAAGGCTCTTTTCGCAGCATGTCTGCAAACCGGTCCATCAGTTCTTTATTGGGTATTGATACTTTGCCGTTTTCATAGCTCAAAAACCCGTAAACAGCCATTGCCGAAAAAATTTCGTCTTTTGTACGAAGATTCATGGAAGCAGCTGCATATTCCTGCACCCTTGCGTCAGCCGGAATTCCAGAAAACATCAGCACAAGCGCATCCCGCACGGCTGCTGTGTTCTTTTCGATATAATAAAAAATTTCGTCATACGGGCCGCAGCTGGTCCAGTAATTGCCCAGCTGGTTATCTGTTAAAGCAGCCGTAACCGAACGCGGATTGTATAACCGGACGCCAGACATCGTATGATATCCATCATACCAGGCCCGCAAGTCTTCCCGGCGTATTTTTACTTCATCCGTCCGGGACACATAGCGCTGGTACAGCTCATCCACTTCCGAATCATCAAAGCCGAAATAGCCGCAGTAGCGTTCCTTTGTTGCCATCGTATATTCCAGAAACATATTCAGCTCCGAACCGCTGGAATATTTTGCAATCGGCAGAATTCCTGTCATATATGCAAATGCCACATACGGCTTATCTTTGAGCAGGCTGCTCAAAAACCGGATATAGGATTTTCTGTCATCTTCCTTCGCAAAATCCTGATGAAAAATATAATCCCATTCATCCAGAATAAAGATAAATGTTTCCTCAAAGGTTTCATATATTTCATCCAGGATATCCCACAGTGCAGCCTCAGCGTCCATTTCAATGTCCGGAAACGCATGCTGCAGGTCTTTTTTCAGCCGGCTTTCCATCCGGTCAATATATGGCGCATAACTGCTGCATTTTCTCGGAACCTCATTGCAGGAAATAAATATCACATGGTGCTGGTTCTGGTGCCTTCCTTCCGGTTCCAGCCTGGAAATTTCCAGCCCTTCAAACAGACTGCTCCCATCCTGCCCTTTTTCAAAATAAGCGGCAATCATATTTGCCATAACTGTTTTTCCAAACCGCCGCGGCCTTGTAATGCATACATAATTGCCCCCGGCTTCCACCAGCGGCAGCAGCTCTGACAGCAGCCTTGTTTTATCCACAAAATAAGGCTGCTTTTTTTCACTCCCATATATGGAAAAAGGTTTTTTACTGTCCAGGTAAACGCCCATGCCAAACTCCCTCTCCCTCACCTCAGGTCAAGCCGCAGGCGGCAAATCAGGTCTTCCTTTTTATCCAGCGCATAAAATATCATGCATGGCACGCAGGCGGCCGCCAGGCATCCGGCAAGTCCTAATGCCAGAAACGGCTGCGGATAAAAATGGTACTGGAAATACCGGATATCCGCAAGGGAAGCCATCAGAAAGCATCCGGCCGGAAGGCTGAACACAAGGCTCCCCAGCCATGCTGCCAGCATATAATAACTGCCTTCTTCCATTAACATCGCATACACCTGGCGGATGCCCATTCCCATGCCCTGCATAACAGCCAGCTCGCGGCGCCTGTTATAAATGCTGCTGTATACCACATTGACAAAATTCATAAGCCCGATAATTCCAAGAATCACGCTGACAGACGTGCCAAGCATCACAAAGCCTTCGGAAAATCCTTCAAACTGCTTTCGGAAGGTCTGTTTGGACTGATATGCAAACGCACGGCCGCTTCCTGCCATCTCAGACAGCAGCTTCTCCCAGTGCGGGCGGCAGTCTTCCTTTACGTCAAAGGCATACATAAAATAATCCTCCGCCTGCATCTGTTCCATCCATACTGCGGAAGGCAGATACAGCTCGACGCTGTCCGCATAGCGGTAACGGACGGTATAATCATTTGGCAGCACGCCGACGGCCATAACCGTATATTCTGTGATCCTGCCATCCACAGCCAGCTTTACCCTGTCACCAGGCTCATAGCAGCCTTCCTGCTCCGGACTCTGGAAAAAGCTGCTGGCCACAATATAATTCCCCGTCTGAAATTTTTCCAAATCCAGGGTGCCCTTTATAACCGATATCTGGCTCAAAATATAATCATCCAGCCCGTAAACAAGCGTATTGTGCATTACGCCGTCTTCATAAAAATAATCTTCCCCGGCAATCTCACAAAGCTTCTCATAAGCCCTGCCATCCAGCGGAATATCCAGTTCCCGGATGCAGGCCCCGCCAGACTGCTCGATACCGTCTTCTTTTTTGAGCGTCTGCAGCAGGCCGGCATCCATTGCGGACGCATACGGCTCCATGCGGTTAAAATAACTGCTTCCCCCTGTAATAAAATCATTGCGGATGGAATTCTCCAAATAAATATCCATGTCAAGCCCTCTGGACACGGTATAGAAAAAAGATGCCAGCACAATACAGGCCATAATGGAACAGGCAATCAAAATACTTTTCCCGCGTTCCCTTGTCACATTTTTCCATGCCATTACCCAGATTTTGTGTCCGTTTCTGGATATTTTTTTCTTCCCGGCCCTGACCGGCACATACCGTTCTGCCTTCACCGGCTGCATTTCCGAAGCCATGCGCTCAGGCCTGCGGCTGCTGATGCGTACCGTCAGAAAAGCAAATACCGCAGCAGAGACAAACATCATCGGGCCTGGAATGTCCTGTATGTCTATCGCAAAAAACGGCTGCATGATTTTGGGAAGGAATCCCCGTACCAGCAAAAGCCCGAGCACCAGCCCCGGCGGAATCGAAACCACACACAGCACATTGGATCTGATACGCACAATCCGCCGTATTTCTTTCTTTTCAAATCCCAGCACTGCAAGGGAGCCGTAAAACCGGGTGTCCTGCATCACCGAAATAGAACAGATATTGCTGATAATAAAATACGCACAGCACATAATCAAAAGCAGCACAAAGGCCACGGCAGCCGCAATACCCGGTTCTATCTGCATGTCTTCGGCATACGCCGGGTTTAAAAACCACGTATTGCCTGCGGCTCCTGCCTGCTCCACAAACTGCTCCATCTTCCCCTGCAAGTGAGCCGTATCTGGAAACACCACTTCCACGACCCTTTTCCCAAGCATGGAATCCCGGTTTTCTTCACCGGCCACGCCGGCTAACGTCTCCTCAAAAAATTCCTGTGACACAAACATCACTTCGCTGGATGCAGGCTTTTGTTCATAAGCGCCGCTTATGGTAAAGCTGCTTTCCCGGATTGTTCCATTGACTTCGTACCGCAGCAAAACCGGTGTCCCCTGCCCGGAAGCATCCGATGGAATCCCCTTGCTGTCCAGAAACTCCCGCGAAAGCACTGCTTCCTGTTTATCCCGCGGCATCCTTCCCCAGGACAGGCCGAAATTCATCCACTGCGCAATCGTATCTTCGCTGTACTGGATTTCCACTACCTCATCCTGGACTTCTTCTCTCAGAAATCCCAGATGCCCGTAACAGCTGATATCCGAAATCATGCTGCTTTGCTGCATGGCCTGATACTGAGCGTCCGTCACTTCCGCAACCGCTCCGTGGGCAGTCCAGGATGCACGTTCCAGCGCCGCCTTCCTGAGACTGTCCTGAAAATAAAATACCGCGGAAAATGCTGTTGTAAATAAAACCGTCGTCAGAATTACCGACACCATCATGCAGACCGCCTGCCCTTTGTTTTGCAGCAGCTTTTTTAACGCGAGCTTCCTGCACACAGGCAGCATTTCTTTTCTCATTGCCCTCACCCTTCCTATTCCCTGTTTCCTTTCCTGCTAACGGCTGATTCGGAATGCATATGCATATTCTTTCAGCCTTTTGATTATTAATTATAGGATAATTCTATTTATATGGCAAGAATTATCTTGGAAACACTGCACTGTCCTGCATGAAAGCATGTTACTGAATCCAGAGTCTGCCTGCCAGAATCATTATGCTTCAATCTGCTTGACAATACAGAATGCTTCTGCATACCTGCTGACAGCGGATGCACCGCGTACTGCTGCAAGCGCTCTTATATTTTCCAGGCTTCTTGGAAACGGCACAGATTCGATTTCCGTATCGTACAGCTTCATGGCCCGCAGCTTGTCTTCCATTTCATTTGTGATATCAACAAATAAATTCGGTTCAAATTTCTCTTTTTGAAACCCATAATCCGTTTCGGAAATGATTTCCATCGTTGTTACCCGCCGGATATACGGCGCACGGAACGTTTTCGCACAGGCCATGCAGCAGTTATATACCGCATGGTGGTCAGAATGGGCATCATACTGCCCCGGAATTATAATCCATTCCGGCATGATTTCCCCAAACACACGCCGAAGCGCGCCAATCAATTCCCCCTCGTCCATGCCGGAAAGCCCTGCCGGAGCAAGCGAAAGATTGTAAAAGCCATCGAATCCATAAAAATCCCGGACTGCACGTATCTGTTCCTGCCTGTGTGCCACCAGCTTTTCATCCCATCCATATTCCACACGCATATCGGTAACATTCAGCCAGTATATCCGGTGTCCCTCTTTTTTCATTTTTATGAGCGTCCCGCCTGCTCCCAGCGTCTCATCATCCGGGTGCGGGGAAACAACAAGTATTTTCATAACAGATAATCCCCCTCTTTTACTGCGACGGCATCAAATTCCACCAGCCGGATGCCGCCAGACCCTGCTTTCACATCCATGGTGCCGTCCGGATTTACTGCCAGCACCTTTCCAGGCTCCAGATTTTCAAATCCGGCAGTATCTGTTTCCTGTACTTTCCAGACCTTATACTCTGTGCCGCCAAATACAAAATGCGCTCCCGGATATGGCCTTGCAAGGCTGCGGACAAGATTATAAATATTCCTGCCAGACATCCGCCAGTCAATTTCGCCGTCCTTCTTTCCGCGCTTTCTCCATGTATTTCCTTCGGATGCACGCTGTGGAATGCGCCGCAGCGTGCCCTGCTCCATGCCCGCCACAATCTCCATCTCCTGCTGCAGGGCCGCATCCATGATTTTATCATAAAGCATCCTGGCATCATCCTCATAGCAGATAGAAACCGGACGCAGGGAAATAATGTCTCCCTCATCCGCCCCGGCATTTATCATAAAAAAGGCTGACGCCGTTTCTTCCAGCCCAAGTGCCAGCGCCCATATAACCGGATGCCTGCCACGGTTGTGCGGCAGGGCCGCCGGATGAAATCCTGCTACTCCCTGCGGAAACAAATCCAGCAGCTCCTGTTTTAAAAGCTGCGACCAGCCAAAGCAAAAGCCCGCATCCGGTGCCAGGCTGCGGATAAACTCCATGCTGTCCAAATCATTCACATTGTGCGCATAAAAACATGGAATTCCATGTTCCACGCACAAAGGACGCAGGTCACAAAAATCAGCATGAAAACCGGATGCTTCTTTTGTAATGACTCCGGTAACCGATACCTTTTCCTCAATCAGCTTTTTCAGCAGGCGGTAAGAGCTTTCCACACAGCCGATAAATAAAATCCTCATCTTCCATCCCCTTTTCCAGAATGCAAAACATGGACAGCCTGCAGCTGGCAGAATGCGGTATCTATCGCATGCAGGCTACTCCTGTTTTGCATAACATTTTATAACAGACTGTTATGCAGCTGACTGGCTGCCGGAGTCCCGGAAATGCTTTATTTATGCGGGTTTGCATGTGCAGATGCATAATAATTATCTGTGCAGATTTCTGCACAGCATGCCTTCGTGCTGTATTTTATTGTATTTACTATGTAGTATGATAATACGAATCATTTGTATAAATAAACCAAAACGAATGCTGAAAATACAAATTTTATGTATAAATATTGGTAATAGAAACGATTTTTGGGAATATGTTGCAAAAAAACAGGAACTGGTATAGAATATTTTCAGATAACAATCTGTTATAAAATGTTATGTGTGAATATTTTTTAATATCTGATTTTATTTTAAATAATTATATATTTCAAATTATATTTTCTGTCAAAACTTGATAACTGCCAGCTTTTATTTTTAGGCAAACAAAACTGCTGGCAGTTTTTTATTTGCGGTACTCTAGCTTTGCTTTCTGTAAAATCTCTGCCAGCGTACCGCAGAGGTCAGCGATGCGGATTTTGCTGCGCTTTGTCGTGCCGACACCGCATAAAATACCCTCTCTCCTTTGCCCTTTTTAGAAGATTCAATTCGTTCACTATAACGCCCCTTTCGCAATGGTTTCCCTGCTTTTATTTCTGTTCCATCATTATTGCGTCTTACCAAAACCGTTTTTTCTGTCATAAATGATAACTGGCGCTCCCAGTGCTTTCAATTTTTCTATTTCAAGCCCTACTGCTGCATTTGCACGTTTTACTACCTGTTCATCTGTTATATAATCCGAACTCATATCTTATACCACCTTTTATTTTATTGATGATTCATCAAAGATAACAAACTCATTTTATTGAACAAAATCAGCCCTGTATTTTATACACCTTATCAAAATCCATATTTAAACATCATACTGTGCCTTATGCACATGAAATACTTCATGTCTTGACAAGCTGGAAGCTACCGGTGAATATACATTCTGCTCATATTTGGTTCACCATCACCCTGTACCATGCACAAAAACTCCCAGCCGTACCGCTCATAGAAACCGGTATGATCTGTGACCAGATAAATCGGAGTAACGCCTTTGGATTTCATATCATCAACAGCCATATGAAGCAGACAGCCCGCGATTCCCTGGCAGCGATAATCTTTTTCTGTATAGACTGCGCAAACATTCGGACTTAAATCTGTCCTGTCATGGAAATCATTTTCAATTACACCCAAACCGGCTATCATTTTATCACCGTCCATGCTGAGATACCAGCCGTACTCCGTTTCTCTTTTCAGATAAGCCCTCATGCATTCCAGATACGCTTCCGCAGGAATGCCCCATTTACAGTGGAACCATTCCGCCGCACGATTTATGAATTCTGCCCTTTCCCTCAATGTAACATAGTCATACTTTTTCATTTTCTTTTTCTCTCAAATCCAGATTTTCCGCTCTATTCACTATGTCTGTCTTATCATATAACTTCGTTTCAGTTTCCCTGAATTCCTCCAGCGATAATGCCGGCACACACTCCGCAATAATCTTCCATCCTTGTACGCATAGCAGCCGCTCTTTCCTCGTTCTGTTTGAAATACCCTGTTCTTTTGACAGGCTGATGTGCCTGTTCTGCTGTACGCAAAAGCATCGCCTTCTTTCACTGCAATGATTATACACCGATTGGCTTTAGCTGAAAACTGAATTTTCCGTGAAAATCTCTCAAATCCATCTTAAATTCGCTTCGCGAATGGGATTTGCTCACTCCTGAATCACTGTCTTACGGACTTTGCAGCAAGTGCCCCCCCGGGGCAGACCCTGCAAAGTCCTTGACTGAACTATTCCAAATCCAGCACCTTTTCCCTCTCCCATATAGACACCAGCTCCCATATCCTTTATAATAAAATCCCAAAGCCCCATTCCGTTCCAGTACAATAAAAACTTATCAAACACCCCGATACCACCCATAATAACACTATTACACCCATAATAACCCCATCCACAGACCCAGAAACTCTATCCAGCCCCCGGCACCCCAAAGGAGAAAAACGCCATGCACAGAATCGGTATTATCTCAGACACCCACAACCTGCTCAGAACCCCGGTCACAGACATCCTCGCTTCCTGCGACGCCATCCTGCACGCCGGCGACATCAGCTCGCCGCACATACTGGGGCAGCTGCAGTCCATAGCCCTGGTCTATGCAGTACGCGGCAACACAGACCGGGAATGGGCAGCTGCCCTGCCGGCCTTCCTGTCGATGGAATTATTTGGAATCAGAATCTTTCTGATACACGACAAAAAAATGATACCGGAAAGTATCCGGGACAGAGACCTTATCATTTACGGCCATTCCCACAAATACGAACATCTGAGCAAAAACGGCCAGACATGGCTCAATCCTGGCAGCTGCGGCAAAAAACGCTTTGCGCTCCCTGTGACCATGGCTGTCCTGACGATAGACGCCGCTGTCCCGGAGCCGGTTTCAGGCAGTACGATAAAAACTCCGGGCTTTCAGATAGAAAAAATCACCTTCCAGGAAACAGGAAAACCAGCCTGGCAGGACAGCAGCACCGGCATGCCGCCATTATCAGAAATGAAGCAGATTGTAAAAAAAGTCATGCGGGAAACCGACCGGGGAACACCCGTGGAACGCATTGCGGCAAAATGCCGCATCCGCGAAGAACTGGCTGCACAGATATGCCGCCTCTACCTGACGCATCCAGGCGTAACCCCGGATGGCATACTTGGTAAAATGGGATTATAAAAAATACAGTGCTTCCGGAATCCCCATCCCGGGAAATCCAAAAACACTGTATCAGATATCAAAAACCCGCTTCTACAGGACTCAGCATCTTGCCAGTCCGTCTACGCTGAGTACAACGCCTGTAATATAAGACGCCTTCTCCGACGCCAGAAAGACCACTGCATTTGCAATGTCTTCCGGTTCGCCCATGCGCCGCAGCGGAATCTGTGCAATCATTGGCTCAATGACTTCCTTTGGAACTGCCTGCATCATATCTGTATTTGTAATGCCCGGCGCTACCGCGTTGACGCGGATGCCCTTCGGGCCAAGCTCCCTTGCAAGGGAAAGCGTAAATCCGTTTACGGCAAATTTGGATGTCGGATAAGCAATTCCGGCAGGCTGGCCGTAAATGCTGACCATTGACGATGTATTGATAATGACACCGCTGCCCTGCGCTTCCATATATTCTGCTGCCGCCCTGGAACAGCTGTAAACTCCCTTGATGTTCAAATCCAGCACCTTATCCATCAGTTCTTCGGTGTACTTGGAAAACGGCGTGCTTTCCGAAACCCCGGCATTGTTAACCAGAATGTCAATCGTACCGTATTTTTCAGCTATGACGGCAAATGCTTCCTTTACTGCGGCGTAATCTGACAAATCCGGCCAGATGCCTTCCACCGCTGCATCCGGATATGCTTCCTTCAGCTTTGCCACTGCCTTATCAGCCGTTTCCTGGCGGCTGGCACACAGCACAACAGACGCCCCTTCTGCCAGAAAGCCTTCCACAATGGCATAGCCGATGCCGCGGCTGCCGCCTGAAACTACAACTACTTTTCCTTTCAGTTCATTGGTCAAATCCATAATTCATTCCTCCATAAATTAATCATGTAGATTTTTGTGATACTCTGTA